>Ga0310697_10006199_pt1 | contig 11402 bp, 5 predicted proteins | sample 172DNAGHGlowgp2_FD_203883 | JGI IMG/M metagenome (GOLD analysis project Ga0310697, IMG submission 203883) | Sheep rumen microbial communities from Palmerston North, Manawatu-Wanganui, New Zealand - 1728 DNA GHGlow gp2 (v2) (version 2) | ecosystem: Host-associated > Mammals > Digestive system >... | reverse complement strand
GATGGAATGGCCGGAAAACATTGAGGACCTCCTCCCCGAGGAGACCCTCAAAGTCCATATCCGGGTCAATCCAGACAATTCCCGTACCCTTTCCTGGGAAGATTAAAGATTCTTCGGGATTACCTGTAACCGCTCCTGATAGATAGTCTTCAGGCGCGCAACAGCGTCGTGGAAGGTCATTTCCTCGTCGCCGTTGATGATTTTACCGTCGCCGCTCTGGGACCTGTCATCCGCGGGATTCCACATCGCAAAATTGAGCCGGGCCGACTCCGTCAGGAGCTTCTCACATTCGTCTATATAGGCCGGAATGGTTTCCAGTTTCGGCAGGAGTTCGTCGAACCGGGCTTTCAGCTTGGCATTGAAGGCAGGATCCTGCCGCAGGCGGGCGTACCAGATGGCATTGCCATTGACAAGACCCGTCCGGGCATGGGGCGACGTGTTGTACGAAAGGACGCCCCAGTCGAAGTCCCAGCAGGGGCCGGCGACGAGTTTGCCATTCCGGTCCTTGTGCATGTACACGCTGCCGGGATTGCCCAGTTCGTGGTTGCCCATCACCTCGAAAGTAATCCAGTAATCGATGAAGGAATCCACGTCGATGTACTTCGCATACCCCTTTTCAGGGTCCTTGAAGTCATTGCCGTACAGCGTGTTGGCCGCCTCGGAGATATAACCCTGGATGTAGGTGCGCTGCTGCGGGGTGAGGTCCTCCGGGTCCGGGTACTTGACTCCGAAGGGGATGCCGTTCCCCCATTGGTTGTTGTGTCCGTGCGGATCGATCCACTGGACCTCGTTGTCATAATGGAAGTCCAGTTCCAGGAGGTAGCCGCCGGTAACAGCGTCGCCCACATTGTCCTGCGGCGTCATTTCGGTGACGGCCACCCGTTTTTTGTCCACCCGCACCTGCTCGATCAGCAGGTACGAGCCCATGTGCCTCCCGTTCAGGACCAGTTCCACCGGTACGCAGCCCGGGGTCCAGGCGAGGTTGGACATCATCGACGCCACTTTCATGGACACAAGGTTCCGCATCAGCGTGCGGTCCATGAAATTGGCCAGCAGGATCCAGCGCTTGTGCTTGGGCATCCCGAAAAGGGACTGCTTCTCTTCCAGTTTGATCAGATACGGCTTCTTGGGCCAGTACCAGGTCGTATTGCCCCGGCCGCGGATTTCGCAGGAAGTTTCCGGAAGACCATCATAACCGCCGTTGGACTGAATCCGGACCGTTCCGGGCACATAGGTTTCCTTGGAATCAATCCGCCGCCCGCCCTGGGTATCGATGACCACGACCGGCAGGCCTGTTTCCACGAACAAAGGCTCCACTTCGACATACTTCTCTCCCCGGACAGAAACCCGGGGAGCGGTCACCGTCTCCCCCTCCTTGGAACGGATGCGCAAATAGACGTCTTCCTGGAAATTGTTGTCCCCCCGGCCAGTCAGCACGGCGACATACCCGCCGGGGCGATCGTCCGGAAGGACTTCGGACAGTTTTACATACTGTGGAGCGGTATCATCGAACAACGTCAGAGATACCTGACCCCGCGAATCTCCGACCCGGAGGTCGGGGACATACCCGGGCTCCTGTATCTGGAAATGGAACAGTGCCTGCCCGCCTTCCGGCAGGACAAGTGCCGTTTCCGTGACGGAAATCGAGCGTAGCCGCGCCTCCTCCTCAACGATAACGTCGGGGTGGCAGGCCGCCAGCAGCGTAGCGGCGAGCAAGAAAGGAACCTTACTTCTGATAAACACGGACGTAATCCACTTCGTAAAAGGCAGGAAGTTTGGCTTCATCCGTCGTTCCTCCCATGTTGCCACCCCATGCCATGTTCAGTTTCACATAGAATGGCTGGTCGAAAGGCCAGCTGTCATAGCCCTTCCAGTTGTTGTTAAATGTCAGGTGCAACTCGCCGTCCACATAGAACTTCATCCAGGAAGCCGTCCACTCCATGGCATAGACATGGAACTCGGAAGCGGCGCCGGGAACGGGCTGGACATGGGTCTTCTGTGTCCCGGCAGGCCAGTTGAAGGCATTGCAATGGATACTGGAAGAAGACTTGTCCTTCCCTTGCGTTGAGATGGCGTACTCCATGATGTCGATCTCGCCATCCTTGGGCCAGGCCGTGAAGTTCTTGGGCATCATCCAGAAAGCCGGCCAGGCGCCCGGGACGTCGGAAACCTTGATCCGGGCCTCGAAATAACCGTATTTCCAGCCTTGGCTGGTGTTCATCCGGATGGAATACACCTTGCCGCCGATCTTCTGGACCTTGATCTTCAAGGTGCCGTTGGAGACGGAAGCCAGATCATAGCCGTTCTTGCTGCCGGCGACATATTCCTGGATTTCATTGTTCCCCCAGCCGCCGGCGCCGGTCTCATACCACCATTCGGCCGTATCCGGAACGCCGTCCGCCGAGAAATCATCCTGCCATACGAGACTGTACCCGGCCGGGACATAAGCGCCGTCTTCGACGGGCGTACCTGCGCCCTGCTCCACGGAAACCGTCTCCTCCGCACCCTCGCAGCGATATCGGATGACCGCCGTCCGTTTCTGGGCCACATAACTCTTGGCAATCTTGACTTTCAGCTCGGACTCGCCTTTGCCGATGGTCTTGAAGTTGGGCGTCACCCAATACGGCAGATCCGACTCGTCCAGCGTCCAGGAGGAATTGGAATTCGCCTGGAATACGATTTCTCCGCCGTCTCCACTCACCGTTCCGGAGGAAGGAGTGAATGTCAGTCTGGCTACCAGGACTCCTTGGGATAACCGGAGTTCGGCCTGGGCATCACCGCTGGTGAAACGCAGTTTCGCGCTCCGGTCGGCTCTGGTCACATTCTCTGGAGCTTGAATCTTGATCAGGCTCTCGCCCGCATAGACCTTGTTTCCGGAAGCGAGGGTATACCAGTCCTGCCCGTCGGTCTCGACAGTCCAGGAACCGGAAGCCTGTACGCGTACGGACACGGTCTCCCCTTCCGGGGCGATGGACACCTCGGAACTGGCGAAAGTGATGGTCGGTTTCGGCGTTTCGGGTTCCGGGACCGGATTGGTGCCGCCGCAGGAACACGCGAGCTGCAGGAGGGAGAAAGTCAGAAAGGACAGGAACTTATTCATGGCAAAATAAAAGGAAGGGCGGACATGGCAAGTCCGCCCTTCGCGGAATTCATGTTTTAATCGATATACTCCTGGAGAACCAGATCCGTGACCTTGATCTTCGTGCCGGCCGGAACGCGGCCGAAATCGAAGATGAGCATTACCGCCTCGGCATCCTCGTTCGCAGGCTTGACGCCCACCTTCTTGATGGTCACGACACCGTTCCGCATCTGGAGCGCATTGTCGTAGAAGAACACCTTGGAATCGGCCTCCGGGTCGTTCGTCAGCTTGGCGGTGAAGACCGCATCGGCCGTGGATTCCATCTGGCAGGAGAATTCATACTCGTGGGAAGCCTGGGCTGCAATGTCCGTATGGAGGGCGAACTGGCCCATCCATTCGCTGCCGCCGATACCCTCGGGAACCGTCAGTTCGAAACCGTTGCCCTCCAGCATCGTGATCTCAGCGGTCAGTGAGCCGGCCCAGTCAGCACCGCTGAACCACTGGGTCGTGGTCACATTCGCCGCCGGGAAAAGGTTCACCACCTCCGGCTTGTCGCTGAGCGGGATATGCCTCTGGAGGCACAGGTCGCTGATGGTGATGACCGTACCGGCCGGGAAGCGGCCGAAGTCGAACACCAGGAGGATGCTCTCCGTGGCCTTGTTCAACATGTGGTCCGGCTTTTCCACTGTCGTGGTCGCATTGGCACCGACCGCGACGCCGCCGTCATAGAAGAACTCGTCGCCCGAAGGATCGTCATCGGCCGTCATCTTGACGGTGGCCGTACCAGCCTGGGTCGCGGAGATGTTGCAGCTGAAGTCGAAACGTTCGCGGGCCTCGGCCGGGATATGGGTCCGGATCTTGAACTGGCCCATCCACTCACCGCCGCCGATACCGGCAGGGACCGTGATGGTGATATTGTTCTTGACGGCGATGCCGGGCTCGAGGCCGCCGCCCCAGTCGGCGCCGCTGAACCAACTCTCATAGTCGAATGCCGTACGGAGCAGGTTCGTCTCTTTGTTCGGGCGGAACCAGGCGTCCTCCGGGTCCGGTTTCGGGTCCGGTTCCGGCTCGACGGGTGTATCGGGTTCCTTTAACTCGTCTTTCGGGACGAACTTGAAGTACCAGGCGTTGCCGGGCTCGGCGGCGCTGCCGCACCACAGGTACATTTCATGCTCGTTCAGCGTCAGGATATGATACTGGCTGACGCCAGTGTAGAATCCCAGGAAGGCGCCGCCGCTGAGCGTCAGAGTCATGGCAGTCTCATCGAGCGAGAAAGTCAGGTTGTCAGCAGGGGTATAAGGGACGTCGAAGTCTCCGACGGCGGCATTGGGCGTACCCTGGATTCCCAGGTGGTTCATGCCGTTCTCATTGGTGTAGATGTTCCCATTGTTCTTCCAGATGAGCTTCGTGCCCCGCTGGATAAAGGTGTACTCGTTCTCGTACAGGGAACTGCCGTCCTTGCCGCTCGGGGGGCACTGCCACCAAGCGGGACCGTTCACTTCGGGAGCGACATTGATGTCTCCCACGCCGAAATGGCCGTTGGTGTACTTGGCGAAGACCCAGGTCTTGCCTTCCAGGGCATTGGCGCCGCCCGTCAGGGCGTTGAAACCCGGCGTATCCAGCAGACCGTAATCATCGGCCGCGATGGAGACCACCTTGGAGATGGCCGCGCCACCGCCAGCCGTGAAAAGGGACATCGTGACGGTGTAGTCACCCTTGAACGGGTAGGAGACGCTCACTTCGTCACCCTTGGCAGTAGAGCCATTGCCCAGGTCCCACAGGGCTACGCCCTTTGCTTGGGAAGTATTCTTCAGCACGATGATGTTCGGGGTAGCGGAAGAAGGGGTGAACGTGAAGTCCAACTGGCTCTCCGTGGCCGCCGTGCCGAGCTGATAGTCATCCTTGTCCATCGGAGCGCAGGAGAAGAGAAGGGCTCCGGCGGCAGCGAGGATCAGTCCGGTTTTGAATATACTGTTCATGATTGCGTGTGCTTATCGATTAATAACCAGGGTTCTGTTTCAACTCATACTCGCCGGTCCCTTCGGTGCGGCTCATTTCGCTCTGCGGAATCGGAACCCACTTGTCCTTGTTCGCATGGAACGTACGGACGCTCTGGTGCTCGGTATCGTTCTCGGAGAGCACCCGCTCGGCGTCACCCCAGCGGACGAGATCCCAGAAACGCATGCCCTCGCCCACGAATTCCTTGCGGCGCTCGAGCTTGATGTTTTCCGCGTTGACCGGGATGGAACCGAGTCCGGCACGGGAACGGATCTGGTCCAGGCAGGACTGGGCGTCGACACCGCCGGCGGCGGAGGCACCCTGGAAGCCGACGAGCTCGGCGTAGTTCAGGAGGGTTTCCGCATACCGGAAGATAATCAGGTTGTTCGGATAGTTCAGGTCAACGGTGCCGATCGGAGAACGCAGGGCGGTCCGGGCGGCGTACTTCTTCTGGAAGAGACCCGTATCCTGGAAGCGCGGGCCGTAGGTGCCGGGCTCGAAACGGTTGATGGACCCTTCGCGGCGGATATCGCCTTCCTCGTACATGTCCCAGGTAGCCTGGCGGACGGGACCGAAGCCCCAGCCACCGCAGAAGACCGGGTCAGCCAGTTCGTTCGGGGAAATGTAAGCCGGCAGGTTCGTACCGCAACCGGACCAGGCATTGCCCCAGTCACGCTTTCCGTCGGACATCTGGTTGCTCTCGAAAATGGACTCCTGGGTGAATTCGTTGGCATCCTCACCTGTCCACAGGGCGTCGAAATCGATCAGGGTGTAAGCACCGCTGTTGATGATCTCGGCCATGTTGGCAGCGACCTCGTTGAACTTCGCCTTGTCGTTCTGGTACATTACGACGCGGGCCTTGAGCATATACAAGGCGGCGAGATTGGCGCGGGCCTGCTTGGGAGTGCCGTTGGTGTACATCGGGAACTCGTCGCCGGCAGCCTTGGCAGCCTCCTCGGCGGAAGCGATGTCGGCCATGATGCAGCCGTAGATCTCATCGGCAGAACGCTGGACGGCCATGAACGGCTCGGGAAGCGGCTCGGTGAAGAACGGGATGTTTCCGTACATCTTCCACAGATGGTGGAGGTAGTAGGCGCGGAGGAAATAGGCCTCGGCCCGGTACTGGGCAAGTTTGCGCTTGGCGATATCGGAATCGAAGCCGACAGCGTTGTCGCAAGCGATCAGCGCATTGTTGGCGCGGGCGATGCCGGTATAGTAGATGCTCCACAGACCAGACGGGCTTTCGGAGGCCGGAATTTGGAACAAGGCGAGGTGATACATCCAGGACTGGTCGCCCGCGTCACCGCCGCCTTTGTAGATATCATCGGAGCGGAGGTCGGACAACAGCAGCACGTGGTTGTAGTTATAGTTGGCATAAGAGTCCATCAGCAGGGGTTGATAGGCCGATGTCAGATAGGACTGGATGGCACCTTCCGTCGCCGCGGCACCGGCTTCGCCTTGGTGGGTCGCATGGGAGGTGAGGAACTTCTCACCGCAGGAGGTGAGCATCATTCCGGCGATGGCGGCCATTGCAAATATCTTGGAGAATTTCATAACCGTATGCATTTGGGATTAGAAGGTAAGGGTGGCGCCGACGGTGATCGTGCGGGCCTGCGGATAGATGCCGCGGTCCACGCCGATGGTGGTGTAACCATCCGAAGCCATTTCCGGGTCAAAGCCGTCATACTTGGTGAAAGTCAGGATGTTCTCGCCGGCAACGTACACGCGGATGGCCTTGACGAAGACCTTGCGGAGAAGGTTGGCAGGAATCGTATAACCGAGCTGGGCGGTCTTCAGGCGGAGGAAGGAACCGTCCTTGACCCACAGGTCGGAGGAGCGCCAGTTCTGGTTCGGATTGGCATTGGTCATGCGCGGAATCCGGTTGGATGTTCCCTCACCGATCCAACGGTCGAGGATCCAGGCGGGACGGTTCATCGCGGGGACATCGCCACGCATTGAATAATCGAAGATCTGGTTGCCGAGGGAGCCCTGGAAGAAAATGTTGGCATCGAAGCCCTTCCAGTCCGCCGCGAGGGTGAGACCATAGGTCCAGTCGGGCATACCCTTACCGATCTTGGTGCGGTCGTCGTCGTTGACATAGCCGTCACCGTTGAAGTCGACGAACTTCACGTCGCCGGGCTGGGCGCTGGGCTGCATCAGGCCGCCGTCCTTGTTCTTGTAGGCGTTGACCTCGTCCCAGTTCTGGAAGATACCGTCGGTCTTCATGCCGTAGAAGTACGGCCAGACCTCACCATTGGAGCCCTTCACGTAGTCACCCACGCCGGAGGCGCCGTTGGACTGGTACACGGCCTGTCCGGAGGAATTGCCCAGGTTGATCAGGCGGTTGCGGAGAAGCGAGGCGTTCGCATTGATGGAATAATGGAAGTCACCCACCTGCTGCTGCCAGCCGAGTTCGAACTCATAACCCCAGTTGCGCATGTCGCCCAGGTTGGACATCGGCGCGCCCTGGCCCACATAGGACGGGATGGGCATATCCATCAGCATGCCGTTGGTCTTCTTGTTGTAATAGTCGAATCCGAGGGAGAGCTTGTCCCCGAAGAAACGGCCATCGATACCAAGGTCGAGCTGCTCGGACGCCTCCCAGCGGATGGTCGGATTTGCAAGGGCGGCCGGGGAGGATCCCGGGCTCAGGGTACCGTAGGCGTTGGCCGTACCGAAGTAATAGTCCTGGCCGGAGTCCATCAGGGACGCATAGCGGAAATTGCCGATGTTCTCGTTACCGTTCATACCCCAGCTGGCGCGCAGTTTCAACTGGTCGATCCAGGACGGGCCGGCGGCCTTGAACCAAGGCTCGTTGGAGATGTTCCAGCCCAGGGAAGCGGCCGGGAAGGTCGCCCACTTGTGGCCGGGGCCGAAACGGGAGGAACCATCGCGGCGGACCGTAACCTCCAGCATGTAGCGCTCATCGAAGTTGTAGTCGAAACGGAAGAAGTAGGACGCCAGGCGCTGGTGGTCGTAGTTGCCTGTGCCGCCGCTGGTACGCTCGTCATCGGTATCGCCGATGGCGGAATCGATGTAAGCGAGGGCGGGGTTGGTTTCCTTCAACTGGTAGTCCGTACCGGACACATAGATGTAAGAATAGCTCATAGCGGACTGGCCGAGCACGGCGGCGAAGTTGTGCCGGCCGAGCTGCTTGTTATAGGAGAAATAGTTCTCCACCTGCCAGCGGAGGCCTTCGTTCATGCCCATCGACACCCAGCTCCGGAGGGTCTGGTTCATCGAACTCTTATACTGTTCGAAGCCATAGCCGCGGTTGCGCCAGAAAGCGAGGTCCGCGCCGAAACTGGTCTTGAACTTGAGGCCGGGGAAGATATTGAGTTCAGCACCGAGGTTGCCCACGAACTTATGGGTGTTGTAGATCGTGTTGGACGGGGTGTCCAGGTTGGCAACCGGATTGGTCAGTTCCTGGTAACCGGTCGGCGGCAGGGAGTATACCCGGCCGTCCTTGGCGACGATGGCCGTCGGATGGGCAGCGAGGATCTCTGCCGCAGTGGCCTCGTCGGCAAACACAGGTATCGTCGGATTGAAAGCCACGGCGGATCCCAGGATGGAACCGAACTCGGAGTTGGTGGTGATACCCTTGGAGGTGATGAAGGAATAGGCGAGGTTGGCCGAGATAGTCAGTTTGTTCAGGAAGTTGCGATCCTTCGTCTCGAACGGGACATAGGTGTTGTTGGAACGGAGGGACAGACGGTCGTAATTGGACTTGTCGTAGTTGCCGCCCACGATACCCGCCTGGCTGAAATAACCCAGGGAAAGGAAGTAAGTGGCCTTGTCCGTACCGCCGCTCATGGAAAGCTGATGCTGGGTGACCGGGGCGTTGTAATAGAACGTCTCGTCCTGCCAGTCGGTTCCCTTTCCTGCGTGCGCGATTTCCTCAAAAGAATAAAGAGGCGCGGAGCCGTCATTGACGCGGGCCTCGTTCATGATGGTCATATACTCCTGCGCATTCAGGATTTCCTTTTTGCGCCAAGGATTCTGCCAGCCGTAGCTACCGTTATAGGTGACGGAGGCCTGACCCCTCTTACCTCCCTTGGTCGTCACGAGGACGACACCATTGGCGGCGCGGGCTCCATAGATAGCGGCCGAGGCGGCGTCCTTCAGGATTTCGACGGATTCGATGTCGGTCGGGTTGAGATAGTCGATACCGCCGTCGACCGGCATACCGTCCACGATATAGAGCGGGTCGGAATGGTTGACGGTGCCGATACCACGGATCTTGATCTGGGAGCCGGAACCCGGCTGGCCGGAGGCCTGGGTGATCTGGACTCCGGAGACCTTACCCTTGAGGGCATCGTTGATGGTGGAAGCCTTCACCGTGTTGAGCTTGTCGCCGTCCACCTTGGAAATGGAAGCCGTCACGACGCTCTTCTTTTGGACACCGTAACCGACGACGACCGTCTCATCCAGCATCTGGGCATCGTCCTGAAGGACGATGACCAATTCCTGGTCAGCGGTCATGGCCACAGTCTGCGGCGTATAGCCGATGCAGGTAATGTCCACGACACCTCCACGCGGAGTCCGGATGACAAATTCGCCTTCCATTCCGGTCATGGTGCCGTTCTGGGTTCCCTGCTCAACGACGAAAGCGCCGACGATCGGCTGCCCGGCACTGTCATGGACAACACCCCGGAGGGTGACGTTCTGCGCCAAGGCCGCCAAGCTCATTCCTAATGCAAGGATTAGGGCTGCAAATTGTTTCATACGCTTGGTTGGTTTGTTGTGCGTTGGTTATAGATAATGGTTACTGTATTTTCGTGGTCGAACCGATTGCAAATATATGCGGTTTATATACACGCGATGCATACGTGAGCACAAAAGTAGTGAAAATATAGATAGAATATCTTGATAATCTAAATATTATATCTAATAAATAAACCAGAAAAGTAGTGGAATCAGTAGCTGTTTCCGAGAATCTTCACCTGCTCTTCGAATGAATCCCGGTCTCCGAGGGCCCCATTCTTGACCTTTACTTTATAGTTGTATATGGTACTCACGGAGTAATGGAGCAGCGAAGCGATGCGCACCGAGTCCTCGATTCCCAGAAGGATCAGCGCGAAAATGCGAAGTTCCGTACAGAGCAATTCATCCTTCTTCGGATAGACCCGGGCTTCCTCCCGGAGCAAGGCGTTGAAATCCTCGATAAAGTTCGGGTACAGGGCCAGGAACGTGGTGTCGAAGGTCCGGTAGAACGTCTGGAGTTCGTCGTCCGTCCGTGTGGAGATGGATAGTTCTTTCAGGAGCTGGTCCGTCTTGCCCTGCTTGAGGGCGAGGCGCACATGGTTGTCATACGCCTGCATCTTGTTCACGTTCTCGGACATCATGTCCAGGACGCGGCCGATATAGACCTCTTTGATCCGGCCCGCTTCGGAAATTTCCTGGTTCAACCCGCGCAGTTCCCGGTTCCGCTGCTCCAACTGCAAGTTGCTTTCTTGCAATTCCTTCTGCATCCGGGCCAATTTCCTAGAACGGCGGGTAAGCAGCCGGAAAGCGACAAACAGAGTCACGAGCAGAGCGAGCAGGAGCGCGGCGGCCAGCGCTGCCAGCCGCGTCGTGGAACGCTGCGTATCCTCGTACGCCCGCTGGATAATGCTGAAAGACTGGGATATCTGCCACGGGCGCAGCATGCCGTTGTAAAAGATGGCATCGTCCTGGGCGACGCGCATATAGCGGAAAGCCCGGTCCATGTCCCGCCCGGTCATCATTTGGGCAATGATCGTCAGGGAAGCATAGTCGGTGACAGCGTTCATGACATCGCTTTCGGCTGATTTGACCAGCCACTTCAACTGTTCATCTTCATCCCCTCTCCGCCAGGATATCTCACTGAGTATGTAGGCATACAGTGCATAGCGGCGGTCATCCGGCGCTACGGAGACGGCCAGCCGGGCAGCGGCCGCGTCGGCATCATCCAGCCGGTTCTCATCCAGCAGCCGGTTGATCGTCACTATCTGCCAAGCCTCCGAGTCTTCCGGCGCCAGGGACAGGATCCGGCGGCCGATAGAAACCCGGTCCGGAAGCGGCAAACCTTCCAAGGCCACCGCATTGCTTTCCAGATCGCGGCTGAAATCATACCAGGCATACAGGTAATCGATTTTCCCTTCATCCGAAAGCGCCGTCGTATCCACCAGGCTGGAAAGGGTGGAATAGGCCTCCATGAAATGACCCGCCTTCGCGTCCAGATGTCCCAGACGGACCGCAGCAGCATTGAGCCGTTTCGTATCTTCCATCGCCTGGGCGAGGTCCAGACTCCGGTTCAGGTAGAAACGGGCCGAATCGTAGCGGTAACTGAAATAGGTGTTGCCCA
>Ga0310697_10006198_pt1 | contig 11403 bp, 5 predicted proteins | sample 172DNAGHGlowgp2_FD_203883 | JGI IMG/M metagenome (GOLD analysis project Ga0310697, IMG submission 203883) | Sheep rumen microbial communities from Palmerston North, Manawatu-Wanganui, New Zealand - 1728 DNA GHGlow gp2 (v2) (version 2) | ecosystem: Host-associated > Mammals > Digestive system >... | reverse complement strand
TTTACATTATCGGACTGGAGGAAGTGGTGGAGAAGGACAGCAACAAGCACATCATCACCCGCCGCAAGGAAGGAGAGCGCAACCAGGCCTCCATTCTGGAAAACGCCATCACCATTCTCGACAGCGAGGACTGGCTGGACAACGTAAAAGAGCGTTATTCCTTTGGGAAAAACCGGCAGGAGCAGTTGTTCGGTGTCGCCCTGGCGCTTACTATCGGCTGGGTGAACCGCGTCCTCTTCCTCAAACTCTTGGAGGCCCAGCTGGTCAAATATCACAAGGGAGACCAGAGCTACGCATTTATGCGCCCGTTCGTCATCCCGGATTACGACGAGCTCAACAAACTCTTCTTCCAGGTTCTTGCCAAGCGCATTGCCGATCGCTCCGAGAGCGTCAACACCAAATACGGCAAAGTCCCTTACCTTAATAGCTCTCTCTTTGAAATTAGCCAGCTGGAGCGCCAGACCATCCGCATCAGCAGCCTGGACAACAGCGAACTGCCCCTGTTCAGCGGCACGGTGCTTAAAGACGGCCAGAAACCGCGCTATGCCAAACTTCCGACGCTCCGCTACCTGTTGGAGTTCCTGGATGCCTATGACTTTGCCAGTGAGGGCACCGAGGAAGTGCAGGAACAGGCCAAGACCCTTATCAATGCTTCTGTGCTGGGCCTCATCTTCGAGAAAATCAACGGCCACCGTGACGGTTCCGTATTCACCCCCGGCGCCGTCACGATGTATATGAGCCGCGAGGCCATCCAGCAGACCGTCGTTTGCCGCTTCAATGAGGAGATGGGCTGGTCCTGCAAGGACTACGAGGCCCTGAAAAACAAGGACATCGAGGACTATGCCCAGGCTAACGCCATAGTCGATTCCCTTCGCATTTGCGATCCGGCTGTAGGCTCCGGTCACTTCCTGGTGTCAGTTCTCAATGAAGTTATCCGCACCAAATATGACCTCGGCATCCTCATCGACGGCTCCGGCAAGCGCATCAAGAAACAAGACTATAGCATTGATATTGAAAACGATGAACTCCTTGTGTCCGACGAGGATGGCAATCCTGTAAGCTACATACCGGGCAACCAGGAGAGTCAGCGCATACAGGAAACCCTCTTCAACGAGAAGCGCAAAATCATCGAAAACTGCCTGTTTGGCGTGGACCTCAATCCCAACGCCGTCAATATCTGCCGCCTTCGCCTGTGGATAGAGTTGCTGAAAAACGCCTACTACACCAAGGAGAGCGACTACACAGAGCTGGAAACCCTGCCCAACATCGACATTAACATCAAGGTGGGCAACTCCCTCCTGCACCGTTTCGACTTAGGGCAAGACATCTCCGAAATCCTCCGAAAGAACAGGATCTCCATCAGCACCTATCGCAAGGCTGTGAGCGACTATAAAAACGCCCATAGCAAAGAAGAGAAACGTGATCTGGAGGACTACTTGCGGCAGATCAAGGGTAATCTCCGAACTCAGATTAGCCAAAATGACCCTAAGGTGGTAAGCCTTAACAAACTGAAAGGCGAACTGGACAACCTTTTGGCGCCCCAGCTTTTTGAAATTAGCAAGAAAGAGCAGGCTCAGCGCAGCAAACAGGCCAAGGAGTTACAGACCAAGATTACCAAGATACAAGCCGAGGTGGATGAAATCCGGGACAACAAGATTTTCGTCGGTGCTTTTGAATGGCGCATCGAATTCCCGGAAGTGCTGGATGAAGATGGCCGCTTTGTCGGTTTCGACTGTGTGATTGGCAACCCGCCCTACATCCAGCTCCAGAAGATGGGGGCCGATGCGGATGCCCTCCAGAAAATGAACTACGAGACTTACGAGCGCACCGGCGACATCTACTGCCTGTTCTACGAGATGGGAATGAAACTTCTCAAGCCCGGGGCGTTGCTATCGTTCATTACCTCAAACAAATGGATGAGAGCCGGTTATGGTGAGCCGTTACGTAAATACTTCTCTGAAAAGCAGGATGTTATCAGCTTGATTGACTTTGCTGGCTATAAAGTATTTGATTCCGCAACGGTTGATGTAAACATCCTCACTGCCGTCACCAGAACACCATTTGGATGCACGAATGCCTGCTCCATTAATAAGGATGAATTTGACATCACGAAATTGAGCGATTATGTGCAGACACATAGCCAGACGATAAAGTTTGGGGCGGATGCATGGTCAATTCTAAGCGATATTGAGCTGAGTATAAAGAATAAGATTGAAGCTGTTGGTACGCCACTGAAAGATTGGAATGTTGACATATTCAGGGGCGTCCTAACAGGCTACAATGATGCATTTATCATCTCATCTGAAAAGCGCGAAGAGATTTTAGCGAATTGTATAGATGAGTCCGAGAGACAACGTACTGCTGCTATTATTCGACCGATTCTCCGTGGCCGGGACATCAAACGTTATGGTTATGTGTTTGCAGATCAGTATCTAATAGCAACATTTCCTGCAAAGCAGTATGATATAGACGATTATCCTGCTTTGAAAGACTACCTGCTTACTATTGGAATTGAACGGCTTGAACAGACAGGCGAAGAGCATATTGTCAATGGCGAACGGATAAAAGCACGGAAGAAAACAAACAATAAATGGTTTGAAACCCAAGATAGCATCAGCTATTGGGACTTATTATCGCAGCCAAAAATAGTCTGGGGTGAAATATCCGACAAGACGAAGTTCTGTCTTGATCGTGAAGGAAAATACTTTCCAGAGGCGACCACGTTTATGCTTTCTGGGGAAAGGTTGATATTGTTACTTGCTTTTTTGAATTGCTCGGTATCAGAGTATATGTTTTCAACCATAGGGACTACTACCGGGGTGGGCACTGTCCGCTGGAAAAAATTCAAAATTGAGCAACTTTATGTGCCGCGTATTATTGATGAAACAATTGCACAAGCAATTGAAGTACAGTGCGAACAAATTATCAATATAACGGCACAGCAAGGTTCAGCCCCGGAAGAAGAGCGTATCTTGAATAGCCTTATATATCGGTTCTACGGTCTATCCGATTCTGAGATACAATATATTGAGAGTCAAGTTAAATAAGGCCCTCCAGATACTCCGCTTCAGCTGGTGACAGACCAAGTTGCTGGTATAATTGGGCATTGATCGAGGCAGAGTCCTTATTTGTAAACTGGCCCTCCTCTTTAAATGCCATTTGAACGGGTACAGGAATCTGCTCTACAAACTGCTTGAGCCAGCGCCACCCCGTCTCATCAAGCTTACTGGAGATGATGTCCAGATAGAAGAGCGCTATCTTGCTATTAAGGAATCCCAGCAGGGTATTCAGTTCTCTTTCGTGGCGATCATTATCGTTGAATGACAAGATATAGCACGTATTCAGCACCATAGCGCCGTCCTCACTATATGCAAATGAGTTGCCGGTTCTTGACAACTCTGCCCAAACGATTTTTGGCTTAGAGAATTCGTCCAAATACTCGCAGTTCCTTAAATTATACGGTGTATCTCCTTTGTCTGCACGCTTCTCTATGCTAATCCAGTAATTATCAAGATGTTCTTTCACGGAAGGATAATCCTCGATATGAATGCGTTCAAGACCTTCCCTGGTCCCATTGTGAGTATTTATAAGCCATAGCCCAGACCATGAATAGCCGTATCTCTTTATGTCCCGGCCACGGAGAATCGGTCGAATAATATCCGCCGTCCGCAGGCGTTCATCTTCACTCTGGCATGCATCCAGAATCTTGTTCCGCTTAGTCGAATCAATAATGAAGGCGTCGTTGAAACCGGTCTTGATGCCATAATTGATCTGAATATCCCAATCTTTCAGCGGAGTGCCAAGGGCTTCAATCTTTGCCTTGATGGAGCGTTCTATATCGGATAGAATGGACCAGGATTCCGATGAGGAGAAGCTAGAAGGAACGGCGTGTGTCTGCACATAATCGCTCCTATTCTTTCAGAAACGAATGGATGTACCGTCCTAGGGTGTTCCGGTCTACCTGGCAGATTTTAGCAATCTTCCGTTGCGACACTCCAGCCCGGAGCAACTCTATGATTAGAGATCGCTTGGGGAAGAGCTTATATTTGCCCTCCTCGGTCTTCCTGCCCAAAGGACGTCCCAGGACAACGCCCTCCGCTTTTTTTCTGGCCAACGCCTCCTTTGTTCGTTGGCTGATGAGGTTGCGCTCAATCTCTGCCGAGAGGCCGAAAGCAAAAGCCAGCACCTTGCTCTGGATGTCCTCTCCCAGCCGATAATTGTCTTTGATGGTCCAAACTCTGCATTCCTTTGTCATACAGATATTCAAGATCTCCATAATCATAAACAAATTGCGCCCAAGGCGAGAGAGTTCGGCACAGATGATAAGATCATTCTTTCGTACTCGATTAAGGAGTTTCCCGAGTTCGCGTTTGTTGTAGTTCTTGGTGCCGCTGATAGTTTCTTCTATCCACCCGTCGATTTTCATGGACTCCTTGGTGCAGAAGTTGTTGATTTCAAATCTCTGATTCTCGACAGTCTGCTTGTCGCTGCTGACTCTGATGTACCCGTAGATCATACTTGTTTGTGTTTTTTGCTTTTCGTGGTATTCATAAAGTTGTCTATCTTTGTATATTGTATTTAAGACTCTTATGAAAGGAACGGCTTCATACTTGATGAAATTCCTTGATGGATCGCAGAAGCGGTTCATCATTCCGGTATATCAACGGAACTATGACTGGAAGAAGGAGAACTGCAAGCAACTCTTCGATGACTTGGTCAGCGTCATAAAGGAAGGGAAAGAAACTCACTTCTTCGGAAGCATCGTCTCCTATGCTCACAGTAGGGATGAGGTTGTCTTGATTGATGGTCAGCAGCGGATCACCACTGTCTCACTCATTCTCATTGCCATTCTCAACGCGCTCAAGAGTGGAACCATGAAAACGGATGACGATACCCTTGCTCTGCGCATCGAAGATTATCTTGTAGATAAGTATGACAAGACGGAGAGAAAGGTTCGCCTGAAGCCGTTCCGCGATGATTGTGAGGCATTTGATCGGCTCATCTATAAAGACGAAAAAGAGTACATCCCAGAATCCAAAGTCACTATCAACTACCGGTATTTCTACGATCGCATCGTTACCTATAAGGAACTCTCAGTCGATGAATTGTTCCACGCTGTTGGTTGCCTTGAAATCATCGACATTGAACTTGAGCCGCAGCATGGAGATAATCCCCAGCTTATTTTCGAAAGCCTGAACTCCACCGGCCTTGACCTGACGGAATCTGACAAAATCAGGAACTTCGTGCTTATGAATCTGGAGCCGGTAGTACAGGAGAGTTATTACGACAAGTATTGGAACAAAATTGAGAGATGCAGTCGGGACGAATTGGATGGGTTCGTGCGTAACTACTTGACTATCAAACAAGGTGTTATTCCTACGTTGAGAGGAATATATCCGGCCTTCAAAGCCTATACGAAAGCCCAGGGTAACATCGAGGCCATCCTGCAGGATATGCTGGTCTATGCCGCCGCCTATCAAGACGTGGTTACATTCAATGTAGGAGACGAGGGCGCCAATGAAGTGGCGAAACGACTGGATCTCCTGGATATGACCGTTGCTTATCCTTTTCTGATGGCATTTATTGCCTATGCGAAGGAAACCGGCATGGACGGCAAGGAAATCTACAAAGTCTTCTCCTGCGTGGAAACCTTCATCTTCCGCCGTCTGATGTGCGACTTGCCGACCAACGCTCTCAACAAGATTTTCGCAACGCTGCACAACTCCGTCTTGAAGAACAAGCGGGAGGCGGATTCCTACTCTTCCGTTATGATATATCTCCTCGAGAGCCGCAAACTATCCAGCGCCTTCCCGAAGAACGAAGAGTTCATCAATGGCTTCACCACCAAGAACATCTATTCCATGCGGGCCAAGAATAAGGAGTACATCTTCGAGCGTCTTGAGAACGGCTCCAGCAAGGAGAAGAATGATGTTGTTGGCAATATCGAAAAAGGCATTCTCACCATCGAGCATATTATGCCTCAGACCTTGACTACGGCGTGGAAGCAAGCACTTGGCGAGGACTGGGAAGCAATTCAGGAACGTTGGCTGCACACGATCTCCAACTTAACGCTCACTGGGTATAACTCCAATTATAGCAATAGAACTTTTCAGGAGAAGAAGGCCATGAAGAATGGGTTCCTCGATAGCGGCATCCGTCTGAACCATTTTGTCGCCCAGTTCGAGAAATGGGACGAAGAAGAATTGGTTCTCCGCAAGGCCAAATTGTCTGAAATGGCCCTTGAAATCTGGGAGTATCCCGTCACTGCCTTTGTTCCGGAGCAAAAAGAGGATGACATCGTATCGCTTTCCGAAGACAATGGCATTGCCACCAACCGTGATATCCAGTACTTTATCTTCAGGGGAGAACGTCAGGATGTAACCACCTGGGCTGATATGATGTGGGAAATGGCCAATAAACTACTGGCGATTAACCCGGCCATTTTGTACCAAGAGGCTGCGGGAAATAAGAATGTATGGTTTGCGACTTCCGCCGTATCGAAGAACTACCGCAAACTGGCGGAGGGTCTCTACTACTGCCCAACGAGCAGTAGTACCTGGAACAAGATGTCTATCTTGAAAAATCTCTTCCGTCTTTATGGTATCGAGGAAGACGACCTTTCCTTCGGACTACTTCCCAAAAAAGACGACAGCGGTGAGCCGACCACCAATGACAGTGGCGATACTCCGGCCAGATACGAGATGCGTAAGAAATTCTGGACCGATTTCATCCAGTATTGCGAGGAAAACGATGGCCTCTTCGTAAAGATTTCCCCTGTGACGGCCAATTGGATTAGCAAGAGCCTGAAGACACCTTATGGTATCAACATCAACGCCGTTGTTGGGTTTGATTACGACAGGGTAGAAATCTATATCGATACAAAGAATAAGGAATTCAATAAGAACTTGTTTGACCATCTTCATGACAATAAGGAGACAATAGAAAAAGAATACGGCGGAGCACTGATATGGGAGAGATTAAATGACAAACGAGCCTGTCGTATCAAAGACGAAATTCTTCTCCACACTTTTGAACTTGATGATTGGACAGAAGTCTTCGCCTTCATGAAATCCGCTGGTCTAAGGATGTTCAATGTGTTCCACAAATTCATTAACGAGTTTCCTTCCAAGTAGATATTATCGGTAGATGTCTCTCCTCAGTCGCATATTCTCTGACAAGGGGAAAAATTCACAGGTGACTCCTCAGAAAACGGAGCCGACCATAGTCGTACCTGATTCGCCCACTCCTGAGTATGCGTCTCTTTTGCAGTTCACCCGGCGTCTAAACGATTTGTTACAGGATGACAAATACCTGGCACGGAGTGATTACCGGGGCCTAATTGATGATTATGCGGAAATTAACACATTCTTCATCAATCTCAAGACGGCCAAAACGTTGAGCTATTACTGTTCCGCTAATGGCATTGATGGCGCTTCTATCAAGGACTTCCTACGCAATTACGCCGACCTTGCCACCCTGAAGGATGGCTCAACCAGTATCCAGCAGCACAATCAGACCTACCTGCAGCGCCACTTCGTCTCGGAGAAGCATTACTTGGACACCGTACTCTCTAAAGTCGATCCCGCCATTTCCCTGGATGAAGAGCAGCGGAAGGTGGTTCTCACTGACGAAGACTATATGCTGGTCGTGGCTGGCGCTGGGGCCGGCAAGACCACCACAGTGGCCGCAAAAGTGAAATATCTTGTAGAACGCAAGGGCGTCGCACCGGAACAGATACTGGTGATTTCGTTCACCAACAAAGCCGTGGGCGAACTCCGGGACAAGATAAACAAGGCCCTGAAAATCAACTGTCCGGTCACCACATTCCATAAGACTGGTTATGCCATCCTACGAAAGCAGGATGCCGATAAAAAGAATGTGGTGGACAGCGGCTTTATGTTCGATGTCATCAACAACTATCTGAAGAACGATGTTCTCCGCGAGCCTGAGATGGTGAACAAACTGATCTTGTTCTTTGGTTGTTATTTCGATGCGCCATACGAGGGCGATGACCTTAACGCCTTTTTCAACTACATTTCGAAGGCCGATTTCTCCACGATGCGTTCCAATATGAACGAGTACGTGGAGACCATCACCAACAAGCGTACAGGCAAGGCTATCACCATCAACTACGAGTCGCTGCGCTCGGCTCAGGAGGTCCAGATAGCAAACTTCCTGTATCTCAACAAGGTTGACTACGAATACGAGAAGATTTATCCTTATAGTTTCCGGAAATCTCACAAGCCCTACACTCCTGACTTCACCATTAAGCAAGGCGACAGGACCATCTACATTGAGCATTTTGGCATTACGGAAGACGGCACGCACAACCGCTACACCAATGCCGAACTGGAGCATTACAAGAAGGAGGTTAACGACAAGGTCAAGTTCCACCGTGACCATGGAACACAACTCATCTATACCTTCTCCCAATATAAAGATGGACGCCCGCTGCTGGAGCATCTGAAGGAACAACTCATCGATGCCGGTGTTACACTCCAACCCCGCTCCGAGCAGGAAGTCTATCAGAAGATTGTTTCTACCGAGGAGAATAAATACATCCTCAAACTGGTTCGCCTTCTCTGCACCTTTATCCAGAACTTCAAGACCAATGGCTACGACACCGACAAGTTCCGTGAGATGCACCGGATGACCGAGAATGTCCGCACCAAACTCTTCCTGGACGTTTGTCACCAATGCTACCTGGAGTACTCCAAGAAGTTGAAAGAGCGCGGCGCTGTGGACTTCGAAGATATGATAAACGATTCCGCCAAGATTCTGCAGGAGCAGCAGGATATGGGCGAGAAGCTGAACTTCAAGTACATCATCATCGACGAATACCAGGACATCTCCCGGCAGCGCTTCGACCTTGCCCGGGCCTTGTCCCAGATTTGCGACGCCAAGATTATCGCTGTGGGCGACGACTGGCAGTCCATCTATGCTTATGCCGGTTCGGACATCACACTCTTTACCCATTTTGCGGAAATAATGGGCTATGGGGAAGAGTTGAAGATAACCAAGACCTACCGCAACTCGCAGGAAGTTATTGACATTGCCGGAAGTTTCATCCAGAAGAATTCCTCCCAGATTCAGAAATCACTCATTAGTCCCAAGCATATCGATTTTCCCATCATCATCGAGGCTTATTCAGAAGACGGTGACAAGAAAGACCTCGAAGGAAAGGGTGGCAAGTTCTTCTTGCAGGCCCAAGCGGTAGAACGCTGCATCGGCCAGATAATGGAAGCAAATGAGAAGGAAGGTAAACCTGCAAATTCCTCCATCCTTCTCATCGGCCGATATGGATTTGATGCCTTCAACCTCAGTCGCAGCGGACTCTTCACTTATTTCGAGAAAACCGGCGATGTCAAGTCGAAGGCCTACCCGAAAGCCAAACTATCCTTCCTCACAGCACATCGTTCCAAAGGTCTGGGTTACGATAATGTCGTCATTATCAACGCTGTGAACGCCACCTATGGTTTCCCGTCTAAGATTGAGGATGATCCAGTGATGAAACTGGTCATCCGTGAGGACCGTACCATCGAGTACGCCGAGGAGCGTCGCCTGTTCTACGTGGCAATGACACGCACCAAGAATAGAGTCTATATCGCCGTACCTCAGCAACGCCCGTCACGATTCGTAGCAGAACTGGTTCAGGAATACGATAAAGTCTGTGTGAACGGAGACCTAGACATCTCCAAGACCGAGTCACCGGACATCTCGATGATAAAACGCTGCCCGATATGCGGCTATCCGCTCCAGTACAAGCACAAGAGAGACTTTGGCCTACGCCTCTGGATATGCACCAATGAGCCGGAAATCTGCGACTTCATGACTAACGACCTATCAGGTGGCATCCTTCCCATCCTCAAATGCGACTGCTGTAAGGACGGTTACCTGATTGTCCGGAGGAAAGATTTCCAGCCGTTCCTTGGCTGTACGAACTATAAAGAAGACAAGAGCGGCTGCAATCGTAGAATCAATCTTACGTACTATGAGAATATGCTAAAGCGTGGGGAAATTGAGCTATAGCTTGAAAAGGTTCTCGAGAATAAAGTGTTGAGCATTGGAATCATAGGATATTGCCAGATACTGTCCTTGAGAACCATCTCTCCATGCAGAGGTAATACCAAGTGATGTCCCGAGTTCAGTAGGGGCCTTATATTTGTGCCCATCACTTCTTTCTTGCTCTTCAAGATATCCAGCAGAAACCAACCACTGCGTCACTTTTGATGCAGCTAAAGGCTTCATGTTCTCAGGAATCACTTTATTGATTTCCTTAACGAACAGGGCAATTCCCGTCCTCTCTGCGATATAAACCTTTGATGCGGCTTCCGGAGTAAGCTGGAATTCCGATTCATACTGCTTTTGCTGGGAAGGTTTCTTTTTCCCCATCTCTTCAAGTAGATTGGAGACAAAAAACAAACAACGAGAGATGTGAACGTTATTCATGATATCGCTATCGGGGAGAATACTTCCATCAATAGGATTTATTCCATTTGCTAGTTTTGTTATCCAGTCAATGGCGACGGTCACTTTGTTTTGGTCCATTGTAGAATTCATCAGCATCAGCACCAGTTTTTTATGTTCTCAACAAACACGAGGGAATAAAGCTTGTTTGCTTTTGCAAAGATAGAAAGAAACCTTTACTTCTCGAAGATTGGCTATAATGACAGTTATCAATTATGTCTTTTGGGTAGTGTTTTGGGTAGTACTATCGACTTTTGGGTAGTTTTTTGGGTTAATTTCTTAGGTGTGGGTTTTTGCCTTTGGTGTAGTTTGTCTTTATCTTTGGTGTGGATTATTTGAAATAATCGGAGTCCTTCCTCCTTTATATCCTTCGCCGAAAGTCACCCGTCTGCGAGCAACTTTTTTTGATACATTTCCGGCAAAAATGGGACATTTTTTGGGCCACTTTTAACGAAAAATCCCTCACAGAGCACTCTGTGAGGGATTTCGGCGGAGAGGACGAGATTCGAACTCGTGGTACAGAATTACCCGTACGTCGGTTTAGCAAACCGGTGGTTTCAGCCACTCACCCACCTCTCCAGTTCCACGCGGCGGAGATTCCGGTCGGGACTGCAAATATACGAAGAAAAAGTATTTTTACAAGGTTTTAAGCAATTCCTTCTCGAAGATGTCGCTGGCGACGATGCGGTAATGGGGGTTGTACGCTTTGCTGAAGGCGTCGCTGTGGTGCATGATGAGGTGGCCTTCGCCGATGAGGGAGTCAAGTTCGGCGAGGTCGGCGGCGGCATCGGGGATGTCCGGGAACCGGCTCCTGATGACGGCGGCGACCTTGTTCCATTTCTTTATCCAGGCCTTTTCGGAGAGGGTGCGGCCTTCGTTGGCGCTGCGGACGAAGGAGTTGAGGAGGGTATCCTCGTCGACGAGGCCGTCAAGCAC
>Ga0310697_10006195_pt1 | contig 11407 bp, 13 predicted proteins | sample 172DNAGHGlowgp2_FD_203883 | JGI IMG/M metagenome (GOLD analysis project Ga0310697, IMG submission 203883) | Sheep rumen microbial communities from Palmerston North, Manawatu-Wanganui, New Zealand - 1728 DNA GHGlow gp2 (v2) (version 2) | ecosystem: Host-associated > Mammals > Digestive system >... | reverse complement strand
TAAGCGACGAAGGGCTACGGGTAGGCGACGGAACGTCGGGGATGGGGCAGATCATGGCCTTGCGCCATAAGAGCCTCAACATTCGAGGCATCCAATTCCATCCTGAGAGTGTGCTCACCCCCGATGGCAAGAAAATGATACAAAACTGGCTGTTTTTGTAACATTAAACATTAAAAGATTAAACATTAAAAGAAATATGGAACAGACAATGAAGAGCTACCTTTTTAGGTTGCTGAACCACGAGGAACTGACTCGTGAGGAGATGAAAACCATCCTGATTGGTATTACCCACAGTGAATATCCCAATGAGCAGATTACCGCCCTGCTGACCTGCTTGCAAATGAGAGGTGTAACCGTAGACGAGCTCCTGGGTTTTCGCGATGGTATTCTGGAGACTGGTGTTTCTGCCATCTTGGAAGCAGACCGTTATATTGACGTGGTAGGCACTGGTGGCGATCGCAAGAACACCTTTAACATCTCGACTACAGCTTGTTTTGTAATTGCTGGTGCTGGTTATAAGGTAGCCAAACACGGCAACTATGCAGCAACCAGCGTGAGTGGTGCTTCGAACGTCATTCAACATCATGGCATCAAGTTTACGGATGATATCGACAAGCTGAACCGTTCACTTAACGAGGCTGGTATCGTGTATCTCCATGCCCAGCTTTTTGCCAAGGCCATGAAGTTCGTTGGTCCTATCCGCAAGGCCCTGCAGTTCCCTACCATCTTCAATCTCTTAGGTCCTATCGTCAACCCTTCACAACCCAAGTGTCAGCTTCTTGGTGTGGCCAATCTCGACCAGATGCGCCTTTACAACAGCGTGTATCAGAAGTTGGGTATCGACTATGGTATCGTGAATTCGATTGATGGCTACGACGAGATTTCACTGACGGGTGACTTTAAGGTAAGCACCAACAATTACGAGCGCATTTTCAAGCCTCAGGATTTAGGTTTCGCCATCGCCAAGCCAGAAGAGCTCGTAGGAGGTGCGACTGAGGAAGAAGCAGCAGCGATTTTCGATTCCGTCTTGGAGAATCGTGCTTTGCCTGCTCAGAAGAATATCGTTCTGGCCAATGCAGGCTTTGGTATTCAGGTGTTGGAAAAGGGACAGAAGAGCATCGAAGAGTGTATTGAGATTGCGCGAGAGAGTATCGACAGCGGAGCTGCGCTGCGTACGTTCAAGAAGTTTGTAGAACTTAACTCGTAAGGCGCCATGATCATAAAGGTATGTGGCATGCGCGAGGCGGAGAACATCCGTGAGGTCGAGCAACTCTCAACTCTCGACTCTCAACTCTCAATTTCCTGGATGGGCTTCATCTTCTGGCCAAAGTCAAGTCGCTACATCAGTGAACGTCCTGCTTATCTGCCAGAAAAGGTCAAGCGCGTGGGCGTGTTTGTCGACGAGACCATCGAGAAGGTGAAGGAGATAGCAAAGACCTTCCAACTCGACTTGATTCAGTTGCATGGCAAGGAATCGCCTGAATACGCAGAAAAGTTGGGCGACTATCGTCTGATAAAGGCCTTTAACATCGCCTCTGCTGATGATTTTGCAGCATGCGTAGCGTACGAGGGAAAGGTAGATTTCTTTCTCTTCGACACAAAGGGGAAAAGCGTGGGTGGCAATGGCGAGAAGTTTGACTGGAGCGTATTGAAAGCCTATCATGGTCATACACCTTTCATCTTGAGCGGAGGCATCGCCCCTGATGATGCAGCCCGCGTAAAAGCCATCCGTCATCCCCAGTTTGCAGGCATCGACCTGAACTCGCGCTTCGAACGTGAACCAGGTCTTAAAGACATCAATAAACTCAAAACGTTTTTAAAATGAACAAGATTAATTCGCTTTTCGAAAATAGTAAAGATCAGAAGTTGCTGTCGCTCTATTTCTGTGCAGGTTGTCCTACGCTTGAGGGTACAGCCGATGTGATTCTCGCCATGCAGCGTCGTGGTATCGCCATGATTGAAGTAGGCATTCCTTTCAGCGATCCCTTAGCTGACGGACCAGTGATTCAGAGTGCGGCTACCCAGGCGCTCAAGAACGGCATGAACCTGAAAACACTCTTCTCACAATTGGAGGCCATCAAAGACCAGGTAGAGATTCCCTTCGTACTGATGGGTTACCTCAATCCGATTCTCCACTTTGGCATCGAGGCTTTTTGCCAGCGTTGTGTAGAGGCGGGTGTGAGTGGTGCCATCATCCCTGATCTGCCTTTCGACGATTATTTGAACATCGTGAAACCAGTAGCCGATCAATACGATCTGCGTATCATCATGTTGATTACGCCAGAGACCAGCGAGGAACGTATCCGATTCATCGACGACCATACCGATGGCTTTATCTATATGGTATCTTCTGCCTCGATTACAGGTACACAGAAAAGCTTCGACGACCAGAAGCAGGAATATTTCCGTCGTATCAATGCCATGAATCTGCGTAATCCTCGTATGATAGGCTTTGGTATCAGCAATGCCCAGACCTTAAAGGCTGCTCAGGATAATGCTGCTGGTGCCATCATTGGCTCTAAGTTTGTGACGCTTCTGAGTGAATCGGAGGGCAATGCAGAGGTTGCTTTAGATAAACTATTCGAGGCGCTGAGCAAGTAAATAAGTGGATTATTTGTTTGTTTGACGGTTTTTTCTTACCTTTGCAGGCAAAACAACGAAAAAGAAGAAAAAGATGATAGTCTGCATCGCAGAGAAACCGAGTGTGGCAAGGGATATCGCACGTATCTTGGGCGCCACCAGCTCGCACGACGGATATATGGAAGGTAATGGGTATCAGGTGACTTGGACGTTTGGTCACTTGTGTACCCTTAAAGAACCTGGCGATTATACAACAGCCTGGAAATCGTGGGCACTCACGCAGTTGCCCATGATTCCACCACGTTTTGGTATCAAACTGATTGACGATAATGGCATCAAGAAACAATTTGCCACTATCGAACGCCTGATGCAGGCAGCTGATGAGATTGTAAACTGTGGTGACGCTGGTCAGGAAGGAGAATTGATTCAGCGCTGGGTGATGCAAAAAGCCCAAGCTTCTTGCCCTGTAAAACGCTTGTGGATTTCCTCCATGACAGATGAGGCCATCCGCGAGGGCTTTGCCAATCTCAAAGACCAAACGGACTACCAACCCCTGTATCTCGCAGGTCTCTCACGCGCCATTGGCGACTGGCTCTTGGGTATGAATGCCACTCGCCTTTATACCTTAAAGTATGGTCAGAATCGTCAAGTGCTGTCCATTGGTCGTGTGCAGACCCCTACCCTCGCCCTGATTGTAAATCGCCAGAAGGAAATCGAGAATTTCAAGCCAGAGCCTTATTGGGTATTGGCCACTGTTTATCGCGATACCACCTTTACTGCAACTAAGGGTAAGTTTACGTCGAAGGAGGAAGGCGAGAAGGCCTTTGCCACCATCGAGGGCAAACCCTTTACAGTCACGAAGGTTGAGAAGAAAGAGGGCAAGGAACAACCACCCCAGCTTTACGACCTCACCTCGCTGCAGGTAGACTGTAACCGCAAGTTTGCCTATACCGCAGAGCAGACGCTGAACATCATCCAGAGTCTGTATGAGAAGAAATATACCACCTACCCTCGTGTAGATACCCAATACCTCTCTGATGATATCTACGCCAAGTGTCCACAAACCATGAATGGGCTTTATCAAACCAAGTTTGCTGGTGAGGCACCCTACGCAGAGATTATCAAGACCATTGGTGGCAAACCCCTGAAGAAGTCGAAACGCGTGTTCGACACCTCGAAGGTCACCGACCACCATGCCATCATTCCCACAGGTGTGATTCCAACGAACCTGACGGATATGGAGCGTCGTGTGTTCGACTTGGTGGCACGCAGGTTTATCGCCGTTTTCCTGCCTGATTGTAAATTCTCGACGACCACCGTTCTTGGTGAGGTCGTTGGCGATGCAGAAACCATCGAGTTCAAGGTGACAGGTAAGGAGATTCTCGATTCAGGTTGGCGCATCGTTCAAAGCAAGGCCAAGAACGAAGACGACGACGAGGAGAAAAAGAAGCAAGACGACGAAGAAAGAACGCTTCCTACCTTCGTCAAAGGCGAATCAGGCGATCACAAGCCTACGCTCACAGAGAAATGGACCACGCCGCCACCTTATTATAACGAGGCCTCCCTGTTGCGTGCGATGGAGACAGCAGGTAAATTCGTAGAAGACGAGACCCTGCGTGCAGCCATGAAAGAGAATGGCATCGGACGCCCCTCGAGTCGAGCCAGCATTATCGAAACCCTCTTTAAGCGCCACTATATCAAGCGCGAGCGCAAACGCCTCGTCGCCACCCCTACAGGTATCGAACTCATCGACCTGATAAGAGAGGAACTCCTGAAGAGTTGTGAGCTAACGGGTATCTGGGAGAAGAAATTGCGCGATATCGAGCACCAGAAATACGATGCCAAACAGTTTATCGACGAACTGAAACAACAGGTGACTGAGATTGTGCACGACGTGATGGTCGACCCCAGCAATCGTCGTATTACCGTCCTCACCGATGCTGAGCTCAAGAAAGTCAAGTCACCTAAAAAGCAATAAATCGCCCTGCATATCGTTATTATTATGGTATGCATAAAAGAGTCTGCTTTTTCTACATCGTTTGTTTGGCCCTGCTGCTTTGCGGTTGTGGGGCAGAACAGAACATGAAGAAAGGCGACGCCTTCTTCGCTGTAGGCGAATACTTCGATGCAGCCACCTGTTATCGCAAGGCCTATACCCAGACCTCATCCAAGGAACGAGCCCTCAGAGGTCAGCGCGCCTTGAAGATGGCAGAGTGTTATCGTCGTATCAACTTTACCAATAAGGCCATTACCGCTTATAACAATGCGGTGAGGAATAAAGCAGCCGATTCGCTCACACATTTCTATCTGGGACAGCTACACATGCGTAATGGCAACTACAAAGAAGCAGCCAAACAGTTTCAGATGGCCATCGACTCTTTGCCAGCATCCGACGTCCATCAGCAACTCGCCAAAAACGGTCTGAAAGCTACCCAACTCGCCCCTCAGTGGAAGAAAGAAACCACCTACACCGTGAAGCGCGAAAACCTCTTTAATTCGCGACGTGCAGAGTATTCACCTGTGCTTTCTGGCGAGGACTTCGACCAATTGTATTTTACCTCCACACGCAATCAGGCCCAAGGCGATGAGGTGAGTGGCATCACTGGTACCAAAGCGGCTGATATCTTCATGGCACAGAAAGATGAGCATGGTAAATGGATGAAACCAGTCGCCATCGATTCAGAACTGAATTCTGCGTTCGACGAAGGCGCTTGTGCCTTCACGCCCGATGGCAAGACCATGTTCCTGACGCAATGCAAGACAGACCCCAATTACCCACGTTATGCCACTATCGTAGCCTCCACGCGTGCTGATGCCACTTGGAGCAAACCCACAGAGGTTCAAATCTCGAAAGATACCCTTACGAGTTATGCCCATCCTGCCGTATCGCCTGATGGTCAGTGGCTCTATTTCGTGAGCGACATGCCTGGTGGCGAGGGTGGCTACGATATCTGGCGTTGCCGATTGTTGTTACACAACGAGGTAGGTATGCCTGAGAATCTGGGCCCTACCGTCAATACCCCTGGCAATGAACTCTTCCCTACCTTCCGTCCGAATGGCGACCTGTACTTCTCCTCTGACGGACATCCAGGCATGGGAGGCTTGGATATCTTTTTGCTGCCCACTGGTAGCAAAAAAATAGTGCATTATGGGGCCCCTCTCAACTCTCAGGGTGATGATTTTGGCATGACCTTCGAAGGACGTTTCAATCGTGGCTACTTCTGTTCTAATCGTGGCGACCTCAGAGGCTACGACCATATCTACAGCTTCTACAATCCTGAAATCATTCAGACGGTCAAGGGTTGGGTGTATGAGCAGGATGGCTACGAGTTGCCAGCAGCGCAGGTCTATATGGTGGGTAACGATGGTACGAACCTGCGTCTGAGTGTCCGTAGCGACGGCTCTTTCGAACAAGAGGTCAAGCCTGGTGTCGACTATGTCTTGCTGGGCACGTGTAAAGGCTATCTCAATCATCAGGAGGAATTGAGTATCAAACCCGTTTCCAAGTCTGAGGAGTACGTCTTGCAGTTCCCCTTGGCCAATATCTCCTCGCCAGTCCTGATTGAGAACATCTTCTACGATTTCAACAAGGCCACGCTGAGACCAGAATCACAAACAGCCCTCGACGAACTCGTAAAGTTGCTCAACGAAAATCCCAATATCACCATCGAGCTCTCTGCCCATACCGATTACAAGGGTTCCGATGCGTATAACGAGCGTTTGTCGCAACAACGTGCAGAGAGCGTGGTCCGTTATCTCATTGCCCATGGCATTGCTGCCGATCGCCTCACGCCTAAGGGCTATGGCGAGGGTAAGGCCAAGCATATCAAACGAAAAGTGGCAGAAAAATATCTGTTCCTCAAGGAGGGCGACATACTCACTGAAGAATACATCTTAACACTCCCAGAGGAACAGCAGGAAATCTGTAATCAATTAAACAGACGTACAGAATTTACAGTGTTGCGGACAACTTACGGCCTATTTGATAAGGAAGGAAGAATAATACAAAAGCCAGCAGCAGAACAACCACCCAAGGATTGATGGGGATTTCTGTGGTAGGTGCTGTGACCATCATCACTTCTGTCCATCCGAAAATATAGCCAAGTCCGTTATAGAACAAGTTTGTCAGTGTCTGCCAGCCTCCGAAGGCGAAGAACAGGATTACAGCTACCAGCAGGCAGAACAGTGTCCACAGCAGCGACAGTCTGCGAACCATGGCAGCGTTAGTGTCAGGCAGACTCATCATCACGCGCTCCGTAAAGCCATTATCTTCAATCTGCTGCTGGGCAGCTTGCTTGAAGAAATCTTCTATCATGATATTGTCTTTATCGTCCATAACCGTTCTCCTTTAAATAGATTGCTAATTTGTCTTTTCCTCGCTTCAGGTGCGACTTCACCGTATTCTCGTTCATACCTGTTATTTGGCTGATCTGGTCTATCGGATACCCGTCTATCAGTTGCAGGGTGATACAGGTTCGTTCGTCAGGTTTCAGAAGTGCCAAGGCTGCGTGGATATCCAGCTTCAAGCCTGCTTCGGCTGTTGAGCTCGACGTATTCCTTACCGCAGTGGTATCAACGTCTTCCGTTTGCTTTCTCGATCTTACTTCGTCGTAGAACACGTTGTAGGCAATTCGCATCAGCCATGTTGAGAAGCTCGAGATACCTTTGAAATTAGTAATGTGCGTATAAGCTTTGATGAAAGTTTCTTGAGCCAGGTCATCGCTCAGCTGCTGGTCACCTCCTGTCTGATTCAGGAAGAACCTACGTACAGACGACTGGTATTTCCTAACAAGCTGGTCGAAGGCCTTCTTGTTGTGGAACATAGCCACCTGTGTTACTAATGCGATATCGGCGAACGCTTCCACTTTTTACCTTTTTACTTTTCCAAAAGGTTCTTCTCTGGCATGCAAATCCACAGTACGAAGTAGAATATCAGTCCGCTGAAGCATGTAAAGAGCGTCAGGAAGGCATAAGCTATTCTAACCATTGTGGGGTCGAAATCCAGGTATTCTGCGATACCTCCGCAAACCCCTGCCCATACTCTGTCATTAGAGCGCATCAACTTCTTTGTCATAATTGAGTCTTATTTAAATCGTCGTTAATGTTACTTGTTGAATTGTTGTAAGATGCATTTGCTGCACCAGCTTTCTTGGCGATGTACCATTTACCCAGTCCGATAAAGAATACCAGAGCACCAATGCCAAAACCGACATCACCTGCCACGATACCCAGGAAGATGGCCAGACCTACGCCCGTAAACATCTGTCTCAGCCCTGTCTGGTAGTCACTTCGATCCCAGTTGCTCACCTTTTCCTTCAGCAGATCGTCAGGTATCGGCTGTCCCTTCTCCATGGCCATCTGCGCCAGTTTAATACGGTCCTTCCTGTTTCTGTTGATAAAGTAGAACACGGCACAGATAATCAAAACCGGAGCGAGTACAAAGAGGATGAATAACACGAATGCGGCGAATATCATACCAGCGATAGCCGTATCGTCCAGTCCACTGAATATCTCATGAAAAATACCTTTCGCATCTTCGCCAGCATACCTGATAACTTGCTGTTCGTCTTCATCAGCCATGTTGCTGGTCGATGAAACGGCAGTAGTGTCAGAAAAGGCCTCGATTGCGTCAGGATTGTTTTTGGTAGTGTCCACCTGCTCCGTCCTCGGAGTATGGCGGTGCTTCTGTGCTACTGCGTTAGCATTCATGCTGAGCGCGAGCACCATGGCGATTGCGATTAAATACTTCTTCATATTCTTTCTCTTTTTAACTTTGTTACTTTTTTACTTGTTTGACGTAACAAATCATAAATTAGTTGCAAAGATAGCGATTTTTCCTATAAAATTCTTAATTTTGCAGGAAAAAGCAACAAAATGACGCAATTACCTGAGGATTTTATCCGAGAAACGAAGCAAATAATGGGCGAAGAGCGCTTTAGTCGCTACCTGAGTGCCTTCGACGAAGATGCCCCCACGAGCATCCGCCTGAATCCTTTAAACTATAATCTATCAACTATCAACTATAAACTATCCATCGTTCCTTGGTGTTCAGAGGGCTTCTACCTCGCAGGTCGTCCCCAGTTTACCTTCGATCCCCTCTTCCATGCAGGTTGCTACTACGTCCAGGAAGCCGCCTCCATGTTCGTCACCCACGTCCTCCGCTCACAACTATCCACTATCAACACAGCCCTCGACCTTTGCGCTGCCCCTGGTGGCAAGTCTACCGCCCTTCGTAGCGTCCTTCCCTCAGACTGCTTGCTCGTCAGCAACGAGCCCATCCCTAATCGTGCGCAGATTCTCTTAGAAAACATCACCAAGTGGGGCTGGCCCGATTGCGTCGTTACCAATAATTACCCACGTGATTTTCGCAAGGCCAAAGCCCGTTTCGACCTGATTCTCTGCGACGTGCCCTGCTCTGGCGAAGGCATGTTCCGCAAAGACCCAGCCACCATCAGCGAGTGGAGCCTTCAGAATGTGGAGAAGTGCTGGCGCCTGCAACGCGAGATCGTAGCCGACGCGTGGGAGTGCCTCCAGCCTGGTGGCATTCTTATATATAGTACCTGTACCTTTAATACAAAGGAGAACGAAGAAAACGTACGCTGGATCATGGACACCTACGATGCAGAGCTCATCCCTATCCCTACTGAACCTGATTGGCATATTACGGGCTCGCTCCTGCCTGGTTTCGATAGTCCCGTGTATCGCTTTATCCCTGGCATTACCCAAAGCGAAGGTCTCTTCTTAGCCGTGCTCAAGAAAAAAGGAGATTTTTCTCCCGCTGTGAGAAAAAATCTCCCTTTAAAAATCTTGAAGGCCGATTTGCCAGAGGGCGATTTCCCTCGTGTCGACCTCACCTATGCCGATGCTTTGCGCTATCTGCGAGGCGAGGCCCTTGTCCTCCCTCCTGATACCCCTCGCGGCATCGTGACCATTACCTATCAAGGCTATCCCCTCGGTCCTGCTAAGAACATCGGCAACCGTGCCAACAACCTCTACCCCAAGGCCTGGCGCATCAAGACCACCCACCTCCCCTCCGAGCCTGTAAATATTCTAGCGCCTATCCATTAAGAAAGGCGACCTTTCGGCGATTGTCTTTGGGGCGAACGGCGAAATGGACCCAGTAGCGGCCGTACTTGTTCTTTTCGATAAAGAGCTCATCGTAATCTTGCTGGGTTTCTCTTGCATAGCCTATCAGTATCGCTGCATACTCTATCGCTTGTTCGATACCGCTACACCGAATATCCACAGCGCAACCAGTCAAGTGATTACTCGTGTTTACACCACCTACCCTTTTATTCAACTGCGGACTCCGATAACCGCTATTAATAATAATAGGTGTACCTGCCCTATCTCTCAGTATCTCCAGCCATCCACAAATACGCTTCATGTTCTCAATGGCCACATGACTTGGAATGTTATACACTTCTGGATAACTACTCTTTGTAAACTCCCCCAACTGAAAATGTTGGGAGAGTTGTATCTTACTGTTTGTCGTTACTTCGTTCATTTTATAAACTACAAATTAGAATTACTGACGTTGCGGTGTTGCGGTGTTGCGCTCCTAGGACAGCATCACCACACCCGTCTTTTTAAATAAGCCTTTGGTCGTACCATTTTCCACATACTCAGGAAGCTTTTCAGCGACGTGATCCTTAACCAGTCTGCTAATTCTCATACGTGCAGATGAATAACTACCCAAATCAAAGCATCGCATGACATCTTCCGTAGTAAACTCATCAGGCAAGCGGTTAAAGGCATCGATGGTCTTTTGGTTGCGACGAACATTTACGCTAGCATCTCGATACTTATTGTCGAAATAAGCCTCGGCCATGGCACCAAAGTAGTGGCGCTGACAAGCGTACTGGATGTTCACAATCAGCTCTGCTCAAGGCGCGTTAGTTGGAAAATCGCTGATTTGGAGAAGCGCAAAATTACAAAAAACAAATGAAACTACCAAATCCTGATGCTTTGCCATCAAAACCAGCAAAATAATTTTCCTCGTCGATAAATATTGGATTTTATCCACGAATGTGGACAATTGTTATAAAAACACATCTTTATTAACGTGAGTTAACATTTTAACGCCCTTTATTAGCACCAAAATACTTTAATATTTATTAAGAATCCGGCTAAAAAAGCCCCCAGTTTATTTGGTGTTTTGCTCTTTTTATACTACCTTTGTACCTGTTAACGGTAAGTCTAGTATTAGGCAAGCCATATTACTTAAACATAAATAAAATCAAAATGGAAAAGACATTTATTCCAGATGATAATTCGCTGGAGAGTATAAAGATGCGTGAGAAGATTATTCGCGACTTCTATCGTGAATGGAAAGAACAGAATCCTTCTCAACGAAAATACAACCTATCATTAAAGGAGTATATTAACATCCGAATGGTATCGATAGTAGAGACTAGTGAGCACGCAGCAAAGAATTATCTTTCCACGCTAGCTGTACTCCAGCTCGATGCAATACTTGCTGGTGCCAAGAAAGTGTCGATACAAAAAACTAAAGCAGGCAATAAAAACCAAAAGCCCTTCGAACGCATTATGATTATGGAATACGAACTCGCTTTTATTGGCAAAGTAAAGATGACAGTAGGTGTTAGACGTAGGACACAGGAAAAAGTACAATATTGCATTACTGCCATTAGGAATGTTTAAAAGAAAAGGGTATCCATTTTGGATACCCTTATATTTGCCCCTCGATGCGTGAAGGAGGTTTACATGTTCATGTGATGCTATGCGGGCGGGGACTTCGCACTACTCATATACATCGTCCAGTCACGACTTACTTTCTGGGTGCAAAGATAAGAAGAACTTTTGA
>Ga0310697_10006194_pt1 | contig 11409 bp, 8 predicted proteins | sample 172DNAGHGlowgp2_FD_203883 | JGI IMG/M metagenome (GOLD analysis project Ga0310697, IMG submission 203883) | Sheep rumen microbial communities from Palmerston North, Manawatu-Wanganui, New Zealand - 1728 DNA GHGlow gp2 (v2) (version 2) | ecosystem: Host-associated > Mammals > Digestive system >... | reverse complement strand
CCACGAGCGAGGTGTCTTTGCTCTACGACCTGCAGAACCGCCCCGAGTTCCACCGCCGCTTGGTGTCGGCAGCATGGCGCTACAGGTGGAGTGCGCCTCACAGGCACGACCGTTTCCAATTGGATCTCCTGGACCTGAACTATGTGTTCATGCCGTGGATATCACAGACCTTCCGTACAGAGTATCTCGACAATGACAACAACCGTAACGCCATCCTACGCTATAACTACGACGACCTCTTTATCACGAAGATTGGCTTCGGTTATTCCTATGCAAAAGGTGACTGGGCCGTCAAGACAAATGTAGAGACGTCAGGCAATCTGCTGCAGTTTGGCTCAAAGGTTTTTGGCACAGAGAAGGACAACGAAGGACATTACAGGCTGTTCAACATCGCCTTTGCACAATATGTGAAGGGCGATATAGACATGAGCAAGACCATTCGGATTGACAAGAGCAACCAGGTGGTGTTTCATGTGGGCTTCGGCATTGCCTATCCTTATGGCAACAGCACGGTGCTGCCATTTGAAAAACGCTATTTCTCTGGAGGCGCCAACAGCGTGCGCGGATGGAGCGTGCGTTCGCTTGGACCAGGCAAATACAAGGAGCGCGACGGACGCATCAACTTCATCAATCAGACGGGCGACATGAAACTCGACATGAATGTGGAGTACCGCACCCGACTATTCTGGAAGTTCAGCGGTGCAGCCTTTATTGATGCGGGAAATATCTGGACACTGCGCGAATATGCAGTGCAGCCTGGCGGACAGTTCCGCCTGAAAGATTTCCCCAGTCAGTTGGCAGTTGGCTATGGCTTTGGCCTGCGTCTTAACTTCGATTATTTTATCCTGCGTTTCGACTTGGGTATGAAGGCCGTCAATCCCGCATACGAGACCGACGACGAAGAGCACTACCCGCTATTGCATCCCAAGTTCGGTCGCGACAATGCATTCCACTTTGCCGTGGGACTGCCGTTCTAACATAAAAGACGAAAAAGAAAAAAGTAGAAACTGATGTTGAAATTCATATCATTCGGAAGTGGAAGTAGCGGCAATTGCTATTATCTGTATACAGATAGCGATGGACTGCTGATAGACATGGGGGTGGGTATCCGCATGTTGAAGAAGTATTTCCGCGATTATGGCATCAATATGGCACAGATACACCAAGTGCTGATAACACATGATCACGCCGACCATATCAAATCGGTGGGAAGTATCAGCCACGATCTGCATCTGCCTGTCTATGCCTCAAGAGAAGTCCATTGCGGCATTGACCGTAACTATTGTGTAGCACGCAAAGTAGAAGCAGCCGACAGACACTATCTGGAACCTGACTGTACGGTTCAGATAGGCGAGTTCAAGGTCACGCCATTCACCGTGCCTCACGACAGTAGTGATAATATGGGCTATGAGATTGAGGCTGGCGGAACGGTGTTCTGTCTGGTTACCGATGTGGGACACATCACTGAAGACATTGCCAGTCATATCAGTCGTGCCCACTATCTGGTCATCGAGGCCAACCACGATGTGGAGATGCTCATGCAAGGCCCCTATCCACCACATCTGAAGGAGCGCATAACCAGCGGTACTGGTCATCTGAACAATGTGGCATGTGGTGAGGCCATTGCACAAAATATGAGCGAGCACTTGCGGCAAGTGTGGTTATGCCATCTGTCGGAGGAAAACAACCACCCAGAACTGGCACGGAAAACGGTGGAGACCGTACTGCGCTCTTATGGCATCATCGTTGGAAAAGACCTTCAACTTGAGGTATTGAAGCGCACTAAGCCTACGGGAATCTTCGAACTCATATAATCTTGAAAATAAAAAAAGGCTACCAATATTGGTAGCCTTTTGCATGATTAAAGGATTGGAGTGAATTACTCGCTCTTCTCCATTTGAGCCTTCAGGTTGGCCAAGACATCAAGGTCGCCAAGCGTGGTGCTTGCAGCAACGTTCTCAATCTTCGGAGTCTCTTCCTTCTTCTGACGGGGAGCAGCAGCCTTGCGGGCAGCACGCTTCTCCTCACGCTGTGCATCCTCGAAGGTGCGGCTGTGAGAAAGGATGATACGCTTCGAATCTTTGTTGAACTCGATGACCTTGAACTCCAGTTCCTCGCCCTGCTGAGCCTGACTGCCGTCTTCCTTCACCAGGTGCTTGGGAGTAGCGAAGCCTTCAACATTTTCCTCAAGGGCCACAACGGCACCCTTCTCGAGCACTTCGGTAATCTTACCTGTGTGGACAGAGCCAACGGTGTACTTCTCCTCGAACACATCCCAAGGATTGTCTTCCAACTGCTTGTGACCAAGCGACAGACGACGGTTCTCCTTGTCGATGTCAAGAACTACTACATCAATGGGCTCGCCAACCTTTGTGAACTCACTGGGGTGCTTAACCTTCTTGGTCCACGACAGGTCGCTGATGTGGATGAGACCGTCAACGCCCTCTTCCAGTTCAACGAACACACCGAAGTTAGTGAAGTTGCGCACCTTGGCAGTGTGCTTAGAACCAACAGGATACTTCACTTCGATAGCCTCCCAGGGATCTTCCTTCAACTGCTTGATGCCGAGGCTCATCTTGCGCTCCTCGCGATCGAGGGTCAGCACAACGGCCTCAATCTCATCGCCTACCTTCAGGAACTCCTGAGCACTGCGCAGGTGCTGGCTCCAAGACATCTCGCTCACGTGAATCAGACCCTCAACGCCGGGCTGAACCTCTACGAATGCACCGTAGTCGGCAATGACAACAACCTTACCCTTGACGTGATCGCCTACCTTCAGGTCTGGGTTCAGAGCATCCCAAGGATGAGGAGTGAGTTGCTTCAGACCGAGAGCAATGCGCTTCTTCTCCTCGTCGAAGTCGAGAATAACCACATTAATCTTCTGGTCGAGTTCAACAACCTTCTTAGGATCGTCAACGCGGCCCCATGACAGGTCTGTGATATGAATGAGTCCGTCAACACCTCCAAGGTCAACGAAGACACCATAGGATGTGATATTCTTAACGGTACCCTCCAGAATCTGACCCTTCTCAAGACGAGAAATGATCTCCTGCTTCTGGGCTTCAAGTTCAGCCTCGATAAGAGCCTTGTGAGAAACAACCACGTTGCGGAACTCCTGGTTGATTTTCACCACCTTGAACTCCATCGTCTTGCCAACGAACTGGTCGTAGTCGCGAATGGGGTGTACATCAATCTGCGAACCGGGCAGGAAGGCCTCGATGCCAAAGACATCTACAATCATGCCGCCCTTGGTGCGACACTTGATGAAGCCCTGAATAATCTGCTGCTCGTCGAGTGCCTGATTGACGCGATCCCAAGCCTGAGAGAGGCGAGCCTTCTTGTGAGAAAGGATGAGTTGGCCTTTCTTGTCCTCTGCGCTCTCAACATAGACTTCTACCACATCACCAGCCTTCAGGTCGGGATTGTAGCGGAACTCGGCAGCGGGAATGATACCGTCGCTCTTGTAACCAATGTTGACAATCACTTCTTTCTTGTCTACAGAAACCACCTTGCCTTCAACAACCTGATGGTCGGCTACTTTGTTCAGGGTCTCGTCGTAGGCTTTGTCAAGTTCTTCCTTGCTGATGTTGCCAACGGTTCCGTTTTCAAACTCATCCCAGTTAAAGTCCTGGAGTGGCTGAACATTCTTTGTTAATTCTGACATAAAATTTTGTTTTGCCCCAAATGGAATGGAGCGTGGCCTGAACAGACGGGAATCAGACCATTGCTAATGGGTTAATATTGATAGACGCCTGCGCCTGTCCAGACATCTATTGCCACGGATGTGGCTGAAAACGGCTGCAAAATTACTTAAAATAATTGAAAATGAAGCCGTTGCGCGGATTCTATTTTTTGCGATTTAAGATTCTTTAAGCTTTTTGCATCATATCAAATGCGTTTTACGATGATATGGCATAAAAAAAAGAGTTAGTGCGTGAACACTAACTCTTCCTTTTCCTGATGTTTGTCAATGTGGATAACCGCCTCTGCCGGAAGTTCATCTGACAAGATTAACTCACAGATACCATCCTCGATATAGTTCTGTATGGCACGTTTCAGCGGACGGGCACCATACTGTACATCATAGCCTTTAGTGGCGACAAACTCCTTGGCGGCATCGCTAAGTTCCATTGTGTAGCCTAAATCGGCAATGCGTTTCTTCAATGGCGACAGTTCCACGTTGATAATGCGTTTGATAGCCTCCATGTCCAGTTGGTCGAAGGTTATAATCTCGTCTAAACGGTTGAGGAACTCTGGCGCAAACTGTTTCGACAGGGCTTTCTGCACGATGGAACGGGCATGTTCGCGGTCTTTCTCGTTCATGTTGGCTCCCAGCGATGTAGCCGTGAAGCCAATACCGCGGCCGAAGTCTTTCAGTTGGCGTGTGCCTGCATTCGAGGTCATGATAATGACTGTGTTGCGGAAATCGACAAACCGTCCGTTGCCATCGGTAAGGCGCCCTTCGTCAAGCACTTGCAGCAGGAGGTTGTACACATTGCCGTGCGCTTTCTCAATCTCGTCGAGCAGCACGATAGAGTAGGGCTTCCTGCGCACGCGCTCGGTGAGTTGTCCACCTTCTTCATAGCCCACATAGCCTGGAGGAGCACCAATGAGTCGGCTCACGTTGAACGCTTCCGTATATTCACTCATGTCTACACGGATAAGAGCATCGGCAGAGCCGAACATCTGCTCGGCCAGTTTCTTGGCCAGATAGGTTTTTCCTACGCCAGTTGGGCCAAGGAACATGAAAGCACCAATGGGGTGGTTGGGATCTTTCAGGCCCACACGGTTGCGTTGTATGGCTTTCACCATCTTGTCGATGGCTGCATCTTGTGCAATGACTGATGCTTTCAGCACGGAAGCCATGTTCTTCAGCCTCACGTTTTCACTTTCGGCCATGCGCTGTACTGGGATGCCTGTCATCGTTGCCACCACATCGCTCACCTCTTTTTCGTCTACTGTTACCCGTTGGCTGTTGCTGTCGGCCTGCCACTCAGCCTGTATCTGCTTGAGTCGCTGTTCCAGTTGGGTCTGCGTGTCACGATAACTGGCTGCCAGTTCGTAGTTCTGATTGCCTACGGCACGCTGTTTCTTCTCCTTTATTTCGTCTAATTGCTTCTCAATGTCGACTACTTCTGGTGGTGTCTGCGCATGTGTCAGGTTGACGCGAGCACCCGTTTCGTCCATCGCATCAATGGCCTTGTCTGGCTGAGCGCGGTCGGTGATATAGCGTTCTGTCAATCTGACACATGCCATGATGGCGTCGTCAGTGTATGTCACATGATGATGCTCCTCATAGCGTCCTTTCAGATTGTGCAGGATTTGTAGGGTTTGTTCGGCGGTGGTGGGGGCAACGACTACTTTCTGGAAGCGTCTTTCCAATGCTCCGTCCTTTTCTATCGAGTTGCGATACTCGTCGAGCGTGGTAGCACCGATACATTGCATGGCCCCGCGTGCCAGTGCCGGCTTCATGATGTTGGCAGCATCCATGGAACCAGGTGTCGAGCCGGCGCCTATCATTGTGTGTATCTCGTCGATGAACACGATGAGTTCAGGTGTCTGCTCAATCTCTTTCAGCAGGGTCTTGATACGCTCTTCAAACTGTCCACGATACTTCGTGCCAGCCACGATGCCAGTCATATCGAGACTCACCACGCGCCTGTTGAAGAACATGGGCGGACATTTGCGCTGGGCAATCATGGTTGCCAATCCTTCAACAATAGCACTCTTGCCCACGCCAGGTTCACCAATGAGGATTGGATTATTCTTCTTGCGCCGACCAAGAATCTCCATCACGCGCTGTATCTCTTTCTCGCGTCCTATGCAGGGGTCGAGTTTGCCTTCTGCTGCAGCCTTGGTCAGGTCTACTGAGAAATTGTCGAGCACGGGGGTCTTTGACTTGGTCTTCTGTCCGTCCTGCGACTGATGCGTATTGGTGGCAACTGGTCTTGAGGCATCTTCTTCTTCATCTTCTTCCGGCAGTTGCAGCGCATCGTGCGTTGTCTTGGCCGCTTTCAGCAGATTCAGCACATCGTCATAGTTCGTGTTGCTGGCTTCGAGTGCCAGTTTTGCCCCGTTGTCAACCTGGTCGTGAAGGATGGCCAGCAACAGATGTTCTGCATCTACTTCCGATGTGTGTTGCATGCGCGCCTCCAGCACAGCCAGTTTCAGAATATTGGAAGCCTTCTCGTTAAGCATCAGTTCGCTTGCGTCCTGCGGCACATTCATGTTCATTGGTTCGCGCACACGCTGTTCCAGATCTTGTTTTAGCCCTGCGGTATCGAGTTGCAGGCGGCTGAACACGCTTCTGACGGCACCGTCGTTGGTGCGCAACAGTCCCAGCAGCAGGTGTTCCGGTCCTACCGACAGTGATGAAAGCCTCTGTGCTTCTTCGCGTGAAAAGGCAAGTATTTCAGACACTTTGGGTGAAAATTGACTTGTCATTCGTTTCCTTTCTTTCGTTGTTATACGATAATCATTCAGCAAAAGGCGTGCCAAAACGCGGGCTTCCGTGTTTTTGTCAAAGACTAATTATTACTTATTACTATATTTGCGTAGTGCACCAATGAGTTCAGCATTCTCGCTTCTTGTGCCAATAGTAATACGCAGGCAATTCTGGCACAGTTGCACACGATGGCGATTACGTACGATAATGCCACACGACACCAGATAATTGTATATACTGACGGCATCAGTCACCTTGACCAAGATGAAGTTGGCATCGCTGGGATAGACATGTTCGCAGATTGGCAATTGCTTGAAGGCAATAGCCATCTGTGCGCGTTCCTGCAAAATGAGTTGAATCCATCGGTCCACCTCGTAGGGGTCGCTCAGCACTTTGATAGCCTGTTGCTGCGTAAGCAGGTTGACATTATAAGGATACTTCACCTTGTTGAAGAGTTCAATGATTTGAGGTGAAGCAAAGGCCATACCCAGTCGGATGGCCGCCGATGCCCATGCCTTGCTCAGCGTGTTGAGTACCACAAGGTTAGGGTAGCGCGGCAGTTCGTAGCGCAACGGGCGCAGATGTGAAAAGTCGCTGTAGGCTTCATCGACGACGACGATACCCTCAAAGGCATTGAGCAACTTGACAATCTCATCGCGGCTCATGTCATTGCCCGTCGGGTTGTTGGGGCTGCACACCCAGATGATCTTAGTGTGTTCGTCGCAGGCCTCAAGCAATCTGTCGGCAGACATCTGAAACTGTTCGTTGAGCAGAACCTGTCGGTATTCCACATCGTTGATGTCGGCACAAACCTTATACATGCCATAGGTAGGCTCGATGGCAACCACATTGTCAGTCTTGGGCTCGCAGAAACAGCGGTAGAGCAGGTCAATAGCCTCATCGCTTCCATTTCCCACAAAGGTGTAGGCCGCAGGAATACCTTTTACCTGCTCGATCTTCTTCTTCAGTTCTGTCTGAAGCGGATCGGGATAGCGGTTTAACGCATTGCCGTAGGGATTCTCGTTAGCATCGAGAAACACGCTTGCCGTGCTTCCGCTGAACTCCGTGCGGGCACAACTGTATGGTGCCAGATTCCAGATATTCTTTCTGGTTAGTTTATCTAATGGTTTCATGGGTCTTGTGGGTCTTATAGGTCCTATGGGTCCTATTATCAAGTCAGTTCTTTTATTCTCACAGTCATTGCATTCTTGTGGGCATCCAGTTGCTCGGCCTCTGCCATCAGTTCTACGGCATGTCCAATCTCGCGGATACCTTCCTCAGTGAGATGCTGGAATGTCACCTTGCGACAATAACTGTCTAGGTTCACACCGCTGTAGGCTGTGGCATATCCGTGTGTGGGCAAGGTGTGATTGGTGCCGCTGGCATAATCGCCTGCACTCTCACAGGCATATTTGCCTAGAAACACACTGCCTGCATTGACCACCTGTTCGGCCATTGCTTCATAATTAGCCGTCTGAATAATAAGATGTTCGGGCGCGTATGCGTTAGACAGTTGCATCATCTCCGCTTCACTTTCTACCAGCACAAACCTACTGTTGTCTAACGACTTTTTGGCCATTTCCTTACGTGGTAATAGGTTCAGTTGACGTTCCACTTCGTCTTGCACATTTGTCAGCATGGCTTCCGAGGTGGTGACAAACAGCACCTGCGAGTCAATGCCGTGCTCGGCTTGCGACAGCAGGTCGGCGGCTACGAACGAGGCGTTGGCGCTATCGTCAGCCAACACGCACACCTCGCTGGGGCCAGCCGGCATGTCAATTGCCACCTCACCCAGCGACACCTGTTGCTTGGCTGCCATCACATACTGGTTGCCAGGGCCGAAGATCTTGAACACCTTAGGTACAGACTCCGTTCCATAAGCCATCGCGCCAATGGCCTGCACACCGCCTGCCTTGAAAATCTTGCTGACGCCAGCCGTGCGGGCTGCCACCAGAATGGCAGGATTCACCTTGCCTTCGCTATTAGGAGGCGTGCAGAGCACGATTTCCTTGCATCCAGCAATCTTGGCAGGTGTGGCCAGCATCAGCACCGTGGAGAAGAGCGGGGCGGTGCCGCCAGGAATATAGAGGCCAACCTTCTCTATGGCTATACTTTTCTGCCAACATTCCACGCCCGGACGCGTCTGTATTTTTTTCCCTTCAAACTTCTGTGCAGCATGAAACTGATAGATATTGTCGTGAGCCAGTTGGATAGCGGCCTTCAGTTCTTCGCTTACAAGCGTCTCTGCCTCGTCAATCTCTGCCTCTGTAACAGCCAGTGAGGTGAGCATAGCATGGTCAAAGCACTGCTCGTAGTGGCGCACGGCCTCGTCGCCACGCTTTCTGACATCGTTCAGCACGATGTTGACAGTGTTCATCAATTGCGCCATGTCCAAATGCGGACGCTGGCAAATCTCACTCCATTGCTCCCGTTTAGGATAACGTATAATCTTCATATAGCCTTAAACCCTTAAAACCTAAAGAATCATTTTTTCGATAGGCGTGACGAGAATGCCCTGTGCACCAATGTTCTTCAATTGGCCAATGATTTCCCAGAAACGCTTTTCATCGAGCACGGTATGTACGGAGCACCACTCATCGTCAGCCAGAGGGATGATGGTGGGGCTCTTCAAGCCAGGCAATACGTTGATAATATCCTGCAGACGGGCTTTGGGCACATTCATGCGCACATATTTCTTGTCTTCGGCTTCGCGCACGGCGGCAAAGCGAAACAGCATCTGCTTGAGCAGTTCGCGCTTTTCGTCACCCATGCCAGGGTAGCCTATGAGCAGCGCTTCGCTCTCCATCACCACTTCCACCTCGCGCAGATTGTTGCTTACCAGCGTGGAGCCGCTGCTTACAATGTCGAAGATAGCGTCAGCAAGTCCTATGCCCGGACTGATTTCCACGCTGCCCGTAATGACATGTATCTCGGCATTGATATGATGCTCGTCGAGGAATTTCTGGAGAATGACGGGATAGGAGGTGGCAATGGTCTTGCCATTGAACCAACTCAATCCCTGGTAGTCCAGGTCCTTGGGCAGGGCAAGCGACAGGCGGCATTTGCTGAAACCCAGTCGGGATATGATTTCTGCCTTGGCCTGTTTCTCCACAAACTCATTTTCGCCCACAACGCCTATGTCGGCCACGCCTGTGGCTACGCTTTGGGGAATATCGTCGTCGCGAAGATACAGCACTTCCAGCGGAAAGTTCTTGGCTTCTACTAAAAGGGTGCGTTTGCTGGCGCTGACTTTGATGTCTGCTTCGTTGAGCAGTTGCATGGTGTCGTCGAAGAGCCGGCCCTTCGACTGTACGGCAATTCTTAGCATTTCTTCAAATGGTCGATTTGTACAAATAGTTATCTGAATTAAAAAATCGTTGCAAAATTACTGAATTATTTCTGATTATGCAATAAAATATGTAATTTTGCAGCGAAAAAGTAAGTAAATTGAAACCAATCAGCATATTTATTCTGATTTTGCTCTGCATTTCAGGATGCACACAGCGACAGGAGCCTGTGGCACCGCCGTGGGGCATAGCCTCCGACAGTACCGATGCATTCGACCTCGACGATATTCAGCAGGCTGGTGAACTGATAGGTCTGACGCTGTCAGGCCCCGACACCTATTATGACTATCATGGGCACCATTTGGGCGTTCAGTATATGCTGGCCGAGAAATTCGCCAGCAATCTTGGCGTGAAGTTACGCGTAGAGGTGTGCCGCGATACGGCCGAGATATACGACAGAATTAACGGCAAAGAGGCCGATTTCGCCTTTATGCGGTTCGACAATGACACCACTGTCGCAGGATGGCTTGTTGCCGAGGGTAAGACCGCGCTGGCAGAGGAACTTGCTGCCTGGTATCAACCTGAGATGACGGCTGAGGCAAAGGCCGAGGAGCATGAGTGGCTCACTGGCGGTATGATAGAAAGACATGTCTATGCCCCCATGCTTTCGCAGGGAGCCATCTCGCGCTACGACCTTTATTTCCGTACCTACGGGCGGCGCATAGGATGGGACTGGCGTTTGCTGGCAGCCCTGTGCTATCAGGAGTCGACCTTCGATCCACGTGCCCGTTCGTTTGCTGGCGCACAGGGCCTGATGCAGATCATGCCGTCGACGGCCGACCGCCTGGGGCTTCCAGCCAACAAGATGTACGACCCTGAGCACAACATTGAGGCCGGCACGCGCTACCTGAAGCAGTTGGAGCGCGAACTGTCGGATGTGGGCGACCGCGTAGAGCGGCAGAACCTGGCTATGGCGGCCTATAACGGAGGACTCAATCATATCCGCGATGCTATGCGCCTGGCTCGGCGCGATGGCAGGAACCCCCACCGCTGGTCTGACGTGAAGGTCTATGTGCTGCGTCTCAGCGAGCCCCGCTACTATCAGGATTCACTTGTTAGGAGCGGCTACATGAGGGGCAGCGAGACTGCCCAGTATGTTGACGACATCAGGGCAAGGTTTAAGAAATACAAGCGCTCTGTGAGGTGATGTTAATTTTAGTCGAGGCGGAATAAGACGGTTTAATCGAGATGGAATAACTCGGGCAGGGGAATGGTGACAGGCGAATTGTCTGGGTTCACCTCCATAATGTCGGCCATCATGTCCCACCAGCGCTGTGTGATGGGGTCTACATGATCCGTGTCTTGCGAGTTGCCCTCTTTCGAACACTCCTGATAGGCAAAGAGAATGTTCGTGTCCTTGTCCCAGTAGATGCTGTAGTTGCCCACGCCCTGTTCCTTTATCATCTTAACCAGTTCTGGCCAAATGGCAGCATGGCGCTTCTGATACTCTTCCTCGAAGCCTGGCTTAAGGAACATTTTGAATGCAAAACGATGTTTCATAAGTAGTTGTGCTTTAAATGTTTATAGTTAAAGTAAAAATTAATGATTTATTGTTAAATAGCGCCCCATCCGATACAGGTTGAACACCTTTAGTGAGGGGTACTGTGAGCATAGGTT
>Ga0310697_10006193_pt1 | contig 11409 bp, 9 predicted proteins | sample 172DNAGHGlowgp2_FD_203883 | JGI IMG/M metagenome (GOLD analysis project Ga0310697, IMG submission 203883) | Sheep rumen microbial communities from Palmerston North, Manawatu-Wanganui, New Zealand - 1728 DNA GHGlow gp2 (v2) (version 2) | ecosystem: Host-associated > Mammals > Digestive system >... | reverse complement strand
GGCGGTGCTGTAACCACCAATCGCAAAGATTTGTATGAGAAGTTGGTCTTATACCGCACTCACGGTATCACAAAGAATCCTGATTTGCTCACGCAAAATGATGGCGGATGGTATTATGAGATGCAGGATTTAGGCTACAACTACCGCATCACCGACTTCCAAGCCGCATTGGGTGTCTCCCAACTCAAACGTTTGGACTGGAGTATCAAACGACGGAATGGGATTGCTTGCATGTATGATGAAGCCTTCAAGGACAGCCCGATAAAAACACCCTATAGAGCTGAAAACATAACTCACGCCTTTCACCTCTACATCATACAGGTGGATGCGAACAAGCGCAAAGGATTATATGACTATTTGCGCAGTAATAGGGTTTTTGCCCAGGTGCTCTACATACCTGCACATATCATGCCCTACTATCGGCAATTTGGGTGGAAAAAAGGCGATATGCCAGTGGCGGAGGACTACTACCAGCATTGCTTGGCATTGCCGATGTATCCGACATTGACGGAAGAAGAGCAGGAGTATGTGATTGAGAAAGTTAAAGAATACTTCAACATCTAAAGATGAGAAATCTCTGTATTATACCAGCAAGAGGAGGTAGCAAACGTATTCCACGCAAGAATGTGAAACCATTTCTGGGGAAACCTATGCTGGCATATTCCATCGAAGCAGCTGAAGCATCAAGGCTGTTTGACGAGATTATGGTTTCCACGGATGATGCGGAGATTGCTGACATCGCAAAGCAATATGGCGCAAATATCCCGTTTATGCGCTCCGCCGAAACAGCAAGTGATTTTGCCACTACTGCGGATGTTTTGAAAGAGGTAATTGCGAACTATAAGGAATTGGGACAGGAGTTTGATAACTTCTGTTGCTTCTATGCTACAGCACCAATGGTGCAGGGCAAGGACATTGTAGCGGCCTTCGATCGTTTGCAACAATCAGACTTCACTTGTGTTTATCCTGTTGTGCAGTTTAGCTATCCCATTTGGCGATGCCTTGATCTGGCTGAAGATGGAACGATGACCCGTCACTGGCCAGAGTTTGAGGACAGTCGTAGTCAGGACCTGCCCAGGGAGTATCACGACACGGGTACATTCTATTGGTATAAGACCAAAGAATGGCTTGCCGGGAATATCAAGATTGGTGGTATCGAAGTAGATGAAACTACCATTCAAGATGTTGACACAGAAACCGATTGGAAGTTGGCGGAGATGAAATACAAACTATTGCACCAATGACACAATACACTATACAGCAATTAACTTCCCAGCCAGAAGGCCAGACCTTTGACCGCAAAAGCATCCGCATTGCACCGAAGGACTTGGCAGTCATTATGGTGGCATTTGCCAATGCTGATGGGGGAACTATTGCCATTGGTATTGCTGATGATGGAAAATTGGAAGGCATTGATAAACATCCGCAACAAGTAAATGAACTACTGCGTGTCCCATTCGATTATTGCCAACCCACGGTTAAAGTCGAGCCTGAACGTATTTCTTTTGAAAACAACGAAGGCAAAGCGGATCATATCCTGTTGATGCATGTGGTCCAAAGTCAGAAAGTTCATGCCAATCAGAAAGATGAGGTGTATTACCGGGTGGGCGACAAATCCAAAAAACTGACCTTTGACGAACGCTTGCAGCTGTTGTACGACAAAGGAGAGATGGTTTTTGAAAGCAAGCCTGTATTTGGGGCATCATTAAAAGATGTTGATTTTCAATTAGTAAAGCAATACACAGATTTGATAGGTTATTCCAAATCACCAATGGAATATTTGGAGGAAAACCATCAGATGATTGTGAAATACGGTGAGGATTATAAAGTCAGCAATGCGGCTATTCTGCTTTTTGGCAAGAGACCGCAGAATTTCTTCCCCAGGGCACAGGTGCGTTTTATAAAGTATGAGGGGACCGAGGCCCTAACTGGTGCACAGATGAATGTAATGAAAGATGTGATATTTGATGGCACCATTTTGGACATGGTAAGGAAAAGCATTGATTTTGTGGGTACCCAAATTCGTGAACACACCTATTTAGGTCCGGATGCTCGGTTTGTAACAAAAGCAGAATACCCAGAATTTGTATGGAAAGAGTTGATCATCAATGCCATTACTCATCGTGATTATAGCATTTTGGGTACAGACATTCAAATTAAAATGTTTGATGACCGTATCACGGTGGAAAGTCCCGGCAATCTGCCAAGCATCGTGCGTTTGGACAATATGCGCCATGTGCATTTTTCAAGAAATCCATTGATTGCCCAATTCCTCAAGGCGTATAAATTTGTGCGTGAGTTCGGTGAGGGGGTGGATCGTATGTATCGCGAATCTCATGAGGCCGGGAATCCTGAACCAAAGTACGAACAGGTGGCGTTTATGATTCTAGGAACGGCATACTCTCTGTTATACAGCAAAGAGAGCGGTTCCGAGAGACAATTGGGTGGTAGTTCCGAAAAGAATGTCACAGAAAATGTCACAGAAAATGTCACAGAAAATGTCACAGAAAATGTCACAGAAAACAGGTTGTTGTTAATCATAGAGGAGATGAAAAAGAACACATCTATAACCACTACTGATTTAGCCCGAATCTTTCATGTGACACGAAGAACCATACATAGGGACATCGATTTACTCAAACAACAAGGCCTCCTTACTCGCATCGGCCCAGACAAAGGTGGTTGCTGGCAAGTAAATGAACAAAAAGAACAACATGAACACAATATATAAGTGCTTACGACAACAGGAAAGACAATTGGGCAATTACTCCATTGTCCCACTACGCTATGAGGACAGGTTCCTCATCATGAAGTGGCGCAATGAACAAATCTATCATTTGCGTCAAGCTCGTCCACTAACGGAAAAAGACCAGCAACAGTATTTCGACAATATCGTTTCGAAGCTGTATGGCAACCCCCAGCCCGACCAGATACTCTTTTCTTACTTGGAAAAGGACATCTGTATTGGATACGGCGGCCTTGTCCATATCAACTGGATAGACCGCAATGCGGAGATCTCTTTTATAATGGATACAAGCCTTGAGACCGAACATTTTGCAGAGCATTGGAGTAATTATCTGACCATGCTGAAAGCCGTGGCTTTCGATGATTTGAGGTTGCATAAAATATACACGTATGCATTTGATTTGCGACCACATTTATATACAGTGTTGGAAGCGAATGGGTTCACTCGTGAGGCCACGCTTAATGAACATTGCTTTTATGATGGGTCTTATAGGAATGTGGTGATTCATTCAATTTGGAAAAATGAGTATGACATTGTCAATTATGTTGATTGTTCATTTGACCAACAAAAAGAGATTCTTGATTTGAGAAACCTTGATTGTGTGCGAGTGTGGATGGTTAATCCTGATGTCATTTCTGAAGCCAGCCATCTTCAGTTTGTGGAAAACCTTAAAGAAGACAAAAACCGGCTTTATTACGCTGTTTATCGGAATGGAGTTTTGGTAGGGACATATAATCTCACCAAAGAGAAGGACAGTGTTTGGGAACGCGGAATCATTGCAAATCCTGCAATGCAAGGGACGGGAGAAACGGAAAAATGGGAGCGTCAAATTTTGAGTCGTATATCTTGTTTAGGAATTGATAGAGTGACAGCTAAAGTAAAACAGGACAACATCAGGTCAATTCGATACCATGAGAAAGTAGGATATAAGGAACTGGCGAAAGATAAAGAATACGTGTATTATCAGTATAACTTAAATGGCAAATAAAACCTTCATTATCGCGGAACTCTCCGCCAATCACAACGGCAGCAAACAGGTTGCGCTCGACAGCATACGTGCAGCGAAGCAGGCGGGTGCGGATGCTATCAAGATACAGACCTACACGGCCGACACCATCACCCTGAATTGCGACAAGCCTGACTTCATCGTAGGGTCGGGCCTTTGGGAGGGCGAAACGCTATACGGCCTTTACCAAAAAGCCTATACCCCTTGGGAATGGCACGAGGAAATCTTCCACGTGGCCAAAGAAGAGGGTCTGGTTTGCTTTTCCACTCCATTCGACAAAACAGCAGTGGATTTGCTGGAAAGTTTAGGCAACCCCATTTATAAAATTGCCTCTTTTGAAATCACGGACATCCCGCTTATCCAATATATTGCCTCCAAACGCAAACCTGTAATCCTTTCTACTGGCATTGCCTTAGAGGAAGATATTCGTTTGGCGTTGGATACATTGCGAGCAGGAGGCAGCAACGACATTACCCTGTTGAAATGCACCTCGGCCTATCCAGCACCTATTGCAGATGCCAATCTGATGACTATACCCGACATGAAGCAACGTTTTGGCGTGAAGGTGGGGTTGAGTGACCACACAGAAGGCTATGCCGTTCCTATGGCGGCAGTGGCATTAGGTGCAGAAGTGGTGGAGAAGCATTTCATTATTGACCGTAGCATCGGTGGACCCGATTCGGCTTTCAGCATGGAAGCCGACGAATTCCGACAGATGGTTGAGAATATTCGTCAAGTGGAAAAGTCGCTTGGTTGTGTAAACTATCCCAACGATCCATCCACTATCAAAGGTCGCGAATATTCCCGTTCCCTTTATGTGGCACAACCCATGAAAAAGGGTGATGTCATAACGGAAGAAAGCGTTCGTTCTGTTCGTCCTGGCTTTGGACTGCATCCAAAGTATCTGCCTGAACTTATAGGTCGAAAAGTGAATTGCGATTTGGAAGTGGGGGACAGGATGTGCTGGCAAGTGGTTGAATAGTATTTTTCAATGTCTATGGAAAATGACATACCGTTGCTTCGCATAGTGGGATGGTCCGGAGTACCCTCGTCCGCTCCTGAGTACGTACGCCAGCTTGCCTCTGTATCGTTAACAAAACGAAGTGGAGAAGTTGTCTTTCGAGAGTTTGTAGAGCATATTCTATCCCCATTGATTGTGCAAAATAGTTCATAAAGTTACGCATGGCATTCAGTAAAAAAGCCCTATCATAAAGATTGTCTTGTTTGATTATAATAAGTAAATTGTTGTAAAGTACAAAAAATGTCATTGTTTATTGTTTCCTTATTGAAATATCTATACTATTCAAGGAAATGTAAAAATAAAGATTTCTTTGAATATGAAGAACTGGTGAAAAATGATTTCACCCCACCAAAATATTTTCATAGTGTTTGTTTGTATGGAAATCACAAAGCCGTTGCAAATTTGAGACATAAACGATTTAACTTTTTCTCTGAATATCTTGAACATGGGGTTTGTTTTATTAAAACCCCAGATTCTTCTCACTTAATGGGATACGTGGATCGTCCATTTATTTCAAAGGTTTACACATTCGGCCCTGTCAGAAATAAGTATATCACTCAGTATCTTGAGAAAAAAAATCTAAAAAAGGAAGTTGTAGAAGTCGGTCCATATATTCTTGGAGCAAAGAATTTCTATGATGACGATACTTTGCGAAATTTAAAAAAGACAATCGGCAAAATGTTGTTGGTTTACCCACAACATTCGATTGAAAGCATTCAAGTGGAATATGAAATAGATGATTTGATAGAATATATTAAATCAAAATCTTCTTATTTCGACTCTGTTTTTGTTTGTCTTTATTGGAAAGATATCCTACTCCACCCTAATTATGTGGAAAGATACAAGAAAGAGGGTTTTGTTGTTGTTTCCAACGGCCATCGCAGCGACCCATTGTTTTTGTCAAGACAAAAGGATTTGATCATGTTGTCAGATATGATGATGACCAATGGATTAGGAACGCATATTGGCTATTCAATATGCCTAAATAAACCTGTTTATTATCATAAGCAAAACATTTTGATTAATAAAAATCCACAGTCAGAGTCACAGTACTCAGTATCAGATATTGAATCTGAATTTGCTGAAGCATTTCGTGAATTCTCTTCTATAATAACTGAGAGACAAGTGGATCTCGTCAAACAGTATTGGGGCGAATGGGAGATGGTAGAATAAATCAGCAATAGATACAATGTCTATTATAGGCCATCCTTGTCAAGAATTGATTATAACATTTATTTGAATATGGAAATAATGAATGCTCCCAAAAACTTATTCAGAAGCTTTTATTTGAAATCGCTTCGTGGAAGACTTACTAACAAAGACTTCAGCGTCATAGCCAGCAATTGCAATGGAGCCTGCATTTTGCATGACTTGGGCATGAGATTCAACAGCCCTTTTGTCAATCTTTGGATGAGACCGAAAGATTTCATCAAGTTTCTGAAGAACACTCAACATTATATGTCTCGCGAACTCTCTTTCACCAAAGAAGAAGGCATTGATTACCCTGTCGGATTACTTGATGATTTGCGTATCTATTTCGAACACTATAAATCCGAACAAGAAGCAAAAACAAAATGGGAAGACAGAAGCAAGAGAATTAACTGGTCAAATCTTTTTATTATGTTCACAGACCGAGATGGTTGTACAGAATCTGATCTGAAAGAATTTGATCAGTTGCCGTATCAAAACAAGGTGGTTTTTGTAAACAAACAACATCCTGAGATTCAATCTGCATTCTGCATCAAAGGTTTCGAAGACAAAGAGTCTGTTGGAATCTGCTCCCGATACAAGAGCATCGGCTCCTTGAAAAAATACTATGATGATTTTGACTATGTGGAGTGGTTCAATACGGGTAAGATAGTTTTGTAGGAGTACGAGAAGATAGAAAATAACAGTTTGTCCTGATTTCGTCAAAAAAAAATCTGGATTTATAATTTGCTTGTAATGAGCATTATACTTTTGTTGAGGAACCCCAAATGATTGTCCCGATTTTTTTTGAGTGTTTTTGCGAACAAATTCTAAGTGATGTGGCTAATTCGGAGCATCATCTCCCGTTTTTTGAAAGGCACACCGCTGGAAACCAAAGTTTTTGGAACACTGCCACCCACCACGAACGACTATTTCCGTTCGCCACAAGGACCCCGGCTCATTCGTCCTGCCTGCATCCCCTCCAAATGGCGAGTTGTTCTTTAAGTTTGTTTGTTGCTCTCAAAAAAGTGGACACGGAGGGGATAGAAAGACCAATTAAGGCATTGACTGTTTGATAATTTTGCAAATTAAGGCATTGCTAATAAGAAAAACTTGCAAAACAAGGCGTTGATTGGAAGAAATTTACTATCTTTGCAGCCATGAAAGAAAAGGTTTTAGACATAAGGACTCTGGAGAGGATACTCCGCGATCAGAAGGCCGAAGTGGAGAATTGGCCTGACGAACAGCTATGCCACCGCGCTGAAGAAAGTCTTGTGGATTTGAATAGTCCGCAAGCGCAGGTAATTATAGGTGTACGAAGAAGCGGAAAATCTACGCTCTGTCTCCAGTCGCTGACTAATGCTGGCGTGAGATTTGCTTATGCAGATTTCGATGATGAACGCCTTGCAGGACTTGGCGCCAATCAGCTGAACGATGTCCTTGAAGTGCTGTACAAGATTTATGGCGATTTCAGCTGCATATTCCTCGATGAAATACAGAACATCGATGGATGGCCACTTTTTGTAAATCGCCTTCTTCGCACCAAGATGCGGGTGGTTATAACCGGCAGCAACGCCAAACTGTTGGGCAGCGATTTGGCGACGCATCTCACAGGCAGAAGCAGTGAAATCAACCTGTATCCCTTTTCGTTTGCTGAATATTGCGAAATGAAAGGCGTTGATTACAACCAACGCACAACCAAGGGTATCGCTAAAATCAGAGACATATTTGATGAATACCTTCAGAAAGGTGGATTTCCGGAGCTTATGAGGGTCAAGAACGGCAAAAAGTATATCGCCAATTTGGTCGATAACATTTTGAAAAGAGACATAGAACAGCGTTACAACATCGCCCTCCACGCCCAATTTGAAAATATGGCACACCACCTCCTGAATATTGCCCCATGCGTTGTTCTGACATCAGATATTGCAAAATTATTTAATTTCAATTCGTTGCACACTGTACGCAACTATGTGTCCTATCTCAAACAGGCATTTATGCTGATAGGAATACAAAAGTATTCCCCAAAAAGCAAAATACGCATAACACAAGAAAAGATTTATGCGGTTGATGTAGCATTGATGAACCAAAGGGAGAATGCTTTTGCAGGCGAAAATCTTGGATGGCGATTAGAGACCGTGGTTTTGAATCACCTTGTTCGTAGATGCCAGCGCGAGGGCTGGGACGTTTATTATCTCAAGGAGCGTTCCGCAGAATGCGACTTTGTTGTGTGTAATGGAAATCGGGTATTGCAGTGCATTCAAGTGTCATACGACATCTCGTCAGAAAAGTCACGCAAGCGGGAGGTGGCAGGGTTACTTTTGGCCAATAAACAAACCAAATGTGAGAATTTACTCCTATTGACTGATCATGAATTTAAGGACATAGAGAAGAACGGACATCGCATTTCTGTCAGACCCGTTTACGAATGGACTACTTCTGAACTTGACAATGACGATTAGAACGCGGAACGCCCTGCTCGGCAGCTTGCTCACCATAAAACCTGTCTCAAACAGACTCACCCTACTACATCATCCCGAACAGCCATAACGGGATCTTGTTGCCGAAACCCGTTTCTATCTCATCGGCGGCGATATAGCTGTCGGGGATGTTGCGGAAAGAAGGGTGAGGGTTGAGAAAAAATGCCGACTTGGATGGTCTCATATTGATAAAGTTTGTATTTTTGCGTTCCGATAATTTCGTAACGAATAATTCGTAATATTAGGTATGAAACAAACGCGCACCCCTCTAAACCCATTTCTGTTGTCAGGATATCATTCTCCCGACTATTTCTGTGACCGCGAAGAGGAGACTGAAAAGCTGGTCTCCGCACTCCGCAACGGACGGAACGTAACGCTTATCAGCCCCCGCCGTATGGGAAAGACCGGGCTGATACGCCATGCATTCCACCGGATGGAGCAGCAAAAATGGGGGCATTGCTACCTGGTTGACCTCTACCAGACCGAAAACTTGGCGGATTTTGTCTCGAAACTTGCCAAGGTTGTAATCGGATCGCTTGACACTAAAGGCGAACGGTTTTTGAAAACTGTGGCCACTTTTTTCAAATCCCTGCGCCCTATATTCTCCGTGGACGCACTTACAGGCGAACCCGAGGTCAGCATTGATTTACAGCCGGAATACACAGAACAATCGCTGGAGGAAATATTCTCATATATGGAACATTCCGACCAAATGTGCTTCGTGGCACTCGATGAGTTCCAAAGGGTGGCTGAATACGACAAAAGCCGCAGTGTCGAGGCACTTTTGCGATCACACATCCAACACCTAACAAATGTTCACTTTGTGTTTTCAGGCAGTCAGCGACATATACTGGAAAACATGTTTGCCGCGGCCACCCGACCGTTCTACCAAAGCACACAGATGATGAGCCTCGGTTGTATCGAGGAAGAAGCCTACTATACGTTCGCCGCAAACAAGATGGAACAGCACGGGCAACAATTGGACAAGGACGCATTCCACAACGCCTATCATCGTTTGTTTGCACACACATGGTATCTTCAGATGCTGCTTAACAGGTTGTATGAGACGGAGATACGGCAAATCGACAAAATCGGGACGGATATGGTCCTCAAAGAAATTGTCGCAGAAAATGAAGCGTCTTTCCAAACGCTTCTTCGCCTGATTGCGCCCGCACAACGAAAACTGTTGAAAGCAGTGGCAAAAGAAGGGCAGGTGCAGGAAATCAACGGCAAAAGTTTTCTCACTCGTCATGGTTTGGGCGCAGCCAGCACTGTCAATTCCGCAGCTAAGTCGCTGGTGGAGAAAGAGCTTCTTTTGGAATCCCATGGCACCTACAGCGTCTATGATCGTTTTCTGGCCCTATATCTCGCCAATGGCATGGATTGAGTCGTTGAAATTCGCGATCCTTCACCCTAATACAGCATCCCGAACAGCCATAGCGGGATCTTGTTGCCGAAACCCGTTTCTATCTCATCGGCGGCGATATAGCTGTCGGGGATGTTGCAATAGGGTATCCTCATCACAGATGGATGTACGGATACCAGGTGGTTTTTATCTTCCTAACAGCCCCTTTGTCACATTCCATCTGAACTGAATCAGCTTCCAACCTTTTTTAGGATGACCTGTTAAGGTGTGCCCGATGCACAAAATGATGGAGGCCGCCCACTTGATGCATTCCGAAATCAACCGCTTCACATACTTCCACTTTCCAATCGCCAATGTCCGCATCCGTTCACTTTTGCCGATGGAATATGTCAGCTTGTCAAAATACTCTTTAGAGAGTTTCTTTTCCTGGATTTGGTGGTACAAAATAGCGGTGGGCAGGTAGTAAAAACGCATTCCCAACGTGGTCATTTTGTCGAAGATGTCCTTTTCTTCAGCTCCCACAAGGCTATCACCTTTTCTTCCCAAATCCACGTTGAACAAGCCCACTTTTTCGAAAACGGAAGCCCTGTATGCGGCGTTGCCCCCGCCCGGGAAGTCGTTTTTAGGGAACTCTTTGACCTTGTCCCCGAGATACTTATACCCCGTAATCAATATTTTCGTGAAATGCGACATCCATGCAGGCTCTTCTGTTTCGTATTGCGGGATAATCGGCCCGCCTGCCGCATCTATCTCGGGATGCTGCTCGAAAAAGTCGGCGTATGTCTGCAAATACTCTTTGTTGACCAAAGCATCGTCATCCACATACACCAAAATATCGCCGGAGCTCTCTTTGATGCCCCGGTTTCGTGCGTATGACAGGCCTTGGTTGGTTTCCACAAAACTGCGGAAGATCACAGACGGGAAATCGCGCGCAAAACGTTCGCATTCGCTTTTGGTATTGTCCGTGCAGTTGTTGTCCACCAAGACAATCTCATACTTTTCGGGCGACAACGTGTTCTCGGCCAGACTCTTCAGTACATTATAGATGTACTTGTCGCGGTTGTAGGTGCAAATGATGACGGAAAGCATAATCGTTATTGTTTTTGTTGCAGGTATTCTTTCAATTTTTTCCCCTTTTCGGTAAGACGATACTTCTGGGTGGGACTGTTCGGCGAGTTGGGTTGAGTGCGTTCAATAAGGAAAAATTGCAATGCTTTGCCAAGAATATTTTGGTTGAAGTATCGGTAATTATTCAATTGCAATTCTCTCATCAATTCGGATCGAGAACAGTCTCCTTCCATTGATATTATCATCTTTTGAATGGTAGCGCTTACGTCGGAAACCAGTTGTTGTAAAGATAACTCATCACTCGTTATTTGCCTGGTGTCCTTCTTTACTTGTGTGGTTGCTTGTGTGGTTACTTGTGTGGTTACTTGTGTGGTATCCTCCTTTACTTGTGGAGTTGCTGGTGGGGTAGAACGGTAAATCACCACAGAAAATTGGTTAGCAGACTCGTTGTTGATAAATTCAATTTTGGTTTCTTCGTTTAAGGCACGGATAATCCCTGAGCCCAATCCTCTGAAAATCATGGTTTTTCTACAG
>Ga0310697_10006192_pt1 | contig 11409 bp, 9 predicted proteins | sample 172DNAGHGlowgp2_FD_203883 | JGI IMG/M metagenome (GOLD analysis project Ga0310697, IMG submission 203883) | Sheep rumen microbial communities from Palmerston North, Manawatu-Wanganui, New Zealand - 1728 DNA GHGlow gp2 (v2) (version 2) | ecosystem: Host-associated > Mammals > Digestive system >... | reverse complement strand
AGGACGTACCAACATCCTCATCGGCACGCAGATGATTTCGAAGGGTCTCGACTTCGACAACGTCAGTGTCGTGGGCATCGTCAATGCCGACAGCATGATGAACCAACCCGACTTCCGCGCCTTCGAACACTCGTTTATGATGATGTCGCAGGTCAGCGGACGAGCAGGACGCAAACGTCGTCGCGGACTGGTCATCCTACAGACCAAGCAGCCTAAGACGCCCGTTATCCGTCATGTGGTACACAACGACTACACCTCTTTATACAAAGACCTCGTTGCCGAACGCCAGTTGTTCCACTATCCGCCATTCACCCATTTGGTTTACGTCTTCCTGCGCCACCGCCAGAATGCCGTCGTCGAGACTGCCGCTACGGAGCTGGGATCCCGCTTGCGCCAGTGGTTCGGAGCTCGGGTGTTGGGCCCCGATAAACCCTCGGTGGCCAAAGTCAGTGGACAAAACATCCGCAAACTGGTGCTGAAACTCGAGCTGGGCATCGACATGCCTCGTGTGCGCCAATACCTGCTCATGGCCCAGCAGCAGATGATGGCCGACAAGCGTTATTCCTCGCTGCAAATCTACTACGACGTCGACCCGTTGTAGCATTTTATCACCAAAACATTTGGTATTTCGTTCGCTTATTCGTACCTTTTCGCTTCGCGAGAAAGTACTCTCGCTCAGAAAAACTCAAATAAATTTGGTTTTTCGTTCGCTTATTCGTACCTTTGTCCGCTGTAAAGCGAAATTTATCTTTCAACTAATAATTATTATTCATTTTTAAAACGTTTAAGTTATGAAGAAACAGTTTTTACTCCTTTTTGCCATGATGATGGCAATGTGCAGTTATGGACAGGTTTGGAAAAGGGCTTTTTCGGAAAGAGCTCCTTTCAAGGCTCCATTAATGACGAACAGAGCCCCTATCACCCCCGGTGAAGGACAGATTTGGTGGGGTTACATGTCAGAGACAGATTTAGGAAAATCTGACGGTGTCGGCATCGGACAAAGCAACGTACCATTCTTGGCTGGTATCTGTATTCCCGCCAACCACGAATTGATTGGTGGTAGCACCATCAAGGCTGTACGCGTGTATGTACGAGATGGTCTGGGTAAGACAATGAATGATGTGAGTGTATGGGTTTCCAAGAAATTGCCTGCCTCATTAGATGCAGCAGACTATGTGCAGTCGGTGAGCAGTCTTGCTGACGGTGCCAACGACATTGAACTCACTACCCCCTTTGCTGTCGACAATCAGTCCTTCTATATCGGCTATGCCGTCACCAGTTCAGAAAAATATCCCATCATGTGCTGCGGCTATGAGGATGTTCTCAATTCGTTCCTTATCTGTGCACCAGGAAAAATTGAATGGCAAGACCTGTATGGCAATGGCTTCGGCAAGCTGGCATTCCAAATTTTGGTCGATGGAGTCGAGCTTACAAACAATAATGCGACACCTTCTGATTTCGGAACATCATACGTCCTGAAAGGTGGATCGGTTACTATTCCTGTAAAGATTACCAATAATGGTAAAGACGACATTACCTCTATATCGTATACCATCACAACAGGTAGCAGCACTACAGAAGAGATGACAATATCAGTAGATAACCTGCCGTTCAATTCGTCAGCAAATGTGCTCATTCCTTTCGATGCCGACGATGAGGCTAAGAAATATATCAAGACTTTGACTATTACGAAGGTCAACGGAGAGGCTAACCAAGCTACTCAGAATTCAGCTCAGGGTGCTATCATCACCATCACCGAGAAGCCCGTTCCTGTTCCCGTTGTCGAGGAGTTTACTGGCACTTGGTGCGGTTATTGTCCTTATGGATTTGTTGGCATGGAGAAGACTCACGAGACCTTTGGCAACAAGGTAGTGCTCATCGCAGCCCATAATGGCGACCCGATGGCAATCACTGACTATGATCCCATTATGAGCAGAGTCGGCGGATTCCCCAGCTCGTTCATCAACCGTGCCATTGATGCTTATCCCTCTGTAGCAACACTGAACTACTATGTGAATGCATGTTTCGAAAGTATAACCGTAGCCGACATCCAGGCTTCAGCCATGTGGACCAGTGACGACAAGACGGAAATCAGCATCGACACAAAGACAAAGTTCGTTTATAATGATGAAGGCGGTCAGTACGGCATAGCATACGTGCTTATTGAAGACGGAATGTCTGGCACCGGTTCTGATTGGAAACAGGCTAATTACCTGAGTGGAGATAGCGGTGACCCTGATATGGAATTCTGGTACAATGCCGGCTCGAAGGTCTCTGGTCTGGAGTTCAACTTTGTTGCCGTTGGTGCGTGGGATATTGCCAATGGTGTAAGCGGCTCTGTCAACAGCACGATCAATGCTGGTGAGGTGCAGAATTACAACTTCAAGGCTGACATCACCTCGAAGAGTACCATTCAGGACAAGTCGAAGCTGACCGTAGCAACCCTGCTCATCGATCAGACAACGGGTGGTATCGTCAATGCTGCTCAGGTGGCTATTCAGGACTTTAATCCTACAGCCATCACTGGCATACAAGAAGCCACCGCTACCGAGGCTGCCCGCTATACCCTCGACGGCCGTCAGGTTACTGCTCCCCAGCATGGTTTGAACATCATCCGCCTCAGCGACGGCACTGTTAAAAAGATCATGGTGAAGTAAGCGCCATAATCAACATAAAACAATGGGCTGACCCGAAGAAGGTCAGCCTATTGTTATTTTCCGACGATTCGCGAACGGTCGCACGGCAAAGTGAATCCAGAGACTCTTAGAGGTTTGCTCTATCAGCAGCTCATCGAAGTCCTCCTGCGACTCATCTGCGATGTCAAGGAGTATACACGCATAGCGTATGGCCTGCTCCTTACCCAGCACGTGGATATCCACCGCACAGCCCGTCAGGTGGTTCGACCCAGAGACACCACCCACGGCCTTATTGACTGCCTCGCTCCGATACCCGCTATTGATGATAATCGGCTCGTCACCAACACATCTTCCATCAGCCTTCAGACATCTTACATCCGCGTAGCGACGGTTCCACTCATCGCGCAGCATCTCCAACCACCCGCAAAGTCGCTTCAAATTCTCAACTTGTGCCTCGTTAGGCACATTCTTTAAATTCACTTTTGTCTTACACATTTCCTCAAGGGAAAAGTGCGGCGTTAAGCGAAGGCCATCGAGCTCGCTCGAATGGCTGAGCGCGGCCGCACTCGACGAAGTCAAGTGTTCACTTAATTGTGTCATTTTCTCTTCTTTTTATTTACGTTAATCGGTGTACTGTTAGGAAATGCGATGCTGTAGGCCGCGTCGAGCGCTTTGAGGTCTATTCTGTAGAAGCTGATGCCCAAACTGACGGCCACGATGGCTCGCAAAAGTTCACGATGCTTGCGCGGATAGAGGCTCGGCGCAGGCAGTTCGTTCCAGCCTTCCTGCGGCTCTCCGTCGACGATGGCCTTGTGGCATACCTCCCAGATAAAGTCATCGAGTGAGCGAGGGCCATGCAAGCTTGCTTGCTGATGGCCGAGCGTGAGATGACTCGCCAAAGGCAAATCGTCGGTGGCTTCAACGCCAAACCAAACCTTCAACACGTTGCGGATGCAGAACCGCTTATACTGACCTCCGAGGAGCTGCCTCGTGCGCTCCAGCTTGCGCCAGAGCTGCACGAAGCATTCTTGATTGTTTTCTACGTAAATCATATATTTTTATTTACATTAATTGCCATTAATCTGAACATTAATTTTTCATTAATGATAAATTATATGGACAATTACACGATAATTAATGTTTTAGACCAAACTTTTGCTTATACAATTCCGTCTTCACGTACCTGCCGCTCACCTCGTCATAGACGATATAGCCGCGACTCTGCCAACTGCGCAACGTACCGTCACCGCTACCGCTCTTGCCTTGCTGTTGGCGCATCTGGTAGTACTGTGGCTTGGTGAACTCATCGCTGAGCAACTCCAGCAAGTTCTGAGGACCTGACTGACGCTGAATCTCCACCTCCTCACGAAGTTCGCGCTCCAACTGCTGACCAAAATACAGCATTTTGCACCACAGATTATACTGCTGAGTCCAACGGACGAATTCCGCGATTTCCTTCGACCATTTGTAGCCGTGAGCCACATAGAGCACCATCCCTTTCAACCAGGCGATGACGTTGGCACGATAGGAGAAAACCCTGTAGGCCTCACTCTCATAGAGCTTTGCGGCATCCTTGTTCTCCTGCTTCATTTCAAGAGAGAGCTTCTTCGACTGCGGACACTCAATCAGTCCGTTGGCAGCCTCCAAGCGGTCGATGTAGGGCTTCAGCTCTGCGGCAAACGTGTGGTCGTAGATGCCCAGAATAGGCTCTGCATCATCATCCTCATCTGTCCTGATAATGGTCGAGACATCCAGTCGGCTCACGGTACCGTCGTTTACCATCTTATAGAAGAACTTGCGGGCATTTGGCGGTGTCGTTGACGCGTTAAAGTTCCACCTTAAGGGGGCAATACCCGATACGCTGTCAGCACCTACGCGCTCCTGACCGGCATCAGAATTATCGAACGCCTTACGAATCAGCAGACCCACTTCATCCACCGTACCCTTCGACGTCACCTTCTTCAGACCCTCGATCTCATCAACAATCGTATAGATGAATCGCTGACCGTTGTTATTGGCATCCACGATGCGCTGATTAAAAACAGCATCCGTCAGATTATCAATCAACATCTGAATACAAATATCGGTTGGTCGCGGGTCTTTCTTCTGCTTCGCACCCGGGTTCTTCTGTTTCCATTCCGCCTCGCGCTGGCGGTTGGGCTGGTCGCGCTGTTTGATGTCCTCCATGATGTACTCGATGGGCTTTTTGATGGTACCCTTACCGATACTCTGACGGCCAATCAAGATGTTCATAAAGGTAGCCTCATGCTCCACATTATCCCAGTAGCGGAACTTCACGCCGTGCAAGTGAGCACCCAGCCCAGGGAACACAGCATTGGCCACAGCGGGCTTGTAGAACCAAGGGACGTTCTTCGTCAACAGTCTGATCAACGGCGGCAACTTCTTGGGCATCGGTGGCGGCGTAGTCAGCGTACCACCACAAGCCTTGACTGCTTGTTGTGACTTCAACGACTGCAGCACCTGCTTCAACCTATACGGCATACCCTTGCGAGGCTCCTTCAGGGCATTCTCCAGCGTTTTGCGCCACTCAGCCAAATCCTCAGCAGTACACGTACCGTCAGGCTTGACCCAATAGTTTGGAATGACCTGCATCAGTTGCTCTAAGGAGTACCCGCAAATAGAACGGATGGTGACAGCCAGTTCAAATGTCAGTGCATTGCGGTCGCCCTCTACTGGCTCCTTGCCACCATTGAACAGCTCCCAATACTTCGCAATGATGTCTTTGAACAACACCCCGTTGTACCTCGCCTCTGGGTCAAATGATGGCTGATGTTTGATGGCTGATGTCTGAGGGGAAGCCTCTTGAGAACTGCAACACTGCAACGCTGCAACAGCGAGAGCAGAGCCAAGCTCGCTTGAGCTATGCCGAGCGCCGGCAGGGTCGACGGTAGTCAACGCTGCAACAATTTCAAAGATCTCATCGTCCAGGTAGATGAGTTCGGCTTCTGTCGTAGTAAAGAACACGCGGGTGATGTCCTTAGCTTGAGCATCATACTTCACGCCAAGCAGCTCGCTCGCCCATTTCAGGTTCTCCTCCTGACTGAGCTCTGGGCGACGACGGAACACCAGGTGGTAGCCCTTTGTCGCGCTCCGCTCCAGCATCTGCAGTCCTAGCGCATCTTTCTTGGAAAGCACCAGCTCGGGCACCTTCTCCATATGTTCGCTGAGCCACACCTGTTGCTCCTCTGCCGACAGTTCCGTAGGCGCCTTGAAGTCGATGTCCATCCCCACCGTCGTACTCATGCGTTTGCTGCCCTTCAGCGTACCGTCCTCATTCGGCAGACACGAATAGTTCATCTGCACCAGACTCGCTTTCAGTGCCTCGTCACCCTGACGTATTCTGGCTACGTTCTCCTTCTGGAACCCACCGTTCCTTAACTTCAGATACTCTGCCCTGCTGTGGACGGGGCGCATATATTTCACCCCATCCGTATTGACTACATGTACACTCATACTGCCTGCTGTTTCAAAATAAGTTCCCTTAATACCTTTTGTGCTATCGCACTCGCCTGCCTAACCAGCTTCTCCGGCAACAGCTCCAACTGATCCTCGTCGAGCGCGAAAAAGAAGTAATACTTCTTGTCCTTACCGTGCGAAAACGAACTATCGTCTTCCCTGAAGATAGGTTTGTTCTTGATGCGCTTCGGCTTCTCAGTCATATACACGTTGCCGTCACGCATGCCCTCCACCTTGAAAATTCCTGAGAACGCGTCGAGTTCGACATCTTCGCAGCATTGGAAGTCTGCTGTTCTAAGTCCGTTCTCCAACATGCCTAAGGTCATAAGACCGTCAAGCGTTGCCTGTCTCTCTGTTGTAATAATAATCTTTTCCATTTTTTGAGTTGATTTTTAGCGAGAAGAAGCATTCAGATTCTTTGGCCATTTACTCGAGAATATCCTCCTCAGCCTCAACTCAAATGGTTTTACTTTTTTACCTTTTTACCCTTTTACCTTTATCAAGTCAGTTGCCAGAATCTCCTGGAACGTCTGTCCCTGATACTCGTGTGTAGAGAAACGAAGCGTGGCAATCACGATGTCACCTTCGTAGAACCTGCACGCCGCCAGATTGCCCAGCATAGCGCACACATACTCGTTTTCAAACTTGCCGCCCAGCTCCTTCAGCACGATGTTGCACTTTTGAATCTGACCAGCCTCACTTTTACTTGACTGTACGCTGAAGGCCTCGCCCTGGCGTACCACTTTTAAAATCTTTGTTTCCATTGGTTTTACCTTTTTATTTTTTTACCATTTCACCTTTTTACTTTTTTACCTTTATCAGCAGGCCTCCCTGCCGTGTCCTTTGTATCAATAAGTTTGAGATCGCTCGCCAACCGCGTTTCCGCTGATTGACGATGCAAAGGTAGAATGCGATTTTGCGACTGAAAAACTATTTTTCAATCGCATTTTCAATCGCAAAACAAAATCGTCGGAAACTCCTTTATCTACACGGGAAAAAAGAAAATAAAAAAAATATGCGACCGAACGTCCGTCAACGCTCAATCGCATTTCTCAATCGCATTTTCAGTTTATCAAAGGCTATTTTTATGACCGCCCTACATACTCCAACACCCAGTCGGCATAGGGCTCTTGCCGGCACTGGCCCATATATTTGCTGAACGTCCGGTAGTTGTCACACACATTCGCACTACGCGCAATACTATCCATGCTGCCCTTGATGACGCCACCCTCCTTCAGCAATCCCAACAGGCAACCACGGATAAAGTCCTGACGCTTGTCCTTGCCCCACTCCGTAGCAATATAGTCCTTGTGTTCCGATCGCATCAGCGCATTGACAAGTGCCTCCGTCCATTGACCGTCGAAGCGCTTGTCGGTGCGGTGTATTTCGAACCACTCCTCGGCCAACAGCACTTTCAGGTTCTTCGCCGGCGCAAAATAGTTCAGCTGGGGATTCAAGGCATCGCCACCCTGCATTTCCGATTCCAACAGCCGGCGACGCTCCTGTTGAACCATATCAATCTTGTGCAGGTATTTCAGCAGATTCGTACGGTGCGACTTGGCATTCTCCTCATGGCGCGACATATAGAAATGCTGGCCGATGCGATGAGGCATCACGACCAGGTAGCCATCCTGCCAGTCAACCATCTTACGCAATTCGGAATAGTACCTGTAGGCCGTCTTCTTGAAGAGATTGTCGTCGGGCAACAGGTCGAAGTCCAGCTCGCTCGGATAGCGCGTAGCACGACGCACGTGTTCAACCCTCGACGTCAGCACACCCTTCTCGAAAATGCGCACAACCTTCTCCAGCCGATAGTCCTCAATATCCTCCATACTCGGCGTGCCGTAACATTGATCTTCCTTCCACTCGTCGAACGTCTTACGCGCCGACTTCGCCATCTTCGAACCCAGATAACGCTTCTTCTCCTGCTCATACAGTCGCGCATATTCCTCATTGCTATGATGACGCTCCAACTGGTCGGCAATCTTTTCCAGCGTGCAGCTCAGCACCCCCAGCGCTTCGTTCACCAGTTGTGTGTTCTCCAGCAAATCTTCCTTCGAGGCCGTCAGCTCCGTTGCAAGCACTCTCTCCGCCAGCTCCGCATAGTCTATCTCCGTGTCGGCATCGAGCACCGCCTCGTGGCTCACTACCTCGAGTACATCCTTTGCCAACGTCTCGTTTACCTCGGCCACGTCGGCCACCAAACCCATCAGCCGGAACTTACTTCCGGCCGTCACTTTCTCAACTCGGACCCTTTCAATCTTGTCAAAAAGGCTGGTAATCGTCTCATTATAGTCAATCTTCATATTATCTCATTTTTATGATGCGAACGAACTGCAAAGGTAAGAAAAATCCTGCTCACTTCATACAGCAAGCAGGAACTATTTTTTATTAAAAAAACCTAATGTAAAATCATTTCAGAGCGCCAACTGCACTCCCCACCGTGAGCAATCCGTCATCCCGCAATTTCCGTTGTCAAAAAACAGAAATATTACACAAATGGACGTCTTGTGTACGCCGTGTCGTTATGTCGTAATTCCGCTGTCTCGAAATTCCGTCATTCCGATGCTTCTACTTCACAATCACCTTTACGCTCTTTTCTCCAATCTTTACGATGGCGGTATTGCCAGGCTGGATGTTGGTACCAACAAGGGCGGCACCATTGCGACTAACGGCACTGCCAGCCTGCTTGCCATCAGGGGTATATACGGCTACCTGCGTTCCGTCATCAACACCTTCCACCTTCAGGATACCACCTTCGCTTTGTATCAATACAGCCTTTGACGGAATCTGCGCCACTCCGTCGGTAATCCCTTCCGTCGTAGGTTCTTTATCAATCCAACATAATGTTGCCGTTGCCGTTTCAGAGTTGTCGTAGCCCGACTTGGTGGCATAGACGCTGATGTTATAGGTGACAGTCAACTGTACTTCGTTGCTACTATACGACTTTATATCTGCATCGGTAATACTGGAAGAGAATTGCACATCTTCCGTCTCACTGGTGAAAGTCAACTTTCCATTCTCATAGCTGATGGTAGGCTTCTCGCACTTCTGCGTAGTTGGTGTGTCACCGCCGCCCGTTCCTTCTTCAATAAACAGGAAGTCTTTCCAACCGTCAGTTGCCTTGTACTTATCTATAGTACCCTTTGGAACATATAGTGTTGCATTAAGGAATGTGTTTTGTGTAAAAGTTCTAAAATCCGATGTCTTTCCTCTTATCGCAAACGGATTCTCTATCAAAGAAATGACAGTTGGAATATCCACTCCTTCGAACGCCCTCTCTCCAATGCTCGTCACACCACTGCCTATGGTGACGGAGGTAAGGCCAGAGCAATTACTGAACGCCCAATTTCCAATGCTTGTCACGCTATTGGGGATGGTGATGGAGGTAAGGCCAGAGCAATCACAGAACGCATAATCTCCAATGCTCGTCACGCTGTTGGGGATGGTGATGGAGGTAAGGCCAGAGCAACCCTCGAACGCACTACCTCCAATGCTCGTCACACTGTTGGGGATAGTTACGGAGGTAAGGCCATAGCACAAATAGAACGCACCATCTCCAATGCTCGTCACGCTATTGGGAATGGTGATGGAGGTAAGGCTAGAGCAATACCGGAACGCTTCAGCTCCAATGCTCGTCACACTGTTGGGGATAGTTACGGAGGTAAGGCCATAGCACAAATAGAACGCACCATCTCCAATGCTCGTCACGCTATTGGGAATGGTGATGGAGGTAAGGCTAGAGCAACCAGCGAACGCAGCATTTCCAATGCTCGTCACGCTATTGGGGATAATTAGATTTGTGATTTCTGTATCCTCGTCACTATAAATATGTTTAGCGTGATATAAAGGATTAGAGTGATAATCATAGAACTTGATTCCGCACCATGCTGCTATATCTTTTACAATAACTTTTTTAAGGCCTTTGCAACCATCGAACGCCCAAACTCCAATACTCGTCACACTGTTGGGGATGGTGATGGAGGTAAGGCCAGAGCAATCACAGAACGCATAATCTCCAATACTCGTCACACTGTTGGGGATGGTGATGGAGGTAAGGCCAGAGCAATCACAGAACGCATAATCTCCAATGCTCGTCACCTTGCGTGTCCTGTTCATGTAGGTTACTTCCTCAGGGATAACAACATTGCCTTGATATTCGTCCGAATAAGAGTCACGACTGCTACCACGGAAAGTAACCTTCAGTTCCGTATTATCGTTAATGTAATTGTAATAAATGGTAACGCCATCAGCATTCTGAACTTCAATGTCGTGGGCACTTGCTACCAATGGTAGCAAAATCATTGCGAGTAATAGTAGTTGTTTCTTCATAATCTTATAGTTTTTGTTTCGTATGCAAAAGTAGTGAATTATTTTCTATTCGCAAAACAATATTCAACTTTTTTGTTGTAAAAACACAAAAAAACGCAGACAAGTACTTCGTCTACGTTCTCTCAGCCCATAGGCATCAGCGGTTTTAAGGGTTCGACATTATATTATTTATTTCTTGAATAAGTCAGAGTGAGTACCTGTTCGGTAAAGAGAGACGACCTTTATAGTCCATTCTTTTGCCTAATTGTTTGATAAAAGCCATGTTGGCTCTGCTCTCGCTGTTGCAGTTGTTGCAGTGTTGCAGTTCCAAAATAGATTCTATGAAAGTCAAAAATTAACTCTATATTTATATATAAATATAGAAGTATTTTTGGGGTATGGAAATACCCTTTAGAGAACTGCAACACTGCAACGCTGCAACACATTCTGCCAACAAAATCAGGAAAAGAAAAATAATCGCAGAAAAATGAAAAAATTCTTCTAAATTATTCGTGAACCGCAATCGCTTTTCTTTACCTTTGCAGTGTCAAATTGAAGTAGCGACGAGGCGGTCTTTAAAGGTAAAAATTGCGAGATTTAAATCTAGAAATTGCGCGCATTAATAGTAACAATTATTTCCCCTAAAAGCACCTTCAAGAAGCAGAATCAAGCGACATCGAGAGTATTAACATTTTTATTTACAAACCAACACAAAAATTGAACTAGATTATGGCTATTAAAGTAATTGCACAGCGACGTGAAGTGAAACTGGGTAAGAACCCTGGAATGAAGTTCGTGATGCGTCCCGACCTGTACATTCCGATTGCAGAGAAGAAGGTATTCAGCGAGGCTGCTACCCACAGCGGTATCTCTGCAGGTGTGATCAAGGCGGCTTGGGATGCCGCAGGTGAAGTAATCCGTACGTGGGCCACTGAGGGTCACTCGGTACCCCTGCCCGGTCTGGGAACGATGCGCTTCGGCGTCC
>Ga0310697_10006189_pt1 | contig 11414 bp, 7 predicted proteins | sample 172DNAGHGlowgp2_FD_203883 | JGI IMG/M metagenome (GOLD analysis project Ga0310697, IMG submission 203883) | Sheep rumen microbial communities from Palmerston North, Manawatu-Wanganui, New Zealand - 1728 DNA GHGlow gp2 (v2) (version 2) | ecosystem: Host-associated > Mammals > Digestive system >... | reverse complement strand
ATCAGCAGAAGATAGACGAGCAGGCCAAGGCCATGAGTGCCGGCGATATCATTGAGGCGGTGAAAAAATAACATAGGGGGTTAAGAACTATGACATTTACAAATTTTATCAAACGCCCTGTGCTCTCGACGGTGATTTCCATCACCATCGTGCTGCTGGGCATCATAGGACTGTTTTCGCTGCCTATTGAGCAGTATCCAGACATTGCACCGCCCACGGTCGTGGTCTACACCAGCTATCCTGGTGCCGATGCCGAGACGGTGAAGAACTCCGTCATCGTGCCGCTCGAAGAGAGCATCAACGGTGTGGAGGGCATGGACTACATCACTTCCACCGCATCATCGGGTTCGGCACAGCTCTCTGTGCTATTCCGTCAGGGCATGAATGCGGACATGTGTGCTGTGAACGTACAGAACCGCGTGTCGCAGGCACAGGCATTACTGCCGGCCGAGGTGACGCGCATCGGTGTGACGGTGATGAAACGTCAGACCTCGCAGGTACTCATGTTTACGCTGACTTCTGACGGTCGCTACGATGACGAGTTCCTTACGAACTACAACAATATTAATATCGTACCGGCTATCAAGCGTATTCAGGGCGTGGGCGACGTGCAGAGCCCCGGTCTGAAGACCTATTCGATGCGTATCTGGCTGAAGCCCGACGTGATGAAGCAGTACAACCTGATGCCTTCCGACATCAGCGGTGTGCTGGCCGAGCAGAACATCGAGGCCGCCCCGGGCTCCTTCGGTCAGGAGAGTGATGTGCAGTATGAGTATGCCATGCGCTACACCGGTCGTCTGAAGACACCGGAGGAGTTCGGCAACATCATCATCAGCAGCGATGCCAACGGACAGACGCTGAAGCTGAAGGACGTGGCCAGGATAGAACTGGGCGGACAACAGTACACTGTGTCGATGAAGAACAACAACATCCCGTCGGTGATGGGCATGGTGCAGCAGATTGCCGGCTCCAATGCCAACGAGATAGCCAAGCAGGTGAAAGCCGAGCTGGAGGAGCAGGCAAAACTGTTCCCTCCGGGCATGTTCTATAAAATCAACTATGACGTAACGGAGTTCCTCTACGCTTCAATTGAGGAGGTGGTGTTCACGCTGGTCTTCACCCTCTTTCTGGTGTTCCTCGTCATCTACGTGTTCCTGCAGGACTGGCGTTCTACAATGATTCCTCTTATCGCCGTTCCCGTGTCGCTCGTCGGTACGTTCTTCTTCCTTGAGGTCTTCGGTTTCTCCATCAACCTGCTGACGCTGTCTGCCTTGCTGCTGGCCATTGCCATTGTGGTGGACGATGCCATTGTGGTGGTGGAGGCCGTGCATGCCAAGCTCGACCAAGGCTATAAGTCATCGCTGACGGCCTCTATCGATGCCATGAACGAGATATCGGGTGCAATTATTTCCATTACCCTGGTGATGGCCTCAGTGTTCATTCCTGTATCGTTCATCGGCGGCATGACGGGTACGTTCTATCGCGAGTTCGGCGTGACGATGGCCGTGTCCATCTTTATCTCGGCCTTGAACGCCCTGACGCTGTCGCCCGCCCTCTGTGCCATCTTCCTGAAACCCCACGATGAGAACGGACATGTCAAGAAGATGTCGGCCATCGACCGTTTCCATACGTCGTTCAACGTGGCCTACGACAAGGTGCTGGGCAAGTATAAAGGTATTGTGGAGAAACTGGTGCGCAAGTATGTGGCTATCGGCATCGCGGTGATAGTAGGTATCGCCGTGCTGGGTGTCACAATGTCGACCACAAAGACAGGTCTGGTGCCCGATGAGGACACAGGTACAATCTTCTGCACCATCTCTATGCCTCCCGCTACCTCAGTGGCACGTACCAAGCAGGTTATCAGCGAGGTGGATGCAATCCTGGCAGCCGACCCGGCTATTCAGAGCCGTGAGCAGATACAAGGCTATAACTTCATTGCCGGCGCCGGTTCCGACCAGGCCACGTTCATCATTAAGCTGAAGCCGTTTGCCGAGCGTCAGAAAGGTTTCTGGTGGAAGCTTAGCGGACTGTGGCAGGGTGATGGTATCTACCGTTTCTTCATGAACCCCTACGAGAGCAATGGTGTGTTGGCGCAGATTTATATAAAGACCGCCCATATCAAGGATGCTCAGATTCTGGCCTTTGCACCGCCTATGGTGCCCGGCTTCTCTGCCAACAGCGGTATTTCGCTGGTGATGCAGGACCGTACAGGCGGTGACCTGTCGAAGTTCTTCGAGATTGTGAAGGGCTATCTGGCCGAGCTGAACAAGCGTCCGGAGATACAGACGGCTCAGACCTCCTATAACCCTAACTACCCGCAGTACATGATTCATGTCGACGTGGCAAAGTGTAAGCAGTCGGGCGTGTCGCCCTCTACGGTGCTGAGCACGCTGCAGGGCTACTATGGCGGTCTCTATGCCTCCAACTTCAACGCCTACGGTAAGCTTTACCGCGTGATGATTCAGGGTTCGCCCGAGACACGCATGACCGAGGAGTCGCTCAACAGCGTCTATGTGCGCACGGCGAAGGGCATGTCGCCTGTGAAGGAGTTCTGTAACATGGAGCGTGTCTATGGCCCGTCAAATATCAACCGCTTCAACCTGTTTACCGCCATCAACGTCACAGCTACCGTGGCCAATGGCTACTCTACTGGTGAAGCTATCAAGGCCGTGCAGGAAGTGGCTGCAGAGATGCTGCCCACGGGCTATACTTACGACTACTCGGGTCTGACCCGTCAGGAGGCCAAGGCCAGCAACTCCACGGCCGTGATCTTCCTGCTCTGTTTCATCTTCATCTATCTGATTCTGTCGGCACAATATGAGTCGTACATCCTGCCGCTCGCCGTGGTACTCTCTGTGCCGTTCGGTCTCGCTGGTGCCTTCCTCTTTACCCAGCTCTTCGGACACGCGAACGATATCTACATGCAGATTTCGCTTATCATGCTGATTGGTCTGCTGGCCAAGAACGCCATCCTGATAGTGCAGTTCGCCCTGGAGCGCCGTCAGACGGGTATGGCCATCTCGTGGGCTGCTACCCTGGGTGCTGCCGCACGTCTTCGTCCCATCCTGATGACTTCGCTCGCCATGATTATCGGTCTGCTGCCCATGATGTTTGCGTCGGGAGTAGGTAAGAATGGTAACCAGACCTTGGGCGCAGCTGCTGTAGGCGGTATGCTTATCGGTACGCTCTGCCAGGTATTGGTGGTGCCGTCGCTGTTCACCATCTTTGAAGCAATCCAGGAGAAGATTCGTCCGATAAAGTTTGAAGGCGATGACGAGAACCCCGACGTGACTACTGAGCTGAAGCAGTATATGAACAGACCGAAGGATTATGTTCCGCTGAAGTGATTAGAAAATTAAATAATGAGAAAATTAAGAACAGCAAAAGAAATGAAACATTTAATTTTTAAATATTTTAATTTTTTAATTGTAGCAACGCTCTTCACCAGCTGCGGACTCTACAATAAGTACGAGCGTCCCGACGAGGTGAACACGAAGGGACTGATACGCGACCTGACGAGCGATACGGATACGCTAACGGTGAACACCGATGAGAACTTCGGTAATCTGCCTTGGCGCGAGGTCTTCACCGACCCGCAGTTGCAGTCGCTCATAGAGAAGGCTCTTGAGAACAATACCGACCTGCGTAACGCAGCCCTCAACGTGAAGATGATGGAGACTGCCCTCACCGTGGCAAAGCTGGCCTTCCTCCCCTCAGTGGCCATCGCTCCGCAGGGTACCATCAGCCGTGTGCAGATGGACGGTGCGTCGACCTCGAAGACCTATCAGTTGCCTGTTTCTGCCTCATGGAACCTCGACCTCTTCGGCAATCTGTTGTCGCAGAAGCGTTCGGCGCAGATGAAGCTGCTTGCCACGAAGGACTATCAGGTGGTGGTGCAGACGAACATCATCTGCGGCGTGGCTAACCTCTATTATACACTGATGATGCTCGACGAGCAGCTGGCCATCATCACGGACATGGAAGGCTTGACAAAGGAGACATGGGACATGATGCAGTTGCAGATGAACCTGGGACGTGCCCGTTCTACCAGCGTGCAGAGTGCCGAGGCCAGCTACTACAGCGTGTTGGCACAGAAGGCCGGCCTCAAGCAGCAGATACGTGAGATGGAAAACGCCATGTCGCTGCTGCTGAACGAGGCAGGACACCAGATTGAGCGAGGAAAGTTCTACAACCAGTCGCTGCCGACCAATTTCTCTGCCGGGGTGGGCATTCAGCTCCTGAGCAACCGTGCCGATGTGCATGCTGCAGAAATGGCGTTGGCACAGTGTTTCTACGACACGGAGACCGCCCGCTCGCGCTTCTATCCGAACATCACAGTTTCTGGCAATGCTATGTTTACCAACTCGTTGGGAACAACGGTCGTCAACCCTGGCAAATGGATTCTCTCTGCTGTCGGTTCGCTGACGCAGCCCATCTTCCAGCATGGTCAGATAGTGGCGGGCCTGAAGGTGGCGAAGATGCAGCAGGAGCAGGCACTGAACACCTTCCAGCAGACTATCCTGAAGGCTGGCAACGAGGTGAGCAACGCTCTTATTGCCTACAACACCTGTGACGAGAAGAGCAAACTGGACGAGAAGCAGGTGAAAATCTACGAGCAGAACGTGGAGGATACCCGCCAGCTCTATACCTCGAAGGGCAGTAGCTACCTGGAGGTGATTCAGGCCCAAAGCGGACTGCTGAACGCCCGTATATCGAAAGTCACCGATGACTTCAACAAGATGCAGGCCGTGGTGAACCTCTATCAGGCACTGGGAGGCGGCTCGAAGTGAGTCAGAGTCCCCCTAAGTTAGGGGATTGGGGGTCTGAACAAGCGCAGATGCCTAATTCCCTCACATTATTAACAATAAACCGGGTAACTGATAGACGCGTGTTCAGACCCCCAACCCCCTAACTAAGGGGGCTAAAACTATGAGTGATATTAGTCCAAGAGCAGAGATAAGCCCCAAGGCCAAAATCGGCAACAACTGCAAGATATTCCCGTTTGCTTACATCGAGGAAGACGTGGTGATTGGCGACAACTGCATCATCTTCCCCTTTGTGAGTATCTGTAACGGTACCCGCATGGGCAACAATAATAAAATCCATCAGGGGTCGGTCATTGCCGCCCTGCCGCAGGATTTCGAATTCCGTGGCGAGAAGACCGAATGTATCATCGGCAATAACAACATCATCCGTGAGAACGTGGTCATCAACCGTGCGACCCATACTGGCGGGCAGACTGTCATCGGCGATAATAATGTGCTGATGGAAGGTGCTCATATCTCGCACGATACAAAGGTGGACAACGACTGTGTGTTCGGTTATGGCACTAAGATCGCAGGCGACTGTGAAATCGGGCATGGTGTCATCTTCTCTTCGTCAGTGATTGAGAATGCCGGTACACGAGTGGGAACAGGTGCGATGATTCAGGCTGGAACCACATTCTCGAAGGATGTTCCTCCCTATGTTATCTGTACGAACGAGAGCCAGTACGGTGGTGTGAATTTCACCATGGGACGCAGCTATGGCGTGGGAGAGAAAATCCTCAAACATATCGCCAATGCCTATCGTCTGGTGTACCTGAGCAATACATCGCTCTTCGATGCGGTGAATCAGATAGAAGAACAGGTGCCTGACAGCGCGGAGATTCGGAACATCATCCGGTTCATGCGGGCTACCAAGCTCGGCGTGATTGGAAAGAAGCAATAGTTCCTTTCCAGCGAAAGGACCACCGCGCAATTTGTACAATATCTTTGCGGTTTCTCCGTTATATGAAAAGTATGCAATGGACAGACCGTATCCGACAGGTTAAGATTCTATTGGTGCTCTCGGCAATCGTGATTGCCGGGGCATCTTTGTTAGTATCCCACTATCTTGTGCGCGACCTGCAGGCAGAAGAGCGTCATAAGATGGAGGTGTGGGCAGCGGCCATGTACGCCTATAACCTGGCCACCGACTCTACCGACCTTAGTCTTGTTACCAGTGTCATAGAGGGAAATAACACCATTCCCGTGATAGTGATGGATGAGGACGACTATGTGGCCGACTGGCGTAATATTGATGTGGACGGTCGTGACACGCTGGCCTTTTTGACGGATTATGGCCGGAAGATGAAGGCGGCAGGGAATGTTATACAAATAGAGTTCTGGGATGAGTATCTCTATGTCTGCTACGACGAATCGACCTTGCTGAAGCGGCTTACGATGTTTCCCTATTGGCAGTTGGGTATTGTGCTCATCTTTGCCGTCGTTGCTGTCTTCGCCCTTCTGTCATCGAAGAAAGCGGAACAGAATAAGGTGTGGGTAGGACTGTCGAAAGAGACGGCTCACCAGTTGGGAACACCGATCTCCAGCTTGATGGCGTGGGTGGAGGTACTGAAGGAAAGCTATCCGCAGGACGAGCTGATACCCGAGATGGAACAGGACGTGAAACGGTTGGAGCGAATCGCTGAGAGATTCTCGAAAATCGGTTCACTGCCAGAACCCGTAGAGACTTCAATGAACGACGTGCTTGACCATGTGATAGCCTATATGGACAAGCGTACCTCGCAGAAGGTGTCGATAAAGGGGCATTATCCAGGACATGACGTGGTGGTAAGAATCAATGCGTCGCTTTTCGAGTGGGTGGTGGAAAACCTCTGTAAAAACGCGGTCGATGCCATGGATGAGGGGGCAGGTAAGATAGACCTGTGGCTGTTGGAAGAAGGAAATACGGTGGCTATCGAGGTGAGCGACAACGGCAAGGGTATCAGAAAGAAGGACATAGCCAATGTGTTCCGTCCAGGATTCACTACGAAGAAACGCGGATGGGGACTCGGGCTTTCTCTCGCAAAGCGGATTGTGGAGGAATATCACAAGGGACGCATTTATGTGAAGCAAAGTGAGATAGGCCGAGGCACTACCTTCCGGATAGAACTCAAATCAAAATAACTGTTTGTTATCAGCATTTTGTTGCACACATCGGAGAAATGTGTGTAGAAATAGTCCGATGATGGCTCCGAAAAATAAAAAAAAAGAAAAAAAATGCAGAAGAAGTACTGATTGCGAAAAAAAGTTTGTAACTTTGCACTTCAAATAGCGAGTAAATGTGTAGTTTAGAGCAGTTTAAGATTGATTTAAAGGCTTTGGCTGAGGATGTTACACCCTTGGCGTATGAGTTGGATGACCACTATTTCTCTGCTTTGAGCGATGCTGAAATCCAAAGCGGAGCATTGCATGTGTCGGGGTCTATACGCAAGGCCGTCGGCTTTTTTAAGCTCCAACTGAGTATCAGCGGCACAGTTCGCATCCCCTGCGACCGATGCCTCGATCTGATGGACCAGCCGATTGAAACGGAATTGTCTCTTACGGCATGTCTTTCGGAAACAGGCGCAAAGGTCGGGCAGGAAAGCGAGGGCAGCTCCGAACAAGATGAGATGGTCATAGTGGACGAGCGTGACGGCAAGCTCGACTTATCATGGCCCGTCTATGAATCAATAGCCTTGGCAGTACCCATCCAGCACGTTCATCAACCTGGCGATTGCAACGATGCTATGATGCGGATGCTCAGCGAGCATTCGGCTGCCCGAAGCAGTGATGCGGATGCCAAGGATGAGATAGACCCACGTTGGAGCAAACTTGCTGAATTGAAAAATAAATTGTAAACAGTAAATAGTAAAAACAACATTAATTAATTATGGCACATCCTAAAAGAAGACAATCGAACACTCGTACCGCAAAACGTCGTACACATGACAAGGCCGTAGCTCCTACGCTGGCCATCTGCCCCAACTGTGGTGCTTATTATGTCTATCATACCGTATGCCCCTCTTGCGGATTTTATCGCGGCAAGGTGGCTATCAAGATGAAGAACGAAGAAGTAGCGGAATAACTTATATATAAATGAGTAAGATCAACGCGATTATCACCGGCGTGGGTGGCTACGTGCCCGACTATGTCCTAACCAACGAGGAACTGTCGCGCATGGTTGACACCAACGATGAGTGGATAATGACGCGAGTCGGAATAAAGGAGCGCCGAATCCTCTCTGAAGAGGGGCTCGGCACTTCTTATATGGCACGCAAGGCCGCAAAGCAGTTGCTGAAGAAAACAGGTACTGATCCTGACTCCATCGATGCGCTCATCGTCGCCACTTCAACAGCCGATTATAAGTTTCCTTCGACAGCCTCTATCGTACTGGGTAAGCTGGGCTTGAAGAATGCGATGGCGTTCGATTTCTGGGCTGCTTGTTGCGGTTTCCTCTATACGCTCGACGTGGCTGCCACAATGATACAAAGTGGTCGCTATAAGAAGATTATCGTAATCGGTGCCGACAAGATGTCATCGGTCACTGACTATAAAGACCGTTCCACTTGTCCGCTCTTTGGTGATGGAGCTGCTGCCGTTCTGGTAGAAGGAACTGAAGAAGAGAATATTGGAGTGCAGGATTCCTATCTGCGCACGGATGGAAAGGGACTTCCATTCCTTCACATGAAGGCTGGCGGTTCTGTTTGCCCGCCAAGTTTCTTTACAATCGATCACCGGTTGCACTACATCTATCAAGAAGGACGTACAGTGTTCCGTTATGCAGTGACCAATATGAGTGATGATTGTGCGCTTATTGCTGAGCGTAATGGTCTCACCAAGGACACTATCGATTATGTCGTGCCTCATCAAGCCAATATGCGCATCATCGAGGCAGTGGCTAAGCGCATGGATATTCCTATGGAGAAGGTGATGGTCAATATTGAGCGATACGGAAACACGTCGGCTGCTACTATCCCTCTGGCTCTTTGGGAGTACGAGCAGCAGCTCAAGAAGGGCGATAACTTGATACTTACTGCCTTTGGTGCAGGTTTCGTGCATGGAGCACTCTATCTGAAGTGGGCCTACAACGGAAAGTAACCGGCAGCCAAAGCGTAAGCGACCGGTAGGCAAGGTGAAACAGTGACTGACACTCAAAAGCTGACTGAATATACAGGACAAGAAGCGAATAGGATAGAGAAGTGTCACTATCTTGTTGGTTTCTTGTCTTGTTTCTTTGAAGTAACCGATAGTAATCATTCCATTTTACTACCGATAGTAATCATTCCATATCACTAAAAAACTTAATTAACTAAAAACTTAATAAACTTAATAAACTAAAAAACTTAATAAACTAAAAAACTTAATAAAACTAATAACTTAATTAACTAAAAGCTTATGACCATTCCTTCCGTTTTTTGGCTCGTACCTGTTGCCTCAGTCGTAGCACTGAGCATGGCTTGGTACTTTTTCCGTCAGATGATGGCGGCTGATGAAGGTACTCCTCGTATGCGTGAGATTGCAGGACATGTGCGCCGAGGTGCTATGGCCTATCTCCGCCAGCAGTACAATGTGGTGTTCATCGTATTTGTAGTGCTCGCCATTCTCTTTGCCTTCATGGCCTATGTCCTGCATGTACAGAACCCTTGGGTACCCTTTGCTTTCCTTACCGGTGGTTTCTTCTCCGGTTTGGCTGGTTTCTTCGGCATGAAAACCGCTACCTATGCTTCGGCCCGTACCGCCAATGCCGCCCGTGAGAGCCTCGATGCCGGCTTGAAGATAGCCTTTCGTTCAGGTGCGGTGATGGGTTTGACCGTAGTGGGTTTAGGATTGCTCGACATTGCCATATGGTTTGTGGTGCTCAATCGTTTTGACCCCGATGGACTCATTTCTATTACCACCACGATGCTTACCTTCGGCATGGGTGCCTCTACACAGGCTCTGTTTGCCCGTGTAGGTGGTGGTATCTATACAAAGGCTGCCGACGTGGGGGCTGATATCGTGGGTAAGGTGGAGGCCGACATTCCCGAAGATGATCCTCGTAACCCGGCAACTATTGCCGACAATGTGGGCGACAATGTAGGTGATGTAGCCGGAATGGGTGCCGACCTTTATGAGAGTTATTGCGGGAGTGTGCTTTCTACCGCAGCTCTTGGTGCTTCGGCCTTCGCTGCCAGTGCAGCTGACGGTATGCAATTGAAGGCAGTTATTGCCCCGATGATTATAGCCGCAGTAGGCGTATTCCTGTCGCTCCTTGGCATCTTCCTCGTGCGCACCAAAGAAGGTGCAACGATGAAGGATCTTCTTCATTCACTTTCGTTGGGTACTAATGTCAGTGCTCTGCTCATTGCCGTAGCCACGTTTGCCATTCTCTATCTGCTAGGCATCGACAACTGGCTGGGTCTTTCCTTCTCTGTTATTACAGGTCTTGCTGCCGGTGTCATCATCGGACAAGCTACGGAATACTATACCTCTCATTCCTATAAGCCCACCCAGCGTATTTCCGAGGCTGGACAGACCGGCGCTGCCACCGTCATTATTAAAGGAATTGGCACTGGCATGATTTCTACTTGTGTGCCTGTGGTTACTATTGGAGTGGCCATTATGCTTAGCTATATGTGCGCGAACGGATTTGACCTCTCCATGTCGAGCGACAGTCTGTCCCGCGGTCTCTATGGTATAGGTATTGCCGCCGTGGGCATGCTCTCTACCTTGGGCATCACTTTGGCTACGGATGCCTATGGACCTATTGCCGATAATGCCGGTGGCAATGCAGAGATGTCGAATTTGGGTGAAGAAGTGCGTCATCGTACCGATGCCCTCGATGCGCTGGGCAACACCACTGCTGCTACGGGTAAGGGGTTTGCCATCGGTTCAGCAGCTCTTACTGCATTGGCTCTGCTTGCTTCTTATATTGAGGAGATAAAGATTGCCATGACACGTGCCGGGGTGATGATGGAGAACGTGAAAGGAGAGGTCATTGCTGCTGCCGATGCCACCATCCCTGACTTCATGAATTTCTTCCAAGTGAACCTGATGAATCCGAAGGTGCTGGTAGGTGCCTTTATTGGAGGAATGTCTGCTTTCCTGTTCTGTGGCATGACGATGGAAGCCGTGGGACGTGCTGCGGAGAAGATGGTTCAAGAGGTACGCCGCCAGTTCCGCGAGATAAAGGGCATCCTTAAAGGTACTGGAACGCCCGACTATGGCCGTTGTGTGGAGATTTCCACGCGTGCCGCCCAGCATGAGATGATCATCCCCTCTGTGCTGGCCATTATTATCCCTATTGTCGTGGGTATAGTGCTTGGCGTGGCAGGTGTGCTCGGCTTGCTCGTAGGTGGTCTGTCGTGTGGCTTCACGTTGGCCGTGTTCATGGCCAATGCCGGTGGTGCTTGGGACAACGCTAAGAAAAACATCGAGGAGGGAGCCTTCGGCGGAAAAGGCTCGTTTGCCCATAAGGCCTGTGTCGTAGGCGACACCGTGGGGGATCCCTTCAAGGACACCAGCGGTCCTTCGCTCAACATCCTCATAAAGCTCATGTCTATGGTCAGCATCGTCATGGCAGGTCTCACCGTTGCCTTCCAGTAACAAAGAATGAACCATAAGATACATCGAATAATCAACAGGATAGGA
>Ga0310697_10006187_pt1 | contig 11417 bp, 10 predicted proteins | sample 172DNAGHGlowgp2_FD_203883 | JGI IMG/M metagenome (GOLD analysis project Ga0310697, IMG submission 203883) | Sheep rumen microbial communities from Palmerston North, Manawatu-Wanganui, New Zealand - 1728 DNA GHGlow gp2 (v2) (version 2) | ecosystem: Host-associated > Mammals > Digestive system >... | reverse complement strand
CAACCCCGAACCCGACGTGCTTAACCACGATGCCATCCTCTTCTGGAACCCCGATGGCGACAACAATGCCTTGCTACAACAGATTGCAGAGCTGCAAAACAACCCCACCCGCTACCGCGAATTCTTCGAGCAGCCCCGTCTGCAACCCGACGCCTGGCAGGTAGTGGCCGCTTACTTCGACAGACTCGAACAACACCTCAACAACCTATTCCAATCGTGACCCCCCGCGTCTCCATCGTCATACCTGCCTACAACGCCGAAGCCTACCTGCAGCCATGCCTCGACAGCATCTTTTCGCAAGACTTCCCCGACTTCGAGGTCATTGTTATCGACGACGGCAGCACCGACGGCACCGCTGCCCTGCTGCACCGCTACCCACAGGCGAAGGTCATCCGTCAAGAAAACCAGGGCATGAGCACCGCCCGCAACCGCGGCATCGACGAGGCCCGAGGCGAATACATCCTCTTTGTGGACAGCGACGACCTCCTCACCGACAACGCTCTTGCCGCGCTGGCTCCCCAACTCGCCGGCGAAGACATCGTCGGATTCAACTGCCAAAAGCTGCTCGAACCTTCAGGCGAATACACCTGCCACCCCTCCATCAGCGAACCCGAGGCCTCCGACGGATGGACCTACTACAACCGCCACCGCCTCACCCCCACCGACATCCACTTCGTCTGCATCTGGCAACGGGCCTACCGGCTCCAGTTTCTGAACGAGAACAACCTGCGCTTCGCCGACGGCATCCTCCGCGCTGAAGACGACCTCTTCACCACCATGGCCATGCTCGCCGCCCAATCGCTGAAAACCATCACCCCCTGCCTCTACACCTACAGGGTACACGCCAACAGCATCACCACCACCGTCGACCGACGTCGCTTCGACGACAGCCTGAAAGTGCAACACATGCTCGCCGACCGATTCATTCCCTTACAAGGCATCGACAAAACAGCCATCTATCGCGTGCTGGCATCGAACTACATCAACCTCTTCTCGCACCGCACTCAATCCCTCTACGGCAACATCGACCGTGAAATGAGCCGTTGGATCAACTGGAAACAGTTCCGCACCGTCTGCATCACCCCCCGCCATCGTCGCCTCTACCGCCTCATCCGCCTCCATCCTGCCCTGTTTCGCCTATTCGAACACCTTACACGCTGATTCCAAACAATTTGGAATCGATTTTCACCACATGACAACCCCATCTCCCCTCCATACCATCTCCATATCATCTCCTGCCACAGTAGGAGTTGGTAGGTACATGACTAGGTGTTGGTAGGTGCATGACAAGGTGTAGGTATTGACCAACCCGCACCTGCCCCACTCCAAGATATGCTGTTCACATCGATTGAATTTTTGGTTTTCCTTCCAGTGGTGTTTTCCCTCTACTGGCTGCTGCGCAAGCGACTCCAGTGGCAAAACCTCCTGGTGGTGGCCGCAAGCTATCTCTTCTACGGCTGGTGGGACTGGCGTTTTCTGCTGCTCATAGCCTTCACCACTCTCTGTTCTTTCACCAGCGGTCTGCTGATCAAGCCCGAACGAAGCCGCCGCCACAACATGACCATCATGTGGCTCAATATCGGCATCAACCTGGGCATATTGGGGTTGTTCAAATACTACGACTTTTTTGCATCCGAGCTGGCCAGCCTGCTGGGATGCAATGGCGACAGCGTGATGCTGCACCTGATACTGCCCGTGGGCATCTCGTTCTACACTTTCCAGGCGCTGAGCTATTCTATTGATGTATACCGCGGAAAGATGGAGCCCACCCGCGATGTGGTGGCATTCTTTGCATACGTAAGTTTCTTCCCCCAGCTGGTGGCTGGTCCCATCGAGCGCGCCACTAACCTGCTGCCACAGTTCCTGCGACGACGGGAGTTTGACTACGGAATGGCTGTCGACGGCATTCGCCAGATGCTGTGGGGCTTCTTCAAGAAGGTGGTTGTGGCCGACAACTGCGCCATCTTTGTGGATGAGGTGTGGAACAACATCAGCGGACACAACAGTCTGGACTTGGTTATCGCTGCCGCTTTATTCTCTATCCAGATCTACTGCGACTTCTCGGGCTACAGCGACATAGCCATCGGCTGTGCCAAACTGTTTGGAATCAAACTGATGCGCAACTTCAACGTACCCTACTTCAGTCGCGACATTGCCGAGTTCTGGCGCCGTTGGCACATCAGCCTCACCACCTGGTTCCGCGACTACGTATACATTCCCCTCGGGGGGAGCCGAGTGGCGAAGTGGAAGGTGGTGCGCAACACGTTTATCATCTTCCTTGTCAGCGGATTCTGGCATGGCGCCAACTGGACCTTCCTGGCCTGGGGTGCTTTCCACGCCTGCCTCTTCCTGCCCCTCATCCTGATGGGCAAAAACCGCAAGTACACCGACACCATCGCCGAAGGACGCCTGCTGCCCAACCTCAAGGAGCTGGGGCAGATGGTCCTGACCTTTGTTCTGGCGGCCTTGGGCTGGGTGCTCTTCCGCAGCCAGAGCATCGGCGAGGCCATGGACTTCTACGCAGCCATGTTCGGCAGCGGATGGCATGGGTTCCACCTGCCGATGCGGGCCGTGGTCTTTGTTGCCGCGATGCTGTTGGTGGAATGGCTGCAACGCGGACGCGGGCACGGACTGGACATGAGCGGTGTGCGCTACCGTGCGGTGCGCTACGCCTGCTATCTAACCGTGCTGGCGGTGATATTCATGTACGGCGTGTTCAACGAGACATTCATCTACTTCCAGTTCTAAAGCTCAATCAGAACTATCAGAAAACTTTCATATAATCCATGCGACGCTTTCTAACTAAACTTGCAATCACAGTAGCGGCACTCTTTGTCTTTGCCCTCGGATTGGACTACATCATCACCCACTCTCTATGGCATTCCAAAGTGCAATTGTTAGATCGGTACAACACTGCGTATTGGAGCGAAATAGACTATAACATGCTGATTATGGGACACTCTCGTGGAATGGTACAATACAGTCCCAAAATATTAGACAGCATTTTGCATACAGATTCTTATAACATCAGCTGTAATGGTCGAGCCATAGATGCACAAGTCAATTTATTCAATATATATTGTAGAAACCATCCCTACCCGAAAATAATAATTCAAAACATAGACCATCTCACATTACATATGAGCAATATGTACGAAAGAGAGCAATACTTGCCCTATATTGTGTATGACAAGAAACTATACAATGCAACCAAAGAGACCGAACAATTCAATTGGTCAGACCGTATTATCCCACTAAAACGGTATGCAGGCTACAATAACTTGATAAAAGAAGGTCTACATATAAAAAACAAAATGTATAGTCCATGGAACGAAAACAAAGGCTACGAAGGGAGAGAACGTTCATGGGATGGAAGCGAATTCAATAAGATTGACAAAATACACTTCGACACAAACCAACAAGCAGTTCAGATATTTGAGAATTATCTTTCCGATTGCACAAAACACGGAATCCAGGTAATACTTGTATTTGCCCCAATGTATATCGGAATATCAGAGAAGATGGGCGCAGATGTCGATACCATGTTCGCCTTCTACCAACATATTGCCGACAAGTACGGCTACCCCATACTCAACTATACCTACGACAGCATCAGCTACGACACCCTCAACTTCTACAACGCCAGCCACCTGAACCGCCGCGGGGCGGAGCAGTTCTCGCTGAAGTTGGCACAGGATTTAAAGAACCTATTGCAATGAAAAAGATACTGATTGTTTTCGGCACACGCCCGGAGGCCATCAAGATGGCACCCCTGGTGAAAGAACTCGGCAGCCGACCGGGAGAATTCGACACGAAAGTTTGCGTCACGGGCCAACACCGTGAGATGCTGGACCAGATGCTGGAGGTGTTCGACATACACCCCGACCACGACCTGAACATCATGCAGCCGAGGCAGGACCTCTACGATGTTTCGTCGCGCATTCTGCTTGGCATGCGCGATGTGCTCACACAGGAACGTCCGGACCTGGTGCTGGTGCATGGCGACACGTCCACGTCGACCTTCTCGGCGTTGGCCTCTTTCTACCAGCACATTCCCGTGGGACATGTGGAGGCAGGCCTGCGCACCGGCAACATCTACAGTCCCTGGCCCGAGGAGATGAACCGACAGCTGAACGGACGCCTCTGCACCTGGCATTTCGCCCCCACGGAGACCGCCCGGAAGAACCTGTTGTGCGAGCATGTGGACGAGAAACACATTGCCGTGACGGGCAACACCGTTATCGACGCGCTGCACTGGGTGGTGGCCTCGGGCAAAGCGAAGGCGCCGCAGTTCGGCCGAGACGAGCGTCGCCGCATGGTGCTCATCACCGGTCACCGCCGCGAGAACTTCGGCGACGGCATGCGCAATATCTGCCAAGCCATCAACGACTTGGCCGGCAGATTCGAGGATGTGGACTTCGTCTACCCCATCCACCTCAACCCCAACATCCGCCGTCCGGTACAGGAAATCATCGACGGCAGCCGGAAGAATGTCTACCTGCTGGAGCCGTTGTCGTATCTGGAGTTCGTGGCCATGATGCAACAGAGCACCCTGATACTCACCGACAGCGGCGGCATCCAGGAGGAGGCTCCCGCCTTCGGCAAGCCCGTCTTGGTGATGCGCGACACCACCGAGCGCCCCGAGGCCATCGAGGCCGGCGCCGCCCGCCTGGTGGGCACCAACCGCAGCACCATAGTGGACGCCGTTGCCGACCTGCTCACCAACGAAGAATCCTACCACACCATGTCCCACGCCGCCAACCCCTTCGGCGACGGTCACGCCGCACAGCGCATTGCCGACTTCATCGTCTCGCATGAGTAAAAGTATCCACCTGCCTGGATTGAACGGTCTGCGGGCCGTTGCCGCCCTTTCCGTCATGTGGAGCCATACCTTCCAGGACACCTTTGGCGACTGGGGAACCATGGGATTCAGACTGCCAGTGGTGGCCGACGGGGTTACCATGTTCTTCGTCATCAGCGGTTTCCTCATCACCTACCTGCTGCTCAACGAACAGGAAAGAAGCCAAACCGTCAGCATCCCCAAATTCTACATGCGAAGGATATTGAGAATTTGGCCCATCTACTACGCCTATATGGCCATCGCCTTGATTGTCACCCATACTTGGAACGACCCCAATATATGGTACTATCTCTTCTTCGGCGCCAACATACCGTTCATCGTCACGGCCGGCATCTGGCCCATCGTGCACTACTGGAGCATCGGCGTCGAGGAGCAGTTCTACCTCTTCTGGCCATGGTTGGTCAAAGCGTCCCGCGGAAAGACCCAAAGGCTGCTGGCCGGGGCCATCGCCCTGTGCGCGGCATGGCTCCTGTGCAAATGGGGCATCTACCTCATTTGGGGTACAACAACTGCCTATCGTTTCTTCGCCGTCACACGGTTCGACTGCATGATGCTCGGGGCCATCGGAGCCATACTCTTCTTCACACGGAGTGGCTGGTTCAACCGCTTGCTGGGCAACCGAACACTTGGGGTTGCCTGCCTGCTGGCGTTGTTCTTCTCGCAGCCGTGGGCAAACATCATTCCTGCGCCTATGAGAACGCAAGCCATAGCCCTGCTGGCATTGGTCTGCATCATGAGCCAGTTGCACAACCCCATCATCAATCTGGAAAACAAAATGTGCGATTTTGTTGGAAAGATATCCTACGGCATCTATGTCATCCATCCGCTGCTGATCTTCCTCCTGTCAGGACTCTATCGTAACATGGGAATCAACCTGTCTAACGGCCTCGCCACTGTACTCATATACGTTATCATCACCCTTGCCACCCTACTCCTCGCCTGGCTCTCCTACCGCTTCTTCGAGAGTCCGTTCCTGCGGCTCAAGAGCCGTTTCGCCATCGTACACAGTCAAAACTCAATGAAAGAATGACACGTTTTTCCGTCATCATGCCACTCTACAACAAGGCGCCCTACGTCCGCAAGGCCGTGGAGAGCGTTGTGGGACAGACCTGTAGGGACTGGGAACTCATCGTGGTCGACGACGGCAGCACCGACGGCGGAGGCGATATCGTGACCTCAATTGCCGACCCTCGCATACGGCTGGTGCGACAGGAGAATGCTGGCGTGAGTGCCGCCCGCAACCGGGGTGTGGCATTGTCAGGCGAGGCGGCCTTTAGGTCGCCGTATGTCTGCTTTCTCGATGCCGACGACTGGTGGGAGCCCACCTTCCTCGAGGAGATGGCCGCCCTCATAGAGCGCCACCCTGACGCCGGAATCTACGGCACAAGCTACTGGATTGTCAAGAACGGTCGCAAGCGGCTGGCACCCATCGGAGTGGAAGAGGGATTCGCAGAAGGCGAGATCAACTACTGTCAGGTCTATGCACGTACACTCTGCATGCCGCTGACCAGCATCACGGTCTGCATACCCCGCAGGGTGTTCGACGAGGCAGGCGGATTCCCCTTGGGCATCACCCTCGGCGAAGACTTCCTGCTCTGGCTGCGCATAGCCTTAACACACAAGACCGTACTGCTGAACAAACCCCTTGCCAACTACAACCAAGATGTAGACAACGCCCACCGCGGAACCCACCACCTTCACCCGCCGGAGCGGCACATGCTGTGGCAACTCGGAGAATACGAGCCATTGGAGAAAAACAACCCCGACTACAAGCAACTCATCGACAACCTCCGCACTTACAGCCTGATGAACTACCTGCTGGACCGCCGCTACCGCGACGTCGCCCACACCGAGCTGGCCAAGGTAGACTGGAGCCACCAGCGCGCCAAAACCCGCAGACTGTACCAACAGCCCGTCTGGATACTGAAAAAAAGGGCGCAAATACTAACCCTCGGATCATACATCAAACAACGACTTATCTCCCTTCGGAATAAAAAATGAAAAGCAACATGGACTTCGACTACTCCATAGTTATCCGAACTCTCGGCACCACAGGCGAGAAGTATCGAACAATGCTGGATGCAATTGAACATCAGACAGTCAAACCTCGCGAAATAGTGGTTGCCATCCCCGAAGGGTATGAACTGGACCACTCCCTCGGATTCGAACGCGTGGTACGCTGTGCCAAAGGAATGGTGTCACAACGAGCCGTCGGCATAGAAGAAGCAAAAGGCCAATACCTGCTGGTGCTGGACGACGACCTGGACTTCCCTCCCGACTTTGCAGAAAAGATGTACCAACACATGGTGGAACACTCTCTGGACTGCACACTGGCATTTCCTACATACCCTGTACAAACAACCGACACCTCTTCACCACGGCTTTCCCGAAAGCAACAAACACGGGCATTAATAAAAAAATTCAGGGGAGCTTTTACCGGGCAAGTCTTCTACAGCCAACGGAAAGCGGAATGGTTCGATGTCATCACCTCAACAGCAGGGCACCGCACCTACGTGAACTGCGAGGACAAACTGTGCCAGGCCGGATGTTTCCAGTGCTTTTTTATCAAGGGCGACATGGCCAAAAAAGTTCGCTTCACCGAGGAATCCTGGCTTGAACAGGGCAGACTGTCGGCATATGCAGCGTACGACGACGCTGTCTTTTTCTACAAATTATACCTGCAAGGGGGACGAATTGCCTACGCCACAGAGACAGGCTACTCCCACCTGGATGCCGGTGCCGGACGTCCGGCCAAAACCAAGTTGGAGGCCAAACGCATACGGCTCTACACCATCGGACGCAACCGAACCCTGTTTTGGCTGCTCCACATCTGGCCAAGCCGACGCAGGCTGCGCACCCTGATCGGCGGATTGTACGCCTTGAACAACTATACATTTTATAACATAGCCATCAACCTACATCCCAAGTACTGGTCAGCCATCGCCTCCCTCTTCCGAGGCTACCGCGACGCCTTTCATTACCACAGCAACAGGAAAAAACAATGATACCCAAAACCATACACTACTGCTGGTTTGGCCGGGGCGAAATGCCGCAGCTGGCCAAGGACTGCATCGCCTCGTGGCACCGACACATGCCCGACTGGCACTACAAGCTCTGGAACGAGGACAACTTCGACGCCGACACTTTGCCATATACTCGTGAAGCATACGCCGCCGGCAAGTATGCTTTTGTGAGTGATGTGGTTCGATTGTGGGCTTTGACACACGATGGCGGTGTTTATATGGACGTCGATTTCGAGGTGTATAAGCCATTTGACGACCTGCTGCACTATCACGCCTTTGCAGGTGTCGAAGGGAGCAAACGTATGCCTGTCATGATGGGTGTTTGCGCGTCGGAGAGAAACGGAGTGTGGGCGCAGGAGATGCTGGACATTTATAACGGCCTGCATTTTATCGGACCTGATGGCACGCCGGACTTGACTACCAACGTCCAACGTCTAACTGCACACATGGCGGCAAATGGATTCAGACAAGACGGTTCGGAGCAGAATTATAAAGACTTGCACGTGTTTCCGGTTGACTACTTTTCGCCGCGGCAGACTACGGGAGAGTTTCTGCGTACAGAAAACACCTATTGCGAACACCGTGGTTTGGCATCGTGGGGCTACAAAGGCAAGAAAGACTGGAAAGGCCACCTGAAACAACTTATAGGCCAGAAGTGTATGACACAGCTTATCAAACTGAAACGTAAAATAATCGGTTGACATGATTCCATATCTCCCAAAGAAAATATCTACCACGGCCATATATCTCTATTTGGGATCTCTGGCTGCCGTCAGCTTGTTGTTTTTCCGCCATGCCATGTCGTGGGAGTTCATCCTAATGGGCATCATGTGGGTGGTGGGGTTTTTCCTGCTCACATCCTATTGCGGACGCAAGTGGAAGGACATAGGCAACAAAACCTTCCTGCGAAACCTCTTCCTTACTGCATTGGGATTGCGATGGGCGTGGGCGATTTTTGCCTACATCTTTTATACCCAGAAGATTGGTATGCCGTTCGAGTTCTCGGCGGGCGACTCGATATGGTACTACGAGGAGTCGATGGGCTATAGGTTAGCGCCTATCAGCATCATGTGGCACTACTTATTCACCATATCCGACAGCATCTCAGATTCCGGCTATGTGTTCTACCTCGCGTTGCTTGGCAAAATCACGGGCGAGAGCATTCTGCTGCCACGATTGGTGAATAGTATCTTCAGTGCCGCCACGGTGCTATTAATCTACCTGTTGGCCAAACGCAGCATCAATGAAGAAACGGGTCGAATGGCAGCCATCTTTTGTTGCTTCATGCCCAACTTGATATTCTACTGCGGCATGCATCTGAAAGAGTCTTTCATGATATTTTTATTAGTGGCATTCTTGGAGCGCGCTGACTACCTGCTGCGTAGCAAAAAATACAATGTCTTCACAATCATTATTCCCGTGGTGTTGGCAATCAGCCTCTTCTCATTCCGTACAGTGTTGGGAGGTGCAGCGGTCTTCTCGTTTGTCACGGCGTTGGTGTTTACCAATAGGTCGGTGGTGGGGCGCTGGAAGCGCATCATGCTCATTGCCTGGGGTGTGCTGGCTATATTGACACTGACTGGCGGCACCATTAGCACCGAGGTGCAAGCCACATGGGAAGACCGTGAAAGCAACCAGGAAACGAAGCGAGCAGCCCAGACGGCCAAGGGTAACCAGTGGGCCAAATATGCTACAGGCACAGTGATGGCGCCCATGATGTTCGTTATGCCGTTCCCGACGATGGTGGACGTGGACGAGCAATACAACCAGCAGATGATTAGTGGAGGTAATTTCGTACGCAATTTTTTTGGCGGTTTTGTACTTATTGCTGTCTTCAGTGCCATCTTCATCACCAAGAACTGGCGTAATCTGAGCCTCATCGGGTCGTTTGTCATCTCCTATCTCGGCATTATATCTACCAGCGGCTTTGCCAACTCAGAACGGTTCCTACTGCCAGCGTTGCCAGGACTGCTTATCATGGCAGCCTATGGGTTGTCTCTGCTTAACGCCAAGAACTACAGGTTTATTAAGATGTGGTATTATGTTGTTCCGGTAATGGTTGTGGCTTGGGCGTTCTTCAAGCTCGGCTCCAGAGGACTGTTCTAATTCCAAGCAGAAAAGCATATTTCTCAATTAGATCAAAAAGAACAATTAGAGGATGGTTAAATATAGGATTCTGTTGATATGTACCTATAAACCCAGTGTCGGAGGAATCTCGGGACAGGTGGAGATTCTGCAACGCAAACTGTGTGAGGAAGGACATACAGCAGACATCTTCTCCACCAAGGGCTCGTTCCTATGGCGGTTAGGACTTCCTTTCCGCTTGGGACGAACGGTCAAAGACTATGACGTGATTCATATCCACTGCTGTTCAGCTTGGGGATTTCTACCGGCAGTGGTAGGCATAACAATAGGTCGCATGCTGAAGAAGCGCATAGTGCTGACCTATCATGGGGGCGGCGGAGAGCGATTCTTCGACCGGCACCCACGACTGGTGCGCTACTATCTGATGCGTACCGACCATAACATTGTCCTCTCGGGATTCTTGGCGCAGGTGTTCGACAAACACCAAATACCTTACACCATAATTCCCAACATCATAGAACTGGATGGCTCGCACTATCGTGAGCGCACAATAATGACCCCCAATTATATATGTGTGCGAGCACACGAGCCGCTATATAATATCCCCTGTATTCTGCGAGCCTTCAAAAAGGTCTTAACCGAACTGCCGGAGGCAATGCTGATATTGGTTGGCGATGGATCACAACACAGTAATTTGGTTGAACTCGCGAAGGAAATGCAACTACAGCACGTCACCTTCACCGGACGAGTGGACAACAGCGAGATATACTGCCATCTCGACCGTGCCGACATCATGCTCTCTGCCCCGACAGTGGACAATATGCCAGTGTCGCTGCTCGAGGCCATGAACGCCGGACTGTTGGTCATCTCATCACGTGTGGGCGGTGTGCCCTACATGATTGAGGACGGGAAGACAGGTCTGCTGTTCGACAGCGACAACGCCGACCAGTTGGCCGAGCGGATGCTGTGGGCCGTAACGCATCCGGACGAAAGCCTCGCCATCGTCCGTCGGGCACGACAGGAGGTGGACCGTTACCAATGGACTAACGTCAAAGACAAACTATACATCGCCTATGGCATTCCTTCATGAACACATCATACTGCCGCTGAGCGACCTGTTGAAGGGCGAGAGTGTGCACAAATACCTGCGACTGCTGCGTGAAGCCGAAGGCTGGAGCGACGAGCAGATGCATGACTTTCAACAAAGACGTCTCGCGATGCTGCTGCAGTATTCAGCAGAAAAGGTTCCATTCTACCGAGACTGGTTCTACTCGCAAGGGCTCGACCCACGCACCGCCACCCTCGACCACCTGCCCGTCGTGGACAAGGCCCTCATGCGCCGTGAAGGTATCGATCGCTTTGCTGCCGAGGGGTTCCCCGAACATGAACGGCTGGTGCTTCACTCAAGTGGATCGACTGGTGAACCTTTTGTATTCTACGACACAAAA
>Ga0310697_10006186_pt1 | contig 11417 bp, 5 predicted proteins | sample 172DNAGHGlowgp2_FD_203883 | JGI IMG/M metagenome (GOLD analysis project Ga0310697, IMG submission 203883) | Sheep rumen microbial communities from Palmerston North, Manawatu-Wanganui, New Zealand - 1728 DNA GHGlow gp2 (v2) (version 2) | ecosystem: Host-associated > Mammals > Digestive system >... | reverse complement strand
AGGGACGGACTCCCTGCCTGAGGCTTATCGTGAGCAGTTGCTCACGGGCTACCGTCAGTTCATAGCTCAGCAGCAGGAGAAGCACGAAGGCATCACTTCGGTCTCTCTAAGTGCTTCCACCAGTACCGTTACTGACAGCCTTGCTGGCTATACTTCCGTCTTCCTTTTACTCTGCTACGGCGACTCCACTCAAGAGGAAATCGTTGTGCCCATGGTCTGCCTCCCCGACGGTCGCTGGCGGATGAAATAAATAAAGCTCGCCGATTGGCGAGCTTTATTTTATAGTGGCAGTGCTAATCTTTTACTTCACAATAGCCTTCTTGCCGTTGACGATGTAGAGACCCTTGGCCGGGTTCTTCACCTTGCGACCCTGGAGGTCGAATACCTCTGCCTTGTCGTCGTTGTCAACCACGAAGTTGTCGATAGCTGTGGTGGTGCCGTCGGCGTTGTAGAACACTGTAAACAGACGAGCAGGAGCAACGTATGCTATGATGTATGCGCGCATTGGCAGTACACACGGTCCGGGATAGTCGGTAGCAGTTGCAGCATTCCAAACGTTGTCCTTCTGCATGATATACATGGTGGTAGCACCAGGCAGGTACTCCATCGTACCGCACATCGTAAACTGAGCCTCACCTGTTGCGGCCAGTGAAGTGGCGTCTGTCGTGGAAACGTATTTGCTGGTAGCACCGTTGTAAGTCTTTACGATCTTAGCATCCTTCGTGGCCAGAAGTGCACCACTTTCAGCAGGAACCAGAATGTACGGTTTCATGGCTTCGATAGTGCCCTTCACCTCTTCAACACCAATCAGACCATCGTAATTATCGCTTCCCATAGTGAAAGCACCCTTCGAGTATGCGAGCGCGTAGACCTTCATGGCGTCTGTGATGGTCAGCTCGTAAGGCAGGCAGGTGGTATATCCCTGCTGCTTGTCACTTGCAGTTGCAGTAAGCTTTCGTGGGTTTGTCACTGTGTTAGCAGTGAACTCAATCGGGTTCTGGAAGCCCCACTTAGCTGCGGCAGCATCGTCGAAGCCCTGCTGGTTACCATTGATATCATCATAGATAATCAGCTCGTCGCTCTGGTAGTTATCTGCTCCAACCTTGTAGACATAGTTCTCGCCACTGGGAATCATACCGTTGAGGAAGATGAGCGAGCGCTTGTTGATGCCGTTGAAGGCACCGCTTGTACGGCTCAGGCTGGCCGGTGTATAACCCTTTGCTTCCGATGCGTCGATCCAATGCAGGTTCGTAGCTCCCAGGAATGCGTCATCCTCGATATCAGTAATGGTCTCGGGCAGTGTTACGCTGTTGATAGTTGTATTATTGAATGCGCCAGCCTTAATGCCTGTTACTGTGAGTTCCAGACTCGGGAAGTTCGTTGCGTCTGGCTTGATGGTTGCAGGCACCACGATATCCTTAGTAGTAGGCGTTATTTGCTTTACTGATACGGTATTCGTCTTGTCGTTCAATACGAACTTGATGGTATTACCATCTTTGGTTTCTGTCATCTCAGTAGGCATAATGTAGAACTTCTTGCTGACAGAACCAATGTAAATACCAATACCTTTTATTTCCACTGTAGCTTCCGTCACAGTTGTTGCAGTACCAGTGTTGTTGGTATAATTTAACTCATAGTCTATACCCTCTGTGAGGTCGACACCATTGTCAGTCACCTTGATGCCTACGGTCTGCGCAGTACCTGTGTAGAAACGTGATGGCAACTCCTCAGGAGTGATAACAATGTCCTTATGTGTTAATGGCTTGCAGATGGTGAAGTCTGCATAGACACTTCCGTAGAACGGTCCCATACCAGTAATTCTGATAGCCTGCGGATAGACACCCGGCTCAATCATTTCCTGGTAGGTTAGTGTGTAGTGAGTATTCTCGGTTAATGTAGTTGACCCAAACTTAACTTCGACAGCATCGGGAGTTTGAGCTGAACCGTTATAAGTCTTCCAAGTCTGTGTATTTCCACCAACTTTAAGTTCTACAATGGCTGTCGAAATATCTTGAGTAGCCATCGATATTCCTGCAGGGTCGCTTGTGACACTTGGACGGTCAAAGCCTCTTTGAGTAAGTGGTCCCATAAGATATGTCCAATCTGAACCACTCCAATAAGCTACAATGACATTTGCATCGTATGAGTTACCAGAAATCGTATGGCCGCCTGTTGTCAATTCGTGTACGTCTCCAGAGTGGTTTTCACCGATGATGGCTCCGACGCCACGAGTCTTACCCCAAATGTGTACGGCTAAAGAATCGCCAGCAACGACTGTGTTGTTTTTAATAATACAAGTTCCGTAAAGGTTTGCAACAATACCACCTGCACCGTTACAGGTTCCACCATGTGTGCGACCAACAATGCATGTTCCGCTCACCAAGCAGCCAGAAATCTCTGTGTTAGTGACAGTTGCGGCAATACCGGCAACTAAGCTTTGGTCGGCATTGGGATTGTCCATACACTCAATGTCACTGTTCTTAACCGAGCAGTTCAGGATCTTATTGTCTGTTTCAAATGTTCTTGCAACGATACCTGCTACACGGTGTCCCATGCCTTTCATGGTGCACTCGTAAAGATTCAGATTCTTAATCGTTGCTCCTTTAATACAAGCAAATAATGCAGCGTTCTGTGTACTTTTAGTATTTACAGTCAGTCCCTTGATGGTATAACCTTGTCCATCAAAGGTTCCCTGGAACGGGTTCTTTGCATCGCCATCAGTTTCCAGAAGTTGTCCAATGCCGTATGCCCATGAAGCAGCAGTTGCATCGATGTCGTTCATCAGCAAGACGATCTCTCCATCATAATTCTTCTCTCCTGAATAAACGTTGTCACGGAACAACTCGAGGTCAGCCAAGGTGTAAATCCTTGTGACGTTGTCAATGGCAGTAAATCCACCTTTTCCGTCGGCACCGCACTTGTATCCTAAGGCAGCGTACTCATCGCCAAATGCCTTGTTGAAGTGGCCGCCAGCAATCTCAATGCGGTTCTTCGTCTCAAGATCATTTTTAATCCATGTTGCGGGCGCACCATTGCTGTCAAACGTACCGCCTTTGACGGTCAAACCCCATGATTCTTCAATTGCAGGATAAGCTGACTTAGTGTCGAAGATGAGAGAAGCCGTTGTGAACTTCTGTGTCGATGTGCCAAATTCACTCTGTTTTGATGCGTTGCTTGAGTTGACGTTAAAGACGGCTGTGCTTGTTTCGGGGATTGATACCCAACCGGCACGCTGCAGGACACCTACAGCGGCTTCGCTACCGCCTTCAATGTTAAACGTACCGCCAGCAATGATCCAAGTGTCATCGTTGGGTGCATAGATCCCTACTGCAGCTCTGCCGCTAACAGTAGAAGTAGCGTTGAACGTACCACCGTTGACATATATCTTGCTGCCGTTGGCATCTTTTGCACCGTTGCCCGTTAACACAGCATACTCATCGGAAGTGAAAGTACCACTGTTGATGGTAATGGTTGCATTGATACCGCCCGACTTTGGCGTGTAAACTTTGACACATCCGTAGTAACCATTGATGTTAATCTTCTCAATGGTCGTATTGGAATTGGGATATCCTTCTACGCCAACACGTCCTTCGATGGTGCCCGGTGTCTCTGATGTGTCTGTGAGCTTCAGCTTACCAGCATTCAGTAGCACGTTTTTGTTCAGTTGATCTCTCGTTGTTCCCTCTGCTTTTATCGAGTGACCGTTGAGGTCAAGCGTAATGTTCTTATCAGCAGGGATAACAACCAGATAATCTCCGTCTGATGTTGGATAAGAACTCATTAAACTCGAATAGGCATTGCGAGTAATATCCTTAAGCAGCGAGATGGTCTGGTTGCTGGAAGCAGCAGTGATGGCCTCTTCCAGTGTGGCATACTTCGTTGTGCCGATGATAGCCTCTTTAGCCTCTTCATCTTGTGCCCATGCCGTACTGGCGCCTAACGTCAGTAAGCAAAGTAGTGTCAAGAACGTCTTTTTCATATCTTTTCTTTTTTATTGTTTCATTAAATTACCACTGACGGCTGTAAGAGGGCTCAGTAGCTGTACCTCCGAGTGTCCATACCTCATGCATCAGTTTGAAGTCCTTACCGAGGACGAGGGCGATGCCGAGCTTCTTACCGGCGAATTCGGTTGTCATGGCCTTGTTGGTAGCCTGTTCCTTCAGCTTGAAGGAGTTGGTGGCTGTGCCGTTCTTCAGCTTATCAGGATGACCATCGGGCAGCGCATTGATACTTACCGTATAGTCGATAGAGATAGACACGACAGCGTCGTCGGTGCCGGCAATCTGCATGGGGATGTAGAACAGTCCCTGACCCTTGCTGATTTCAATGGGCGCTGTTGCCGTTGCTGCCAGAATTTCAGCGGGTGTGATGTCGCTCAGTTTGGTTGCGCTATTAGTCATGGGGTATTTCTCTGACTCATACTTACGGTCGCAGGTCAACTCACCGCTGATAATCTCCTTCCAGTTAGGCTCTACGCTGGGCGTGAGTGTCTGTGGGTTCAGTACGAGACGAGCCTTGTAGGTGAAGTTCTTATACTCGATGGTCAGCTTGTTGATGGTGATATCCGAGTAGCCCGTGACGAGCGCTTTCAGTTCGTCGCTGAGGCGGAGGGTCACCTTATCACCGATGCAAGCCAAGGCGTGCTCAAAGGTGAATTTAACCTTCTGTGCTGGTGAAGGTGTGAGGTTGAAGTTCTCTTTAGTCTGGTCGATCCAGGTAGAGTAGGTTGTTCCATCTTTCTTGACACCGTACATCAGGTCAACCTGCTTCGGTACGAGGGGGTCTACTGTCAGGTCGGTACCCCAGGGATGCTCAGCCATCCGGTAGCTCACCCAAGCATCACCTTTGTCTACGTTGCGTGAGATGGCGAAGATACACTGGTCGAGGTCTGTGGGGATTGCGGTGTGGTTTGGCTCGAAATACTGCCAGGGAGCGTAGGCAAAGAAGCTAATCTTGTCAGTCTCCTCGTTCGGCCAATATTTCACAGGGGAGTAAAACCATGCACCAGGCGTGACGGTTCCGTTATACTCCATCATCTGGTTCCACATATAGTCTGGAGTGACCGTGCTGGCAGCATAAGCCACCTGTCCTGTGTAGAACCCGAAGACGCCGAACTTGTTTTTCTGCATCTCCGTGTCGTCGTTAATCTCGCCAACGGCTCGAGTAACATCACTCATTTCCTCTGTAGCGGCGCTAAAAGCGATGGATTCACCCGACAGGGTTGCGTCGTTCGTCGCGTCGTCATTGCTGCAAGCCGCCATCATGAGGGCGCCAGCAATTAAAGTTAAGTATTTCTTCATACGTTTTTATATTTTGTTATTTTCTTTATTTCCAGTCATTAGGGACTTCTGAGTCTTTTGGGAGTTCTGGGAACTCTGGGACTTCTGAGTCATTTGGGACTTTCGTCCCTCTCCCCACTTTGTCTTTTCAGACCGGCTGGGGACATACCCTTCTTAAATGGATAATTGACAATGGATAATTGACAATTGTTGAGATTGTCGGCACAGAAAAGCAGTCTTAGCTTTGTTTTTCATGTGCCATCGCAAAGAGCACTTGTTCAGCTTGTTTCTTTTTTTTTGAGAAAGAGAGGTCGCCGCCTCTTGCGGCGGCCTCTCTTTGTATTGCGAGAGTAATAGGATTACTCGTTCTTCGGCAGAGTAACGTCGGTCTCGCCAGAGCCATCAACCCAGTCGGTCACCTCAACATCGTACTTCACACTCTCGATACCGAGGTAAATCTTCACTTTGTAAGACTTGCCGGGGAGAATCTTCAGACCTGTGCTCTTGGTGATGACGTTCTCGATAGAGCTACCCTTAGTCACGCCGTCAGACAGCACACCTGCCAGACGCTTGTCGGCGGTCTCGATGTCGTACTGGACGGTGATATCCATGTATTCAGACTGGTTAGGATCAGGAATGACGTAGATAGGATCGTCAGCAGTTAGCGAACCCTCGAACAGGTTGGTCAGCTTGATGGGCACACCTGTGAAGTAGGGCTTTGCCTGTGTCAGGATCGGGTTGATGCCGAGCGGAGTCTCGTTCTTCTGGATGTTGTTGTTAGTACCTTCCTTACCATCCTTCAGACCGTCGAACAGAACCACATCCTCGAAGGTGAGCTCGGTAGAGCCGTCATAGTCGAGCCACTTAGGCAGAGCTGCATCTACACGGTCATCATTGTCGGTGATGGCATCATCAACATTCTCGCTGTGGAGGTTCAGAGCACCCTTCTGGGCGAAGCCATTGGTGAACTTCACCGAACGGAGCCATACACGAGTGGTCTCCTTCTTATCACCGTTAGCTTCCTGACCAATAGCGTCAGTACCCTCACCAGGAGTAGCCTTGTCGACAACCGTACAAATCTGAACGTTCAGGCGAGCCAGAGCGTGCTTGAAGTTCCACTTCACCTTACCAGAAACATCATTCTGCTTGGTCAGGTCAACGAAAGTGTTACCTGCCTTAATTTTTGAATCAAGAACGTCGTCGATTCCTTCAAAAGTGTAAGGCTCGGTGCCGTTAGCAGCAGCAACACCCCAAAGGAGGTCAACTGAAGTATTAGGATGCATGTCAACCACGTACTTGATGACGGGGTCGCCAGTACCGTTGTTCTTGGTCAGCTGAGTGATGTTCAGCTTCTGATCAGCCATACGTGACTCAATACCAGCCTGATAATTGGCCTTTTCAAGTGCAGGTGCAGCATCGATAAGAGCCTCCGCAGCAGCAGCCAAAGCTGGTTCTGCAGTTTCATAGGCAGTCCAATTAAGGTACGATGTACCATTTTCTGCGTTATAAGCATCCACAACAGTTTGCTGAGCTGCAGCTTTCCAAGTAGCGAAGTCTGTTGCACCGAACAGAATCTGGCAGATAGCGTCATCATCAGTCAGAGTTGACACAGCGTCAGCGACAAATGCAGCGTCAACATCAGTTGTAGGAACGCCCGTGTTAACAGTCACCTTCTGCCAAGGAGCGTATGCAAAGAACGTGATGCGGTCGACATCATCGCTGACTGCAGCATTACCGAACTCGTTCGGCCAGTACTTCACAGGTTCATATATCCAAGAAGGAGTAGCGGCACCAGCATTCCAAATGACCTGCTGGTTGTACATGAAGTTAGGCATTGAGCTGTTGGTATCGAACTGGCTGTTGCTGGTGTAGTAACCAAACACACCGAAACCAGCCTGTGAATGAATGCCCGTTTTCAGTGAAGCTGTTGTTACACCATATCCAGCTGTATTGTTGCCAGGTAGGCCGGCACGAGTGGTACGGTTCGCATACACCTCGAAGTTCACCTCCTGGTTGTTTTGAACATTCTGGAAGCTTGCAAGCTCGTCAGTGTTCGAGCAGGCTGCCAGCATGGTGGCAGCGGCTGCAAAGAATAAAACTTTCTTCATATCTGTGTATTTTTATTTTTTATACTTGATGGAGTAATGCGCTATTACTTGTTAGCGGGGAGGTCAATCTCAGAAGTTGTGCCCGGCTCCGGCCAAGCAGTTACCTCAACATCAAACTTCACGCTCTCGAGACCAACGATAATCTTGATGGTGTAGGTATAGCCAGCCTCGATAGTCGGCATGGTCTTACCACTCAGCACATTGGTCTTGTAGATGATGTTCTCAATATTGCTGCCGTGGTTGATGTTGTCAGAGAGCAGGCTGTAGAGGTTCTCGTCGATGGTCTCCACGTCGTAAGCAATCTGGATGTCGAGCTGCTCGCCCGAAGGAATCACATAGATAGGAGCTGTAACGTCGCCGTTAGCACCGTCGAAGAGGTTGATGAACTGGTCGTGGGGAATACCCTTGTCCTTGGTAGCCAGGATACCCTGACCCTTCAGTGCACCAGCAACAGAAGAAGCCTGAAGCAGGTCGGGGTTCAGTAGGCTGATGCCCTCGCTCTTCTGGATATTGTTCTCTGTACCTTCCTTGCCGTCCTTCAGACCATCGTAGAATGTAACGGTCTCGAACTGCAGGTCGTTGTTGCCGTCGTAAGCCATCCACTTAGGCTGAGCGTCAGCAACAGAAGTAACATCGTCGCTGTAGAGGTTCAGCGCACCCTTCATAGCGAAACCGTTGAACGAGATAGAACGTACGAATACGCCAGTCTTGTTGTCAATGGTCTCACCGTCACCCTCGGTACCAATCTCCTTAGAAGGAGGAGTTGCGGTGGGATCGTAGTTGGCGGGCTGAGTTACATCGTCAACAGCAGCAACAATCTGAACGTTGATAGCAGCCAGAGCATGCTTGAAGTTCCACTTCACCTTGTCACTAACGTTATCCTGCTTGGTCAGGTCAACGAAGCAGCATCCACCGTTCACAGTCTTGGGCTCAACGTCCATGCCCTGATAGGTATTACCGTCAGCAGCAACACCCCAGAGGAGGTCAACAGAGGTAGAAGGCTTGGTGTCCACCACATACTTCACGATGGGGTCGCCAGTCTGGGTGTTCTTGTTCAGCTGAGTGATGTTCAGGTTCTGTACCTGATCGTTCAGAGTAGCCTGGAAGTCGAGTCCGGGGTGGTTGGTCTCCCAGTCTGCCTTGGTAGACTCAGTAGCACCCAGCAGCGTCAGAGCGTCAGCCTCTGAAATCTCGGTCTCAGGATCTGTAACGGTAGCAACAACAGTCTTAGCCACGGGTACACCAGTGCTGTAGGTCACATCGGTGAACGGAGCGTAAGCGAAGAACGATACGCGGTCGACGTCATCGCTGTAAGCACCATCGCCGAACTCGTTCGGCCAGTACTTCACAGGGCTGTAGGTCCAGACGCTACCACTCCATGTGACAGGCTGGTTGTACATGAAGTTAGGAGTAGAGCTGTTGGCATCATACTCGCTGTTGCTGGTGTAGTAACCGAAGACACCAAAACCGGCATTCTTGTGCTGACCATCCTTCAGTGAGGTCAAGGTCACACCATAATCACTGCCGTTTTTGCCACCAGGCAGACCGGCACGAGTGGTACGTGAAGCATAAACGTCAAAGTTCACTTCAGTTCCCTGAGCGTTCTGAACATTCTGAAGAGTTGCAAGCTCGTCAGTGTTCGAGCAGGCCGCTAACATGGCAGCGGCGCATGCGAAAAATAGAACTTTCTTCATACAAAGTTTTTTTAGTGAATATTAAAAAAGTTATTAAGTTATAAATCTCTGATTGTTAGAATCCAACCTGTACTTCCTCTGTCGGCTCCCAAGGTACGACGATACCGTCGAATCCGAGACCTCTGTAAGCCTCCACCCAAGGCAGCTCAGGCTGTCCTTCGAAACCGTCGGCAAGGTCGATACGCAGAGCGTACTCATTGCGGAATACGTGGATAAGGTCACCTACATTGAAGTGGTAGTACTTAATCGTCTTGCGGTCGCGGAGCAGGAGCTTCAGGTTGATACGGATCTCATTGGGGTCACGCTGGTAGAGCTGCTCGTAGCTATACTCGTTGAGGGGGATGCCAGCCTCAAACTTGCGACCCTCCAGCGGGCGCTGTGCCTCCTCGAAGTTCCAGTTGCGGTTCTCGAAGTTCATCGGTCCCCATGTGCTGAATGTCTTGGCGATGTAGCCTACGCCACCGTCGAGGTCGCTGACACCCTTGTTGCCTTCGGTATGAATCTCCCAGTCGGGGATGTTCAGCAGACAGGGCGTGTCGCTGCTCTTGCAGTTGACGAGGTAGTAACCATCAGCCAGACCAGCCACCGAAGCCTGAGCCTGATAGAGGTAGTAGATACCCTTGATATAGATACGTATGCGCATCTCCCAGGGGATGATGACGGGCTTCATGTTATAGACCTGCTTGACCAGCGTAGCCTGGTACTCGTCGCGATCCTTGTAGGGGATGAAGCGGTCGTACTCACCCGTGTTCACCGTCATGTGAACGGTATCGCTGGTGATATCCTCGGGCTCCCAAGCCACCTGATAAAGGCCGTTAGCGTTCAGTTTGGGCAGGGGTACAGCGTAAGCGGCGGCACCGAACAGCTCGGGGATAGAGTCGGGCTGGTAGCTATTGGGCAATGCCTGCACCTTGGCGGTGTTGGCGAAGTCCATGCCTACGAACTCCTGACGTCCGTACTCAGCGGGTGAGTAGTCGATGACGAGTCCGTCGTAGTCGCCCTTGCTGAGGTATGTCTCGTAGTGGCGTACTTCAGATACTGTGTACTGGAACGACGTGCGTCCATCCTTGGGGAAGAACCATACGGTCATACCCGAGGGGTCTGTGGCAGGCTGCACATTGGGATTGAGGGGCCACTCGCGGAAGTAGGAACGCCAATCGATGTCAAGCTCCACCTGCTTGTAATTGTCCTGATAGACCCAAAGGTCGCGGCGGCAGCTGGTCGCCGACAGGATCAGTAGTGCTGCAGCAGCCATCGAGGCGGCCTGCTTGCACTTTCTCGTATATTTATTTGTCAGTTTCATATCTTACTTGGAGTTTACGTTAGACTACTTTTGCTTAGCGGCTTTTGCAGCGGCCTTGGCTGCTTCCTTCTCTGCCTTTGCCTTAGCCTTCTCAGCCTCTATCTCGGCGAGAGCCTTTGCCTTTGCCTCAGCCTCGGCAACCTTGGCGGCTTCCTTCTCAGCCTTGGCAGCGGCCTTGGCGGCTTCCTTCTCAGCCTTGGCAGCAGCCTTGGCGGCCTCTGCCTCAGCCTTGGCGCGAGCCTTTGCCTCAGCCTCCATGGCTTTCTGAGCCTCCTTCTCGGCCTTAGCGGCAGCCTTGGCTTCGGCCTCAGCAGCCTTGGCGGCTTCCTTCTCGGCCTTAGCGGCAGCCTTAGCAGCTTCCTTCTCGGCGTCCTGGGTCAGCTGAGAGGCCTGGGACTTCTGAGCCTTAGCGGCAGCCTTGGCGGCTTCGGCGTCTGCCTTAGCGCGAGCCTTGGCGTCGGCCTCGGCAGCCTTGGCAGCTGCAGCGTTAGCCTTGGCAGCTTCCTTCTGAGCCTTGGCGTCAGCCTTTGCACGAGCCTTAGCGTCGGCCTCAGCGGCCTTGTCAGCCTCCTTCAGGGCCTTTGCCTTCTCCTTAGCAGCCTTATCGGCAGCCTTGGCGGCTTCCTTGTCTTCCTTATCAGAGTGACGGAGTGACTTGTCCTTCACAGCCGTGTTGTACTCTGCACGGTCTCCCTCACGATATTTTCCTGAGGGCACCATCACAGGTGTCGGGTCTTCGGTAGGTGTTGTGCCGACCATGCTGTTCTTCTTCGTACCCAGCAGGTAAGCGATGGTGACGTTGGCGTGTGTGGCACCGATGATGTGCTTCCAGCCGGTGTCCTGCCAGATGAGGTGGTCATCGTACTCCTCGAGGAGGTTCTCCTTGGCGTACTGCTCGAAGCGCTCGCGGTTCATAAAGCTGTAGTTCTGACGGACCTCTTCTGACAGCGACGAGATCTGTGACGAACCGATGTAGTGGCGGTACTTGGTGGGGATGTAGCCGATACCGATACCAGCGTCGATAGCCCATTGC
>Ga0310697_10006185_pt1 | contig 11418 bp, 8 predicted proteins | sample 172DNAGHGlowgp2_FD_203883 | JGI IMG/M metagenome (GOLD analysis project Ga0310697, IMG submission 203883) | Sheep rumen microbial communities from Palmerston North, Manawatu-Wanganui, New Zealand - 1728 DNA GHGlow gp2 (v2) (version 2) | ecosystem: Host-associated > Mammals > Digestive system >... | reverse complement strand
ATCAAAGAAATGTCAAATATTGTAGCAATTGTGGGGAGACCCAATGTGGGAAAATCGACGCTGTTTAACCGACTGCTGAAGCAGCGCATGGCCATCGTGGAAGAGACGAGCGGCGTGACGCGCGACCGGCACTACGGCAAAAGCGACTGGAACGGAAAGGAATTCACCGTCATCGACACCGGCGGATATGTGGTTGGGTCGGACGACATCTTTGAAGAAGAAATCCGCAAACAGGTGGACCTGGCCATCGAAGAGGCCGACGTCATCGTGTTCATCGTCGACGGACGCGAAGGCCTGCACGTGCTCGACGAAGACGTGGCCACCATCCTGCGACAACAAAAGAAACCTGTACTTTTGGCCGTCAACAAGATAGACGAGCCCAGCAAGGAAGTGCTGGCGGGCGAGTTCTACGCCCTGGGCTTGGGTGAGCCTTATCCGATGTCGGCCATGACCGGCACGGGCACGGGCGAGCTTTTGGACAAAGTATGCGAGCTGCTGCCCAAAGACACCACCGACTTCGACACCGACCTGCCGCGTTTCACCGTGGTGGGACGCCCCAACGTGGGTAAGTCATCGCTCATCAACGCCTTCCTTGGCACCGACCGCCACATCGTGACCGACATTGCCGGCACCACCCGCGACGCCAACTACACCAAATACAAGGCCTTCGGCATGGAGTTCATGCTCGTCGACACCGCAGGCCTGCGCAAGAAGAGCAAGGTGGAGGAAGACATCGAGTTTTATTCCGTTTTGCGTTCCATCCGCGCCATCGAAGACAGCGACGTGGCCATCCTCATGCTCGATGCCACGCAAGGCTTCGAGGCACAAGACATGAACATCCTGCGCCTCATCGAGAAGAACAAGAAAGGCTTGGTGATGGTCGTCAACAAGTGGGATTTGGTCGAAAAGGACTCCAACACACACAAGGCCTACGAAGAACTGATTCGTTCCAGAACGGCACCCTTCACCGACTACCCCATCATCTTCACTTCGGCCATCAACAAGCAACGTATATATAAGGTGCTGGAAACCGCGCACAAGGTTTACGAAAACCGCGAGCGTCGCGTTCCCGTGCGCGAGCTGAACGACAAGATGCTGGAAATCATCAACTCCGTGCCGCTGCCAACGGCTTCGCGCGGACGTTTCCTGAAAATCAAGTACATCACCCAGCTGAAGAGCATCGCGCCGCAGTTCATCTTCTTCTGCAACCTGCCCAAGGACGTGAAGGAGAACTACAAACGCTTCTTGGAGAACAAGATCCGAGAAACTTGGGACTTCAACGGCGTCCCGATTCAACTGATTTTCAAGGAGAAGTGATTCATTGACTCGGGACTGCGGGACACGGGACACGAGACGTCGTCCCGCGTCTCGCAGTCTCGCGTCTCGCGTCAAAAAAAAATGGAAAACGAAGAAAACATCGTCCGAATGGACAAATGGCTGTGGGCGGCGCGACTCTTCAAGACGCGCTCGTTGGCCGTGGACGCCATCAAGGGCGGCAAGGTGAAGATGGACGACAACCCCATCAAGCCCTCGCGCGAGGTGAAGGTGGGCGACGTCATCCAAGTGCAAATCGAACAGCTGCACAAAGTGGTGCAGGTGAAGGCCGTCATCAAAAACCGTGTCTCGCCCAAGCAGGTGCCCGAGGTCTACAACGACCTCACGCCCAAGGAGGAATACGAGCGCATCGAGTTCATGAACGCCTACAAGGCCGAGTGGCGCGACCGTGGCGCAGGCCGCCCGACGAAGAAGGAACGCCGCATGATTGAACGACTGAAGGACGAGATGTAATCGCCAAATTTTCAGCTCAACACAATCTCTTCCACCACATCCGTTCCAACGGCTTCATTCAAGTTCTGAATCAGCAGCGACTTGGAATAGCTCAATTCGTTGCGGAGCACGTCACTGTCGACGCGCACAAACAACACGTGATTTTTGATGGACAGATCAATCGTGTGAGAAGCGATAAACGGCCCGACCACCTTGCCCCAAAGGTTGACGACCTTCATCTCATCGAGATACGTGCTGCCTTTGTGAAGCTCATAAAACTCCTTGATAAGGGCAGCGAGCGGCTGAACGTCATAATAGACCATCGCCACCTCCTATCTCTTTGACCTGCCCTTTCACCACCTGAAAAATCTTATGGTTGATGTCGGTGTTCTCAAACAGCTTTTCCACCCTTTGTTGCTGGGTATCAGTGATAAAAACTTGTCCAAAATGGTCATCGCCCACCAAACGGACCAGTTTCATCACGCGCTGGTCGTCCAACTTGTCGAAAATATCATCCAGCAAAAGGATAGGCTTGTAACCGATTTTCTGGTAATTGAACTCAAACTGCGCCAACCGAATCGACACCACAAATGACTTCTGCTGCCCTTGCGAACCGAATTTCTTCAAAGGATGCCCATCGAGCGCAAACTCAAGGTCGTCCTTGTGGATGCCCACGTTGGTATAGCCCGAATAACGGTCCTGCGTCAGGCTTTCTTCCAGCAACTCGTTGAGCGGTTTTTCGTCCAAGCGCGACTGATAGGCCACGCTGACCTTTTCCATCCCTCCCGAAACCATTTCGTAATAATGCTGGAAAATGGGCAGGAAATCTTCAAGAAACCGTTGGCGCTTGGAATGGATGTCGGCAGCGTGTTGAGCCAATTGGTCTTCCCAAAGGCGAAGCAACTCGCGGTCGAAAAAGCGGCTTTCGTTGAACTGCTTCAGCTGCATGTTGCGTTGCAGCAAGGCACGGTTATATTTCAGTAAAGCATTGAGATACAGTGGATCAAACTGCGAAATCACGCCATCGATGAATTTGCGGCGCAAGTCGCTACCTTCGTTGATAAGGTCGCGGTCGTAAGGCGAAATCATCACCAAAGGGAACTTCCCAATATGGTCGCTGAGGCGGTCGTATTCCTTTTTGTTGAACCGAAACGATTTTTTTTGGTCGCGTTTTTGCACACACGATACCAGTTCGTCGTCTTTTTCATTGTGGGAATAAACTCCATGGATGGCAAAGAAATCCTGATTGTGACGGATATTCTGCTTGTCGGTGGCGCCGAAAAAGCTCTTACAAAACGAAAGGTAATAAATCGAGTCGAGGATGTTGGTCTTGCCGGCACCGTTAAGCCCCACGAAACAATTCACCTTCTCCGAAAGCAGCAGGTCGGCCGATTCGCAGTTCTTGAAGTTGGTCAGTTTCAGTTCGTGGAGATACATTTATTTGACTTCGGGACTCGGGACTGCGGGACTACGAGTCATGGGGGCGTCCCGTGTCTCGCGTCTCGAAGTCTCGCGTCAGATTAAAACTTACTCAGGTCCATTCTGATGGTGAGGAAGTGCGGCGAGCCAACGATATTGGTTCTTGAAATGGCGTAGTCAATCTCAAACGCCTTGATTTTCACGCCAAAGCCAGCCGAAAAGCCTACCAACGTGCGCTTCTTCGGCACGTCCATCTTGTTGTGTGTATTGTGATTATAGGCTACACGCAGAACCAGGTTCTTGCCTATTTCAAGTTCGCCGCCAACTGCCAAATGGCAACCCAAATTGGTGAAAAACTGCGATGCTTTGCTCGGTTTCTCAACCTCGCCCGTAAGCGGGTTATAGTTCTCGGCGAGGTCTAAGGGATCGTCAAATGTCATGTTCCAACGCTGGATGTCGTGATAGCCCAAGATAATGGTCAGCGGCAGGTGGTCGAGCTTCTTCGAGGCCGTAAAGTCGAGCGAAAAAGGCAGCCACTTTTCGTTGTTGTTCATCTCGACGCGATAAAGCTCATAACCGATGTTGCGCACAGCAAGCGTAAAAGCCCAGTTGGAATAAGACCAATAGGTGGCGGCCACGTCGACGCCCAAAGCGCCCGAGCGACCAGCTTCAAACTGGTTGCCCAAATATTTCAGGTTGGCACCGATGCTCCATTTGTCGGTCAGTTCGCGCCCCCAGCCCAATGTGACAGCGTAGGTCGACGGCATGAACGTGCTACCATCAGTATAGCCCGACTCGGAGGCATACGCCATCTCGCCATTGTTGTTGTATTGCACCGAAGCCGCGAAGCTACCTATTTTATCAAACGTGTGGCTGTATTGCGCCGTGGCGTAATGCGTGTTTTCCTTGAAGTCGCCAATATACGACAGCGTGATTTGGTTGTTCATGGCCGGGCCAATGGCCGAAGGATTGAACAAAGCCGTTTGCAGGTCGCCATCATGCATGGGCAGCACCATACCCCCCAAAGCCGCCATTCGTGCTGAATGGGAATAAGTCAGGGCGCGATAGACGCTGTTGTTCACCACCTGCGCACGACCGCACAGCGCAATGAATGTCAAGCAAATACACCCTATAACAGTAAAATAACGCTTCATTTTTCAGTTTTGTATTGATAACGACAATCGGCTTACAATATTGTAGAAAACCGATTATTTGTCCACTAAACCCATGCCGGTTTTCACCAACTTGCCGTTTTCCTTCAGCACGTTGGAAAGCTTATCGAGCATCCCGTTGACGAACCGTCGACTGTCGGCAGTGCTATAGAACTTCGAGATTTCGATGTATTCATTGATGGTCACCTTCACCGGAATGGAGTGAAATTGACAAAACTCCGTCAAAGCCATGAAAATGAGAATTTTATCCATCAAAGCGAGGCGGTCGTAGTCCCAGTTGGAAAGATGCTCTTGCACCAACTGGCGGTATTCTTCGGCATGAAGAATCGTTTTCCTAAACAGCTGAACCACAAACTCTTTATCGTTATTCGTCTCAGATTTCTCGGTAGTGTAGGCTGAAGGCAGCACCGAGTTGGCGCTGAAATCGGGACGCATCTCGGTGAAGAACTTCCAAAGCAGATAAACACCTAGTTGATAATCACTGTTGAAGGCCAATTTGCGGTCGGCAAAATAATCGTAAATCGAGTCATCCTCAGCCATATAGTTGTCGATCACTGTGATGAGGAATTTCCTATCATCGTCGAAACTATCTTTCCCATTGTTCATATATTCCTGAAACTCAGGATATTCAACCATGCGACCATAGAAAGCGCGAATGAAGTCGTCGCGGTCGTTGGCCCAGTTGATTTTGTAGTTTTGCTCCAATCGAATCAGATGGTCGTTTTCATCCAACGCTTTGAGAATCCGATTGTTGACGAATTTCATATTGGGGTTCAGGTCTTCCTCGGTCGGGAAAATCTTCTTTTTGTTCTCTTCGATACGTTGGTCGGCGAAGCGTCTCACTTCGACCCAAAACGAAAGCATGTAGATGAAAAGTTCGTAAAGGTTGTCGACGTCGTCCAAAAGGCGACGCTCAGCGGCAGTAAGGTTGCTCTCGTGCGACTGGTAATAGGCATACAATTCCTGCAATGCCTTGACTCTCAAAAATCTTCGGTTCAGCATGATGACAGTTTTCTGGTATAAACGGATTGCAAAAGTAGTAATTTTTCGGCAAAAAACTTAGCAATACAACAAAAATGCCTACTTTTGCGTTGAAGTAATGAAATATGAAGAACAATCCACTGAAAAACAGAACATTTTCAAACTAATAACTAACGAAATGATAAGCAAGAAATTAGCAAAGGCCATCAATGACCAAATCAACGCCGAAATGTGGTCGGCTTACCTTTATCTGAGCATGTCGCAAGACATCTATGCCAAAGGTTTCAAGGGCATCGCCCATTGGTACAAAGTGCAATTCCTTGAGGAACAAGCACATGCAGCCATCATGATCAACTACATGCACAGCCAGGACGCACGAGTCATCCTCGCCCCCATCGCCGAAGTGAAAACCGAATGGAAGAGCGTTTTGGAGGCTTTTGAGGACACCCTCGAACACGAAAAGAAGGTGACCGCCATGATCAACAACCTGTGCGACATCGCCGACGAAGACAAAGACCGCGCCGCCGCCAACTTCCTCGCTTGGTTCATCGACGAACAAGTTGAGGAAGAAGAGAACGCCCGCGACCTCGTCAACCACGCCAAGATGATTGGCGACCACATCGGTGGCATGATCATGCTCGACAAGGAGCTGGGTGCCCGCGAGTATCACACGCCTTCGCCGCTGAAGTAAAGATGCTTCGAGGCTCCACAAAGAAAAATGCTCCGTCACGGTTTTGCGGCGGAGCATTTTCAGTTACTGTAACTATCAGAAACTCAACGTAAAGCCAATACCGCCTGGAGTAAGCCCAAAGTTGAGGTCAACAGGAGTTCCATAAGCTGTTGAGCCTAAATGCGAATTATAAATTGCGGCTCCGCTCTTCATTTTGGAAATGGTCACAGCCGTTAGACCAAAGCCTAACCCAAGCACTGCTACACCACCTCCAAAGACATAGGGATTGAACTTACCAAAGAACAAACTACCTATTTCCCAACCCATAGCAAAACCACCAATGTAGGCGAAAACTGAAGCAAAAACACTAGCTACATTAGCACTCTTCACTTGCTTAAGGGCTAAATCATCATTCGCAACAATGGTTCTTAGGGCAGAAACAGAAGTGACTTCTTTTCCTTGATAGTACAATTTGTTCTTGATCACAGTTATCGAATCATTCGTAGATTGGGCAAAAGTCGATGCAAGCCCTACAAAGAGCATGACAACAAAAGTCACAAAGGCTTTTTTCATGATATAAATATTTAATTTACAACTATTTAATATCAAATCCATTTGACTAACGGGAAGTCCTGGCGGTGAGGGAGCATCGGGTTACTTGGATAGACGCGGAAGGTGAAATTGTAAACCCCGGCGCGGCTGATCGGCACCTTGATGTAGTACTTCACCCAGCCGTCGCCCGAGTCGACGAGTTTCATCTTTTCGACCGATGTAATCTGGTCGACCTTTTCGTTGTTCTTTTCGCCAAACAAAAGTTCGATGGCCAAGTCGCCAGGCTCAAGGTCAGGCGTGTGGAGCGTGATTTCGGCAATGAACTGCTCGCCGAAAGTCAACGGGCGCACATTGGTGTCGGGCAGGATGATGGACTTCACCTCCACCTTATCCCATGCATTGCGCACACGGTTTTTCCACGCATTGATCTCGAACGCTTTTTGGTAGCGATTGGCTCGCATCCAATTGGTGCGCTCAATCAACTTGTTGTAATACAGCTCGAAATAGTCGTCCATCATGCGTTTCATCGTGAAGCGCGGCGAAATCTCGTTGAGGCACTTCTTCATAGCCGCCACCCAGCCCGTCGGCACTTCCTGCATATTGCGGGCATAATAAAGCGGAACAATCTCATTTTCAAGCGTGTTGTAAATCGTTTCGGCATCCATTTCGTCCTGATAGCGCTGGTCCTGATAGGTACGCTTCTCCTGAATGGCCCAGCCGGCATCGGGACGATAGCCTTCGGCCCACCAACCGTCCAGGACCGAGAAGTTGAGCACACCGTTCATCACAGCCTTCTCGCCACTGGTGCCCGAGGCTTCGAGCGGGCGCGTGGGCGTGTTGAGCCACACATCGACACAACTCGTCAAACGGGCACCCAATTCCATATCGTAATTACTGATAAACAAAATCTTACCAATGAACTCGGGTCGGCGCGAGATGTCGATAATCATCTTGATGAGGTCTTGACCCGCCTTGTCGTTGGGGTGCGCCTTGCCAGCAAAGAGGAAAATGACGGGACGCTTCGAGTCGTTGACAAGCTGCGACAAACGCTCCAAGTTGCCGAAGAGCAAATGAGCGCGTTTGTAGGTAGCAAAACGGCGGGCGAAGCCGACGATTAAAGCGTTCTCGTTCAAGCTGTTGACGGTTTGCATAATCAGTTTCGGGCTTTCCTGACGCTGGCGCATGTCTTCTTTCAGTTTTTCGCCGAGATAGACTATCAGATCATGCTTCAGTTGCTTACGAATGTTCCAAATCGTGGCATCAGGCACCTCGTTGATTTTGCTCCACATCTCCACATCCGACTGATGGTCAATGTAATCGGGACCGAAAGTCTCTTTGTATAGACGTTGCCACAAGCGATTGCTCCAAGTGGGCAGATGCACGCCATTGGTCACGCTGCCGATATGGTTTTCCTCGGCAAAATAACCCGGCCACAACGACTGGAACATTTCGCGCGACACGCGACCGTGAATCTTGCTCACGCCATTCACCTCCTGACTGAGGTTGGTGGCCAAGACGCTCATCGAGAACTTCTCATTCGGGTTGCTGGGGTTGAAGCGGCCCAAGCCCATGAAACGTTCCCAACTGATATTCATACGGTTGGCATAGTGCGGCATGTAGGTACGGATAAGATGCTCCTCAAATGCATCGTGACCAGCAGGCACGGGCGTGTGCGTAGTGAACAAAGTGGAAGCGCGAACCAATTCAAGCGCAACGTCAAAATCGAGGTTGTGCTTGTTGATATAAACGCGGAGGCGTTCCAAACCGCTGAAGGCCGCATGACCTTCGTTGCAGTGGTAGATGGTCGGCTTGATGCCCAAGGCTTCGAGCAAACGAATGCCGCCCACACCGAGGAACATCTCTTGCTTGATGCGCATCTCGCTGTCGCCGCCATAGAGTCGGCTGGTGATGCCACGGTCTTCGGGCGAATTTTCTTCAATGTCGGTGTCCAAAAGGTAAAGTCCTACCCTACCCACGTTGACGCGCCATGCTTTGGCATAGACCGAGCGGCCGGGAAAAGCGATGCTCACCATCACCCAGTCGCCATTTTCGTTGCGCACGGGTTCCAACGGCAGTTGCGAGAACTTTTGCGGGATGTACTCGGCACGTTGCTCACCTGAGACAGTGATTTCCTGGGCGAAATAGCCATAGCGATACAGCAGTCCGATGCCCACCATGTTGGCGTTTGAGTCGGAGGCCTGTTTCATGTAGTCGCCAGCCAAGATGCCGAGGCCGCCCGAATAGATTTTGAGGCTCTTCATCAAGCCGTACTCCATGCTGAAATAGGCGATGAGATCCTTTTGTTTCGTAGGCTGGGCCATGTACTCCATGAATTGGTCGTACACCTTATTTAATTGTGCGATGAAAACCTCATTGTTCTCCAAATCATGGATTTGGTCGACGGAAAGGCCCTCCATCAGCGCGACCGGGTTCTGTTCGGTAGCTTTCCATGCTATCGGGTCAATGCTTTCGAAAAGCTCGATGGCATCCACATTCCAGCACCACCAGATGTTGTGCGACAAAGCCTGAAGTTTCTTCATTTCCTCCGAATAAACGGGCTGCACCAAAACCTTTTTCCAACTCGGCGAGTCGTTTTTCTGATAGACCACCTCATGCATCATGTCGGCGTAGGGAATCGGTTCGAGCAAATAGTGTCGTCCGCCCGACTTCTCCAAAGCCACATCCCAAGCCTTTTGATAGCTGACAATCAAGTCTTTCCAGAGCAATTTCTCAGCCACTTGCAGGGCTGCTTCTGAAATGTGCGCCATACCTTCGTCGTCCATCGCCATGAAACGTCGCAACGCAGCCACAATCGAGTCGATCAAGGCATTGTTATCGCCATCCTGCCGATGGGCCACAATAACTGCCTCGTTGCCAGCACATTCCTTCTCAACAAAACGACCAAATCCTGCCACGTCGGTAGTCAAAGTCGGGATACCCAAAGAGACGCTTTCCAAGGGTGTGTAGCCCCAAGGCTCATAGTACGACGGAAACACCGAGAAATCGAAGGCGGTGAGGAACTCAGAATACGTCAAGTTGAAAATACCATCGTTGCCATTGAGGTAGGCGGGCACAAACATGACCTTCACTTTGTCGTTATGGTCGTTTTGCAGGCCTGCGTTACGCAAAGTGTTCAGAATAGCATCATGCTCATACTCAAAGATATGATGCGTTGCGGGGAAGTCGGTATGACCCATAATCGGATGACTGCCATCGAGGCGATGTTGCAAGTCCTTCGACGGACCGGCAATGTTGCCCGGAACAGCAATCACAGCCACAACCGTGCGGTCCAGATTCTTGTCCTCATTAAGGCGGCGCAGGGCTTCGATATACAGGTCGATGCCTTTGTTGCGGAACTCGTAACGACCGCTATTGATGACCATCAGGCAGTTGCGATCGATGGGTTCGCCACACAGCGTTTCGGCAATTTTCAGGATATTTTCGCGCGACACATTACGTCTTTCGGCAAAGACATTAGCATCTTTGCGGAGCGGATGATCGATGCCGTTCATCGTCACTACGTCAGGCTTGCGGTAGAGGAACTGCTCACATTCTTGGGCCGTGATGTCGCTGACCGTCGTAAAAGCATCAGCATTTTTGGCCGCTTTCTGCTCCATCGACTGCTGCGAGACGATGTTGAACTGCATGGCCATTACCGATGGCAGGTAGGACTTCAGGTTTTCATAAAGCGGCATCCCATTGCCTGAAATGGCGCGTCCGAGGTAAGTGGCATGGGTGGTGAAAGCCGTTGCCACCTGAGGGCAATGCTCCTTCAGGTAAAGCACGCCCGAGCCTGACATCCACTCGTGGAAATGCGCCACGATATTGGTGGTTTGCGGCAGGTTGAAATTGACGAAGCTCTCAATCACCTGACCGGCGGCATAGCCGAAAAGCACGGGTTCGATGTAATCCCACTGGCCACGGATGCTGTCGAGCTCGTATTGCTCCCACAGATGGCCAAGAATCTCATTCTTCGTTTGATACAATGGCGTGTAGTCCACCAAGATGGCGATGGGGCTGCTCTCGATTTTCCAACGTCCGATGCGGAACTTCAGGCCTTGCGCCAAAGCACGCTCGCGCCATTCGGGGAAGAGGTCGTTGTCTTCCACAAAATAAAGCGTCTCGTGCGCTTCCTTGACCACATCGGGACCGACGGTAATGTAATGGTCTCCAATCAGTTGACGGACAGCATTTGCTTTCGTGGAAAGCACCGTATAGATGCCGCCCACCATGTTGCACACTTCCCAACTGGTTTCAAAAAGGTATTCGGGGTTTTTCATTCAGGGGTATTTAAAATTTAATATTTAAAGATTTAAGATTCAAGATTTAGACGAACACAGATTTATCGGATAAAACGGATTGGAAAGTCCGATTCTTTACTAATTCGCACGGAATTTGCGGCAAGCCGCAAAACCTCCGTTAAATCCGTGACATCCGTGTTCACAAAACAACTTCTTTTTTGCGTTTCGAGAGCTTCTGCACACGGTCGGCGAAGTCGGTGAGGATGTTCATGTAGTTGACGTAGGCATCGTAGGGCGAGGCGTAATGGTTGAAGTACTTGTGTACAACGCCGTCCGACAGCCACTTCGTGCACATGTAATAGAAGTGGTCGGAGGTTTGGAGCATGGTCCAATCCTGTTGCAGTTCCTCGTCCTTGATGCGATGCACCTTGGCCGTGAGGTCGTAAAGGGCGCGATAGGCATCGTCCTGCAAGGGGTTACCGAGCCAGGCCGTGAGGTCGCGCTCCTCGTCGCTCCACGAGAGCACGTTGGGCACGTTGACTGCGCTTACCGGCTGCAAGATCTTGGCCAACTCTTGCGGCGTGGCGAACTTGAACTTGCTGCCTTCCAGAACCGC
>Ga0310697_10006184_pt1 | contig 11418 bp, 20 predicted proteins | sample 172DNAGHGlowgp2_FD_203883 | JGI IMG/M metagenome (GOLD analysis project Ga0310697, IMG submission 203883) | Sheep rumen microbial communities from Palmerston North, Manawatu-Wanganui, New Zealand - 1728 DNA GHGlow gp2 (v2) (version 2) | ecosystem: Host-associated > Mammals > Digestive system >... | reverse complement strand
CCTTGCGCTTCAGGAGAGTCTTTTTGATTTTCAGTGTCAGTGCCATTGCATGAAATTTTTATTGATTAGACAATTTTGTTAAGATTCCGTCATTAGGTAACAACCGCGCAACTATTAGGTAACAGTTGCCGAGTTGTTAGGTAACGGTTCATTTATCGCTTGAAATTGCGTTTGGGGTTTACTGCGTGGCGATGGATGAGGGATGAGGAATGATGTCAGAACAGCGTCAGCTGAGCCTGCTCTGCCTTGATGCGTCGAAGAGCCTTTTTTGCATACTCTTCTGAAATCTCGCTACCGATGTAGTGACGTTTCAGATTGACGGCCATTTTGCCAGTCGTTCCGCTTCCCATGAATGGGTCGTACACGATGTCGCCCTCATTGCTCCACGTCCAGATGTGGTCACGAGCCAACTTCTCAGGGAATACGGCTGGATGAAACGACGAGCCTTCTTCTGCGCCTGGCACGACGAGCCACCAATTATTGCGCTTGGAGAACTCTCGCCTTGTCAGCGTTGCATCGCCTCGCTCTCGATGTCCTCTGCACTCCTTCGACGTTTCGGGCTTGCCCGTATAGGTCAAGCATTTCTTGTCGTAGATGAGATTGGTCGTCTTCGGCTTTCCCTTGGTGATGATGAACATATACTCGAAGTTCTGCGTATAGGCGAGATTGCTGCCGATTGCACCGCCTCCGTCCTTTGCCCATATCATCGTATCATGCAGATTGAAGCCTACCTCCTTGAAGTAGAGGGCTTGTCGGAATGATGTGCCCGTCTCGCTTCCGTCAACGGTTGCATCGTTCACTATCCACACAATCGTACCGCCTGGCTTCATTACTCGATACAGCCCTTTTGCAAGGCTCTCGAAGTCGAAGCAATAGCCGTTGTATTGTCGCAGTCCATCGTAAGGTGGCGATGTCACCACCAAGTCGATGAAGTTGTCAGGCATCCTCGCAATCGTATCGAGGTTGCTCTCGTTGTAGATTCTGTCAAGTTCCATTCTCTAATTCTCAAATTCTTGATAAAAAATCGAGGAACACCCGCGTCGGATGCCCCTCAGTATATTATTTGCCCTTTGGCTTAGGCCGCCGCTCGGCTTTGCCGCTTGCTACCAGCGGGACGCAAGAATCCCGTTTAACTTCGTTGACTTTGGCTTTCCGCTTCGCGCCGCCGACCGTTGGTTATCTCACGCTCGGCATACTGAAAGCGTGGCTTTGGCTTTCGCCTTCCTCCTTCGCACCTCGGCCATTGATGCGAGCATCATGGCACTCGGTTTGTCGTCGGTTCGTCTGCTCTCGCTTAATCGGAAAGTTGTCGGGATAGCTCAAATATACATGATGTTCAGAAAATTCTCTTTACCATACGTTCAAAATCGGGAGTAGGCTTTACCGTGACAGAACCTACCTTTTAGCCGAGTAAAACCTACCTTTTAGCGGTGTAAAAGGTAGGTATCACTTTTCGGATGCCTTTTCGATGTCAGAGGTACGTCATTTTATTGAAGATACGCTGCCAAAGGTTGCGAAGCATCAGACGCTCACCAGCCTTACGATAACGTTCCTTCCATTCTTCGAGTTCCTTAATCTTTGCCGACATGCGCACAAACTCCTTTTGGATTTCCTCGCCCTTCTCGCGGCTGTCCTGACGAAGTTTGTGGTAGTACGGCATAGTGCGATGCTCGTCGAGTTCTGCCTTGATGGTGCCAGGGCGATTGCTCCGAGACTCGCGCAGTTCTTCGACAAACCGCTGACGATATTCTTTGTTGCTGTCTGGATGCTCGTACATCTCCAAGACCATGTTCTCCAATCGGCTGCGTTGCTCATCCATCCTTTCGAGATAGCGGCAGGCCGACTCGTTCATCTCTTTATAGTATTCCACGTCCGATGCCACCGCAGCCATCAGCAGACCGTTGTCTCGTATCTCCACGTCCTGCTTGTTGGTGTAGTACATGCTTTCGACTTGGAAAGCGTTCTCGCTGTGGCCGTCCTTAAATGTGATGGTCACGAAGTTGTGCTCCTTGTTGTGAGTCACAGATTGCGCCTCGCTCTCATTGATGAAGCGGTCGCCGTTTGCTGTCTTGATTACGATCATAGTTCCTTGTTCTTTAATTGGTTTTCCAAATCCGTCCTGCGTCGGTAGTCGCTCAGGTATGGCGACTTGTATTCCTCGCAGTCGTTCACTTGAATATAGTCCATCGGTGCGATGGGCTGTCCCGACTTGGCGCACACCTTCTGACACATGCCGATGTCGTGAAACGAGTGCTGGCAGTGTTGGCATGTGTGCAAGTCGTCAGGGTCTAAGCCTTTGAAGTTGACTTTCCTCATAGGTTGTGAACCAGTAAGAAGTTGAAATAAAAGTCGTGTGCGAATTGCTCCACGTTGTCAACGTCCATCACATTGTCGTCGGTGATTTCGAGGTCGATGCGCTCATACTCATGGTTACTTGTCAGTATGAGCGGAGTGATGCCCATTGTATCTTCCTGTGGCACGGGAATCTCGACGCGATGGTTGCGGCGGTTCCACACCAAAAATATGACCTGATAGCCTGGCGAACTCTCTCCGTCCTCGTCTTCAGTATGGGCAAAGCCCTTGTAGAAGTACCACGACTCATTTTGAATCGTGCCGGGGTGGTTGTACTGCTTATAGCCTTTCTTTCTGATGACCTCTCTGAATTGGTCGTATTGTTCTATTGTCATATAATTCCCTTCAATCCTTATAAATCCTTCGGCCTTATCAACCCCCATTCACTGAACTTTTCAAAGCCTCCGACGGTCAGAATATACAGTCGCGCCATTTCCACCACGTCGCGGAACGTCTCCGTCTCCGTCCTGCCGCCGGCATACACAAACGTCACCTGCTCATCACCTATCGAACAGCAGGCCGTCACCGCCTGCCCAGACTGCACAGCCTTCAGGAAGCACGCGATGTTGATAGAAACATCACCCTTGCTCAGGTCCTTCCCATGCAAACCACCTCCTGTGACACCCTCGCCCATGTCCGAGCCCAGTTTGCGATTCGTTGCACCGCAATCCACATCAGGACCACCCGTCCACTCGCCCAGGGGATTGATGATGATGTTCTCGATTCCGTAGTTCTCGATAAGGTGACGTTCCAGCGTTTCCTCTTCTTCTTTGGCGAGGTGCGACTGGCAGACGGTTACATCGAATATCGGTGCCGAGAGTTTGCCGCTGCCCTGGATGATGTACTTTCCATCAAAGGGCTTGCTGTCGTAGATGCTTGCGGCAATGGCGGTCAGCAGCTTTTGTTCATACGTGGGAGCACAGCCTTTGAAAATGCCATTGTCGCCACAGCGAAGGGCACCATCCTGATTGTGTGCCAGGTGCGTGTCTTGTTTCACGGCATTCAGATAGAGTTTTACACCGCCGCCCGTGATGCGCTGCACGATGCTGTCTATCTCACTCCATGCAAACTCTTCGGAGCTTTCGATGATTACGGTTGCTTCGCCGTGGCCTAACAGGACTTCTACGGCTACTTTGGGGTTCTTGACCTTGGTGTAGGCAAGGTCAACTACTGCGCCGGCTATGCGGTCGGCTACTTTGTCAGGGTGACAAGGATTTACCTTTTCAAACATGATGTCTTTGTTTTTATTGATTTAACATTTAATTGATATGCAAAAGAAAGAAGCACCGCTATTGCGATGCTTCCTTGATGAGTCTGTCGATGTATTCCGATTTGTTCTTTTGTTGCTTCAGCAGTTCGTTGGCCTCCTGGCTGATCCTGACTGATATTGCAACATTCCTGTCTGTTGCCGGACGGCCACCGCCTTCACGGTAGCCGCCCCATTGGTTTTTCTTGTTAATTATCTCCATCTTGTTCTGCTTCTAATTTGTTGATGACGGTATTTGCCCAGGCGGGCCACCAAAGGAGATCACGCGCCCAAGTTTCGGTGTCGAACTGAGCATCGCAATACTCATGCCAGAAGGTGTGAAGGATGGCGAATACCTCTGCGGCTTCGTCTTCATCCAGTAGTGACACGGCTCCGAGTAGGTTGCTCTTCTCGTTGTTGGCAAGGTTGGCGGGGTTCTCTTGCGAGAGGTTGAAGAAATCGTCAAGTTCCATGAACAGCTGAGTGGCTAAGTCTTCATCCTCGATGTCAACCATCAGGGAGTTACAGGCTGCTGCCATTGTCACCCACCATGATTCGTGAGAGAGCTTCCACAAGGAAGAGCGGCGGGCATAGATGTCGCAAGTGGCGACAAAGGGGTGTTCCTGCGCCATGTAGTCACCGATGGCTGACATTGCCCGTGATGCCCACGATGCTAACTCTACACCTTCGGGGAACTTGTCGGGGTTGATGACTTCCTGCGTTTCGTTGAACATTCCTTCGCGGAACTTGATGCTGAAACCTGTTTCTGCATCGCTGACCTGCCACATGGAATTGGCGATGGGCTTCAAAGTGAATCTTTCCATAATTAGAGATTGGATTTGTGGAGCGTGCAAGAGACGTTCCTGTTTCTGACTGTGAGGAAGAAAACAGCCTCTCCCTCTTTAGGCTCGTAGTCACTCTTTACGAAGATGCTTTGCTCTCCATCTGTGGCGACGTACTTATCCCACCCTTGCGCCAGGCTGGGGGCTTTAAGCCCCTCGTAATAAGCCTGTGCAACTTTTGAAAGCTGAATGATAGTCATAATATATTAATGATTCATCATGTGATTGATAACACGCTCTGCATAATAGCTGACGCCGAATTTCTTGGCATACTTACGAAGTTCTGAAACTGTGATATAAGATGCTTCATGCCCAATCTCCCTTTCGTACTTGTCCTTGAATGACTGAGTACCTGGGCGACAGTTGCCGCTTGCAAGACTATCCTCGAATGTAATCATCAAAGAGGCTTCCTTGATGCGGTTCTTCTCGTCGCGCTTACGGGCTGCGAGTAATGCGGCAAGCTGCTTGGCACGATGCTCGGCATTGATAGCCTTTGCCTCTTCGAGAGTTTTTGCCTCGATGTGTTCACCGCGAACAAGCCAGCCCTTCACAGTGCGGATGTCGGCAATAGCTCTGCCCTGCTCTACCCATTCGCAAGCCATGCCTTCACGATTGATGGTGTTGCCCTTGATGAAGGTGATAACTCCGGCGATACGCTTAACATGCCAGCCCTTGCGGATTTCCAGATAGAAGTCACGCTCTGTGACAGGCCATGACTCGCGTGATGTGTACTTCTTCCAGTATGTACCTTCAACACACTTTACACCGTTCTGCTTTGCCCAGCGAGCCTTGATGGAATCAACATTAGAACCTGTCTTGATTGTCTCATACAGCATATCTCTCACGCTGCTGATTGAACGCATTGAATAGCGAACTTTCTCACTGGTGTTGTCTGCCTTAATCATGGCATCGAAACGATCCTGCTCACGCGTGGCAAGAATCTTCTTTCTGTCAGCAGCAAGCTGCTTGGCATACCACAAGTCAAGGGATGATTCGTTGGAGGACTTAATGTAAGACCTGTTAAAGTATTCCTCAATCTTCTTGCGAAGATAGGCGGCGCGTTTTCTTGTTTCCTTGATGAATATATCCTTCGATGTTGATGGAAGCACACATGAATCTGAATCTCTAACATAGACGAACAATTTGCGTCCTGCTTCTGTTGTAAGGTTCCATTTCTGTGATTCACAATAGCGAATCTCCTGCTTGGTGTAAACACTCTTGTAGATGTTCTCAACGTTTAAAGTCTTCATAATGTGTTGCCCATGCCTTTGGGACTTATTTTGCTATCCGGCTCAGCGTTTTTACTATCTTTATTATTTATATTGCAAAGATACGCATTTATTTTGATATATGCAAGAAAAAACCAAGATATTTTTCTTAAATACCTTGGTTTTTGCAATAATTTAACTTTTTCAAGCCGTTATGTAGAGCACTTTGCGAGGGTATGGGTTCAGATGTTCAGGTAGTCTTGATCCCGTTCTTCTGGTCGGAGTTCCGTGCCTTGGTTGAAGGTGGCGAGGTCATCCTTCACGTAGAAGGGCAGGTTGTGATGGCGACAGATGGCTACCGCCTCACGGATGAACGATGCCCAGTCAATCTTTGCGTCCAGACCGTTGAAATTGTTCAGCTTGCCAATCTTGCAATGACTGAGGTGGGGTGCAGCCAGTTCCAGCATGTGGAGCGACTGTTCGGGAACGATGACTGGCTCGAAGGATGCCCATGTGGTGATGCCCTCTTTGTGCAGAGCCTTCAAAGCCTCGATGCGGTCAAGTGGCATGGCACCGCCCGGCTCCCATTCCTTGCTGTCCTTCCAATGATAGAAGGTGAGGGTTGCACCGATCTTGATGCGGTTGCCGAACTGACGGAACAGGTCGATGTCCTTCAGGCAGCGTGTGCCGCCTTTGGTGAGGATGGCGACGTGGTGCTGGTAACGGTTCAGGATTTCCAGAGCCTGACGTGTCGGCGTATTGTCGATGCCGCAGTAGGGGTCGCCGGTGAAAGATAGAAGAATCTGCTTGCCGCAGCCTTGCAACTTAGCTGCCGACTTCTCCAGTTCGGAGGGGTCGAAAGCCGGTTGGCAATCCGAATGGTCGTAACTCTTATTCCACTTGCCGAAGATGCGTGGAACGTAACAATACTTGCAGCCGTGGGTGCAACCTTTGTAGAGGTTGAGGGCAAGGGGGCTGTACTCCCTTGCTCTGCCTTTGGGTTCATAAATCTTACTCATAGTTCCTTTGATATTTGAAGTGTTAAACTTAACGTAATGCTATTGCTGACTCAGGGATGCCCATCAAGCGCATTTCCTTGTTGCGTGCCGTATCGAAATACAGGGCTTCATATTCCTTCTTGTAGGTGAATGGGTTAATCTCGAAATACTTGATCTTACCATTAACTGTGTTACCGTCCTTCATTGTGATGGTAACTTCGTTTCCGACTTGAAATTTGAACTGTGCCATAATGCTTGCTTTTTAATGTTATTACCTTTGTTATTTGTACTACAAAGATACAACTTTTTTTTGATATATGCAAGCATTTAACAAGAAACGTTGCACCCTGATACGTTAAATAACTTTAACGCTTTTTTACACTTCAAATCGGGTGTAGAAGTAGTATTTTCTGTCCTCAAAGAATCCACGAATAAGACGTGAACCAAGAGAGTACATGAAGTTTTGAATGTACTGTAATCCCTTTGAAACGAAAACGGCTGATACCTTCTTCTGCATTTCGGCTGTTATGCCGTTTGCAAATAGTACCTCTTTGGGTAGTGCTCCGAACATGGACTGAATAGCGGTTACTATTATCCAGCCTTTGAAGCCTTGCCGTTTGATTGCCAAGAGTTGTTTGGATGGGATGCCGTAAGCGTCCACGTCCACAATGTCAAATCGGGAGAGGTCTATGCCGTCTATGAATTTCAAATTGTCACCTTGAAGGGCGCGAGGGTTTTTCCCTCGCTCCTTCTCGATGCTGAGTAACTCGATTTCCACTTTGCCCTGGTATTCGTTACGTAGGATGCCCCACATTACTGAGCGTCCGGCATAGAGTTCTACCACCCTGATTTTCGGTTTGCCTATCTTGTCGATGACCTCACGGCGAATGATGAGCTTTTCTTCAAGTTTGCTGTTGTCTGTCTTTGTTGCCATAGTCAATTTGCACTTGAATCAATTTCTATTCTTTCGTCTTCGCGTAGTTCCTCAATAAGTTGCATGATGCGGTCGTGCAAGTCGATGGGGTAACTGATAAGCAAGTGGTTCGTGGCGAATGGTCGGAGTGCTGTTTCTTTCGGTTCTTTATTCTCCTTTTGTTCGTCAGTTTCCAAACCAAAATCGAATCCGTAGTCTTCAGGGTCGAAGCCTTCCACGTCGGCTTGCACCGCTTCGAGTTCCGTCTCGTCCCATGCCAGGTTGACCTGCGTGGTGAGGTTATCGAGCAGAGCCATCTTGCGGCCCTCCTCGGAGTCGAGCGACACGTCTTTGCGGCGCACGGCCACCAGCGTGTCGGCATCGGAATCGACGATGATGACTTTCCGCTTGCCGGCAGCCTTGAAGCCCTTCTGCGCCTTGTTGCCACCCACGAGGCGGTTGTCCTTGTCGATGAACACGGAGCGTCCCGCGCCACATTCGCGGAAACTGCGCTCTATCAACTGCGCTCCCTGCTCGGTTCCTCGGTTGAAATTGTGGTCGTCTTGAATGAGGTCGTCGATGCTGACCACCTCGATGTTCACTTTCTCTTGATTGTCTGTCATGTTGATGTATAATTTATTTAATTCGTTCGTTTACGTGCGGCGCATGATCTTCGCCTGGATGAGCTGCTGGCGGTAGTCGCGCATGTGCTGGGCGAAGAGCTTGACGAGGTCGTTGTAGGTGCGGTTGGTGGAGCTGAGTTCCTGCTTGGTGGCGGTCACCACGATGTCGGTGTGACCGTCGGCCATGAGCAGGGCAGCGATGCGACGGAGGGTGGAGAACTCCACGGCCAACAGCTCCAGTTCGGGCGAGCCGTCGGCAGGCTTCAGCCCGTCGGCCTCGAGAGCCGTGCGCAACTCGGCGACCACGGCGAGGAGCCTTTCCCTGGCCTTCGCCTCGTCGTGCTGAGCGTCGCGGGTGGTGCCGGTGAGTTGGCGGATGAAGTTGGCGGCGGCCAGGTCGCCCTTCATCGCATTGTTCATGATGGCCATAGCGATAGCCTCCATCGGCATCACGGTGGCACCCTCCTTTCCCTTGATGCTCACGGGCTGCGCCATACGTGAGCGCAGGATTTCTTCGAGTGATTGTTGTTGCATGATGTTAAGTGAATAGTTAAGAGTTAAGAGTGAAGAATGGGCTACCGCCACATGATTGATGCAGCGGTAGCCGATAGCAGATCACTCAATCACAACCCAGTCTTCGCTGAGCATGTCCGCCTGCGATGCGTTCCAAGGATAGACGCTTCCGTTGGCTGCTTTCAGCGCGACATACGGACCGTAGTTCACGTTTCCTTTCTCGTCGGCGATAGACTTGGCAGCGTCCATCTTGACTGGGTAACTGCCAGCCGATACTAAGTAAAGGAACATGCCCTTACCATTCCAACCCTGACGGGCTACCTTCTTTCCTTGCTTGAGGGCGATGATTGCCTCTCCAAAGTTCATTTCATTCATGTTACTGTGAATTTAATTGTTAAACACTATTTGCCAGCACATGCCGACAATTCTTGGATTCTCTTTTCAAGGTCAGCGCAATATGTCTCACTCTTCTGGAGGTCATACTTCAGCTTTTCCTTTTCCTCGTTCAGTCGTGCGATGTCCTCGACAAACTGAGCGGTGAGGTCGCCACACAAGCCCTCGGCAAATACCAGAGCGTCGTTGCCTACGTTTGAATATGAGTCGTTGCCCATCCTCTCAATGTTGTTGATTTCGGGGCAGTTCGGACTCATCCACTCGCGCCATGTGTTGATGGCACCCTCAATGCTGTTAGCTACTACCAGGCGACCATTGATGCGGTACACCTGCGTTAATCTTACTTGTTCCTTGTGCATAATTGATGATAATTTATGAGAAATTCGTGATAATTCGTGATAATTCTTTCAGTCGGCTGTCGCCTTTGTGAAAGCGGCAGAGCCGAGCGCGTGTTCAAAAAAAAGATAATTCGCGTCAAGTGTACCACTCTTTCGCCCGCTCGTACATCTCGCGGTCGGTGAGTATGTGCTGGCGGTGCGCATTGAAGTCCTCGGCCTGAAGTCCGGCGGTCATGTCATACGTGATGAACGTCCGCGCCACAAACAGGTCGTGCGGCTGCTCCACCTGCCCCAGCAGCACACCCTCCGGTATACAGACCGACAGGTGCGGCTTGCCCAGGTAGCGGACGGAGCGCGCCACCGCCTTCTGGTTCGTCGAGTCGCAGCCGTGCGGGTTCTGGGTGAAGAAGCGTCGCCAGAGGTCGCAGCCCGTCAACTCGCAGCCCGTCCGCTCTCGGTAACGCCGCCATGCGTGTGGCAGGATCACCATCGGGGCGATGAGCCGCTGGTCCGAGAGCCACGACGTATAGACCGCCGTGCCCTCATCCGTGCGGCAGGGCACGGCCACACCCGTCAGCAGCCGCCGCATCCGCTTGTCGAAGATGCGGGTAAAGAACAGGTAGCGGATGCGACGGGGCGACGTGTAGTCGGCCCAGTGGATGACGGGCAGCCGCCTCGCCTTCAGCACCGGCCGCCGCAGCGTGTCGAGGTGATGCCGCCACCAGACCGTGGCCGTCTCGCGGTCGCGCTCCAGTTCGGCATACACCTCCGCGTGGGTCATGGTTTGTGTGAGCATGATTTTTAAGTTAAGAGTTAAGAGTGAAGAATTGGCTACCGCTTTGGCATATCCACGACGGTTGCCGATGGCTTTGCCTCTTGCTCGTGTTTCATGCGAGCCACGGTGTTCTGATAGGGTCGGTGATTGATGGGCAGGACGTTTGGGTTGAAGTCTGCGAGTGCCGCGATGAACTTCTCCTTGGTTTTATACACCTTGCCGTCGATGTGCCAATGGCGTCGTGTCTTGCCGAAGCCGCCGTTCTTGCGCTTCGGTGTGTGGTCGCAGTAGCCGAGCCTCCCGTCCTCGCTTTCGTAGGTCAGCGTGTGCTCATCTTCCCAAGCCGCGCTGCATACGAAGTGGAACGGGATGGCTTTCAGTTCGTCGATGGTCATGATATTTTCACTTTTCTGTTTATCAACGTCCTGACCAACTCGCGCCCGACATTCACGATACTCATAGTGTCGTAGCAGTTCAGCGATTCTACTTGGTTCTTGTGGTTGCGAAATGCACATACCGCAATACCTTCCACATAGTCAACATGGTCGATGGTTCGGTATCGATTCTGATACACACACGATTTTATCTCCACGGGGTTGTCAAGTTGGATGTAACCCATCTTCTTTGTCATCTTTTCGAGCAACTTCTTATAATAGTCCTTATTCTCGACAAAAAAGATTTCCTTCCAATGCGCGATGCCAGTCTTGCAAAGTTTCTTGGCTGTCTCCTTACTCATTGTCATAGGCCAGGGTCGTACAGGCCAGCACATATTCTCGCCACCACAGACGAAGCCTTTACCATCCACCCATAATGCCCAGTTGTCTTTACGTCTCATCATGCCACAACCCCATCCGTCCATCTTGTCGGGGTCGTCTGCGAAAAACATGCCGTTTACGTTGACGGGGCGCATCTTGCCTTCCCATCCTTCGGCACTTACCATTTTGTCCTTAAACTCGTTCATAGTTCCTTACTATTCTGTTCAATTCGTTCAATTCGTGTTCAAAAAGAAGAGAGCCACCCTTGCGGATGACTCTCACGTCAACTTATCTGGTTGGCTTCCCAGGGCCTTGTGGTAGAGCCTTTAGTCCTTGATGCAGACGTTCTCGAACTTCTTGTAAGCGTCAAGATACCACTCTTTCTTGTCGCCGTTGTAGGTCAGCTCGTAGTACATGCCGTCGGGCAGGGTGCTTGCAAGCAGATACTTCCAGTTCTGAAGC
>Ga0310697_10006182_pt1 | contig 11419 bp, 12 predicted proteins | sample 172DNAGHGlowgp2_FD_203883 | JGI IMG/M metagenome (GOLD analysis project Ga0310697, IMG submission 203883) | Sheep rumen microbial communities from Palmerston North, Manawatu-Wanganui, New Zealand - 1728 DNA GHGlow gp2 (v2) (version 2) | ecosystem: Host-associated > Mammals > Digestive system >... | reverse complement strand
CACATTCAGGAGGGCTGTCTTGCCGGTTCCTGCCGGCCCGGTCAGCAGCATCTGGTGGTTTGGCCCCTTGATGAAAGCCTCCATGAACTCCAGCGCGGCGGTCTGGTCGTCGTTCAGGTCTTTCTTCGTGATAACTTTGCTCATGTACCGAAATATAGCAAAATGCTGCCCGGATATAAACTACTGGCTGTAGGAGCTTAGGTTCATATCATGAAATCGTCGCTTTCCGCGCAACTTGCCGGCATAAAGAATGAGAAGAACGCAGTGTTTATCGAGGCCGTTGACCACGGCTATGCGCTTATCGAGAACTGGCTGACCGATAAGGTCCATGCCGGCGTGAAGAAGGTAGGCAGTGCCCTCGAACGCGGCAGGGACTTCATGATGGCGGACCCGGCCAAGCTCCCGGCCGACACCATGGGACCGGATGACCAACGGCGCATCCAGGTTGACGAAGCTACGCTCGACAACGACCTTGAACCGTATATGCAGGCCCTTGAACAGCTGACCGAGCTCGTGTGGACATACGGCAGCCGGCTGTTCAACATTGTCGCCGCGGAACCCCAGTTCCGGCAGGCATGCGCTATCGGGCAGCATCTTGACAACATCAGGCCGAACCCGATGGTCGAGGCAATCGCGGTCGGGCAGCAGTTTGCCGCCCTCTTGGAAAGCGCTTCCAGGTTGACTGACCGCCGGACGGCTACGGAGGCCGGAAAGATTTTCATCGAGGCAAATACCCGCGCGGCATTTCCCCTGTTTGAAGGCCCGGGCGCCGGTTATGATGTGACGATTGCGGACACCGAGCCGACCGCAGTAAACGCCGTTTATAGCCCGGAAGTCGATTCGTTCATCGTGGAACTTGACTTCGCGTTTGACGGCAAGGCGTCTGGATATGACTGGTCGAACGGCGAAAACTCGCGCTACACCGGCCACCTCAAATTGACCATACCCAACAAGCTGATTCCGTGGGAAGACCGCGGTGCGTGGAATGGCGGGTCGGTTTCCGATGATCTGAACCAGAAAATTGACGACCTCAAATACATGTTCCAGCACATCAAGTTCGAGACGGTCAAGTATGGTGCCGGGTGGACCCATGTCAAGTTCGATCCGTCCAGGTTCAAGAAGGCCCTGCTCGGGTTCAACTTCGCGGAAGACACCGTGACTATCGAGCTTGCCGATGCGGATTCCCGCAACCCGGAACTTGTTGACATCAGCATCACCATCGATCCGACCTTCTCCGAGGACATCGAGCGTGCACATTCTTCGGACAACATATACGAAGAGGCTGTCGCGGGAGCGCATGCGCACTCGCAGCTTGATGATGTCATCGGCGATAGCGCGTTGACGAGCATGCGCCATGTGATGCAGGTGATTGGTGACTTTATCAAGAAGCATGGCATCTACACATGGTCGCAGTTCACTAAGACAGACAAGTGGCGCAAAGTGTATGCGAACGGCGGTCAGGCAGTGCGTGAGGCCGGAGGCCTTGTCTAAACTAAGGGTATTGCTACCCGAGACGAGGTATGGAAGAACTTAATGCAGTTATCGAGGTTTGTGAGCAGTTCGCTAAGGCCATCGCTGCGGTTACGACAGTGATGGTGGCTATCGGCAGCTTCATCGCACCAGTGCGTGCATGGGTTGTAAGAAAAATAAAAGATAGCTTCACCGAACGGGCGAACATCAACACGATCATTGGTGACTTGAAGGTGCTGAAGGATGGGTTGTCACAGGCAACCCAGAAGATTGCCGAGCGGGATATTGCGCAGGAGAACATAAAGGCCGCGCTTATCGCCTCGCTACGCAACGACATCACGGAGATCTATTACAAGGCGAAGGATGATGGCGGAATCACCGACAAGAACCGGGAAAACGCCATCAGTCTATGCGATGTGTATTTCAAGCTCGGTGGCAACCATTACATCCACGACATCTACCCCGAGATTATTCGGATGCCCCGTATGCCGGAGGGGTCGCGAAAGCCTTCGGCATCACGCTACCGGGCAACTCCGTATATACGCCGTCCAACAAAGTAATACATTGTAATACAACGACAAAACCGCAGGTGAACCTGCGGTTTGCTTGTTTAATGGGCTATGTTCCGCTAGTCGGCGGGCCAGAAGCCGAAATCGGCCCCGTCGCCTTCATGGGCGCCGAAATAGCATCCCTCGGGTGCGATGGTGTCCATCGACTTGAAGATTTCTTCGGTAAGGTCGCCGACCTTGTCTTCCGGGATGCTGTTGAAGTCAATCTGTTCGTAAACCTTCGCTTCCTCGGGGTTGTACTTCTTCAGCGTGTCGATGAATTTCGGGAGGATGTCGGACGCGAGGAGGGAACCGGACGAGATGCTCTTGCCCCGGAGCTCTTCCGTCGGGTCCTGCGCGGGAGCTTCTTCCGGTCCGTTCACGATGGTTTCTGTTTCGGGTTCGCCAGATACGCCCTCGAAAATGCCCACGGCGAGGTTGCCGAGCTGTTCCAGGTTCTCCTGGGTCAGGTTGAGACACAATCTGGACGCGGCTTCGATAAATACTTGTTTGTTTTCTGACATTGGGAATCCTGGTTGGGGTTTACCCATAGTTTATAACCGTGGACGGCCTCTTTGTGCACCAAAACCTAGTTTTTGCGTAGTATAACTTTAATCAAGGGGACGCCCAATGGGTTACTTAGAAAATCTCACTTCCGGCCATATCGGCCTTATCGTCGGCGTGATTGCAATTCTCGTGATCATTACCGTATGGAGCTTTGTAAAGAAGCGCACCGTCCGCGGTTCCGGTTTCCCGATTGACATCGCGCCGTCCGAGACGGAATCCATCAACGAGGCTATCGGCGTATTGCCGGATGCCGGGGATGCTGGCGACAAACCGACCACCATCATTCTGCCCGAGGATCCGAAACCGTATAACGCCGATGTCCGCCCGGTCGAGGCTTTGAACGCTGATGCCCGCCCGGTCGAGGCTTTGAACGCCGATGCCCGCCCGGTCGAGGCTTCGAACGCAATGGAACACCTTGGACAGCTTAATGAAACCATGAATCCTAGTTTCCTTGAAGTCGCTCATGAAGAGCGGATTGCTGCCTCTGAGCCGCAAATTGCCGGTGAAGTTCCTGAACCTGTGGCCACCGTGCAGGTGGGTAACGAGGAAAATACTGCTCCTGCGGCGCCCGTCGAAAAGAAGGCGACCCGCAAGCGCGTAAAGAAGGAAACCGTCGATAACAAGGCAAAAAAGCCGGCCAAGACCAGCAAGCCCAAGACCGACGGCAAGAAGGCTACGCGCGTGGTCAAGCCGGCAGCCAAGACGGGTGTGGCGGAGACCAAGAAGGCCAAGACCACGAAGACCAAGGCCAAGACCTCGAAGACGACCACTGCTGCAAAGAAGGTGTCCAAGAAGGGTAAGTAATGGCCGGAAAGGACTTCTGCTGCGGAAAGGCCATAATCAGGGCCGGGACAGACATGCTGTGTACCCGGCTTCTTGAAAATGGCAAGGAGGCATACGCCGGGCTCAAGACCGAGCAGCGTGTCATCCTGTATGTGTTCGCGTTCTTTGATGGCAAGAACATGTGCCCCAAGTGCAAGTCCGACTTTTCCGGGATGATCGAGTGGTTCACCAAGTACAACATGTTCGACGACCCTGCGCGGGCCGTCCGCATCGTGTTGGAAGACGATCCCAGCCGCAACCTCATGTTCCCGGACCTCGGCATCACTAAACTCCCCCTATTCCTCTATTGCGACGGGACCGGGCGCATCATGGACATCAGGTTCGACTTCCCGTCAACCCGGTGGCTGGAAGAGCACATCCTACCATATTATCAATCCGATGTGAGTATATTCTGATGGAAAGAAAGAACTTTGTAATCGGCTATTCTCTTGACGCGGTAATTGCGGCCTGCATCCTCGCGGTCGAGGGGAACGATGTAACCTTCCTGAACACGGGCACCCTCGCCGAGCCCATGGACGCGTTCCATGACATGGTGACGGCCAACTATGCCGCGGTCCTCGAACGGTTTCTCCCGGGGATGAAGTGCAAGTTCTTCAAGAACCCGAAGCACATGTATCTCCCGTATTCCAAGGTGAGTGTCACCAACAGGAACAATGGCGTGTTCCAGCTCCCGTTCTCGCAGAACACTTTCGTCGGCGACGAAGGCGAAAAGTTTGCGGAAGCGATGAGGCACGATGACATCCAGAAGGCATACAACGACAAGTCGGGAACCCCCTCGATGCTCATATCGGCAATGCGGAAGCGCATGCCCGCCGAGTTCGTCGAGACATTCATCCGGCCGATGCAGCTCACGCGATGGCGGGGAATCCCCCTTTCGTCCCTTACCATGTATGGCTACCTCTACGAGATGCCGTTGGAGCACTTCGGGGAGAAGTACGATGAGCTGTATGCCCGCCCCATGGTCTCGTTCGCCACCATCGCATCACAGATGCTCGAACGGTGCCATATCGAGGTCAAGGAGATGAAACCGTCCGATGCAGGCGCCTTCATCAAGTCGAAGGACCCGCTCCGGCGCGTATATGTCATGGACAACCGCGTGGACCAGTATTTTGACTATGTGTGCGGGCAGTTCGACCGCGTCAAGATGACATGCAAGAAGACCCTCTGCCCGTCTCTTCTCGCGATAGCGAAGGATGGCATCTACTACACCCCGCTGCATGAATACTGGGCGCTCATGATCGACGGGGACCAGTGCTACAAATACGAGACCGAGCTTGTCACTACCCTCTACGGTTCCGGCATCACCGAAATCCCGCTTACGAGGGTGAACGCGCGGCTGTATGACGAGTACAGGAAGTTCATCACGCGTTACGGCGACAATGTCCTGGACCTTGGCCAGCGGACACTAACCCTGGTTCGGTAGAAGCGACCGCAGGTGCTCCTGGATGAAGATGTATTCCCACTCCAGCGATTTCAGGACCCCGTCATGCACCGCCAGGACTACTGCCCCGGTACGGTTCCTGACCACCTCGAAGCTGTCCTTGAACTTGGTTGAACTGACGGTGATTACGAAGTCCGAGAACTTGTAGCCGCGCAATTCCTTATTGTTGATCTTAACCTCCTGGATCCGCCCATGGAGGTTTTCTTTTACGAACCGGGTGCAGTCGTCAACGAACTGCTGCCGGCCTTCCTTGATTGGTGATTCAGGTTCCTTTTCTGGCATGGTTACCTACATTAAAAAGGCGGCCCGCGAAGGCCGCCTTGAAAGATGATTGGGACTTACTGGATGGCGACCTTGACGCCGCGCGTCGTGCTGGCCCTGAGCTCCATCGTCACATGGAGGACGCCGTCCTTGAATGACCCCTTGACGGAATCTTCGTCAATGGGGAGCGGGAAGTCGAAGCTGAATTCGAACTTTCCGGTGAGGTATTCCGGGATCGACACCTTGGTTTCGAGAACCGGGCGCTTGCCCTTTTCGCCCTTGAGCGTCTTTTTGATGAGGTTCGATTGGAGTTCGCGCACGCCGGTAATCCGCACCGCACCGTTGAAGTATTGGACATCGACGGAGTTCTTGTCAACGCCCGGGAGGTCAACATAGAAATGGTAGGTGTTGTTGGCGAGGATCATTTCGTAGAATGGTTCGCCGCTTGTCACCTGGACATGCTGCGCCTGGGCCTGTTCCTGCGGCTGTTGCTGCGCCTGGGTGGCCTGGGGCTGCCCCTGGCCTTGCTGAATCTGCTGTTGCTGCATGCGCTGCTGCTGCATAATCTGCTGTTGCTGCATGCGCTGCTGCTGTTGCATCTGTAACATCTGCATCTGCTGCGGGGTCAGCTGCGGACGCTGCGGCTGGGCATACTGGAACTGGTTGGGTGGCATGGTGGCCTGCTGCTGCGGGTAGCCCATGTTCGGCTGCTGATAGCCCATGTTCGGCTGCGGGTAGCCCATGTTCTGTTGCGGATAGCCCTGGTTTTGCGGATAGCCACCTGGCGGGTAGCCCATGTTCGACATGTTCGGCATGTTCGGTCTCCTACCGTTCACCTGTCCGGGAATGACAAAAGTGTCGGCTAGATCTTTGTTGATGTTCGAGTTGCGCAAGGTGTCTTGCCACGACATGTGGGGGCCGTTCCCGTCGGCGCCGTATGACACTCCACCGAGAGGAGGGCCTGAAAGCGATTCAACATCTAGCGTGTCCTGGGATATAGTAGGCATTCCGTCACTCCTGGTTGCATCATGGTCAGCCGGCGCGTTGCCGAAACCGAAGAAATGCGCGATTTTTTGCAAAAATGACACATCGTTACCATGACTGATTGGTTTGTTCGGTATGAAACTAGGTTTTCACTATCCCGGTACATTCCTCGAAAAGCTCCTGCAACTTGGAGTTTTGCCGCAGTTTTTCGAGGGCGGCGAGACGGAGAGTCCTCACATGGGCCTTTGAGACGCCAGTGCAGGCCGCGATGTCCTTGGATGACATGTCGAACCCGTCCATGCCGAACGATGCCTTGATGATGCTGATTTCCCGGGGGCCCAGGGTCTCCTCGATTGCCTCCAGGAGCATCTTGCGGACTGCCGGGTCGAGGAAAGCATTTTCCTCTGCCGTATTTTCGTCCTTGGGTGAGGCGATTGTGTCCTCGACGGTTATGCTGCTGTCCTCGGCAATGTGGTCGCTGGTGGAACCGGTGTGGTAGAGGACGGCCTCGGCTTCCTCGCCGAACATGATGCTGCTGACGGGCTTGCCTTCTTTTTTTGCTTTCAATACGCGCTGGCGGACTTTAGGCGGGAGGTGGATTGGATCGGCTGTGTCGATGAACTGCTGCATCTGCCACCGGATATGCCATACGGCGAAGCTGCCGAACTTGGTCCGGCTCGTCGGGTCGTACTCGTTGAGCGCAGTCAATATCCCGAGCTTGCCGGCCGAGTAGAAGTCGGTGACGGGCAGCTGGTAGTTGGATGCGTAGTCGCATGCCATGCGGAATACGAAGCGGAGATGGGACTTGACGATGCGGAGCTTTATTGCCTCGCGATGTGCGCGATTCTTGGTTGTCCGGTAAATCTTGAACAGCTCGCGTTCGGTGGCGTCAGGAAGTATCTTGCAGGAACGAAGTTCGTCAAAGATTGTCTTCGGCGTGCCGCCCAGAATGGGGTTTTTCATTATCCGACCATTCAGTTATATCGTTAAATAATATACAAATTTCGACTATTTTTTCAAAATGCTTGGATTGAAATTACGAAAAATATATTTTATTAGCATCTCACCCACAAATTAGCAGGTAAAAAGTTGAGCAAACAAGAAACCGCACTGTCCGATAAGAGGCTGTTGAACCTTATCGGAAAACCGACCCCGGGCACTCAATACAATAAGACCGATCTTCCTCCGGTCGAAAAACTCCTCAAACACTATGGGCTTAACGCAAATAAGGTCTATCCTTATTACAAGGTCCTCAAAAGACTCGGGTGGGTTTCCGACAAGCCGGACGCCTTCCGCTCCAATGTCCGCAAGCAGCGCAACCGCATGAAGGAAGAGGGCCAGGTTGCCGAGATGCCGGATGAGGATATTCTGGACAGCGTCAGGTTTGCGTCCGAGGGTCAGATTGCAATTCTTCGCCAGGACCTTGCCAAGCAGCAAAAGGCGCTCGACCAGGTAAAGACAGAGAAGTTCATCGCCCAGCAGATTATCGACGCGATGACACAGTCCATCAAGTCTGTCAAGCCATACTCGTTCAATATCACCGTGGCAAAGCCGGATCGTTCGGCTCAGGTGAAGGGCAAGTATTACAATATCCTGCCGATTTCCGATGTCCACTACGGCGAAGTGGTGAACGGGCGCACAATTAACGGCATCAACAACTACAACACTACCATCGCCAAGAAGCGTCACGAACTCCTGTTCCGCAAGAATTACGAGTTCGCTTCCGTATATGGGTGCGATGAGCTCCATATATTCATGCTCGGCGACATCTTCTCGGGGAATATCCATGGCGAACTGCGCGAAACCAACGAGAAGGTTATCACGGACTGCGTCCTCGACTACTATGCCTTCATTGTCGGCCTCATCGACGCATACTCCAAGTATTACAAAAAGATTACGATTTCTTGCGTTGTCGGCAACCACGCCCGCAATACCGACAAGTATCAGTTCAAGAACAAGGGCAAGGACAGCTACGAATACATACTCTACGGCTTCATGAAGGCCTACTACGACATGCCTACTACGCCGAAGAATGTGTCCGTCAACCTTACCGAAAGCACCGTCCAGTTCACCAAGGTCGGCAAGCAGATTTGGAAACTGGAACATGGCGACCGTTACAAGGGCGGCAGCGCGTTCGTCTCCCCGTTCAGCACCGTCGTCCGCGACAACTTCAAGGACAAGGGCATGTTCGCTGGCAGTGAGGATCAGAACTTTGATGCCGTCATCATGGGTCACTGGCACATCGGTGGCGAAATGGCGCTTTCCGGCACCAACACTCCGGTTTACCTCAATCCCAGCATTGTCGGTCCGGGTGAATACTCCGTGCACAACCTTCACAGCAGCTATCCGGCCGAGAGCTTCGTGTTCGTCACGGACGGCACTCGCGTGGTCTCCAAGGGTTCAGTGAACCTCATGGGCATCCAGCGATGAAGAAACGCCCGGTAAGGAATGAATGCTTCTACACCACTCCAGACAATGTGGAGTGGTGTCTTGGAACGCTTAACCTGTCTGAGTTTGATCTAATTGTCGAACCGTCAGCTGGCACCGGGGCGTTCTCATCGCAGATACCCGGATGTGTCGCCATGGACATTGACCCGCAAGGACCGGGTATAGAGAAGCGCGATTTCTTCGACTATATGCCGGACATGGGAAAATACCACAAAATTCTTACCGTGGGCAATCCCCCGTTCGGCCGGCAGTCTTCGCTTGCCATCAAATTTATTAAGCACGCCGCGAAATTTTCCGACACTATCGCGTTCATTCTGCCCAATTCATTCTACAAGGAAAGCATGGTCGCCAAGTTGCCGAGGGAGGTCGTACCGGAGTTCAGTACGGACCTCGATGACAACATGTTCATAGACGGGGACACCCTCAGGATTATTCCCTGTTCATTTTTCGTGTTTAACACGCACAGCGGATTGCGCGAACCGCCAACGGTATATACGACCGAGGATTTCGAGTTCGTAAAGAAGTCTGAGAACCCGGATAACTCGATCCGGCGTGTGGGCTTCTATTCCGGGCGCATTGAGAGCCCTGACGCATCCGAACAGAGCCACTACTTCGTAAAATGGCTTAATCCGAATGCGAAGAAGAGGTTTTCCAAGATAAAATGGGTCCGCGACAATACGGTCGGACCCAGGTCAATTTCCAAGAATGAAATGATTGCCGCCTATCTAGGCGTTCCAGGCTACACGCGCACCTGCTAGTGTCTCGGCGGACGAGGCGGTCTGCAGCAATGGCACGGCGGGACCGGGGCCTGTCTCGGGACGCATCCGCATACCGGAGAAGGCATCCAGCCTTTCGGGAGCCACCAGTGCGGCAGGAACTGCCACGGGGTAGGCCCTGGCCAGTATGGATGCCATGGCCAGTATGGATGCCCCCACCAGTGTGGTACGGGGTCTCCGGGACGGTGGTTCCAGAAATCAGGGTAGAGGTGGGAAGGTACGACTTCCCATGGTCCCGCTTGCGGTTCAGGGGGGTGGCACGGCCCGGTAGGGCGAGGTTGCGTCGGGATGAACAGCGGGGTCTTAGGGATCATGTGCCAGTAGGCAATACAGGGACGCGTAATGGGGGAAAACGGGTCACCGTAGGCCCGCATTGGCGCATGTGGTCTGCAATGTTCACACATAGTCGGTTCCTTTCCACCTCTATCGTAGAGAGTTTACAACTTGGTCTCGTAATTTTTTGCTATATTTCGTGCAATATCGGAGATACCAAAAATGATTGAGATACCGGGAAAGTATTGCACCGCAAAGGTCTATACCGACAATATCGAGGAAGCCGCGTTCAAGCAGATAATGAACCTCATGAACCAGCCGTTCGCTGCTGGTTCCGATTGCGCTATCATGCCTGACTGCCATGCGGGCGTCGGCTGTGTCATCGGTCTGACTGCCAAGATTACCGACAAGGTGGTCCCGAACCTGGTAGGCGTGGACATCGGCTGCGGCATGCTCGTGACGAAGATTGGGAAGGATGTTCCGCTCGACCTGAAACAGGTAGACAAGATTATGCACCGGGACATCCCGTCCGGCATGAACCACCGCAATGTCAAGCACAAGTATGCCGATCGGGTCGCCTTGGACGAGATGTATGCGCCGGTCAACGCCGACAAGTTGAAACTTTCGGTCGGGACGCTCGGCGGGGGAAACCACTTCGTAGAAATCAATGTCGATTCCGGCGGAAACCACTATATCGTCATACATTCTGGGTCCAGGCACCTCGGCATCGAGGTATGCCGCTACTATCAGGACCTCGCCATCAAGTATCACCGCAACGACCGGACCGCAATCCAGGACGCCATCAAGAAGTTGAAGCGCGAAGGGCGCGAGCGTGACATCGAGGAGACCATCCAGAAGATGAACGCGGAGCGTCCGCCCGTCCCGAACGAGCTGGCCTATCTCGAAGGCCCGATCATGACCGACTACCTGCATGACATGAAGATTGCCCAGGAGTTCGCCATCAACAACCGCGAGGCGATGATGGAAGTTCTCCTCGACGGGCTTGGCATCAAGACCCGGGACATCCTCGCGAAATTCTGTACGGTTCATAACTACATTGACCTGGACCAGAAAATCCTCCGCAAGGGCTCGATTTCCCTCCTGAAGGGCGAACGGGCCATCATCCCCATGAACATGAGGGACGGTTCGCTCATTGTCGAGGGCAAGGGTAACCCGGACTGGAACTATTCTGGCCCGCACGGCGCCGGACGCCTCATGTCCCGGTCCAAGGCCAAGGAGACCCTCAGGATGGAGGACTTCAAGGCTTCCATGGAGGGTATCTACACGACCTGCGTTTCTACCGGAACCATCGACGAGAGCCCGATGGCCTACAAGCCGTTCGAGGAAATCATGGCCAACATCGAGCCGACCGCGACCATCGTCGAGCGCATCAAGCCTATCTACAACTTCAAGGCGTCGGAGGGATAATGACGAAGGCGAAAACGGCGAAGGAGACCGTGGAGATCGTCCTGTTTAACGGGCGTCCCCGCGAATCAGGCAACATAATTCCCCAGGAGACCGTCGAATCCATTGCAAGGGAAATCAGCACCGGGAAGGAACTGGCCCTGCAGGAGCTTGACCCCATTGGCCGCAAGGTCGCGGGCAAGAGCGAAGTCGAGGTCTGGAAGGAACGCATCATGGCCGACGCTGTATCGTGCCGCCTGGAAGGCGAAGTCCTGTTCGTGACTTTCGCAATCCGATCCAACCGGTACGGCAAGCGGTTCCAGGCCGCCCTCAACACGCATGGCGTCCGTGGCCTGTATTTTTATCCGGTTGGCTACGGGGTCGCCGACAAGAACGGCGTGATA
>Ga0310697_10006181_pt1 | contig 11420 bp, 12 predicted proteins | sample 172DNAGHGlowgp2_FD_203883 | JGI IMG/M metagenome (GOLD analysis project Ga0310697, IMG submission 203883) | Sheep rumen microbial communities from Palmerston North, Manawatu-Wanganui, New Zealand - 1728 DNA GHGlow gp2 (v2) (version 2) | ecosystem: Host-associated > Mammals > Digestive system >... | reverse complement strand
ATCTGCTTGGAACTGCGGTTATATATCACCATCTGCTTGGTGGCCGTTCCCTGCAAAGTGATCACCGTGTCAAAGGCCACAGTGTCCTTGTTAAAGGCCAACACATCGCTCGACGAGGTAGTGAAACCATCCTCGATGCACGAGGAAAGCGCCGACATGAACATCAGCACCAATGCGGCCAGCCACAGAGAGTGTTTAGTATGAATCATTGCTGTTAATCTATCGGTTAGGTGTACAACATATAATGAACGGAGAAGCGGTGCATTTAGTATATTCCGGCACAGGTCACCATTCAAAAAGCGCCACTACAGGATAGTGGTCGCTCTCGCCAGCCTTGACACGCCTGCACCACAGAGGCTTGATGTCCCCACGATACAAGATATGGTCGATTTTGACATACATGTAATGCTCGTGATACGTGTAGATGGGTCCAAAACCCGTTTCGGCCCAAGCGTCACGCAGGTCCTCGCCACAGATGGTGCGGTAAGCATAGGAGCCGGGCGTGTCGTTCATGTCACCCACCACGAGCACATCGCCACTGTCCTCGTCGAGCATGGCCCGCAAAGCCCGAGCCTGTCGTGCATGGGTCTGGAATCCCGATTCCAGCTTGGTGGCAACCGACTGTATGCGGCGCTTGCGCCCCGAGGCGACATTCATCGACTCGATGACGTTGCTCTCGTTGGCTGTGAGCTTCAAAGAACTCAAGTGCATGTTTACCACACGCAATTCCCCCGCTGGAGTTTGAACGTCCCACGCCTTGATAAAATAATTCATCGTATCGCGGTCAAGGGCTGGGGATTTCACATCGGTGAACGGATACTTGGACAAGATACCCACATCAAAGAAGTGTTTCTTGCGATAGGGGTATTTCTTATACAGCTCATCGAGCATCGATGCCAAACGGGGCTGTTGCTCGTAGGAGAAATAGACCAGTCCCTCCTGAATCAGCACGATATCGGCATCCTCATCGAGAATATAGCGCATGTTCTTGCTGGGCAACGTGGAATCGTTGTACCAGTTAAACTCGGTGACGTTCATCGTCAGGACCTTGAGCTGCGATTTATCGGGGTCGGCCTTGTCACTATACAGGTTTAACGGAGAGATCAAGCGAAGCGTGGGCCAAGCGAGGAACAACGCCCCCACCAGGATGACAGCCGAACGCCACTGCCTGCACAGCACGAGCAAAGCCAGGAGGGCCAACACGACCACAGCCACAGCAGGCAGAGCCAATGTCACCAACGACGGCAGTGCCCACACCATGGGATCAATACGACCGCCATAGGCGGCAAACAGTAGAGCAAAAGCCGCCACGACGGCAAGCAAATGAAGGATATATTTCATGGATTCATTCTATCGGCTAGAGTTTCCAGCCCGGCTTGAAAAGCGGTTGCTGGGCAGTGAAACGAGGGAAATAGGTCTTGAGCAACCAAATGGTGGGCCACTCGAGAATCATTGTCAAGACAAATACCAGCACCGTGAGCGTTATGCCCGGTTCCATACCCAAACGCAGGATGCACAATGAACGGATGGGAAGGAAGAACAGCGGGTGTGTGCCCAGGATGATGAGCGAGAAGCGTCCGTAGTGGCACAAGACGGGGATGTGAGGCAATGGCTTGCAAGCCCAGAAAAGAGCCACAATGGCGACAAAGGGCAGCAAGTATAGTTTCCAATAGGGAGGCAAGACCTGGAAATGAAGGTTCATAAACTCACTCAAGATATAGACCGGCAAAGCCACGACCAGTAATGCGACAAAGCCCCATCGGTCCCATCGCGATGGGTTCAGTGCCCCCAAGCGTTTCATGCCCCATCCCAGGAAGAAATAAGGCATAGCCACCAACGCGGTGTCCATCATCAATGGCAGCCTAAGGCCCCTTATGCCCATTTCATAACCCAACAACGAAATCGCCACTACAGCCATCAATACTCCCCACCATGGTTTAATCACCTGTTGCAGCAGGTAAAAAACCACGTTGACCCAGAAGAGGCTCAAGAGGAACCACAATGGTGTAGTGATGAGCCAGTAGCGTTGAACAAACGGATCTATCAAATCGCCCCAGGATACCGTCACGACATCAGAGCCCAGCGCCATGCACAAGAGAGCCTGTGGCAGCCGTAGGGCAAACACCAGAACGATAAAAAAAACGAACGGCACAAGGATGTTGTTGACCTTGCGCCGCGTGAAGTCGGCAAACCCGTTATAATGCTTAAAGAAAATACCCGATATGAAATAATACATGGGCAGACGGAACGCCTGTAACGCATTATTCAGGTTGGGTGCCAGATAGTCAAAAAAGTCATGGTCAATGTGGTACATCACGATGAGCATGATGCACAAGCATTTCATAAAGTCGATAAACGCAATGCGCTGCGGCTGTGTAGGCATCACAATTTCGACTCCAACATGTTGATGACCCTCGAGAAGTCGGTCATCTCGGCAATCTCCTCGGGCTCGAAGTCAATGTCGAAAGCATCCTCAAGTTCAGAAGCCAACATGAGGTGATGCAACGAGTCCCAAGGCTCGCAATTCTTCTGGGAAACATCGGTGGTGACCTCATCCATTTCAAAGGTCTGACGCATGATTTCCAGCACTTTATCCTTTAAATTCATAATACTCTGATATTATAACAGTTCTTGATTTCAAACACCCCGTTCAAGGGCATGACATAATGCTTGGAGCCATCATCGCCCTGCTTGACACACACCATACCCAGCCGATCATAGAAATCGGCGGTCTGTCCATTCTTGGCAGTGGGCAGGTAGTCGGCATCCAGCTTGCGGTAGCCATCGAGCCTCAAGAGGTTGAGCACTGTCTTGACAAAAGCATCCTCGATGCCCTTGCCCAGAATGCGGCAGCTGAGCAACAATGAGTCGATATACACCTCATCGTCGGCAACGGGTTGCAAGAAAACCGTTCCCGTGATGCCACTATCGCCAAAGCGGTCACTCACCCTGACACAGTAGATGAGCCATCCCTGATCGAGGCGTTGCTGCACATCGGCCTCGCTATAGCGGCGTGTGGTGAGATTGAACTGGTTGGTCTTTTGAGTCATCTGGGCGATGCGGGGCAGGTTATGCTCATCGGCAGGAATGACCTCCAACTGCATATCCAAGCTGTAGAGGAACTGATCGAAATCGGCAAAACGAGACTGCTCGGCACGCCTTAGAGCGTTAGAGCGATACTGCTCGGTCTTGGACAAGTCCTCCTGTGTCACCGAGTAGATGCGGAAGTACTTATCCACCAGTTGCTTGAAGAAAGACATCAGCAGATAAGGCTTAACCGGAAAATCGGGCACCTCGACCTGCGGCAACAACTGTTTCACCAACTCGCGCTCAGCCGGATTGTCATCAATAAAAACCATGCTATCCAGCCCAATGTTGAGCTCGTCGGCCAATGCACTGATGTTGTTAGCCTTGTCCTGCCAGTTGATGCGCACAGCGCTGAAGTGCTCCCGCTTGATCACCATGTTGGGGTTCATCTTCCATGCCTCTTGTACATCGGCTTCATTATTCTTGCTGCACACCGCCAGAATCACACCCGCTCGAGACAGCTGCAACAAGGCACGTTGCCAGTAGGAAAAGGCCTTGCCAGGATATTCACCACCCAGCTGGATGCCATCCACACCATCTTCGCCCAGGACGCCGCCCCACAGCGTATTGTCGAGGTCTAACACAAGGCACTTCTTGCGCTGCATAGCCATCTCGCACTCCACACGCTGCCACCAAGCCTGGAAGTCGTGGGCCAACTTGGGACTGAGCAGGGTCTGCGACATCATGTAGTACTTCCAATTGATGAGTGATTGCGCATCGTATCGTGAAGTGAAGTCACTCAAATCCACCCACTTGACACTGGTACGCTGCCTTGACAGCTCAACGGCATAGCTGTTGAATGAGGAGATTGCTTGGTCAACTGCGGTATCATCGCCAGTGAGCCTCAGAGGGAATAAATTCACCAGCGAGAAGATCACAAACGGCTTAGCGGCGTCCACGCTCCCCAGTACCAGATCCAACTTGTCACGGTAGGACTCTATCTCCAGAGCGAGCTGGCTACCGTCGGGGTTAATGGGCACCTGATAACACCAGATGTATCGGTCGGCATCATCGGGCACCAGGCTAATGTCGCCATAACCTGAATAGGTCATGCCACTGTCGCCCAGAAAGGCCTCAATCGTATGGTTGCGAAAGACAAAAGTCTTCATTTCTTATTTCCTTATCATTCGGTACACCTTACTGAGGGTGCGCCACAAGCAAGGGCGCATCATCAAGAGGTGGATTATTTTCCATTTCACGCCGTGGTAATCGGCCTCGGGTCCCACACATGGAAAAGGATAGAGGCTGGCCTTGCGTATCCGTTCCAGGGTCTCGTCCACCAGGCCGGTCGTAAGCGCCTTGGTCATCGAGAAAAAAAGATACACATTCCTCACGCCATCGACGCTGGCAGGCGCTTGTTGTCCCATGGAATTTTCAAATTGACGAGCGGTGGCATTGATGGATGCTGCCGAATCGACCTGGCTACAAATGCGGCGTCGCAGGTGCTCACGGTCGGTATTGTGCATCGCGCTGTCACCACGCTTCACATAGCAATACACCTGCTGGGCGTCATGAGCCACACGAGGAGCATTGAGAAGGAATCGTGCTATCAAAGCGCCATCTTCACACACGATGAGGGAAGGGTCAAAACGCCAATGCCCCTGTTCGAGGTACTCACGGCGGACGATAAATCGCCACACATAGGGCGTCATGCTATGGGCGGTCAGGAAGTCATAGCCCGTAGAAGGAGCAGTAGTGGCATAGTTATCGTCACGAGTGTGGGGCAACTGATTTCCCTCCATATCCATGCAGCAGTAATTGAAAGAGAGAACATCCAAGTTCTCGTCCTGAATCCTGTTGAGCAATCGAGGAACGGAATTATTGCTGATGTGGTCGTCACTGTCCACAAACATGAGGTAGCACCCGCGGGCATTATCCAAGGCCAGATTGCGTGCAGCGCTGACACCGGCATTGCGCTGGGTCAACACGCGCACCTGAGGATGCTCAAGGGCGAACGACCGTACCAGCGCACAGCTGGAGTCGGTGGATCCGTCGTCCACGGCCAGCACCTCATAGGAGTCGGCATCCATATCCTGACTTACAATAGATTGCAAACACTGGAGCACATAGGCTTCAGTGTTGTAGATCGGAACAATGTATGTCAGCAACGGGGCAGTCATAGGGATTGAGCCTCGACCAATTCAATCAAGCCATTATCCTTCTTAAACATGAAGGCTATGAGGCGATTATCCATTGCGCAAGCAGGAACGGGTCCGCTAACCGTCAAGAAGCGGTCCCGGCGCAACTGCGCTATTGCGGCCTTGATGTCCTGCACCTGGTAGCAGATGTGATAAGGTGACACACCTACCGAGGCCAGTGTGCGTGCAACAGGGTTATTGTCGTCAAGCGGTTCCAGCAATTCCACACACGGAGCATCTGCCTTCTCGAGGAAACACACCTTGACATGCTGTAAAGGGTCATCAACCACAGGCGCCGGCGTATAGCCCATAGCCAGGTAGAACCCTTTGGTCTTCTCGATACTGCGGCAAGCGATACCAATGTGATGGAAGGTGAGTTGCTGGTCCATGAATCATCAATATTCTATCACGGGAGAAACATGGCAATGGTGCATCTGCATGATGGCCGATCCCCAACTCAATCCGGCGCCAAAGGCACTCAACACGACCTTGTTATCGCCCTCGAGCTTGCCATTGAGCTCGCTGGAGATGGTTAAGGGCACCGAGGCACTGCTCACATTACCATACTTGCCGATGCAATAAGGCACGCGGTCATGTGAAATCTTAAGTTTCTTGACAAAAAAGTCCATCATGAAACGATTGGCCTGATGGAATACCAGGTAATCCACATCATCGATGGTGTCATTGGTCTCCTTCAGGAGCGCCTTAATACTCTTGGGTACCTTGCTGATGGCAAAATTAAACACATCCATGCCATCCATGAACACCTCCAAGTCGCTGCGAATGTTGCCGTCTTCCTGCTCACGCTCCACACAAGATTGGGGCGTGATGGGATTGCGCATTCCCGCATGGATCTTGAGCGTGTCGGCACCACTGCCATCGGTATAGAGCATGAACGTGGATGGCTGGAAATCACCCTTCTCGACGAGCGTTGCCGTTCCTGCATCGCCATAAAGCGGCCAGTCCACCTTGTCACGGCGGTTGACAATCTTGGAAAACGTTTCCCCGTCGAGCAGCAGCACGCGGTTAACCCCCTCCATCGAGGCATAGGCAAAAGCCGTGCTCAAGGCAAACAGGTAGCCCGAGCATCCCAGCGAGATATCAAAGCACATCGTCTCTCGCGGCAGTCCCAGCCGTTCTTGCAGCAGGCAGGAAGTAGCCGGAATGCGGTAATCAGGGGTCTGGCTCATGAACAAGAGCACATCAATGCTCTCGGGAGCGATACAATTGTCGGTCATCAATTGCTGAGCAGCCTTGAAGCATAAGTCACTAGCAGTGACATCGGAGGCAGCAATGCGCCGCTCAACGATACCAATATTGTTGATGGTTTTCTCTATTTCTTCCTCGGGAATCAGGTAACCCAAATCCTTGTTATAGACTACCTGCTGGGGTACACAAGCGCTAATGGCCTTAATTCCCACCCCATGAAAAGTCAATTTAGCCATAATGTCTTGCAGAGAGAGATGATTCAGGGATTTAAGATTATAAACAAGAAAACCCAGCCATCAGCCCATGCGGTGGCAGGTGATCCTGTTTGCGGTATTTAAGCTATCATCCGACCCTATTGCTAACAGCGTTATAGAGGTCCTCAACCGTATTGCTATTACGGATATCATCACCTCGAAATTCCACATCATACTCCTCATCGACCATAGCAATGACCGATAGGGCAATGAGTGACGACCATTCTTTCAATTCCTTGAACCGAGTGGTAGCCTGTATAGTGTCGGTATCTGTTTCTTCAAACAGATCCGCAAAGTTCTCTATGAATTGTTTCAAATTCATACTGCAATTATAACGCAAAAACAGCGAAGATATTTTTACGGCGTGCAAATTTATATAAAAAATATTAAATCCACACCTAAAAGAAGGTTATTTGCAGTAAAAATTAGCCCTTTTAGTGACCATAGAACCGCAACTTAACCAAAAACAATTATCTAAAAGTCAAACTTCATGGCCGGAACGCCCAGGTAGGTGGCATTATCACGAGGCTGTGTCATGAGCACACTGTTGGCGCCCAAGGTGACCCCGTTGCCGATGGTCATCCCCTGGAGCACGACACTGGCCACCCCCAGCAGGTTGTTGTCACCGATGGTGATACCTCCTGAAAGATGTGCGGCGGGCATGAGACCGTTGAAGTCACCGATGACATTATCGTGGCCCACCACCACATGATCATTGAGCAGGTTGAAGCTGCCGATGGAGACATCGCAAGAAATCATGCAGTCGTTCTGGATGATATTACCCTCACCCATCTTGAAGGTGCGCTTGTCCACGAGGAACAGCGACGGATCGATGAGATTGGGAAAATAGATATTGTCGCTGGTAATCTCTTCACGAATGCGGCGAACCACCTTGTTATCGTTGATGGCAATGGCGAGAGCCAGAGGCTCGGTAATGCCCAGAAGCTTATCCATGCCACCAAGCACAGTGCCGTATTGAGAAACCACTGTATCGGCAGGCTTGCTGTCATCAAAGAAACCAATCAGTTGCCAGTCGCCACCGGCAGCATTTATCCTATTGATGAGGCAAGCGACTTCCTTGCCAAATCCACCAGCGCCATAAATCGCGATTTTCTTCATAAGTGTATATCTTATTAATTGAGTTAGTATTCACACATCATTTCTTGCAGCAAGCCTTGATTTCCCGAGCCACAAGTTCCACATCCTCATCGCTCACCCAGGGTCCACTGGGCAGGCACAGTCCCATGGAGAACAGTTCCTCGCTCACGCCATTGACATAGGCAGGAGCGCCCGAGAACACGGGTTGGGTGTGCATGGGTTTCCACAAGGGCCGGGACTCGATATTGCAGGCCTCGAGATGCAGTCTTATTGCGTCATAATCGGTAGCCGTCTTCACCGGGTCGATCAGGATCGTGTTAAGCCAGTAATTGCTGTCGGAGCGCTCGTCACGGTTGGTGTGCACGGTAATGCCATCGACATCGCCCAACAATTCCACATATCTATCACACAGGTGCTTGTGGTGGGCCAGATGCTCATCGAGAACCGTCATCTGTCCACGCCCGATGCCCGCGCAGATGTTGCTCATGCGGTAATTATACCCAATCTCCTTGTGCAAGTAATAGGGCACAGGCTCACGGGACTGTGTGGCATAGAACATGGTCTTTTTCTTGCTCGCCTCATCGGGGCAAATGAGTGCGCCACCACCGCTGGTGGTAATCATTTTGTTGCCGTTGAAACTCATGATGCCAAAATCGCCGAAAGTGCCACACAACTGTCCACGATAAAGCGAGCCGAAGGCCTCGGCAGAATCCTCGATGACGGGTATCTCATATCGCCGTGCGATATCCATAATCTCATCGATCATGGCCGGCATACCATAAAGATAGACAGGGATAATGGCTTTGGGCTTGCGTCCGGTCTTGGCGATACGATCCTTGATAGCATCCTCAAGCAGATTGGGGTCCATGTTCCATGTTTCACGCTCGCTATCGACAAACACCGGAGTCGCCCCTTGATAGACAATAGGGTTGGCGCTGGCCGAGAAAGTCATCGACTGGCAAATCACCTCATCGCCACGTCCCACGCCCAAGTTAACGAGTGCAAGATGTATGGCGGCAGTGCCCGAGCTGAGTGCCACAACGCGCTTGTCATGACCACACAACTGTTCCAAATCCTGCTCAAAAGCATTCACATTGGGTCCAAGTGGCACAACCCAGTTGGTATCGAAAGCCTCTTGAATGTACTTCATTTCTTGTCCACTCATGTGGGCCAGACATAGTAAAATCTTATTATTAGCCATAATGTTCTTTAAAGTTTTATATCCTTAGATAACAGCGTCTCGTGACCAGGATAGATGTGACACTGCCTGGCCAGACGTTTAATCATGGCCTCGCTGCTAGCGGCCAATTCCTTGTCGGAGTGCGGGAAGCTAACCACCGTCTTTATACCCGGGATGTAGCTGTCGCCCGTGAAAATCATATCATTGACCATCCAGGTCACACAAGAGGGGCTATGCCCCGGCGTATAGACTGCGGATGCGCTCACGCCCTCGAAGAGCGAGACGATTGCGCCATCGTTGACAATCTTGATATTCTCGGGTGCATCCAGGACGAAGGGCTCCTCGTGATACCTCGAGAAATTCAATTTGTCGCTCAACAGTCCTTCCCTTCCCGACTCGTTGGTCAGGATATCCAGTCCAGGAAATAAGGCCAACAGATGGTTCAAGCCATAGATGTGATCAAAATGGGAGTGAGTGAGCAGGACGCCACGCACATTGCCCTTGATGTGCGGCAAGATGCGATCGACATCGCCGCAATCCACTAGCCATGTATCCCCCCCACATGACAAGACATAGGTGCACGAATTGAAGATCCTGTTGACCACTTGACGCACACACATCTTGCTATCGTCAACCATAGGATAATTGGCAGCTTGTGTCATCACCAGGACCTCCTATACATTATTGGGCATACAGGTAGAAAGGCATCCCCTTGCCAAACGTCTTCTTATTCGTCTGCACACGCACAGACTCCACTTGACGCGCACGATCGATGACCTCGTCCAGGAAAGATCCAAACATGGGTCCAGCCATCATCTGGGGTCCCTCTACACTAGGTACCAGGTTGAACTCGATGAATAAGGGCTCACCATCGGGCAGGACAGTGACGTCCCATCCCACAAAATCGAAGTAAGGCAACCGGTGGTGCATCTTGAGCAGGGTTTGTATCACTCCCTGATAATTGGGCACCACCAGATGTTCTACCCCCGTTTCTTCCTTGAGCGACGTTACCTTCATGTTCTTGAAACGGAAAACACGGTCATCAACCCTGCCTTCACTATCGATAAGGCAAGTGCCGCCCCCCTGTGAGACGTTATCCTTTATAGCCCCCTTGCCACCGAAACGCAGATGGGCATAGGGATAAAGGTACTCATAGGATCCATCCAGACGTCGGTAGGTATAGAGTCGCATCGAGTTGAGCGAGGTGGGATTCACCTGCTGCAAGTCGGGATGCTGGACAACCTTCTCCTGCACTGTGAAATTGATACCATAGCGTTGAAACAGAAATTGAATCCTGTCAGCATCGGGAGCGACAATCTGCTCTACGCCCTCGCCGTTACAGGTCTCGACCGTGGGCTTGATGATCATCTCGCCACGATAATGCAGAACGGCATCCAGTGCCTGATGTGCAGTTATTTCCTCGCCATTACGGTAGAAGTGCCCGTGCATGTTCTTGACGATGGCTACAGGCTGTTTCACCATCGGGAACAAATCGCTGTAGATGTTCTTGTCGAGATAGGCGTCCTTGAAATCATGACGGTTGAGCGATGGAATCACATAGAAATAATACACGTCCATCGACAGGTAACGGTCACTGTGGATGCCATTGAGCGACGAGAAGTAGTCGTCAAACATCATCGACACCTTGAAGCCGCGCTGCTCATAGTAGGCCGAAAGTTCCTTCTTGTGAGCCTTGTAGTTGAAATCCTCTGGCATAACATGGGACTTGAAGTACCAGTCACCCCAAAAGAACTCCTTATTGCTATTGATGTACTGTGCCATATAAGTAGTGAGTGTCCATGTTAATAGTCAATGACATCCAGTATGCGTACATGGTCAGCATAAAACTCCATGCTTGCCCATGCCAAGCCCACGCCAAACCCGCATGCCACGCAGTGTTTTTCCTCACCTGCCAGCTGCTGTCCACAACGGGAGACCATCGTCAAGGGAATCGATGCACTGGTGACGTTACCATATTCCTCAAGACAATAGGGCGTCTTCTCGGGAGGAATCTTTACCGCCTTGCGGATCTTCTCGTCGATAAACTTGTTGGCTTGGTGCAACAGCAAGAGGTCCACCGTCTCGACGTCGATGTTGAATGTTTCGATCAAACCCTTGAGCGAACGCGGAGGCTGCTTAATGGCAAAGCCAAAGACGTCCATGCCATTGACAACCATATCAATGCCACGCCTGAACACGCCAGGCGTGACTTCTTGCTCCTGCAACGCCTCGGGGGTAACAGGATTGCGCATTCCGCCGTAGGGAGCCCACACCGCATCAAATCCACTGCCATCAACACCATACATGAAATTCATGGGTCTTGAATGCTCGGGATCAAACTCCAGCGCAGTAGCGGTGGCCGCATCGCCAAAGAGTGGCCGCACCGTGGTGTCACGTTGATTACGGTTAAGGGTGTTGGTCTCGGCAGCAACAAGAATAGCACGCTTGAAGGTG
>Ga0310697_10006179_pt1 | contig 11423 bp, 7 predicted proteins | sample 172DNAGHGlowgp2_FD_203883 | JGI IMG/M metagenome (GOLD analysis project Ga0310697, IMG submission 203883) | Sheep rumen microbial communities from Palmerston North, Manawatu-Wanganui, New Zealand - 1728 DNA GHGlow gp2 (v2) (version 2) | ecosystem: Host-associated > Mammals > Digestive system >... | reverse complement strand
CAAGGAGAGCGTTATCGGTTTTGCCAAGACGTTGCTTTCGTCGGAGTAAATGTCGTATCCCCAAGAGTTCCAGAGAATAGGAACGTTTAAAGATTCAACCTTGTTTTGCGGGATGCAGAAAGAGTGTAAAACGACGTAGTCGAAATGATCGTTGTTTATAAATTCAACAATTTCATCGAAAGTCTGGAACAACTTGACGTCTGGACTTTTGATGTACTTGAGAGTGCTATTTTCAGTCTTTACGCAAAAAACGGAGTCGACGCCTTTCAGGAGGCTGAACTGATTGATGGCGCAATCGATAAATTTTTCGTCAAGGCTTATGTGGGCGATTCGCATTGGTTTTCCCGCTTTATTTAGAAATGATTGATGGCTCAATTTCCTTGCAGGCAACGACTCCTGTTTTGATGTGAAGCAAGTCCCAATCCGTCTGTTGCCCAGCCAACCACTTCACGATTTGCTTAGGAACATCAACGCCGGAAATGTGCGAAAACGGGTATTGCCCACCGAAACGGCAGTTCATTTCTAGCACGAATATTTTGCCGTCGTCAGTTTTGAAACAATCAACATCGAGAAGGGCTTTATGCTTCAGGTTGGAAGAAATGTTCCTAGCGATTTCTTCAAATTCCGTGGCGTTCACAGTTTCGGCTATGTCTGTTTCTCCGGAACGCATGGCAATCTTTTTCTTGGCAAAAGTGGTGACGTAATTGTCGTTTAAATCGTTCAAAACTTCAATGCCGTATTCTTGCCCTTTTATGGCTTGCTGAATGATGATGCATTTGTCAATGTCAGCTGCGGATTCGTACTTCAGGTATGTGCTGAAAATTTCACGATGGAGTTTTTTGTAGAAAACTTCAAGTTCCTCGTCGTTTTCTACTTTGTAAATGCCTATAGATCCCATTCCCCAACGAGGCTTGAGATAAAGTGGATAAGAACACTCTTTTTTGCTGAGTGCTGTTAGGACGTCGTTTTTTGTGATGTATGATGGTGCTTGGCTTATTCCAATACTCTTCAAAAAAACGAAAGTTTCCCATTTGTCGTTGCAGATGAGAGTTGCCTTATAGTTGGAAACTACAAGTTGGATGTTTTCTTTTTCGAAAACAGAACGGTTTTTGGATAGTATTGGGAGATCGATATCGAATAAAGAAATAATGGCATCTATATTTTTTTTCTTGCAATAATCAACAAGAAACGAAATATACTTGTTGTCGTAAATGTATGGTGTCAAAACGTACTCATCAGCTTGTAATAGCGTGTTTGTTAAGACGCTGTTTGAGGCGAATACTTTGCCAGAGCCGCCAAGGGCGTTTTTGAAGTACTTGACCATGTAGGTCCTGCGTCCAGCTGATGTTAAAAGTATATTCATATTTATTTTTCCAGCAAGTTCAATAAATCGGTTGCGTCCTGTCTCTTTTTTGAAATGTAGAAACAGCCTGTGGAAGAAACCTCGACAACGGGACTCCATGGAATAATGAAAAGAGGGGAAAGGTTCTGCCTGTAGGCACCGACAGCTCTAAATAAAAGATAATCTCCGTTTGTGTAGTGTCTTAGTGAAACTCCTTCAGCAAGTTTGTCCACTTCCATGCAGGTTGCTCCAACGATATCTGCTTGGATTTCGGGTTCTTCCGATTTTTCGCTGTATTCCGTAAATGGCAAGTTCATTTTGTTGAGAAATGGGCGGACTTGAAAATAGCTTGCGTCTGTGAATACGAAATTTTGCCCTTGAATATTTTTGTGCTGGTAGATTTTTGTCACAAGTTCAAATACATTTGAGACGACAGATGCGCCGGGTTCAATGACTATGTAAGGCTTGTGTTCTTTAAACCAGTTGTCTGCAAGGAGTGTCTCGCAAATCCCTTTTGCATAATCGGTGTATTTAGGTTTTTGGGATACATCAATGCCTTCGGGGGCCGCACCAAAAAAACCGCCTCCAACATTGATGTATCGGATGCTGTCTAGTTCGAAATCATGTCGGACTTGCATGAGTCTTTTTGAAATATGTCTGTAGTTTTCTACAACGCGATCCGAAGATGATGTATGACCATGGAGTGAGATGATTTTGACATTCGCGTCTTTCAGCAAGGGGATGACTCTTTTTAGCATGTCGTTTGTAAATCCAAAACGACTTTGGCGAAGTCCACCTTGCAAAGCGATGTTCCCTGAACCTACCTCCATGTTTATGCGGAGTCCGACATTCAATTCCAAAGTTGGATTTTCTTTATGGACTTTTAGAACATGCTCAATTTCGTATTCGCTGTCTAATTGCACGATGGACTTGTTTGCTAAAGCTTTCTTGATGTCTTCGAAATTCTTGATGGGACCGTTGAAAATTATACGGTTCGTCGCAAAGCCCTTTTGGACTGCGAGGTTGTATTCCATGGAGGACACGGTCTCCGCAAAACAATCAATATTTTTGGCTTGTTGCAGTAAAATTGACGTGTAATTTGTTTTGAACGAATAAGACAAAATGAAATTTGGGTAGATATCCGTAAAAGCTTTGCGAAAATTTTGCAAGTTGTTTACGAACCGTTCTGGATATACTAAGTAGAACGGAGTGCCGCATTCTTTATCAATTTTTTTGATGAGTTCTAACATTGTACATTATTTCTTGTTGAAAACGACATCAATGACTCTGTCTACGTCTTTATCCTCGAGCGTAGCAAATATGGGAAGGCAAAGGACCTGGTTTGCCAACTTGTGGGCGACAGGCAAGTTCGCCGGATTTGCTGAATCTAGACCCTTGTAGGCGCTGAACGTACTGATGAGCGGGTAGAAATAGCGGCGTCCGTAAATGTTGTGCTTTTGCAGCAATGCGTAAAGATCGTCGCGGCTAACGCCATATTCTTCGCTAATGAAAATCGGGAAGTAGGCGTAGTTGTGGCGAACTCCTTCGATGTCGGGGAGGAATCGGATCCCGGCGATGTCTTTTAGCGCAGCCCTGTACTTGTTTGCAATGGCCTTTCGCTTTTCGATGGCGCAATCGACTTGCTTTAAGTTCAAAAGCCCGTATGCCGAGCGGATTTCATCCATCTTGCTGTTGATACCTGGCGCAACGACGGTCGTTTCGTCGGCAAAACCGAAGTTCTTGAGATAGTCAATGCGCTTCTTGGTGGCTTCGTCGTGGCAGATCAGGGCGCCGCCTTCGATCGTGTTGTAGACCTTTGTGGCGTGGAAGCTGAGGGAGCTCATATCGCCTGCTTTCAACACGGATTCTCCGTTGACGCGTACTCCAAAGGCGTGTGCGGCGTCATAGATAATCTTTAGACCGTAAATGTCTGCGATTTCCTGGATGCGCTTCATGTTGCAGGGCGTGCCATAAACATGGACAGGCATGATGGCAGTCGTGTGCGGCGTAATGGCGGCTTCAATCTTTTCTGGGTCGATATTGCCGGTTGCTTCGTCGATATCGACAAAAACGGGCTTGAGGCCATTCCACCAGATGGAATGCGTCGTTGCGACAAAACTGTAAGGAGTCGTAATGACTTCACCCGTGATTCGCATGGCCTGGAGCGCAGTGATGAGCGGGAGCGTTCCGTTTGTGAACAGACTGATATACTTTACACCAAGGTAGTCTGCTAAGGCCTTTTCAAGTTCTTCGTGGTAGTGGCCATTGTTGGTGAGCCATTTGCGTTTCCAGATGTCCTCCAACATGGTCTTGAAATCATTCAAGTCCGGTAGAAGTGGCGAGGTTACGGTGATTAATTTTTCTTCGTTCATGGCTCAGGTTCCTGGGAAATTATTCAAATCAAATCTAGTAATTGTTTCTTTTCAGTCGTCGCTGCTTCCATTGATTTGCGAAATATAGTCGTTCCGGATGATTTTCTCGGAAATGGTATAGGCTGTATTTTCGGAATAGTATCTGGAATGTCTTGCGGCGCTGTCCAACAGATTGACACCGAATCCCTTGAAGAAATAATCCTCCCCGTTGATTAGGGAAAGTATAGTCGGGAAAATGTCCATCTGATAAGTGACTTCGTCTATGAAAGTGCTTTTCTTGAAATCCGGGGAATAGATGATGAGCGGAACGTAGTTTAGACCGTCAAATTCGAGCTCGTTTTCCTTCGCGAAATTTCTGAGGGAAGTCAAGTTCTCGTTATTTAATATGGTGTGGTCCCCGGTAATAAGGATGATGGAATTTTGCAGGACCGAATCTTGTTTGAATTTATCTAGGAATGTTCCAAGTATGGAATCGGTGTATGCAAAGCCGTTGATGTAGTTGCTCAGAATTTTGGGTGTTTTTTCCGATAGGCCCAGCTTGTTGTTCTCACCCTTGCGGAAAGGCAAATGAGTGTCGATTGTGATGGCGTGGGCTAGGAAGGGGGCTGTTGCCGTGTCGGTGTACCGGATAAGCGTTGCGATGGAAGCCGTGTCGGTTTCGGTTTTTGCCCTAATTTGCTGCATGTACCCGTAACTTCTGGTTATTTGGTTCTGATTCCATACATTGTTTTGACATGGATTGATTATTGCTGAATGCTCGTAGAAACTGGCGATGTTCGGGTAAGCGTTGCTGCCATACGAAATGCAAGCGACTCCTGTAGAAATGGGAAGCAGTCCTGTATTCAGTATCATTTGTCCGTCACCGGAGCTCCCGTATCGTATTTGGGATTTCACCTTTGACGCAAAAAGCACATTGTTGTTTTGAATGAATTTAACAATGTTGGGTAATGGTGAAGATAGTTTGTCGTTGTTCGTGATTAACCAACTTTCGAAACTCTCTACAAGGATGATAATGAGATTTCGGCTTGCTTTTGCCGTGCCTGTAGATTTTGAAAAAGCATGCTGAAAATCAGGATCCTTTATGTCTTTGTCGGTAAGGGTGATATATTCACGGTTCATTTGCGTGATGAAAATGGCGGGCAAATAGGCGAGAATGCTTTGGTTGCGAATGTATCCTTCTTCATCGAACACTTGTAGGCCCGTCGGGGTCCATTGGGTTTCTGCATGTATGGTGCAGAAAGGCATAAAGTACAAGCACGCTTTTTGCGCGGTCGTCAAAATGATATCGTGTGTCTTGCAAACGCGTTTTACTTCGTGTGACTTGGTGATATGCGATAGCGGGGCCACGAAAAGGAATGTGAGCGCAAGGACCGTGATAAAAGAAACGAGTTTCCATTTGAAGTTGCTAGTGGCAGTTCTCTCTTTGTTCAGTTTCCAAAGTAAGATGGAATAAACGATGGTGATGATGGGGAATAGGAATAATTGAAAATTGACGGCCGACAAGATGGACGATTCAAACCCATTTAGCTGGTCTACGAGCTTGATGGCGTCGTAGTTTATGAAAAAACCGTTGCAGCGGAGGTAAATGAGGTTCGCGATACACCAAATGTCGAACAAGGCAGAGACGACAATGGACCAGATGTTCTTTTTGAATAAGATTGTGAATGCGGCGACAAAAGTTGAGGCGGAAATCATACCGCAAAAGGCTGCGGCCAGGTACCGCATTTTTTTGTGAGTCGGTATAAAGCTTTCAAAGGCGAAGACGTTGAATAGGTAACATTTTAATAAAAGGACGAATGCAAAAATGACAAAAACAAGAAAGGGCGTGCTTTGGACAGCTTCTTTAAGCGAGCGCTTCCAATATGTTAGTTTCTCCCGATGGGACATGTTCAATCCTTATTTTTTGCGTTTCAGCAAGTCTAGCATTTCTGACATTTTTTTTCTATTGAACAGCCAGTTACTTAGCAGATAATAGGTGGTGCCGACTACAAAGCCAACCCCTATTTGAAGAGAGTATAGATTTTCCGGTAAAAGGTGGCTTACGCCTAAAATGATAGCTCCCATAGCCAATGAATTCAAAAATGTCGGGAACATAAATTTCATTTGGATAAAGAACCCTGCCTTCATCAGTTTACCGGAATAGTAGGTGTTGATGACTATTGAAATCCAGGAATCTACTACTTTCCCAAGACAGAGGGCGGTTATCCCAAAGGGGAGTGTGCCGCAAAGTATCCCGATACTGATTGCTTGTTTTATGACATCAAGTTTTAGGAACAGGTCTGAACGTCCGAGAACCTGTAGTATGTTTAAGTTGATGGCGTGGACCGGGTACCACATCATGGCAAGACAGAGTATTTGCAAAAGTATAATTATGCCGCTCCATTTTTCGGTCAGCAACAGATACGTCAGAGGCTTTGTTAAGGCTAAAAGCCCTGTCATTAGCGGAAATACAAGGAATGTGGCTAAGTCTAAAAATTTGAGATAATTCTTGCGAAGACGTTCTGGTTCTTTTTGCAGAGAACTTAAAACGGGGAAGGATACTCGTTGGAGAATTGCCGTAAGATTGGATGAGGGAAATTGTGCGAATCTTTCTGCTTTGGAATAGTTGCCAAGTTGAGCGGCTGTGTAGAATTTCCCGATGACTAGCGAATATAGATTTTTAAGCGTTGTATCCAAAAGTCCTGAAATCAGTAGCTTTGAACCGTAAGAGAACAGGCTCTTGAAGGATTCCTTGTTGAAAAAACATTGCGGGTGCCAGCGAACCGTTAGCCAATAAAGAATTGCATTGAATGTGGAACTGAATAGTGCCTGAATGACTAGCGACCATACTCCGTATCCCATGAAGGCAAAGACGAGGCCCACGATTCCCGAGAGAATTGCTGAGGCTAAAGATATTTTTGCTTGTTTTTGAAAGTCGATTTTAATGGTCAGATTGGTAACTTGCACCGTTGAAAACGACTGCACGATGAGTCTTAATGCCAGAACTCTTAAAATGAGGGTAAGTTCTGGCATGTTGTAGAAACTTGCTATAAACGGAGCTGTACAGAATAGTATGGCATAACATACAAGGGACATGCCGATGTTGAAGAAAAACATCGTTGCCATGTCCTTTTCGGTGCGGTCTATTTTTCGGATGATTGCGTTTGCAAAGCCACTATCGATAAAGGTTTGGCATATGGCTAAAAAGATGGTAAGCATTGCAATGACACCATAGTCTGCAGGTGTCAATAGTCGCGCAAGAACGATGCCGAATAAGAACTGAACGCCTTGGGTAGAAAATCTTTCTACTGCACTCCAAAACATGCCTTTGGCAGTTTTCTTTTTCAAGTCGGACGGCATGGCTTAAAGCTAGTACTTCCCGTATTTGTAACCGTAGCCATCGCTGTGGCTGTGCACATACTTGTTGATAACGACGCTTGCGTGTGCGGTAGTGTTGCCCTTCAAAAGCTGAGTCATTCCGTCCTTGATGGCGTCGATGCTGTGCTTGTTGTATTCGATGACCATGACAATCTGGGATGCGACACGGCAAGCGAGTGCAGCGTCTGTCACGAGCATGATAGGCGGCGTATCGACGATGATGAGGTCGTATGATTTTTCAAGCTCGCTAATCATTGCCGCGTAGTGCTTGGAACCGAGCAGTTCGGAGGGGTTCGGCGGCACCATTCCGCATTGCATGATGAACAAGTTCTCGACTTCGGTAGATTTGATTACGTCTTCTACGGATGCTTCGTTCAAGAGAATCTGCGAAAGGCCCTTACCGCGCTTGATGCCGAATTCCTTGTGCAGGCGTCCCTTGCGGAGGTCGGCATCGATAAGCAAAACCTTTTTGCCGAGCCCAGCGTAAAGGGCGGCGAGGTTCACCGAGATAAAGCTCTTGCCCACGCCAGGAATGAGGCCACTGATGCCGATTGTCGGGTTGGAGCCTGCTTCCATGCTGAATTCCAGCGAACTGCGCAAGGCGCGGAGCGATTCGACGGCGACATCGTCGGGCTCGACCACAGCAAGGGGGCGGGTGCCTTTGGTGCCGTTGGGATTGCCCTTCGGGACTTTGGCATAGACGCTGAATCCCGTTTCGCGTTCGATGAAGCTTGCATCGCGGACACCGTTGCTGAACTTGCTGCGGAGCGTTATGATAGTTGTTCCGAGAAGCAAACCCATAAAGAGTGCTGCAAAGATAATGAGCATCTTTTTAGGCTTGACGGGCTGGGTTGTTTCTTCGGCAAAGTCGATGATACGCACGGAGCCCACTTCGCCAGCGGACACGAGTTTCAGCTGCTGGATGTTGTTGAGCATCGTCGTGTACATGTGCTTGCTCATGTCCACTTCGTTTGTCAGCTTCAGCACTTCCTGTTGCGTGTTCGGTAGCTTCTTGGTCGCCGCCGTGTTGTTGGCGAGTTCGCGCTTCAGGTTGTTTTCTTGTTCTTCGAGAGTCTTGATGGTCGGGTGTTCCGGCTGGAACAAACGGACAGCGCTCTGTTTCTTTTGTTGCAGGTCAAGCAACTTTTGCTGCAAGACATTGCGCTTTTCCAAGATGATTTGAGTTTCTGCTCCGATATCGACAGAGCCGACCTTGTTGCGGTAGGTATTGAACTTGAGGAGGGAACTGTCCATCTGCGCTTTGACGTCGGGGAGCTGTTTCTCCAAAAATTCCAAAGTCTTTTGCGCTTCGGCATTGCGCTGTTCCACATTCTGACGCAAGTACGTCGTGGCGATTTCGTTTAGAATCTGGGTCGCACGATCCGGGTAGATATCCTTGTAGCTGAATTCCAGGATGCCGGTCTTTTTCCCTTTTTCCTTGATGTCAAATGCTTTCTTGAATGCGGCGATAGCGTCAAGACGTTCCAGTTTAAGGAGCTCGAATTTCTGACCCGGTTCAGCATCCATGCGGTGGACGCAGAAAATGGCCGTGTCGCCTGCATACGGGAAATGGTATGTGGTGCCGACGCTTCCTGAGAGGACAATTTTTTTGTTGTGGTCGTATAAGTTGAACGAGGTGCTATCTACAGCTTCGGCAATCCAAGGGACGATTTTTTCGGTTTCGGGTACATGATCCCATGGCACTTCGTACAGGCTGAGTTCCATGCGACCTTCGCGATGCAGCAGACGGTCAAGCCCGTTTACAGGTGTGGCCCTGTATTGCAAGTGCATCTTTTCGACAGCTTCGCCGATGATGTGTCTGCTCTTGATGAGTTCGATTTCTGTTTCGGCAGGGCTTGACGTGGCAAATAGGCTTGGGAGGCCGCCCATCATGCCTACGCTTTTGTTGCTCTTGGATTCAATCTGGAGCAACGCATCTACCTGATAGATAGGACGAATCCAAAGGGCGATAAATACGCCGACGAGTCCTGCAAGGAAAATGCACGGAAACATGATTCGCCAGTTCTTGACGAGATCCTTTAATAAGTCGAAAAGGTCTGTTTCTTCTTTTTTCTTGGACGCTGCCATGTAATAATACCTTAAATATCCGAATTGCTTACATTAAGTTAGAAAAAATAAAGGATTCGAGATGATGCATATTCTGCGCAATGACAATTTTTTACCTGTTTTTCTGTAATGATTGCGTTTAGACTTATTCTTTCCGCTTGGCGCGGCATTTCTCCACAAGGCGCATGTATTCTGCACAGGTCATACCTGTTTGTTTTTCTAGTTCAGAGCCGCATTTCTCTAAATCGTACATGTTGTATTCTGTACATGCAATTCCCTCTTCTATTTCCTCTTGGGTAGCGATTCTAAACCCGTCAAGGTCGCAAACGTACTTGTTGTTATTTTTTCCCGAAATGAGAATGCCCCACCAATTATCACATAGCTTGGGTGCTAATTCGATGTCGATATCCGAGGCGATATACCATCGAGTGGGAAAATAATCTTCACCTTCAGAATAAGGATACCTGCAGATATATGTTCTTTTTTGTGAGCTGTCTATTGAATTTGCTTTTAATGCGGGTCCTTCTTTTATTGTGCCGAAGCGGGACTCTGTACATCCACCGAAACCCAATGCACATTCCGATGTCGCTCCTTCGCGCCATCCATTATTTCTTTTCTGCAAACCAAGATAGTATTGACTCCATCCATCGAGTACATAGCAGTATTTTTTGCAGATGTTCTCCAAATAATCGAAGTTCTCTTGTTTGCAGTTAATACATTTTTTCTTTACAGGTTCTATGTTGCCCCAATGGGCGTCGCCTGCTTTGCTGTTTGCGTAATAACTGGAGTCATTGCATATAGCATCATAGTAACCTGCGTCAACACGTTCGTCATAGTAACGAAGTCTTATACGTTCCCAATAGAACGTGTTTTTGTAACTTTTAAGACAAATGTAATAGCCTGATGAGGTATAATTAGCATAAGGGCATTCGTCGTTGTGTTGCTTACATTCGGACTCCATGGGGTTAATTAAATCTTGTCCTTGGCGTTCATCTGCGTATCCAAAAAAGGTTACTTTTTTTTCGTTACACATTCCAAGAGAAGCTTCAGGAAGTGTTGCTATTCGCCATTTCTTGTTGTCGAAAATATAGATGGTGTCCGTTGTATTACTTTTGCGGAGGGTTCCTTCCGTTGTGTCCTTCCAGTCTTGAATGCCTTTAGTGACCTTTTCGTTTTTTTCGCTGGAGCTGCTAGACGATTTGGAACTTTTGTTGGATTTGACGCTAGAGCTGCTAGATGGCTTGGAATCCTTGTTGGCTTTGCTGCTGGAACTGCTGAAAATTTCGGCTTCTTCGCTTAAATCGTTGACGGAACTGCCGGAATCATCCCCGCAGGAAACGAGCCAAAACGAAAGGATAAAAACAAGAAGGGCTGCGTTTTTCATGGTTTATTCCTTTCCCAAATTCCACCTTCTTTTAAATTTACTAAAATATTTACGATGAAGATAAATTTTTTTGCATTTCCAACGTTTGCTGTTGCGCTTACTGCGTTGTCCTCGCTGTCCTACGCTTACCTTCCTGGCGAATCCGGTTTTGTATCGCTTGAAGGCGCTCATGGCGTTTTCGGGAACCCGGCGGGGCTTTCTGCCTTGGATTCCAAGGGGGCTCTTGCCTCGTACTATTTCGATGACGGCATTACCGAATTCCGCGTAGGCGGTAATTTGGACCGTTTTGGGGCGGGGTTCGAGTACCGCTTTGACGGTGAGGGTATGGACGAGTCGCGTTGGAATTTGACGCATGGTTTCCCGCTTTTCGACCGCAGTGCGTTTTGGGGAGGTCGCATTACGGCTCTGCGCAGTGCCGCTTTCAAGGGGACGGAATGGACGTATTCATCTGGTATCTTGATTCGGCCTTTCCGCATGCTTTCGCTTGGTTACTCTTGTGATAATTTGTTGTATCTGGGTCCGCAATCTATGGAACGCATACATAATGCGGGTGCGACGCTCCGCTTGGGCAATATTCTAAGCGCAAGCTACGATGTCGAAAATTGGAAAGAACACCGATTGCTTTTCGAACTTTCCCTTTACGGAATGCGTTTTGGCTTCAAGATGCCGATTTACGGTGATGACGATGAATACACGCTCACGCTTTCCAGTTCGTTCGGTGGCCATTTTGACGCCTCCCTCAAGGTGTATGACGACTTCTTGCCGAAGGGCGGAAGCATCGGGTTCCATGCGGCTCGAAATCCGTATGCATCGCGTTCGGCGCAGATTATCCGTGTGCCTTTGAATATGTCCGTGACCGAAGTCGAAAAAAAATATCCGTTTATCGCTCCCACGTCGATCG
>Ga0310697_10006177_pt1 | contig 11424 bp, 5 predicted proteins | sample 172DNAGHGlowgp2_FD_203883 | JGI IMG/M metagenome (GOLD analysis project Ga0310697, IMG submission 203883) | Sheep rumen microbial communities from Palmerston North, Manawatu-Wanganui, New Zealand - 1728 DNA GHGlow gp2 (v2) (version 2) | ecosystem: Host-associated > Mammals > Digestive system >... | reverse complement strand
GCAGACTATGGCATAACCCAGCCGCAAAAGACTGTTAGACTTAAGAACGGGAACCATATTATAAACAACTGGTACAACGAGTGGAATAAGACTCCCATGGATTCTGCCAATGCTCCTCTACAGGCCGTTGAGATAGACAAGAACGGCAAGGTGGTGTGGCAGCTCCGTGCCTGGAAGAAACCCGATCTGGGCCCGTCAACGACCATCCAACTGCTTGACGATGCCGTAAACCGCGACCGTCTGTTCTTCGGAGAGTTCAATCCCCAATCACCTAAACTCTTTGTAGGACCCAACGAGCCTATAGGCGAAGGTCGCGGAATCCATCCAGGTCGTGTGGCTTGGATTCATTGTCCAGGTGTGGCCAAGTGGGACGGAAGGACTGGCCTTTGGGTAGAAGACCGTTGGAACGATCAGCAGAAGGCTGATGCCATGATGACTGAGGCCATACTTCAGCTTACTGGCGAACCAACTCCCAAGAAAGCGTGGACGGCATTGTTCAAGAACTTCAACAAGACCCACGGACGAGGCAACCGCAGCTATAAGAAAGGTGAGAAGATTGCCGTGAAACTTAATATAAACAATGCCATCACCCATCATGATACTATTGAACTCAATTCGTCACCCTTTGTAACTCTGGCTTTAGTGCGCTCTATGGTTCGTGACGGAGGTGTTCGTCAGCAGGACATTACGCTCTGCGAACCCAGTCGCGCAATAACCGATTCTATATATAATAAGGTACACAGGGAGTTCCCCGATGTGGTATTCATTGATAATCTAGGTGGCGATGGTCGCCAGAAGTGTGAATATTATCCTGAGCAGATAGTCTATTCAGTGGACAACGGCAAGATGGCACGTGGACTGGCCAAGTGTATTGTCGATGCCGACTACCTTATAAACAGTGCCTTGCTTAAGACACACTCAGGACCAGGCGTAACCCTTACCACCAAGAACTGGTACGGAGCTACTGACATCAATCTGCTTTGGCGGCAAAATTCGCACAGCAACATCAGTCAGGACAAACGCCACGGAAAGCCTGGCTATAAGACGTTTGTAGACTGGATGAGTCATAGGCACATGGGACAGAAAGCGCTGTTGCTGCTCATCGACGGCACCTACGGCTCTCGCGATGTGAATGGTGCTCCAGCTCCGAAATGGCAGAAGGAACCCTTTAATGGCGACTGGGCCTGTTCGTTGATAGTATCTCAGGACGAAGTAGCATGCGATGCCGTTGGTATGGACATACTAATCAACGAGTGGCCGGAGTTTGGCAGCCTTAACTATTGCGATGAGTATCTTCGTGAGGCCGCCAGTATACCCAACACACCAAGTGGAACCGTATATAAGCAAGACGGCAAACCGCTTACATCGTCGTTAGGACTGTTTGAGCATTGGAACAAAGATCATAAATATTCAAAGATAGATTTGAAGTATAAGAAATTGTAACTATGAGACGTTTATTGGTAATTGGCTGTTGGCTATTAGCAGTTGTCGTACAAGTACAGGCACAGGTGACGGATGCCTTTCAGAGTATATTACCTGTGACCGACCCGCAGATGAAGAAGAGTCTGAATGGTGAGTGGAACCTGAAGGTGATAAAAGGCATCACTGACGATAAGGCGGTGCCAGCTGCTGATGAAACTTGGAGAAAGATTCCTGTGCCAGGCTGTTGGGAGACATACGGTTTCTGTAAGCCGACCTATCACAAAGCGGATTCCTTGACGGGCTATTACCGCACTACGTTCACGATACCCCAGGCATGGAAAGGCAAAGGACAGCGCATCGTGATCCGCTTCGACGGTGTACTTTATGGCTATGACCTCTGGATCAATGGCAAGGCTGTGGGCTCATGGCGCTCAGGATATAATACTTCGCTCTTTGATATCACACCCTATCTAAACAAGAAACAGGAGCAGCAGGAGTTGGCCATGCGTGTCATCACACAGTTCCCTGGCAGTGATTTCGACTACAACGACGACTGGGCACCTGCGGGAATCATCCGTGACGTGACGCTGATGGCTGTGCCGAATACGCATCTGAAAGACTTGACCATCGTGACAAAGAATAATGGTACGGTGGATGTCAAGACTGACATCGCTCATTCAGATAGAAGTATGGAGGTTAAACATGACATTTTCGATGCTCAAGGTAATTGGCTATCAGGAACGAATGGTGAACGTTTGACAGTCTTTGAACCTCATCTCTGGACAGCCGAGACACCTTATTTATATACGTTGAGGACAACCCTCCTGCAGAAAGGCAAGGCCATCCAGACCTTTGAACACAAGTTCGGCTTCCGTGAACTGACTATTGAAGGAAATATCCTGAAGCTGAACGGCCAGCCGATCAAACTGCGTGGCGTCACCAGTCATTCTACCGACCCTGTGACGGTGAAGGTGATTGATGAAGCCAGCATACTGCGTGATATGCGTCTGATGAAAGAGGCCTCCATCAACTATATTCGTACATCTCACTATCCTCGTGAACCTCGGTTCTATGATCTGGCCGACTCGTTGGGCTTTTACGTCATCGATGAGGTGCCCTTTGGCTATGGCGACAAAAACCTTTCCGACTCCACCTTCTATCCTGTGCTCCAACAGCGGGCACAAGCCACCATCCGTCGCGACAAGAACCACCCCTCGGTACTCATCTGGAGTCTTGGCAATGAGAACCCTCTGACAGATATATGTATCAAGCTGGGTGACTATGTGAAGCGTGAACTCGACTCGTCGCGTCCCATCTGTTACCCGCAGGTGGGCAGCTATTTCCGCAAGTTTAATTACGACTTCCCCAAGGTGGCCGACATCTACACCCCGCATTATCCCACGACGGCACAGATAGCCGACTTCTACCAACGGGCCGACCGCCCCGTCATCTTTACGGAGTATTGTCACACGTTGGGCATCTCGCTCGAAGACCATGACCGTCAATGGGAGATAATTGAGCGGACACCATGTATCGCAGGTGGAAGTGTTTGGGAATGGGTAGACCAGGGCATGCCTTTCCAAGTCACGTTGAAGGACAGATTTGGCTATGAGGAACGGGTGTTTACCTCTGACAAGGGAGGCTTTGAGATGTGCGGCAACCAAGGAACTGACGGCCTGCTATATGCCAACCGTACACCCCTGCCCAACTATTACGAACTCCAACATAACTATGCCAGAGCTTTTGTTAGGATTGCAAGGAAGGAGGAAAAAGTTAAAGAGAATACAATCAATCTTAAATGCTTTAACCGCTACGACTTTCTGAACCTGAAGGACAACGTCACCTTCCATTGGACACTGACCAACAACCGTGATACGGTGATGCGAGGTGCCTTCAGTCCTGATTGTGAGCCCCATACGTCAGTCCCCTATACCCTGTCATTGCCAAAGCAGAACGGTCTGTCGTTGTTGCAGTTCGATATCAAGGATGCACAGGGACATGCCTTCCTCCATCAGAGCTTTGTGCTAAACAAGCCTTGTAACCTAATAGATTTTTCTCTTTTTACTTTTCACTCTTCACTTCCTATTCAAGAAGGCCCATTGGTTCGCGTGGGGCGCAAGGCCACAATGGCAGAACGTCTCAAGGTGAAGGACAAGCGTATCGAGAAATATCTGCAGCCGTTGGATAATCCATACGTCCAGGCTGACGTACAGACCTCTCAGGATGGAGCTGCCACCAAGATCAGCTACACACTGACACCAGACAGCACCGATGTGTTTCTGTCTGAATTAGGTATAGCCTACCTGCTCGATGCGTCCTTCGACCGAGTACAGTGGATTGGTAACGGCCCCTTTGCCACCTATCCTGGTCGCACAAAAGCTAATCGCTATGGATTCTGGGCAAAACATATGGACGATCTCTATTTCGAGGGCAACCGCATGGGTATTGATGCAGCGTTGTTCAGCGATAAGGATGGCAATGGCTTGTTGGTTGTGGGAGATAGTCTGAACTTGAATTTCGAACAGACAGACCGTGGCATTGTAATGACAGTCAATGCCGCCGTATCTGGTCAGGGACCAAAATTCGCTCGTACGGCCTTCCCAGTAATATCAAAGAATGTTGGAACACTTAAAGGCAGTTTCCGTATCTATCGCGTTGATGCCGGTTCGTGGCCTGAGATATTTGATGTAGCAAAGGCTGTTCCTGCGCCGTTCTGCCCCTTCATAACTCAATACGACACTTATTTAATGAAATATAACGATATAAAGCAATGAAACTTAAATTCCAATTCCTTTTATTCGCGCTATCAGCCTCGGCCGCCGGTATTAATGCCCAGCAAATCAACGATAGCAACACTCCGCTCCACCTTATGAAGCCCGCATATCGCGTGGGCTATGGAGTCTCTACTGCGGAGAGTGTTAAACTTACTATGGATCGCGTGCTCCGCTATATCGACTCTGAGACTCCCTGCGACCCAGAACTCAAACAGGGTGGTTTCCGATTGACCAGCTACGAGTGGGGCGTTACCTATTCTGGTGTCCTCGCCGCTTTTGATGCTACTGGCGATGAGGCTTATCGCGACTACGTATACACTCGTCATAAACTCCTGGCCGAAATGGCACCCGAGTATATCAAGACCCTAAAGCAGGGTGGGAAAATCAGCGTTAATGCACGCCGTGTCGTCGATCCCCATGCCCTCGACGATGCCGGAGCCGTATGCTGTTCAATGATTAAGGCCATGGGCTCTGTGTTTAAGACCTCAGATAAGAGTCTGCGTAAACTCGTCGACGATCGCATTCGCAATTATTCAGATTACATCATGAATAAAGAGTATCGCCTCGCTGATGGTACCTTTGCCCGTATCCGTCCGCAGAAGAACACCGTTTGGCTCGACGATATGTTTATGGGCATTCCCACTGTAGCCTATATGGGCAAATATACTGGCGATGCCAAGTATTTCGACGAGGCAGCCCGTCAGGTACTGCAGTTTGCTGAGCGTATGTGGGTGCCCGAGAAGAATCTCTTCCGTCACGGCTGGGTAGAGTCGATGCAGGAGCATCCCGCCTTCCACTGGGGCAGAGCCAACGGATGGGCTATCCTGACTATGTGTGAGGTGCTCGATGTGTTGCCGGAGAGTCACCCTCGTCGTGCAGAGATACTTACTCTCTTGCGCTCACACTTGAAGGGTCTTGCCGCTCTGCAGCATCATGACGGCTACTGGCATCAGCTGCTCGATCGTAATGATACATATCTTGAGGCATCAGCAACAGCCATCTATGCTTATTGCTTTGCTCATGCCATTAATAAGGGTTGGGTAGATGCAAAGGTGTATGGTCCTGTGGTGCAGTTGGCTTGGCATGCTGTAGAGGCTTCTGTCAATGCCAAGGGACAGGTAGAGAATGTGTGTGTGGGTACTGGCATGGGCTTCGATCCTGCATTCTATGCCTATCGTCCTGTTCACGTGATGGCGGCTCACGGATATGGTCCTGTGATTTGGGCTGGTGCTGAGATGCTGAAGCTGCTTAAGAGCCAGCATCCTAAGATGAACGACTCAGCGGTATGGTTCTACGATAACGAGATACCAACCGATGCCCCCATCTTTAATTACGATGGGAGCATCAGGTTCTGATTACTTACTGTTTACTTATCCACCACTGATCTATTACAATGTGATCATCCATCGCTTCAATAGTCAGTTGGTGGGTTCCTTTTATCAGTTTCATTTCTTTCTGGCGCAGGGTCTGACCACGTAGCACATTCTGTTTCCACTGCTCTGAACGGAATGGCTCCTTGAGTGTAAATACCGTAGGCTCGCCATTATCTATCGTCACACGATAACGAATGTCGCCATTATCATTCGGCTGAGTAGGAATGAGCGCAGTATTCACTACATAGTTCCCATCACGTTCTACAGAGAAACTGTATGTCAGTTTTCCGCCCTTAGGCAGCGCAACAGATTCCATCGAATGTCCTAACATCTGGATATGTTTTGCTCCGTCTGTAGCATCATCATACCGATACGCTGGATTTTTACACAAAAGGGACGGTTCTTTTTGTGTAAAAGGAGCAGTCGCTTCTTTACCCGATGGCATAGCCGGAGTAAGGGGTGCCCAGAACACAGGAAGGTCACGCGGATGGTCACACATCAGGTTCTTCCATTTGCCACCAGCCACCTTGTTATTATAATAGTCAGTCAACTCATGAATGCGGTTATAGGCAGCAAAGCTTCGGTTTACTGACTCTTGCATCTTACTATTATTCTCAAACATATCACCGCGTGTACTGCCTGTGGCCATCAGTCTTGCCTTCTCTGCTTCAAGCATCTTTACAGCATGGGCGGCAGAAGCCTGAACAGGATATTTAATGGCAGTGAAGTAAGCATCTGCCAACTCAGGACGTACCGACATGCCAATGACCTCTACTTCCTGACTGAGCTTAGAGAAACGAGTAAGGAAATTCTCCCGTTGTTCAGCTGTCCATCCGCTGTTACGCACTTGCGACAGACCTCTATCGTAGAGTTTCTTGTCGACCTCCACCTGGTTAAAGCCCAAGAACTCAGGACGGCGTTCGCCACAGAGACGGAAGAACTCATGCATCACAGGGAAGAGCTGTATGCCTACCTTAGTACCAAACTCTCTGCAGAGCCAAGCCTTGTAGTGATCATTTATGGTCTCTCCACTCACGCAGTCGATGTTCCAGGCCATATCGAGAAAGAGCTCCAGATCGTAGCCTGCCACCTTAGGATCATGCACATTCACAATCCAGAGCTTACGGACATTGTGGTCATAAGCTTGGCGCATCTCGTTATATATAAGTCCGGGCTGTGTGGTTGTCAGCCAAAGATAGTCGTGTGGACGTCCCCAATAGGAGAGGTGATAATACACGCCGCCACCGCCAAGTCGTTGTTGCTCTTTGGTATCAGACAGTCGTGTCATATAGCCGTAATTATCGTCACACCACATCAGAGTAACATAATCGGGAACCTTAAGTCCCTTCTCATAGAGTTGCAACACCTCTTTGTAAGGCACAAACACCTGCATTTGTTTTGAAGGTTCGCCGATATATTTGCGCAACAGTTCCTGTTGGTCATTGATTACTTGTTGCAGACCATCGAATTTTTCCTGTTCTGTCTTATAACCTTCCATCGAACTGTCATGAATGCCTCGCATGCCGATAGTGAACATATTATCCTTAGAGTGTCTTACCTCCTGAAGACGTTCTATCCAATACTTATGCACAGACTCGCGGTTGGTGCGGTAGTTGAAAGCTCCACGCTCTTTAACATCCCACTCGTCGACATTGTTCCTTAACAGCGGTTCACAATGCGATGTCCCTATCACGATGCCGCAAGAGTCGGCCATCGCCTTTGCTCCAGGGATCTTGAAGAAGGCTGTAGTTCCGGTATGCATACCTGGCCAAATGGCGTTGGCTCTCAGTCTTAATAAGAGTTGGAAAATCTTCTTGTAGGTCTTAGGACCGATATGACCGAATGGGGCCTTCTCAAAATTGGAATAGCTCCATTGGCGCAGACTCCAGTCTTCATCATTCAGGAAGATGCCTCTATACTCCACACTTGGTTTTTGCTCGGTCGTGAAGCTGTTATCAAGTGTCAGACGTGATTTCTTCTCAGGCGTCACATCGCCCCACCAAATCCAAGGTGATACTCCTGCAAGACGTGACAGTTCCAGAATGCCGTATGCCATTCCTCTTCCATTGTTTCCCTCAACAACAATCTGCGAGCCCTTTACGTAGATGTGGAATCCATCGGCAGCACCTTTGCCCTGCACAATCTTAATCGTTGGCTTGGATGAGGCTACAGGTGTCTTTCCCGTCACCTGCTGCATATCGCTCTTCCACATCTCTAAGGCAATCATCACCACCGGTTCCACCTTCTTCGGCACACTATAAGTGATTGGCGCCTGCCCATTAAACCAGACCAATTCTGCCTTTAAATCGATGGTTGTAAGTACCATCAATAAAAAGAGTAATATTTTCTCTTTCATTTCTACTCTTTTATGATAATTCCTCCGTTAGGCTGAATGATAACTTTGACGCGACCATGTTTGTCTACCTTAAGTTTGGTCAAAGTAGGCTGGTCTTGTTTGTCGTCCGTATAATAGTTGACAATCTTGCCTGCCATCATTGGGAGCGAGAGTGTCAGCTTAAGGGCTTCACTCTGCGCATTAAGACCTGCAATATACCAGTCTTGTCCATGACGACGGGCCATCACGACATATTTGCCGGGATATCCATCAATGAATGTTGTCTCGTCCCATGTAGCTGGCAACTGACGCAGGAAGTCGAGTTCCAGTTGCTTCAACTCCGACAGGTTATTCGGGCACATTGCCACACATTGGATAGATGTCTGGTTGGTAATGCCAGAGGCCAGTTCGAAGATGTCGGTAGTCTTGCGAGAGTGGCGGCTCTTGTTGTCACGACTCATATAGCGGTTCATAATTACACCTCCCCAGTCCATTGAAGCTACAGCATTGCGACAGAAGGGGTGCATGCAGAGATCGAAGGGTTCACGAATGGCAGCTCCTTCAGAGAAGAATACATTCTCACTGGCCAACACAGCCTCTGAGGCAACAAAGTTAGGGAACATTCGCTCCCATCCTCTTGGTAACGTACATCCGTGAAAGATTACCTGTATACCATAACGGTTGGCATCAGCAAGGATGTCCTCATAGAGTTGTAATGTCTCCTGCTTGTCGCCTCCGAAGAAGTCTACCTTGATGCCTTTCACACCAATCTCCTGTAACCATTTCATCTCGCGGTTGCGTGCCAGTGCTGTGTTCAGGCAGTTGCGTGGTCCCTGAGGCGCATCGTTCCATGTGCCATTAGAGTTGTACCATAACATCAGCGCAACTCCCTTCGACTGTGCATAGCGTGAGAGCTCAACCATACGGTCGCGACCTATCTGAGTATCCCATAATGCATCTACCAGACAATACTCATAGCCCATCTCTGCTGCAAGGTCGATGAATTTCACCTGATCATCATACACCGTAGCTCCATCTTGCCAGATGAGCCAGCTCCAAGTGTAACGTCCTGACTTGTATTTCTCGGTTGGTTCATAGAGAGGTTCCACCACATCATAGCTGATGGTGGTCTCCACCAGTGGCTTAAGTGTTGTGCCAACAGTTATCGTGCGCCAAGGTGTCTCTGCAGGAAGGGAACATGCAACGAACTCTGAACCAAATCCACCATTTTCGCCTTTGTCGGGGAAGGCGATTGTATAGCCTTTGCCTGTCTCATAGTCGGATAGATGTGTTCCGCAGTAGCCTCCTGTAGTTCCTGTCTCACTGATGAGAGCCCATCCTTCTGGCAGATGGAACAGACAGGGGAATGTATATCCACGTCTGAATTGCGATTTTGCATTCATGGGAGCATCAGGGATATAGACCTCCTCGTAGCTTGGCTTTGTCTGTGCCCAGCCTGTACCAGGACCAATCTGAGATGAAAGGAATGTTGTGGTGCCATCAGGGAAGTTAAAGCTGCTGGCCTCACTTAATACCAGTGTTCGAGGCTTGCCCCCATTAGGCAGAGGGAGACTATAGCGGAAGGCTACGTCATTGTCGGAAACTATGAAAGTAACCATAATCTTATGCTTCTTCTGATTTTCCAGTGCAAGGGTCAGACTGTTGGCCTTATAGTTGATGTGAGAAGTCTTGATGTTGAGGATGTCGTATTGCTTTTCTATTGTCTCCGTCTTGCTATCTGTGATGGCAAGTCCCTGAGTAAAGTCGCCCATAGTGGTGCGCAGTCCTAGTGCCGACTCCGTTAACATCGGTTTCCCGTCTAATGATAAACGATAAGTAGGCTTACCTGCATTGTCGCTTATCACTACTTCCAGATTTCCACTTGGTGACTTTACTGTCACTTCTCTCGCCTGGCAGATTGTTGCTGTCAGTGTTAAACACCAAACGCTAAATGCTAATAAAAGATTCTTTTTCATATTGGTTTATTTTAAGTTTGGTGCAAAGTTAGTGATTTTCTGCCATATTACCTTATAATATCGTTCAAAAAAAAGTGATTTTATATGTTTGCTGATGGAATCGGGTGGTTCGCTGAATATTTTTCTGTTCAGCGAACCATTGTCGTATCTTTGCATCGGAAAATTCAAAAGCTACAAAGATATGAACGAGTTGATTCAACAATTCCACCCCATTACCCTCGACGAGATGAAAAGCATCCGTCTGATGAACCGTATGGATACTAAGTTTGTAACCACACGGCAGAAATTGATCTCGCTTCTTGAGATGGCGCTGCAGGATTATCGCATTCAGGAGATTAACGGTGAGCGGAATATGGAGTACGATACAACCTACTTCGACACCCGGCAGTTTGATATGTATTATGACCACCAGTACGGTCATTCCAATCGCCAGAAGATACGTTTCCGTACTTATGTGAGCAGCGACTTGCAGTTTATGGAGGTGAAGACAAAGAACAATCACGGGCGTACGAAAAAGAAGCGTATGGAAGTAACCGACATGGATCTCGCAGACTTTACCAAACGGCAGTTTCTGGTTGAGCATCTTTGTTTCGATGCTGACAGCCTCATTCCCACACTGAACAATCACTTCAAGCGCATTACATTGGTTAACAGTGCAAAGACAGAACGTCTGACTATCGACAGCGACCTGTGTTTCAACAACCTTATTACAGGAGAACATAAAGATATGGGAAAACTCGTGATCATCGAACTGAAACGTGACGGACTCTGTTACTCGCCTGTTCTTGGGATGTTACAGGAACTGCATATCCACCCTCATGGATTCTCAAAGTACTGCATGGGGTCGGCACTTACCAACAGTAAACTGAAAATAAATCGCTTCAAACCAAATATCATCGACATCAAAAAAATCATGGCGCAAGCCGTTTAATTAATCATTTTTATCTGTATGGACACTTTCTTTTCAAATGAATTTCTCGACATGCTGGTGCGCTTCTTGATATGCGTACTCGTGGTATGGATAATCATCGACCGTTTTTATTCCGCAAAAAGCAAGCGACGTGACTTCTACTTCACGTTTATGCTTATCTCCATCGCCATATTCTTCATCGTCTTCTTCATGATATTCGTGCTGGAAGACATGAAGGGAAAGACCTCTATGGGTATAGGCATCGGACTCTTCGGTATCTTCTCTATCATGCGTTATCGCACAGATAGCATGCCAGTACGTGAGATGACCTATCTCTTCGTGACCATCTGTCTGTCTGTAGTCAATGCTCTGGCAGTATCGATGAGCTATTACGAATTGGTGGCAACAAACATTATCTTCATCATCTCTGTATGGCTTTGTGAGAAACGACTGAAATTAAGCCCTTCAAAACTCATTCAGTATGACCGTATAGAATTGATAAAGCCAGAACGCCGCGAGGAACTGGTTGAGAATCTGAAAGAGCGTACCGGTCTGGATGTATTGAATGTTGAGGTTGGTGCTATTGATTTCCTTCGCGACATGGCAATGCTGCGTGTATATTACCAACCTAAAC
>Ga0310697_10006174_pt1 | contig 11426 bp, 9 predicted proteins | sample 172DNAGHGlowgp2_FD_203883 | JGI IMG/M metagenome (GOLD analysis project Ga0310697, IMG submission 203883) | Sheep rumen microbial communities from Palmerston North, Manawatu-Wanganui, New Zealand - 1728 DNA GHGlow gp2 (v2) (version 2) | ecosystem: Host-associated > Mammals > Digestive system >... | reverse complement strand
GTCGCGCACAAAGGTATCGTTGTCCTCTTCTTCTATAAACACTTGTATGTCGCCGTTGATACCACCGCGATGACCGGCATTTCCTTTGCCTGGAACATTGACGACCATACCCTCGGCTACGCCAGCAGGAATCTTTATCTCTACCACTTCTTCGCCTTTCACAACGCCTGTGCCGCCACATTCATGGCATTTGTTCTTAATGACATGGCCTTCTCCGTGACAGGTGGGACAAACACCTTGTGTCTGCATCATTCCGAAGATACTCTGTGTGGTGTGGGTAATGACGCCAGAACCGTGGCATGTGGGGCAGGTCTCGCTTCCTGTGCCTGCTTCTGCGCCAGTGCCGTGACAGTGTTGGCAGGTGATGTCTTTCCTCACCTTGAACTTTTTTACTACACCCTGATTGACTTCCTGCAGAGAGAGGCGTACTTTCAAGCGCAGGTCGCTTCCGCGGTGCTGTTGTGGGCGCCCGGCCCTGCCGCTGAAACCACCGAATCCCCGGCCTCCGAATATGTCGCCGAACATGGAGAAAATATCGTCCATGTTCATTGAAGCACCACCGAAACCGTCAAAGCCACCGTCACCCATAGGACCTGCAAAGCCAAACTGGTCGTATTGCTGGCGTTTCTGCGGGTCGTGAAGCACGTTGTAGGCTTCGGCTGCTTCCTTGAATTTCTCTTCTGCCTGTTTGTCGCCGGGATTCCTGTCAGGGTGATATTTGATGGCAATCTGCCGATATGCCTTCTTTATTTCATCTTCCGTAGCCGTCTTGCTGACGCCCAGCACCTCATAGTAGTCTCTTTTCTGTGCCATTCTATTGTCCTACTGCTACCTTTGCGTAGCGGATAACTTTATCGTTAAGTTTATAGCCAGTGGCCATGCAGTCAATAACCTTTCCTTTCTTGTCGTCGCCCATGCCTGGCACCAATGCTACGGCTTCATGCAGGTTGGTGTCGAAGTCTGCGTCAGTCGTCTCAATCTTGCTGACGCCTTGTGCCTCAAGCACCTTCATCAGTTTCTGGTAGATGAGTTGCATTCCCTCACGCAGTATCTGAGGGTCGTCGGTTTTCTCGCCATTGACGATGGCGCGCTCCATGTCGTCGATGACAGGGAGCAGGGCTGTGATGGTTTTCTCGCCTCCGTTCAGAATCAGTTCTGCACGTTCTTTGAGGGTGCGTTTGCGATAATTGTCGAATTCTGCCACCTGGCGCAGGTACTTGTCTTTCAAGTCGGCAATCTGCTGCATGGCGTCATCCTCCGGCTCAACATCTTCAGCCACCTCTACATCATCGGCAGATGTGGCAGTTTCTTCTGCCACATCGTCAGTCGTTTCGTCAACTGTCACATCGTCAGTCTTTACTTCTTCTTCTGTATTGATGTTCTTTTCTTCCATAATCATAAGGTTTTACTAAATCATCACGAGCAAAAAGTGTGCCAAGAGCATCGCCTATGCATACATTCGTGCTTTTTGCTCCTTTATCTGCTCATCATAGATGTAGTCGTCGTACTGCATCAATTTGTCAATCGTGCCGCGTGGGGTGAGTTCGATAATGCGGTTGGCCACGGTTTGAATGAACTCGTGATCGTGCGAGGCAAAGATGATGTTGCCCTTAAACTGTACCAGATTGTTGTTGAAGGCCTGGATGCTTTCCAAATCTAGGTGGTTGGTGGGCGTGTCGAGAATGAGGCAGTTAGCGTTCTTCAGTTGCATTCGGGCTATCATGCAGCGCATCTTTTCACCACCGGAGAGCACGTTGACCTTCTTCAGTACATCCTCTTCCTTGAATAGCATGCGGCCGAGGAATGATTTCATCATCACTTCATTTCCCTTCCCAAACTGCGAAAGCCAGTCCACCAGATTCAGTTCGCTTTGGAAAAACTCGGTATTGTCAAGGGGCAGGTATGCCGTAGTGATGGTGACGCCCCATTTGTAGGTACCGGCATCAGGCTCGCGGTTGCCGTTGATAATCTCGAAGAGTGCAGTCATCGCCTTGGGGTTGTGAGAAAGAAACACCGTTTTCTGTCCTTTCTCAATCGTGAAGTTCACATTGTCAAACAGCACGGTTCCGTCAGCATCAACAGCCTTCAGACCTTCTACCTCAAGGATCTGTGTTCCGGGCTCACGCTCCATCTGGAAGATGATGCCGGGATATTTGCGCGTTGATGGTGTAATCTCCTCAACATTAAGTTTTTCAAGCATTTTCTTTCGAGAAGTCGTTTGCTTTGATTTGGCAACGTTTGCCGAGAAGCGGCGAATGAATTCTTCTAGTTGTTTGCGCTTCTCTTCGGCTTTGAGTTTCTGGTTCTGTGCCTGACGAAGGGCCAGTTGCGATGATTCATACCAGAACGAATAGTTGCCGGAGAAAAGGGTCACCTTGCCGAAGTCGATGTCAACGGTCTGTGTGGAAACGGCATCGAGAAAATGACGGTCGTGTGACACAACGAGCACGCATTGTTCCAGACTGCTCAGATATTCTTCCAGCCATTGCACCGTGTCAAGGTCGAGGTCGTTGGTAGGCTCGTCGAGCAACAGGTTGTCGGGATGCCCGAATAAGGCCTTGGCCAGCATGACGCGCACCTTCTCGTTGTTGCTGATATCTGCCATCTGTGAATAGTGCACCTCTTCTTTGATGCCTAGGTTTTGCAGCAGTTGTGCGGCTTCGCTTTCGGCTTCCCAGCCGTTCATCTCGGCAAAGGCCATCTCCAGTTCTGCGGCTTTCACGCCGTCGTCCTCGGTCATCTCTTCTTTTGCGTACAGAGCCTCGCGCTCCTTCATGTTCTTCCATAGGGGCTGGTGACCCATGAGCACGGTGTCCATTACCGAGTAGCCGTCATACTTGAAGTGGTCTTGCTCCAAAACGCTCATACGTTCGCCTGGCAGCATCTCTATAGTGCCCTTGTTTGGTTCCAGTTCGCCGCTGATAGCCCTCAGCAGCGTTGACTTTCCTGCACCGTTGGCACCAATGATGCCATAGATATTGCCACTTGTGAATTTAAGGTTTACATCCTTGTATAGAACCTTTTTACCAAATTGAATTGCCAGATTTGTTACGGTTATCATCTTGTTATTATACCTATTTATTTAATTTGGGTGCAAAGGTACAAAAAAAAGTGAAGAGCGAAGAGTGAAAAGTAAAAAAAATGCTACTGCTCCGCCTATTTTCCAATATAATTGATTAATTTTGCAGCGCGAATGAAGGTTTATGTCAATGATCATATCAATCTGCTTGATTTGCAAAATGCATTATTGTCTGTGAGTGCCCAACGGCGCGAACAGGTGTTGCGCTTTAAGCATGAAATGGGGCAGAGGCTGTCATTGGCTGCCTATCTGCTGCTGAAGCAGGCTCTGCATGAGCAGGAGGGCATCAGCGAGAATCCTGTGTTCGGTTACGAAGAGCATGGGAAACCCTTTATCCTTGGCCATCCCGAACTGTATTTCAGCCTGAGCCATTGCCAGGAGGCGGCCGTCTGTGTGCTGAGCCGCCGGCCTGTGGGTATTGATGTAGAGAGTCTGGGCCGTTATCGTGATAGTGTGGCTCGCTATGCCATGAATGTTGACGAATTGGAACAAATTAGTCGGGCCGACGACCGTGAGGCCGCGTTCGTGCGTCTATGGACCATGAAGGAGAGCTATTTGAAAATGACAGGTGAGGGCATTAACGATCGGATGAAAGATGTGTTGGTTGGTGTTCCTCAAGGCATTTTCAATACTGTGGAGCGATTGGAGAAAAACTATATTTATACTGTTTGTGAACAATGAGAATGAATGCAGGATATAATCGTGAGGGAGAGTATGACCACTTTACGGTGAATGAGCCGATGCCGTTGCTTGAATGGCTATTGGCCAATGTACCCCAAAGCCGTAATAAAATCAAGGCTACCCTGCAGGGGCGCGGTATCAAGGTTGATGGCAAAACAGTCAGTCAGTTTGATTTCCCGCTTGAGCGGGGCATGAAAGTGGCGGTGAGCAAGACGAAACGCAATCAGGCAGCCTTCAAGAGCCGCTATGTGAAGATTGTGTATGAAGACCGCTGGCTTATTGTAGTAGAGAAAAACATCGGCATCCTGTCGATGGCAGCAGGACATTCATCGCTCAATGTGAAGAGTGTGCTTGACGACTATTTCAAGAAGAGCCGCCAGAAGTGTACCGCCCATGTGGTGCATCGACTTGACCGTGACACCAGCGGGCTGATGGTCTATGCCAAGGATATGGAGACGGAGCAGATCCTGGAACACAACTGGCATCAGATTGTCTATGACCGCCGCTATGTGGCTGTGGTCAGCGGCGAGATGGAGCAGGACGAAGGTACCATTCAGAACTGGCTGAAGGACAACAAGGCCTATGTCACCTATTCGTCGCCTGTGGATAATGGTGGCAAACTGGCCATCACCCATTTTCATGTCCTTGACCGCACCACAGAGCATTCTTTAGTGGAGTATAAGTTGGAGACAGGCCGCAAGAACCAGATTCGCGTTCATTCTGCCGATATGGGCCATCCTGTTTGCGGCGACACGAAATATGGCAACGGCGACGATCCCATCCACCGTCTATGCCTCCATGCCTGGCTGCTGTGCTTCACGCATCCTGTCACGGGCGAGCCTATGGAGTTTGAAACGCCAGTCCCCATTGCCTTCCGACAATTATTCAAGTAATGGACAACTGGCTGTTTTATGTCATTGCGCTGCTGATAGTAGCCGTAGCCGTCTATGCTGTTAAGAAAGTGGCGGGCTGCCTGCTGAAGACCATGGTCTTCCTCGTGATGCTGGTGGCATTGTCAGCAGGCTACTATTATTTCATCATGCATCCTTAGCATTGGCAGTTTAGGTCTTCTTGGCGGTCTCGGCATCGAAATGCTTGTCAAACTGCTGACGCAACAAACGGACATCTGCAATAATACTGCGCAGTTCCTTCAGTTTCTCTTCGTTGGGCGAGCCAGGAATCCACAGGCGTATATAGCCGTGTTCTGAATATTTCTGGCTCATGTGCTCCTTGAACCGTAGCCACTGCTGCTCCTTGTCCAGTTCCGGATAGTTGGCCAGGCCGTATTGTACGGTGCGCAGGAACACAACATCGGGCACAATGTCACGGTCGGCCTCGGCCACAATCTTGCCATAAAGACTGCGCGGAGCCCTTGATGCCGATGCCCGATGGTCTTCCACCGCTTCTTTCATGATGCCGATTTGTTCCACCGTGAACCAGCGTTTCAGCCTGGCATCGCCAGCCAGAATCTTTCCGCCGGTAATGTGGTGTATGGCTCTTGGCCCCGACATGCCTAGGTCGTGATAGGCTGCAATGGCATAGACCATGTTGATGTCGGCACCCGTTCGCTGTGCCAGATCGAGTGAGCGACGTATGACGCGTGTCACATGTTCCATGTTGTGAGCCCTGTCGAAATTGGCATATTGTGGCAGAATCTGTGTCTCTATGAATTCTACTAAGTCAAGGCTTGCGGTACGGTTGAGCATATTTTTAGGTTTTAGGTTTGCAAATGTACAAGATTTTATTTACTTTTGCAAGCGTTTCAAGAAAAAAAAAGAGAATGGAAGTAAAGAAAGACTCATTGAAGGCATGGGTGCTGGCTGCGCGTCCCAAGACGCTGACAGGTGCTGCTGTGCCGGTGATGATAGGATTGTCGTTGGCTTGGTGTGATGCAAAAACGTATGAAGGTCAGCCCTTTTGCTGGTGGGCAGCCGTGTTGTGCCTGCTGTTTGCCTTTGTCATGCAGATTGATGCCAACCTCATCAATGATTTCATAGATTATGCCAAGGGCACAGACGACCGTGAGACGCGTCTCGGTCCAGAGCGGGCTTGTGCACAAGGGTGGGTGAGCATTGATCGCATGAAGCACGCCATCGCTATTGTTACCTGTCTGGCATGTGTCATTGGACTGCCGCTGGCTTGGCAGGGCGGACTTGAAATGATCCTCGTCGGTCTTCTGTGTGTGGTGTTTTGCTTTCTCTATACCACTCACCTGTCATATATGGGCCTGGGCGATGTGCTGGTATTGGTGTTCTTCGGACTGGTACCCGTGTGTGCTACCTATTATGTACAATTACATACGGTCAGCCTCGAGGTGCTGGTGGCGTCGCTGGCTTGTGGCTTGGTTATTGATGCTCTGTTGCTGGTCAATAATTTCCGTGATCGCGACACAGACCGTGCAGCAGGCAAGAACACACTGGTGGTGCGCATAGGTGAGCGGGCCACAATGGTGGCTTATGTCGGAGTGGGCGTCGTGGCCTGCCTGTCGGGCGTCGTATTTGCATTGAATGGCCGTTGGTGGGCTTTCGGGCTCCCGTTTGTATATCTTGTGTTCCACATGCTTACCTTCTTGAAAATGAGGCGCATTTGGAAGGGGAAGGCGTTGAATCGCTGTCTGGGTGAGACGGCCAGAAATATCTTTATCTATGGGCTCATGCTGTCGCTGGGCATTTTGCTCACCTCTCACCCCTAACCCCTCACCTCTTTCAATATTTTTTCTGAATTTTTCTGACAGAACATTCGCGTATGTCAGATTTTTATTTTACCTTTGCACATTATTACCAAACTAATTAGAAACTAACAAAACCCTAAAATGAATATGAGAAAGATCATGCTTTCAATGTTGCTGGCTGTATGCCTTGGTGCATTGGCTGGGAATCCCTACAAGAAGTACACAAACAATTTGCCCTTCAGCATGCAGGCGGTCAGCGCACCAGCCATACCAAAGACACAGGTGGTGCTGAGCGATTTTGGCGCTGATGCCACTGGCAGCACGCTGTGCACGGAGGCTTTTGCCAAGGCTGTGGATGCTTTAGCGCAGAAAGGCGGCGGGCATCTGGTAGTGCCTCGTGGCGTATGGCTTACAGGCCCTATCGTGCTGAAAAGCAATATTGACCTTCATTTGGAGAAAGGTGCTGTGGTGCTGTTTGCTGCCGACGAGAGTCTTTATCCGCTCATCGACACCTCGTTTGAAGGTCTTAACACCCGCCGCTGCCAGTCGCCCGTTAGTGCCCGCGGTGCCGTGAACATCAGTATTACGGGCGAGGGTGTCATCGACGGAAACGGGCAATATTGGCGTCCTGTGAAAAAATCCAAGGTCACAGAGAGCCATTGGAAGAGCCTGCTCGACCAACCTGGTAGCGTGGAGATGAAGAAGGGCTACTGGGTGCCGTCGGAAGGATATGCCAAGGGTGAGCAGGGAGCCAATATGAACATTCCCAATGCGCAGACCGAGGAGGAATGGAACGCCGTGAAGCGTTTCTTGCGTCCTGTCATGATAAGTCTCGTGGAGTGTAAGAATGTGTTGTTGCAGGGTGTTATTTTCCAAAACTCTCCTGCATGGAACCTGCATCCGCTGATGTGTGAGAACATCATCATCGACCAGGTGCTGGTGCGCAATCCTGCCTACGCTCAGAATGGCGATGCCCTCGACTTGGAGTCGTGTAAAAACGCGCTCATCATCAACTCGCGTTTCGATGCCGGCGACGATGGCATTTGCATCAAGAGCGGCAAGGACAAGGATGGTCGCGACCGAGGCATCCCCTGTGAGAACGTGGTGGTAGACGGCTGCACCGTTTTTGCCGGTCACGGCGGCTTCGTGGTTGGTTCGGAGATGAGTGGCGGCGTGAAGAATATCTCGGTGAAGAACTGCCAGTTCGTGGGCACAGATGTGGGACTGCGTTTTAAGTCAACCCGCGGACGCGGCGGCATCGTGGAGAATATCTATATCGATGGCATCTCCATGTCTGATATCGAAACCTATGCCCTCACGTTCAATATGTATTATGGCGGAAAGTCGGTGGCTGAAGTGCTGGCCGAGGGCGGTCAGCAAACGGCAACGCCCATGGCTCCTGTCACAGAGGAGACGCCCATCTTCCGCAACATCGACATCCGCAATGTTATTTGCCATCACGCAGGCTTCGCCATGGAGTTCAACGGACTGCCAGAGATGCCTATCGACGGCATCAACTTGGAGAACATCTATATTACCGCCAAGCACGATGCAACCTTCCAGCACAGCAAGAACATCACAAAGAAGAATGTTAACATCACGCTCTATTAATACATGAAAACCTACCGACTACTATTCCTTTCGGCCCTGATGGCCATGAACGTTGCCGCTTTTGCACAGCGCACTGTTGAGACACTCAATTTTGGCTGGCGTTTCCATGCTGGCGATATGGAAAATGGAGCCGCAACGGAGTTGGACGACAGCCAGTGGCGTGAGGTCTGCTTGCCTCACGACTTCCAGATTGAACAGCCGTGGGTGGCTCCTGCTGCCGACGAGAAGGCCGACAATACCGATGCTGCCGCTAATATCAAGAGCCGACTGAGCAGTCGTGGCTTCAAGGAGATGGGCAAGGCATGGTATCGTCTGCACCTCACACCTGCCGACTCGCTCCGCGGACGCCGTCTGTTGCTCGACTTCGGCGGCATCATGTATGTGGGCGATGTCTATGTGAACGGAAAGAGAGTGGGGGGCACCGACTATGGCTATGTGGGCTTCCAGATTGATGTGACAGGCGAGTTGAAGTTCGGACAGGACAATATTATTGCCGTGATGGCCGACACACGAGAGCCTGGCAACTCTCGATGGTATACTGGTGGCGGACTCTTTCGCGATGTGCGCCTCATAGCCACCAACCGCGACCTGTATTTCGAACGCTACCCCTTGCAGATAACCACCCGCGACAACAGGTTCGTGACCATCAAGGCCGAGGTCAATACCCGTGGCCGCGATAAGAAGATGCCTGTGCTGCTGACCATCAAAGACCCGCAGGGCAATACCGTTTACGAGGATAGGACAGAGATGCGTCGCAGCACGCCTACACGCATCGTGGAGCAGCAACTTGTTGAGGTAGAGATACCCGATGTGCAGGTCTGGGATACGGAACATCCTAGTCTCTATACCGCCAGCGTTGTGCTTTATAATGAGAAGGGAGAGGCCGTAGACCAATACAGCGAGCGTTTTGGCTTCCGCACCGTAGAGATTCTGCCTCATCAGGGCTTGCTGCTCAATGGTAAAAAGGTGCTGTTGCAGGGCTATGCCAATCACCATACATTGGGTGCCCTGGGTGCCGCTGCCTATCCGCGGGCCATCGAGAAGCGCATCCTGCTGATGAAGCAATACGGCATCAATCATATCCGTACCTCACACAACCCCTACAGTCGTGTATTTATCGAACTCTGTGACAAGTACGGCATCCTTGTCGTCGATGAACTCTACGATAAGTGGACGCGACAGCACACGGGCGGACGCGTGGCCTTCGAAGCCCTGTGGCAGCACGACATTCCAGAATGGGTGAAGCGCGACCGCAACTCACCATCGGTCATCATGTGGAGTCTGGGCAACGAACTGCAGCAAGACCCCAATCAGCCCTATAACGACTGGGGCGTCACCATGTATCGCCTCATGCGCCCCTTGGTGAGCCGCTATGACTCCACCCGTCTGGTCACCGTAGCCATGCATCCGCGCTATCGCAACTGGCAGACCGACTCGCTGCCCTGCGACTTAGCCATGATTACCGATGTGCAGTCATATAATTATAGGTATATGTATTTCCCTGGCGACGGGAAGCGCTTCCCATGGATGAAGTTCTACCAGAGCGAGGCCAGCGTGGCTGCCATGGGACAGAACTTCTTTGAGATGGACTGCGAAAAAGTGATAGGACTGGCCTACTGGGGCGCCATCGACTATCTGGGCGAGAGTCAGGGATGGCCTGCCAAGGGATGGAGTCAGGGCGTGTTCGACATAGCCCTCAATCCCAAGCCCAAGGCCTATTACATGAAGAGTTTCTTCTGTCCTGATGAGCCCGTGGTGCATATTGCTGTCATCGACAAGAAAGGCGACCAGATGTGGAACGGCGTGCAGACTGGCAACGACGGTATGAGCGACCATTGGAACCGTGTGGAAGGGCAGAAACTGTCGCTCGTCACTTACACCAATGCCGAAGAGGTGGAACTCCTGCTCAACGGCCGAAGCCTTGGCAAGAAACAAAACAACCTGGCTGATGCCAAGATGCGCAACCAGATACGCTGGAACGACATCGTCTATCAGCCTGGCACCCTCGTAGCCATTGCACGCACCAACGGACGCGAGGTGGCCCGCCATACCATAGAGACCACAGGCGAGGCAGTAAGACTCATGGCCCAGGGCGACAACCAGCAATGGAAGGCCGACGGCATGGACTTGCAGCACGTGCGCATCACGGCTGTCGACAAGAAAGGACGTACCGTGCCGATGGCACAGGGTGAGGTCACATTCACCGTCAGCGGTCCTGCCGACATTGTGGGTGTCATCAATGGCGACATCAATTCCAACGAACTCACCGTGGGCAACAAGCGCTTGCTCTACAACGGCACCTGTACCGTCATCCTCCGCTCACAGCGCATCCCTGGTCGCGTCATCCTCGATGCCACCACACCAGGCATGAAGCCCGTGCAGGTGAAGATGCAGGCCGAGTAATTCTGTACGCCTTGTCAGGCGTCAGTCCTATCATGGTGAAACCAGGATTCAGAGGCGCAGTATTAAAACAGAGCGATGAAGGAAGGTTGTCAGACACGTCGCATGTTTGGGCACGACTATGCGATACCAGGGACCTACGAGGTGACTATAGTGGTTGCAGGCAGGCTGCCAGTGTTTGGCCAGATTGTTGGAAGTACCAGGACTGGTGGCGAAGCACCCCACCACAAACCATCGCCGCTTGGACTGGCTGTGCTGAACAATGAGATTCCGAAGATACACCACTACTACCCGATGGTTGCCGTGTGGCAGGTATGTCTCATGCCCGACCATCTGCATATGATTGTGCGTATCAATGCGCCATTGCCAGAAGGTAAGCACCTCGGCATTATCATCGGGGCTTTTAAGGGTGGGGTCAGTCGTGCTTGGTGGCGATTGACGGAGGGAGCCGAGGCTCACGCCACGGCCACAGTGGCGACAAACGAGGGTACCACGGTGGTGAAAAACGCTTCAACAGTCACCGTGTCTGTGGCGTCAGCCTCAGAGAAGCGCCCCTCCCTTTTTGAACCCAACTACAACGACCATATCCTTATGCGCGACGGACAACTGGAGAATTGGAAGCACTACCTTCTCGACAACCCCCGTCGCCTCATGATGCGCCGTGAATATCCCGACCTGTTTCAGCGCACGCTCTGCATTGTCATTGATGGCGTGCGCTATAGCGCCTTCGGTAATTTGCTTCTGCTTCGCCAGCCAGAAAAGCATCAAGTTTTCTTTCATCGCCTCACAGATGGCGTACCCACCGAACAGACCAGTTTTTGGGAGACAGAGCACCATCGACTGATATCAGCAGCAGAAAGTGGCGATGTACTAGTCACCCCCGGTGTCTCAGAATGTGAAAAACGGATAAAGAACATGGCTTTAGAGCAAGGATTACGATTAATACATGTCCAGTCAGAACCAATCGGTCAATACTGGAAACCT
>Ga0310697_10006173_pt1 | contig 11426 bp, 8 predicted proteins | sample 172DNAGHGlowgp2_FD_203883 | JGI IMG/M metagenome (GOLD analysis project Ga0310697, IMG submission 203883) | Sheep rumen microbial communities from Palmerston North, Manawatu-Wanganui, New Zealand - 1728 DNA GHGlow gp2 (v2) (version 2) | ecosystem: Host-associated > Mammals > Digestive system >... | reverse complement strand
AGGGTGCCCTTCACGTTCTGTTATACTCTTGTGGAACACATCCTCTGCATTCCATTCGTTCAATACTTCTTGGTTGACTTGTGATAAATCGAGCTTTGTGCGCTCCTTGAATTTTGTCATATTTCTTTTACTCCTTTAACTTCTAACTTCTCTAACTTCACAAAAATCTTCCTCTTTCTACATCAAATTAATCTTGCCTATTTTCTGTGTCTTCCCACAATAGTGGCACTGTACCATTCCCTTGAGCTTGTCCACTTCGAAGTATGTCTTCATCGGTTCGTTGTTCGTGATGCAGACGGGGTTGGCACACTTCACCACATTGATGAGTTTGGCAGGTAGTGTAATTTCTCGTTTCTCCACCACCTCATAGTCGCGAATCACGGTCAGCTGCATGTCAGGGCACACTACTGCCAAGCGGCTCAATTCCTGATCAGTGAAAAACTTGCCCGATACCTTGATTAGTCCTTTCTTTCCCATCTTGCTACTCTCGAGATTGTTGCCGATGGTCACTGGTTCCACGAACTTTTCCAGTTCGAGCAGTCGTGCAATGGTGAACAACTTGTCTGTCGGTATATGGTCGATTACCGAACCGTTTTGCAGCGCAGCTACAAGTAAATCTTTATTTTTCATCTCTGATTTCGTCTAAAGTGATACCTAAAACATCGCAAATTAATGCCTCACGGGCATATAACCCGTTTTGAGCCTGTTGGAAGTAGTACGCATGCTGGCTGTCGTCAACATCCTGTTCAATTTCGTTCACACGAGGTAGTGGGTGCAGAATCTTCATGTTTTCGCGACACTTGCCTAGCATGTCGGCACGCAGGATGTAGGCATCCTTTACGCGCTCGTACTCCATCAAGTCTGTAAAACGTTCACGCTGCACGCGTGTCATGTATAGGATGTCGGCATCAGCAATTGTGTCTTCAGTGAAGTCCTGTTGCTCAATAAACTTAATACAGTTCATCTTGCAATACTCCTTGTATTCATCAGGCATTTCCAACTCCTTAGGCGCAATGAAATGGAAAGTAGGGTTGTAGGGCCGCATCGACATGAGCAGCGAGTGTACTGTCCGCCCGTATTTCAGGTCACCTACCATGTAGATGTTCAAGTTTTCCAACGTACCCTGCGTCTTATAGATGCTGTAGAGGTCGAGCATGGTCTGTGAAGGGTGTAGATTTGAACCGTCGCCAGCATTGATGATAGGTACGTTCGTCACCTCGCTCGCATAAAGCGCAGCACCCTCCAGCCGATGGCGCATTACGATGACGTCGGCATAGTTGCTTACCATTTTAATAGTGTCCTTCAGCGTTTCACCTTTCGATGAACTCGTCACCTTCGGGTCAGTAAACCCGATGACACGTGCACCCAAACGGTTAGCAGCCGTTTCGAACGACAAACGTGTGCGCGTCGATGGTTCGAAAAACAAGGTTGCTACCACCTTTCCCTGCAGTATGGTGCGGTTGGGCTGACGCTCAAATTCTGCCGCCATATCCAGAAGATACTGAATCTTTTCTTTCCCGTAGTCCGCAATTGATACAATGCTTCTGTTTTCCATTCTTAATGCTATTAAAATCGTGCAAAGGTACGAAAAAAATGGGATATACCGACCCTATCTTTTCTCTTTTTTACGTCCATCACCCTAAAAACGTACCTAACTATCTCACTTTCACATTTTTGGCTTGGTTTACCACAACGCTACATTACCGCTCTTTATTCGGCGCCCACTTCGATGTCGTCGTACCCCATACGGTAGCCATCAGTGAGGCGGTCTGCTTCGAATCTGAGAATCCTACCCTTGGTGGCGGGGAAGGTGATAGTTTGCCAGATGGGGTTGTTGATGATGTTTGAGAATTCGCCTGAGGCGAGTTTTGTCCAGTTGTTCCAATCATTCGAAACCCATAGGGAATAATGGGTAATTGTGCCGTTACGGGTGTTCTGTGGAGGTAGGTAACGGAAGGAGGTGAAGGTTTGCTCTGAGTTCCAGTCAATCAGCATTTGCTTGGGATTGCTGAAGAAAATATGCAGACTCGATGCGTATTTCTCGCCTGAGTTGGGGATGTCGGCTGTGAGGTCGGGAGCGAGATAGAGTCCTATCTTCTTGATGACAGGTTCTGCCTTGGTGTCTGTTACAGTAAAACGTAGTTTGGTAGCTTTGATGGTGGGGAAGCAGATGATGCGGCGATGTCCGATGGTAGTGAGACCATCGCCCTGTTCCACGAGCTGGTCCTTGAGTGGCTGCCACTGACCATCAATGAGGGCTTCGAGGGTGAATTTCTTCACTCGCTGACCTAGGGAAATATCTTCTTCGACAAGGAAGCGGTTGAACGCCGTTGGGCGCTTAAAGTCAATCATAGCGGAAACTGCGGAACTATCATCCGTAAGTGTTTTAAGCTTGGGGGCCTTTACCTCCTTGACGATGTTCTTCTTGAAGATTTCGTCTATCATCTTCTTGAAAGCAATGCCGCGGAGACTGTCGGTAGGATGGATGCGACCGTTGGGTGCGATAGGGAAGTTGAGCAACAAGGTGGAGTTACGGCCTACAGACTTGTAATATGTGTCCATGAGTTTTGAGAGACTCTTCACATGATTGTTTTCTGTTTCGTGGTAGAACCATCCTGGGCGTATGCTGGTATTAGTTTCGCCTGGGCACCACACGTCACCGTTTTCCACACCAAAATGCAGCATCTGATAGGGTGTGTCACCTGTACTTGGCATCAGGCTCCAGTTGGTTTCACCTACGTTTCCTGCCTCTGTGCCCACCCAGCGCAAGTCACCTCGGTCGCCGCCGTCGTTCCATATAACGGCATTGGGTTGTAGCTCGCGAATCATGCGGAAAGTCTCTGCCCACTGATAATAGGTCTTTCCGTTAATGCGACGTGTCTCGTTGGCTCCTCCATACCAGCCGTCTCCACCATTGGCTCCGTCGAACCAAACTTCGAATAACTCTCCATAATTGGTAAGCAACTCGCGCAGCTGATTGCGGAAGTAGGTGATGTATTCAGGACGACCGTATTCGGCGTGGTTGCGGTCCCAAGGGGATAGATAGACGGCAAACTTCAGTCCTTCTTTCTTGCAGGCATCAGCCAACTCACGTACCACATCGCCTTTCCCTTGCTTCCAAGGCGTGTTCTTGACAGAGTATTCAGTGTATTTGGAAGGCCACATGCAGAAGCCGCAATGGTGCTTGGCTGTGAAGATAATGCCTTTCATGCCTGCTTGCTTGCACACACGTGCCCATTGTCGGCAGTCGAGGCTCGAGGGATTGAAGAGCTTCAGATCTTCATTGCCGAAGCCCCACTCTTGGTCGGTATAGGTATTCATGGAGTAGTGAATGAAAGCATACATCTCCATGTCCTGCCATCTGAGTTGGTTCGGGCTGGGCAGGGGACCGTATGGTTGAGGTTTCTTGACTTGTGCAGTCATCGAGAGGATTTGCAAAAGAAGAATGAATGTAAAAAGGAGAGGTTTCATGTTGTTTATGGGTGTAATATAGTTGCAGCTTTCTGTCAGTTTCTTAGAAAGGTAGGCCCACTGCGAAGTGGAAGGCAAAATCGCGACTGAATACTGGATGGAAGAGGGGATAATGACCTCGGCCGTGGTAGGCAGGATTGATGGCCTTCATACCTGCATCGAAACGTATGATGAAGAAATCGAGATTCATGCGTAAGCCGAGTCCGTAGGCAACGGCAATCTGGCGGTAGAAGTTGTTTAGACGAAAGGCTCCTCCAGGTTGATCGGCATAGTTGCGGATAGTCCATATGTTGCCTGCATCAATGAAGAGGGCACCGTTGAACTTCCAAAAGAGGTAGGCACGATACTCGATGCTGAGGTCGAGTTTGAGGTCGCCCGACTGATTGATGAAGTTGATGCTGCGGTCAGCTCCGTCGTATTCTCCTGGACCGAGTGAGCGTACAGACCACCCTCGTACGCTGTTGGCACCTCCAGCGAAGTAGCGTTTCTCGAACGGCAGAATGTTGGAATTTCCATACGGGTAGGCTATGCCGAAAGCTGCGTGGATAGCTACGGAGTTGTTCTTGTCAATGCGGAAACTTTTCGAGAAGTCGAAGTCCCCTTTGATATATTGTGCATAGGCAATGCCGCAGAACTTACGTTTGCCGTCGTCAGTATACAGCGGGCCAAACAACCCTGTGACGCCTTGAAGCAGGTTGCCAGCCGTCTCGATGTTAAATTTCAACGTGAAGGCGTTCTTGCCGTAAGTAGAAGTGGTCGCTGTGCCCAATGAGTTGTATGCATAGGTGTAGCCGAGCTTCGTGATGAGCAGGTTCTCGTAGTTGTATTTCAAAATAGCATTGGTTTTGCCGAGCGAATCGAGGTACTGCTCCTTGAAAGTTCGCGATATCCACGGCATATAGACGTAGTTTATTTCAAGCAGGTCAAAGCGATGAGTGGCTTTTTGATTCTGGTTATTCCATCTGTAGCGCCAGGCGGCAGTGAGAACTCGGCGGTTGAACTCCGGGCGGTTCTGCATGTTGTATTGGAGCGATATTTCTGAGGTAGAACCATGGGTGGCTCCGAATCGCTTTGAGACAATTGGCAATAGGAACCCAGGGAATCCCAGCGTGGCTTCACCGCCCCATTCGATGTAGTTGTGACCATCGTATCCTTCAAGACCCGTGATAGCCTCATAGGCACCACGCAGCTTAACGGTAAGCGACTCTGAACCGCGGAGTAGGTTTTTATGGTGGAACGACGTACTGGCAGCAATTCCGAGATCGCCTGCCGAGTTGGTGCCTTCGAGGTCAAAACTGATAGACTTGGAGGCTGCGTGGTTGACCACAACATTGCAGTTGAGGGTAGGGATGATGCTGTCCTCAAGCTCCTCGAAGATAATGTTAGAATAGCTGAGTGCCTGAAGGCGTGTAAGGTAGCGATATGTAAGTTTCTGATACTCTTCGTTGTAGAGGTCTCCAGTGTGGAATAGCGTGTTTGAAGTCAGTAGGTTCGGACGAAATCGCAGACGGTCGCCGTAATAGATATTGCTACCCTTGTGTTCCACCTTGTTCAGCTTTAGTGTGTCAGTGATACCGTTCGTGTCAACGAAATAGTTGAGTGTGCCGATGCGGTACTGTTTATGTGGATGGGGGTCTGAGCGGTCGTTGTCGAGGTGTAGGCGGATATTCATAGCAATATCGACCTCGGTACTCCCTTGGCAAGTGTCGGCAACGAAGGTAATCAGTTCTTTGTAGAATTTATAGTAGCCAATGTTGCGAAGACGAGTAGCGATGCGACTGCGCTCCTCATTCAAACGGTTGATATTGAAGGGCATTCCGTGCTGCAGGAGTGAGTTCAGCGTGTCTTCATGACACAGCAACTGTCGCAACACAGGGTCTTCGACCTTTCGCTCAATATTACGAATGGTGAACTGGGTGCCTGGGTCGACAAGGTAACTGACCGTTACTTTCTTGCCCTTAATGTCCTTGACAAGTTGGATTTCGTTGTGCATATACCCCTCATTATAAAGCACCTGACGAAGGTCCTGAATGGTGCGCTCTGCCTTTTCTGGGTTATAGATGACAGGGTCCTGTCCGATTTTGCGAAATAGGCGGGTAGCCCAGTTGGTCGTATCCACACCTCCAAGGCAGTATAGCTTCAGTGGAATCTTCGCGCCAAACCACTTGCTGTTGGGCGTCTGAAGAATGTAATCGTCGAGCATCAGGCTTTTGGTAGCCTTTTGGTTGGCCGATACCACTTTTGTCTCTTTCAAGAAGAGCTCGTCGTCGCCTACGAAACGTTCCACAGAACAACTTGTCGGCAGGATTGCCAGCAAAAGGACCACAAAAATGCAATGCATCTGTGAGTTGTGGGGTAGGGTGCTACGTTTTATCTTCTTCTGAATTCTGAGCATACAATAGCTGTAGCAATAGCTACGTTGAGTGATTCACTGGTTTCACGTCCTTGTGGATAGTTGGGGATGAGCAATCGGTGGCTGACAAGATTGGCTATTTCATTTGAGATGCCGTGTCCTTCGTTTCCCATAACAATGAGACCATGTGGTTGTAGGGCACTTTGATAGATGTTGTTGCCATCTAGAAAAGTACCGTAGACGGGGAACTCCGCTACTGATTGTTGAAGCAAGTGCTGGATAGTAGTCCCGAGGTTCACCTCGTGAACTTGTACCCTTGCTAATGCTCCCATTGTGGCTTGCACCACTTTAGGGTTATAGATGTCTGCACAACCGCGAGAGCATAGAATGTGCGTGATGCCGAACCAGTCAGCCAGACGGATAATTGTGCCTAAATTGCCAGGATTCTGTACATCGTCGAGTGCAAGCATCAGTTCGTCGTATGGAGAAGGAATAGGTGTCTCAGCAGCTTTTTTGAACACTGCAAAGACATGTTGGGGCGTGTCGAGGAAACTGACTCGATCTGCATCCTCGCCCTCAAGCAGCTCGATAAGTTCGAAATGTCCTTTGAGGTCGTTCACCACCTTCGGACCTTCGGCTACAAACACACCATATTGGTCTCGAAACTTCTTGAGTTCTAAACTCTTGAAATACTTTATCTGATTCTTGCTAATCACGTTGTTATCAGTTGTTGTTCATCCTGACTGCATCGAGCATCAGTTCCAGACGTTTGGCATTGAGCCCGATGTGTTGCAGATATGGTCGCCACTCCCAAAATGCTTTTGTAAATTCCTCCTCGCTTTTTGCCAGCTGATAAGCGGCAGCATAGAGGTTATAAGCATTCGGTATCTCTCCCTTTCGAAGATAGAGATGGGCAAGATTGATATTGTTGCGTACCGATGGGTTTTGTTCCATCAGCTCTACATGAATCTTTTCGGCTTTCTCGTCATTTCCCGTCATCAACAGCCCCCATGCCAGCATCTCCTGAGCATGTTCGCTATGCTCATCGAGATAAGCAAGCTTATAGAGTGTAGGCAGACAGTCTTCGTATTTCTCTTGTCCGAATAGGCATTCTGCTTTTTTGTAGAGCCATTTCAGGTTATCTTCGTCGTCTTCTAGCAATAGGTCGAAGTATTGCTGTGCTTCCGAGAATTCCTTCAATTCAAATGCTGTCTGCGCAAGATGCTGAACAGTCCATTTTGATTTGGGATTGAGCTTGTAGGCCATACGGTAGGCAGGTATTGCCAATGCTGGATTTCCTTGCTTTTGTGAACAGAAACCGATTTTCTGCCATAGGTCGCTATCTTCCTCGCGCTCTTGAGGATTGAGCTTAAAGAAAATGGTCGAAGCATCGTGGTATGCCCCTCGACGCATCATGAATTCTGCCAACCCCAATAGGTCATCATAGTTGTCGGCCAAAGGCTTGAGCGTGTCGAAATAGAGGGGAGAGAAGTTGACAAGCTGCTTTCCAAAGGGATCGAACAGCTCAGAGTGATAGGGGTAGGCCTTGAATACCCGATAGAGGTCGAAGATATAGCAGCGAGATACTTCTTTCGGCTTTTTTGTATGTGGTTTGACCTGCTCGAATAGGTCACCCCCTCCTTCCTCATTGAGCTGTGAATTGATTTGGTTCGCAATCATATCTTGTCCTGCCTGCTTCACGCTATCAATCATAAAGATGAACGAGTATTTGTCACTGCTACAGAACGGAGCGAATTGGAAAAGGCTTTTCACCGTCTGTAGTATCTCAGGGCGCATCGATTGCGTGAACTGGTATGATTCTGGGTATTCGAACGAAAATGGTGCTACCCAATGATGAAGCTTTTGGAAGAAAGAGAATCCCTTGAGTGAGACAAATGAGCTCCAATAGACATCTGCTCCCTCTGTCTGCATGTCAGTCATCTGCTTCAGTTTCTTCTCCACATTCTTGTCATCTTTGGTGTTCTGATGCCATTCAGGGTTCTCTCCGTTCTTTGTCAGTTCCTTGTCGAGATTGCGCAGATCGATGCCTTGGAAACGTGAGGAACGTAGGATGGCAGGCATGATGTCTTGTGTCATCTTTGCACTCACTGAGTCCGTCATCTTGCTGTATTGCAGCTGCATCAAGACCCGGAAACAGTCTTCTACAAACTGGCGGTTTTCGCAATAGAGGGCAAAGCGTGATTTTATCTGTGGATAGTTGCTTAGGCGACTGTCATAACGGATGATGAGCAATATCAGTCCCACGAGCGAACGTTGGCTCACTTCGATGTCATTTTGAAGATAGCTATCAAACAGCAGCATCAGTTTCTGAGCATCAAACAACTCGTAGCAGGCCAGTGTGAGGGCGCTGACAATGATGGCCTTGTCGTCGGCTGGAAGCTGTTCACTTCCCATCAGTTGAGTATAAAGGGTATTTTCACTCTTCGTCCAAATGCCAGATGTCCATATGTGATTGAACAGCTTTTCTATTAAGGTGTCGTGCTGACGGACAGCTGCTTCTAAGTCGTGCTCACGAATACGCTCGCGCTGATTTGTGTTGGCCAGCAGATGCTTGATTTCTTCGCCTACGGTCTCTAAGGCTATCTGTGTGGTTGCTATATCGAGTGCTTCCGCCTTGCTTTGCGTGAAAGCCTGACAGTATTTGTTGAAAGGCGATTTCTTCAGGGTGATAGCTCGGTTGGCGCGGTCGTTGATAGCGTAAGCTTGTTGAATCAAGTCCGTGCGGATGGATTGTGCCTTGGGGTCTTCAATACCTTTAGCCAAATAAGAAAGCATAGTGGAATAGGTGTCTCGCACCCATTCCAGGTCCTGCTGGAGTTGCCAGTCTCCCAAACTGGAAACTTTGGTTTGCAGCATCACAAGAGCATCGACCAAGTTTCCTTGTTGTAGTTCGCTATAGATATTCTTATTTGGCATGATCTTAAATTACTGTTTAATCATTTACCCTTTACCATTTTATCTCCACTCTTCACTATCCAATACGCTTCTTTGATTCGTTCAATATCGTCTTTGCGTTTCTTCATCACACTCTTCTTCACCAATACGCGCATTAGAGGCGCCTTGATGGAGTTGATACGATAGGCACCTTGTTCCTCGCATTGTGTGGCAAACGGTTCGGGTAGGATGGCACCATCGTATTGGTTCAGGTTAAGCATATCTGCTCTTAACGCTATGTTGTTGATTTGTGGGCGGTTCAGATACTCTCGTTTGATTTTTGCTTGATCCATTGTTTGGTCGGCAAAGTAATCGAGTGCTGAGTTGCGTGTTACGGCGACGATTTTCTCCTTCAGGCTGCTGATGGCTTTGATACGTGTAGGTTTGCCTGTCATCATCGAGAGGTGCAATGTATCTGTGATGACCGTCTGGATGGAATCGCGTTTTACGATGCTATTGAGATAACGTGCTTTCAGCGAGTCCGATACCAGCAGCTGCACCTTATTATTCATAAAGGCTGTATCAGCATCCATTGCTGCCAGGAAGGTATCAAGTCTCACTTCTACTCCCAATGAGTCGAACAACCCACGCTGCTGTGCTACATAGAAAGGACGACATTCCTCTGTAGGCAGTACAGCAATGTGGATTACTGCTGAGTCTGAATCTTTAGCTCCCGTTTCATTATCAACACTGCCGTACTGGCATGCATTCAACATGCTCAGTACGACAGAAAAAAATAGTATAAATGCTTTTTTATTCACTTATAGTCAGCATTCATCCCGTTCCCCTAAATGAAGGGGTAGGGGGTGGGTCTTTTATCCTTTAATAGCAGCAACACCAGGAAGTACCTTACCTTCGATAGCCTCGAGCAAAGCACCACCACCTGTTGAGATGTAAGAAACCTTGTCAGCCAAACCGAACTTGTTGACACATGCTACAGAGTCACCACCACCGATGAGTGAGAAAGCGCCTTCCTGAGTAGCTTTGGCAACAGCTTCACCTACAGCACGAGAACCTACAGCAAATTCATCGCTCTCGAAGCAACCTGCAGGACCGTTCCAGAGGATAGTCTTTGCACCTTCGATAGCCTTAGCGAACTTAGCCTGGCTCACAGGACCTATGTCGAGACCTTCCCAACCAGCAGCGATTGCGTTAGATGGGAATATCTTCTTCTCAGCACCTGGCTTGAGAGAGAATGTGGAGAAATCGAAGCCGTTGCAGCATACAGAATCCTCGCCGAGCACGAGCTCAACGCCGTTCTTCTTTGCTAGTTCCTCAACACCGAGGGCAACATCAAGCTTGTCAAGTTCTACGATAGAATCGCCGATTTCACCACCATGAGCCTTCATGAAGGTGTAAGTCATACCACCACAGAGGATGAGTTTGTCGACCTTACCCAGCAAGTTCTCGATGATACCGATTTTAGTGGAAACCTTTGAACCACCCATGATGGCAACGAATGGACGCTTGATGTTTGAAAGTACGTTGTCAACAGCCTGTACCTCTTTCTCCATCAGCAGACCCAGCATCTTGTTGTCGGCATCGAAGTAGTCAGCGATAACAGCTGTAGAAGCATGCTTGCGGTGAGCAGTACCGAAGGCATCCATTACATAGCAATCAGCATATGAAGCCAACTTCTTTGCGAAGTCCTTCTGACGACCTTTCATCTCTTTCTTTGCTTCCTCGTATGCAGGATCGTCTTTCTCGATACCTACAGGCTTGCCTTCCTCCTCAGGATAGTAACGGAGGTTCTCAAGCAGCAATACCTCGCCCTTCTTCAGTGCAGCAGCTGCTTCTGAAGCATCAGCGCAGTCGGGAGCAAACTTAACAGGAACACCCAGAGTCTGGCTTACTGCATCTACAATCTGACTCAGTGACAATTCTGGTTTCTTCTTGCCTTTTGGCTTTCCCATGTGCGACATGATGATGAGGCTTCCGCCTTTCTCAAGAATCAGTTTCAGTGTTGGAGCAGCACCGTTGATACGGGTCATGTCAGTAATCTTTCCGTCCTGAATAGGTACGTTGAAGTCAACGCGAACGATGGCTTTCTTGCCATCAAAGTTGTAGTCTTTGATATTCATACTTTGTACGTTTAAAAATGATTAATTAGCTTTATGCACATTTCTGCCTGCAAAGTTACAAAAAAAGTTTCAATCGTTAGATAGGATTACGTGTTTTATTACATAAAAAAGAGATAGAAAACAGATTTTTAGGGCGTTGTTGTTTGTCTAATACACAGATTATTTGTAAATTTGTCGCCGAAACCTTGAGATGAGAAAGAGAGATGAAACGAATCTTGACCATTATTATTTGCATGATATGTGTGTGGATGGTAACGAGAGCGACAGTACCTCCCCGCATCCGCAAGACTGGTGCTGCGGCATCAGTTCCGACCTACCGTGCACCTTGGAATATTCCATCACGACGCTTGGGTTCACAACTCGACGCACCTCTCTACTCGATAGGGTTGCAGCGTGTGCCTGTTGTATTGGTCGATTTCGCAGATTTGCCTTTCTCCGTAGCCAAAGACAAAGATACCGTACACCAGTTCTACGACTTGTATTGTAATGGTACACGCGATGGAGTGTTGTATCGGGGCGCTGGGAGCTATGGAGCCGTACGCGACTATTTTGTTTTGCAAAGCGAC
>Ga0310697_10006171_pt1 | contig 11429 bp, 4 predicted proteins | sample 172DNAGHGlowgp2_FD_203883 | JGI IMG/M metagenome (GOLD analysis project Ga0310697, IMG submission 203883) | Sheep rumen microbial communities from Palmerston North, Manawatu-Wanganui, New Zealand - 1728 DNA GHGlow gp2 (v2) (version 2) | ecosystem: Host-associated > Mammals > Digestive system >... | reverse complement strand
CAGAAGTAAAGCCGAAGCCAAGGAATACAATGAGCTTTGGCACGACAAATTGTCGAAGTATATCCTCGACGAGGATACCACCAGCAGCACGCTCGGTACACCTTATAAACAACTGAACGGCGACGCCATTCTTGCAGCAACCAACAAGATCCTCAGAGTAGCCCAGACCTATTCCGATGATGAAACCGACGAACGAGACAGCCTCCGTTATCAGACCATCATGGGTGCCGCCGACTATCTTCCCGAGCGTATCGTCCGTGACGGCGGCGGTTTGTTCCGAAAAGTTCTTAATAAGATTGACAAGGAGGGGACCCTTGCGTCTGTTCCTTCCGGTGTTTTCCAGCCGCATGTTGATGCCGTTTTCCAAGAAGATCGACATGCTGGATATATAGACGGGGCGAGTCCTGTAGAAGCGCTGGATTTTACTACCGCGGTATCGCGGGTGGGCGAAGGCGGTCTTGGTACGGAGCGTGCGGCATCCGATGAGAGTCGTGGCGTAAATAACTCGTACTTAGGGTTTATAGACTCGATAAGGTGTTATGCCGAAGACACCGAGCTGATGACTCACAGGGGCTGGAAAAAGGTCCAAGATATTACAATGAATGATGAACTAGCTTGCCTGATCAATGGTAGGCTAGAGTATCATAAGCCCATAAATCTGCACAGTTACAATTACCGTGGAACTATGTATGGATATGCGGGATCGCATATCACATATCTTGTAACGCCTAACCACCGCATGTGGTCTCGGTGCTATGGCTTACTGCGCGGGGGCCGGACAGCCCATTATCTTACCAAACGCGCAGATCAAATGCATGGACAAAATCGCGTAGTAAATGCAGCGGATTTCCTGCCGTTGTTACAAAATGAAGAGCAGACCATATTTGATCTACCAACAGTTACCGCGGATTTGAAAACGCCCCAGATATACGGCAATCCACCCCAAGGGGCTAATCTGCATAATATCGAACGGTTGGATATAAAGGATTTTGCAGCATTTCTAGGCTGGTATCTTGCAGAAGGCTCTTTCTATATAAATAAAGAGATAGGTAGATATTGCGTGGAAATCAGCCAAGATCCGAGAGTTAATCCCGCAAACTACACAGAAATAAAGGAGCTTATCGAGCGTCTCCCGTTCAATACACACTATAGAGTTATCGATGAGAACCCCTATAAAAAATTTTATATCAGCCGTAAACAGCTGGTCATGTATCTTGCACAGTTCGGTCATTGTGAAGATAAGTTTATTCCTGACTGGGTCTTTTCTGCGCCACTGGCAGCGAGATATGCGTTCAGAGATGCAATCCTTAAAGGTGATGGACGGGATCAGCGTCATTTATGCACTATGTCTCGACGGCTGGCCGAGGACTTCGCCAGACTGCAATTCGAGCTGGGCGAATCTGTAAAGCTTGTACACGAGCCTGAAAAACGCTATAAGGATCATCCCGGTATCTGGGTTGTCTACTGGCATACGCGCAGGGAGCGCTTGCTCGCCGGCCGTACTAAGCGTCATCCCCGAGGCGAGTACTATACCGAAGAGTATAATGGTAAAGTGTATTGCCCCACGGTTCCGGGCGGGTTAGTATACTGTAGGCGCTCCGAAAAGAGCGTAGGCTTCTGGTGCCATAATAGTCCGGAAAGCCAGGCCGTGGGTTTGCAAGTATATATGACGCATGGTGTCAAAAAAGACAGCACCGGTCAGCTCTGGACCAAAATGATTCCGCGTGTTGGCGACGGCAGGCCTGTTTATGTCAGCATGAAGCAGGCGTCTCAATCTAACGTTGCTACGCCCGAATACTACGACCCTCAGGGTGATCCCGAAGAAATCATTCCCGCTTTCCGGCAAGGGCGTGATTTGGAATACATGCCGCGGAAAGATGTGGATTTTTATGTGGCCGATTCTTCCAATATGATGTCCGACAATACCGGATTCATTCCCGGCATCGGTGGACTTCGTAGTAATCGGACCATGCTGGGATCGAAAGCTTCTTCGCAGGCCATGTCTCTTCCGCATAGAGAGGCGCCCCTTGTTCGCAGATACCTCCGCAATGAAGACGGCACTGATGGCACCACTGAATCCTATATGGGTAGAAAGATGGGTGCCAAATTTGCGGATACTGCCGGGGTGATTACCGATGTAACCGATGATGAGATAGTCTACCGCGATGATAAAGGAAAGAAACACGTTGTAGACCTCTACAATCAACTTCCGGCCAATAACAAGGGATGGCTCACTAACACACCACAAGTAAAAGTCGGAGATGTCGTCAAACCCGGACAGATCCTCGCTTCCAGCAATTACACCGACGATGAGGGAAACGCCGCGCTCGGTGTGAATCTGCGTGTTGCTATGGTCAGCGCCCCGGATGCTGGCAGTGCTTTTGATGCCATTGCTGTATCGGAGTCTGCTGCCAAGACCAAATTGGCTTCTGAGCAGCTCTATAAGACCAAGTCCCCGGTGGATAATGAAACGGTTTACGACAAAAACCGCTTCTTGAAGTCTTTTGATACCTCTGAGTTCACCAAGGAGCAGCTGGATACTATCGGTGATGACGGCATTGTCATGCCTGGTACGGAACTGCATAAAGGCGATCCTATGGTTCTTGCCATCGGGCTGCGCGAACCGGGAATCAAGGGTGTTTCCAAGCACGCCGATACTCCCATAGTCAAGACCTGGGAACATGATTATCCGGGTACTGTGATGGATGTCGGGCGCACTAACAAGGCAGTATCGATATATACGCAAGCTCTTACGCCAGCGAGAGTTGGAGATAAATTAAGTGCCATTTTCGGCAACAAGGGAGTCATCGGAAAGATCATTCCTGATGAGGAAATGCTTCAAGATGAGAATGGTCAGCCCTTTGAGGTTTATCAATCTCCTTTGGGCATTCCCAGTCGTGTCAATCCGATGGTCCTCGGTGCTCTTCAACTTGGTAAAATAGCCAAGCACACCGGAAAGCCGGTTGTGTGGAAAGACTTCTCGCCTGAGCCGATGGCTGATACCGTATTGCGGATGTTGGATGAGAATGGTCTCAAGGAGTCCGAGAATTTGTTTGATCCTAACACGGGGAAGACCGTACCGGATGTTGCTACCGGATATCTTCACTATCTCAAGTTCAAGCACATGGGGGATGTGAAGGAGAAGTCCAGAGGCACCGGAGATTATACCATGGAAGATCTGCCGCTCAAGGGTGGTGATGATTCTGCCCGTAGATTCGGTTCTATGGAGATCGGTGCGCTTTTTGGCCACGCCGGGTTGCAGTCCGAAGTGATGAAGGATGCCAAGTTGGTCCGCGGACAAGCCAATCATGAATTTTGGCGGGCTGTCAGAAACGGTGAAGCAGTACCCACTCCCAGTACTCCTTTGGTACATCGGAAATTCTTTGAACATCTCCGTGCAGCAGGTGTAACACTGGAAGACCGGGGCGATCGTATTCATATGTTTGCTGCTACCGAGCCGGATGTTGAACGCCTTACTCAGAACCGTGAAGTTAAGTCCGGTGCCACCTATGATGCCAAGGAGCTTCGTCCTATTCAAGGTGGTCTTTTCGATCCCCAGACTTTTGGCGCCAACGGCGATCAGTGGGCTTATTATCAACTCCCCGAGCCGGTGTTGAATCCTTTGATGGAGAAGGCTGTTGTTTCCATTCTCGGATGGAAGGATAGAGAACTTCAGGGCGTCCTCAACGGTGAGCAGGAAGTAAACGGAAAGACCGGTCCGGATGCTGTAAAGGATATTCTTGGAAAGCTCGATCTCGAAAAGGAATATCATAAAGCCAAAGTACAGCTCAAGTCGGAATCTCTGCCCGCTTTGAAGCGTGATAAGATACTTAAACGATATAGGGCTATTGCTTCGCTGCTTAGAGAGGGGAAGAATCCGCAGGATCTGCTCCTGAGCCGTATACCCATTCTTCCGCCTAAATACAGACCTATTTCCGTAATGGGGAATGATGTTGGCATTGTTTCCGATGCCAACTACCTCTATAAGGCTATGATCGACGCCTCGGAAGATTTCCGGGATGCCAAGGATCAACTGCCGGATGAAATGCTTTTGGATGCTCGGAAGAATCTCCATACCGCGATCAAAGCAGTAGTCGGACTTACGGATTCACCCGACAAAAAGCTTCAGGAAAAAGGCGTAGAGGGCGTGCTGAAATGGGCGTTCGGTAAAGGTTCGCCCAAGTTTGGAAGTCTTCATCGTAAGGTTTTTGGAGCTACTGTTGACCTCGGTGGTCTGGCGGTGGCGGCACCCGACAGCAAACTTGGTATCGATGAGATAGGTTTGCCGGAACGAAGTGCTTGGAGCGCTTTTGAACCTTTTGTGGTGCGTAATCTTAGACAGCGCGGCTATCCGCTTTCACAGGCTATGAAAGCCGTGCAGGAACGGGAACCTATTGCTAAGCAAGCTTTAGAAGAAGAGTTGTCTAAACGACCGGTGCTGGTGAATCGTGCGCCAACGCTGCATAAGTACAATATCATGGCATTTTGGCCAAGACTTATACGTGGTAACACGTTACGTTACAATCCTTTAGTGGCAAAAGATTACGCGGTCGATGCGGACGGCGATCTTATGTCATTCCATGTACCCGTTTCACGCAAAGCCGTAAATGAAGCTGTAGAGCGGATGCTCCCATCCAAGAATTTGCTCAGTGCGTCTACTTTGAAAGCCCGGATGGTGCCTGTCGAGGAGTTCGCTCAAGGTCTTTACATAGCTTCGCGTGCTCCTAAGGGCAAACCTATCAAATTCGCTTCCAAGGAAGCCATGCTTCAGGCTCTCAATGCCGGAAAGATTACATACGATACCCCGGTGGAGTTCCCGAACTGAGTTGACAACTCGATAATACTTTGATACATTCAAAACGCTAACATACAATTTTTCTACACACAGGACCCCTTTACTATGTTCGAGAACACTCCGTATGCACAGGCCTTTCTTAAGAAAGCGGCTTTCGTCCCCTATACGCAGGAGGCGATGAATCCTCCCGCTGCTGCGGCACAGCCCCCGGCTGAAGGACAACCGATGCCCCCCGAAGCGCAGGCAGCGCCTGCACAGGGGGCTCCGCAGATGCCTCCTATCCAAATTGTGCAAGGACCGAACGGAGAACCGGTGGATGCCGAGACTGGTTTCATCGTTCTCGACGAGCAGCAGGGCATCGAGCAGGATCCTCTTACCGGTATTTTGTTCAACAAGTCGTTGAATGAGTTTGCTACTCCCGAAGGGCAGCCTCTCGAAGCGCAGCAAGCTATTCAAATGATTGAGCAGGCTCGTCAGCAGGCTGGCGAAGCAGGTGGGGCTCCGATGCCCCCCGAAGCGCAGGCAGCGCCTGCAGCGGCTCCGGCCGAAATGCCCCCGGAAACCGCACCTGCTGCAGCCGCTCCTGCTCCAGCCGAACAGCCTCCGGTTCCTCAACAGGGTCCGGGGCAGACTTTTGATCCTGAGACTGGTATGATGATTGACGACGCCACAGGGCTCCCCATCGATCCGCAGACTGGAATGATCGTTGATCCCGCTACCGGTCAGCAGCTTGATCCGCAGACTGGCGCAATCGCTCCGGCAGCTCCGGAAGGAATGCCCTTCACCGGTGATCCCGAAGTTATGAAGACTGTCGATGAGATCATCAAGCAGAACGAGCAGAACGCCAAGAACATCTCCAACCTTACCCGGAATGTCAATTCCATTCGGACGGATATCCAGGGACTGCGTCGGGAAATCCGGGACAAGGACGACAAGGAAGAAGCCACGTTCGAGCGGATGGACAACCTCCTGAACGTTTTAGAGACGGCATTGCAGGGAGTTCGATAAATGAACACAAAACCCCAGGATACATTGGAATCCGGGGCTCAATGGGTCATTAAGGCTATTGCTCCTAAAGACCAGCAACAGCTCTGGATGGATCATTACCGGGCAAACCGTAATGCCTGGAATATGGGTGTTGGTGCTTTGGGTGGTGCGACGGTTGCCGCGTTGGCAAACGGAGCTGCCGATGCTTTTGGCAGAGACGACCGCGGAAACGATGGCGGATCTTCTTGGGGGTGGCTTGCTCCTATGGCTCTCGGTGCAGCCGGTATGTGGGCCTGGAATAAATGGGGTGGCGCCCTTAAAAATACACTAAACAACTACGCCAAAGCCGCGCAAACCCAGGCCCAGAACAAGAGAAAAATGACTGAGGTCGGGGAGCGTTTCGCCAACACGGCATCTGGTAATAGTTTTATGCGTACGGATGCTGAAAAGAATGCCGAATCATGGGTAGAGGAACAACAGAAGTACTTCAACTCTACCCCTGAACAGCGTCAAAAGTATCGGCAAGAACGCAAACGACAACAGCAGCAAGCGCAACGAGACCGACAGGCGTTTGCACAAGCACAAAAAGCATCGGTAGTGCCTCAGACAACCGCTCCGCTAGCTTCGCGCAGGGCTGTGTTAGAAGCCGAGGGTGCTCCTGAAGAATACATCAAATCTCAGAACATACCCGAGTACAAACCTCCGGTAGCACCCTTTAGAGCTCAACAGAAGAAACAAGTACCGCTGGTGCCGAGCACCCGGAATATTTTACAACAAGGTTTACGATAATGGCTACAGACGCAGAAAAAGCCAGCACTCCGCAGGATTTCAGCTGGGCAGGACTTGCCGCGGCTACCGGTGCGGCGGGACTTGGCGGTTTCATCTTTGATCGCTACATTCGCGGCAACAAGAATCTCAGAAAGAATCTGGCGATGGCTGCAGGCTTCGGTGCTGGTGGTGCCTTGGCATCTACCGCCTATCAGCTTATCTCCGAGCGCAACAGAGTTGCCGAGAATAAGAAGGCGCTTGAAGAGGCCGGCAAAGCCGGCGCTAAGTCGGCTACGGTGACAAGTGCGGAAGGCACTACGCAGAAAGTCGATCCGAAGACTGGCAAGGAATTGCCGAAACCTAAAGGTAAACTAGAGCGTGGTGCAGAAAAGCTCGAATCCGGAATGATAGCGTTAGGGCATTTTCCTACAGCCGTCGCCGGTGGAAATGTTGTGCACAAGGTTTATCAGGGTGTAAAACACCAAAAAGATAAGATTGATGCAGCGCGGACAGCGGGCGAAAGACTCGTTCAGGATTTGGCGAAACGTAAAGAATCTATCCCCCTCACTACCGCAGAGAAGATTACGCTGCAGCGCGCCGGTTTAGACCCTGTGGCAACTATGGATGCAGCAGCTAAAGGCAAGATCAACATCGCTGAGCCGAAAGCTGTAAAGGCAGCCGAGAAGGGTCTTAAGAACGCGCTCAAGAAACTCAATGAAGTAAAGCAACGGGTCAAACAAGCTACCCCGACAGCTCCGCCCGTGGCCGCACCTGGTGCGCCCGCTGTAGCGACAGAAATTCCTCAGAAACTGCTTCAAGAACAGGCTGCGGCCCGTAGAGTTTTTAACGCAGCTAAATCCAAACTCAGAGAGGCTCGTAAGCTTAGTAAAAGCAACGTGGTTCTGAACCCGGCGATAAAAACTACCGGTAAAGCTGCCGCTAAGAATACTGCGAAGTATATCAAAGGCGCGATCGGTAAGCCTTTCGGAAAGCGGGGATTGATCTCTACTCAGTCTCTTGCAAGCATGGCTGGCGGCGGCCTCTGGGAAGCCGGTCTGGCGGGCGCTAACAACAATGTCTATAGGCGCCTTGCCAAAAAGATCCAAGAAGTTATTAAGTAATGGTAACCACTCCCGGAAGAGTTTTGCTGGATTCCCTGCTGCCTGAGAAGTTCCGTGATTACGGGACTCTCGACAAGAAGGGAATCTCTGCATTGTATGATCGGTTGGCCAAACAACTCCCCTCGGATGAATATGCCAAGATAGCCGAACAAACCTCTCGTCTCGGCAACCGCATCGCTTATGAATACGGTGGGCAGACTTCGGTGCATCTTCGGGATCTTGTGATTCCTCCTGAGTTCCGTGAGTTCAGGGAGAAGATGCGCGAAGACCTGCGTAAGATCATACAAAACCCCAAACTCTCCAACAAGGAAAAGCGCCAGCAAATCCTTGACTATACCCACACGGCTACTGCAGATCTCGATAAAGAGATCGTGGACTATCTCGCCGAGAAAGGCAATCCTTTCGGTCTGATGGTAAAACATGGTATCCGTGGTAATCCTACACAGCTTCGTCAAATGGTGTTCGGTGATCTTCTCACCGTCGATTCCAAGATGAATACCATTCCGATGCCCACTCTTCGGTCTTATGCCGAGGGTGTTTCTCCTTTGGAATATTGGAATGCTTCACACGGCGGGCGGTATGGCTATGTACAGATCCAGATGGCTACGCCGAAAGCCGGATATCTTTCGAGGCGCGCTCGTCAGATAGCACATCGTGTTGTTGTTACTTCCGAAGATTGCGGTGATCCGCAGCCTGTAATGGTTGATGCTGATGACACCAACAACATCGGCTCCCTTCTTGCGCAGGACGTCAAAGGAAAAGACGGCAAGGTCTATAAGAAGAACACCGTTCTGACCGCGGATATCCTGGACGACCTGAAAGGAAACATCCCGGTCAGATCGGCTACGACTTGCAAAGCTCCTGAGGGCGTATGTGCCAAGTGCGCCGGTGTCCATGAATCCGGGAGTCTTCCGGAGGTAGGGGATATCATCGGATTGAACGATATCAACTCTTTTATGCTCGATGCTACGCAGGCCGCCATTAGTTGTCTGCACGGAGATACCTTGGTACGCATGGCGGACCTTACCACTAAGCGTATCGCCGATATTAAAGTCGGCGATTATGTTCTCGGCGTCTCCGAGCATCACAGCAACTGCAGACCGGTCAAGGTTCTCAATACTTTTAATCATGGCAAGATGCCAATGGTCCTTACGGTCTTCCAAAAGGACGAAGAACTGTATCAGCTCGTGTCCACCGTGGAACACAAAATTCTCGGCATGACTAACGAGTGGGAACATCAACAGCAACGTGCCGAAGATATCGTCACCGGGGTAATCATCAATCTCTCCAGCGAATCTCTGGCGAAAAGAACCGCCCAAACCTCGGTTGGAAACTTCACCGCTTATGATATAGAAGTCGATCATCCGGATCATCTGTTCTTGTTGGCAAATGGTCTGGTGGTATCCAACTCCAAACACGTAGGCGGCGAGGAGAAGAGTGCCAAGCGTATCAAGAAAGGCTTTGAAGCCATCGAACAGTTCATCGATATGCCGGAGAACTTCGTCGGTGGTGCAGTGATGGTCGATAAAGACGGTCGTGTCGGCGGTATCCGAAAAGCACCCCAGGGCGGCCAGTATGTTTCCGTAGGAGATACCGAATACTGGGTTCCACCGGATGCTGAACTGAAGGTCAAGCCCGGTGATGAAGTCGAGGCCGGGGATGCCATTACCAGCGGGATGCTGGACATTTCCAAGGTTGTCGAACACAAAGGTATCGGAGAAGCTCGTCGGCAATTTGTCCGTGGACTCCGCGACGTCCTCGCCGACAATAAACTCTCCACGCAGCGCAGATCTTTGGAAAGCGTTGCCCGTGGATATTTGAATAAGGTGCAGATCACTGATCCGGATGGGGTGCTTGGCCGCATCGCCGGAGACTATGCGGATTATGATGATATTGCCTCGCATTGGGAACCGCGGGAGAACTCCCGTACCGTTTCCACCAGCAGTGCTTCCGGATATCTCGAGAAGCCGGCGTTGCACTATACCATAGGTACTCGCATTACTCCTAAGGTCAAAGCTTTTCTCAGAGAGAATGGTGTCAATCAAATAACCGTTAATCCAGAACCCCCGCCTTTTGAGCCGGTAATGGTTCGGGCAAAGGTGTGGTCGAGCAAGGATAAAGACTTGTTGACAGCACTCTCCGGGGAAAACCTCACCAAGACTTTCGTTGAGCGTGCAGCACGCGGAGCCAACACCTACAAAAACAGCACTAGCTATTATCCGCAAATGGCTTTTGAATCATTTGCAGGTGACAAGGTTGACATTTGAGCATATATTCTATATAAGACTAATTTCAAATAGGGCTTGTGCCCGAGACAGGACGCACCAATGAAAATTGAAGATGTGATGGCGCAAGCCGCCTACAGTCAGATTACCGAAGCGATGCCCTCGCTGAAAGACTATCTCCTGGGCTTTGGTATGGTGGATGCCGATGAAGAGGAGAACAAGGGCGTAGGGGTGCTGCTTGCAAAGATCGGTGACACCTACATTTATATCCCCTCGATTTACAAGCATGGGCAAATCTGTGATATGGATGTTCTCTATGATCCTGAGAACAACCGTTTCCTCCCTGTGCAGGACAATACCCTCTCCTATCTGATGTCGAAGAAGACCGACATCACCGGTCAGAATGTTGAAAAGCCCCAGATGTCCCGCGGCGGGACTAACGGCGGTGCTGGCAGCGTTTCTCTGAATCTGCCTTTTACAATGTTCACGAAGGTTGCGAGCGCTTTGTCGCAGTCCGATATGAACACCGTGGCTTGTGGCACCATTGCTCAGATCATTCTCAACAATCAGCAGGGCACCATCAACCAGGGCTTGGAGAGTATCTCCGCTCCCAATCTTGGAAAGCTTGCGAGTGCGGCGATGTCCGAAGCTTTGCTGAATAAATTGGATACCCCGGAAGGATACAATGCTTTCGCGCAGTGGTACGATAAGGCGGATATCGACAAGCTTGTGGATATTTTGATCGATAATGTGGTCATTGATCGCACTAAGACCGAAGGAAAGGCCCCCGATCCGGCTACTGCTCCGGTCAAGGTGCTGACCGCGGCTTCTGCGGAAGCCCGCGATCTGTCGGATGAGGACAAGAGTACGATTCTTCGCGATGGAGCCATTATCGTTGACAATCGCGGTCTTATTCCCACCCAGATCTATAAGCAGAAACAGAACTCCGACTGGCAGACACCCTCGCAGAACGGTTTGTATGAGTTGCTGAGGCTCGATGGCAGTACGGTTACTGCTTATGTGGTTGATTGTAACGCCGCAGAAGGCTTTGACAAGTTCACCAAGACTAAGGAAAGCTTTGCCATTATCCCGGTGGATGACGGACTTGCCCGTAAGGTTCACCATATCGATTTCGCTCCGCTCGGCCAATATTATCCGATGGATATGTCTATCCCGTTGGGAGGCACCAGCGTTGAGAATCTCACGCGTGACACATTCGATAATTGGCACAAGTATATCGTGGTCACGCCGAAGGGCGAAGCTTTGATGCTTTCCTCCACCTGGCAGTCCGGTGGAAACAATGGACACTGGGTTCGCGGTGAGGAAGAGAAGTTCATCGGTATCTCCCTCAAGCCGACGATGCTCGATTATGCTGAACGCACCGGACGCTTCGTTGATACCAGCAGCGACAGCGGTGCTGATTGGATCTCGGCGGAAATCGAATCCAAGCTCTCCCCGATGCCAATGGTCTCTTCGCAGAAAGAGCTCATCACCCAGATCATCGTCGGTCGGCCTACGGCTCATATGCAGATT
>Ga0310697_10006168_pt1 | contig 11432 bp, 8 predicted proteins | sample 172DNAGHGlowgp2_FD_203883 | JGI IMG/M metagenome (GOLD analysis project Ga0310697, IMG submission 203883) | Sheep rumen microbial communities from Palmerston North, Manawatu-Wanganui, New Zealand - 1728 DNA GHGlow gp2 (v2) (version 2) | ecosystem: Host-associated > Mammals > Digestive system >... | reverse complement strand
CCGGCGATTTTATCGACCTTCAGGACATGTGCCATGAGGTAGGCATCGAGGATCAAAGTCTTATGAAGCTCTATGCCAATCTCTTCCACGAGCGTATCAGTAAGAAGGAACGCCTGTCCAATTGGGAGCGCGACATCCTGACCGACTCGCAGAAGCAGTATGCCGCCATCGATGCCTGGGCTTGTGTCCGCATGTATCATGAGTTGCAGCGCCTCAAGGAGACTGGCGATTATGAACTGGTGATTGTACCAGAACCCGAACCCGTTCAGCAAACTAAGAATAATGATGAAACAGATAGTACTCAAGAAAGGTAAGGAGGAGTCTTTGCTCCGTTTTCATCCCTGGGTGTTCTCAGGGGCCATCCAGCATGCCGACAAGGATATCGCCGAAGGCGACATTGTGCGTGTAGTCACCAATAACGGCGATTTTATCGCCATCGGTCATTACCAGCAGGGCTCCATCGCCGTGCGTGTGCTCACGTTCAGCGATGTCGAGATCGATGCCGAGTTTTGGGCTTCACGCCTGGCTTCGGCCTTGAAGATGCGCCAGGCCATCGGCATTGCCGATAATCCCGATAACAACACCTATCGTCTGGTTCATGGCGAGGGCGACAATCTGCCCGGACTCATTATCGATGTCTACGGCAAGACGGCCGTCATGCAGGCCCATAGCATCGGCATGCACCTCTGTCGTAAGGAGATTGCAGAACAGTTGGTTAAGGTGATGGATTCGCGCCTCGAGCATGTGTATTACAAGAGCGAGACCACGCTGCCGTTCATGGAAGAGATGCAAAACGGCTTCCTTTATGGCGGTTCCACCGATAATGTGGCCCTCGAGAACGGCCTGAAATTTTATGTCGACTGGTTGCGCGGTCAGAAGACTGGTTTCTTCGTCGATCAGCGCGAGAACCGTGCCCTCCTTGAGCGCTTTGCTAAGGGTAAGAGAGTACTCAATATGTTCTGCTACACCGGTGGATTCTCGTTTTATGCCATGCGTGGTGGGGCTAAATTAGTCCATTCCGTCGATAGCAGTGCCAAGGCCATCGAACTCACCAACCGCAATGTAGAGCTCAATTTCCCCGGCGATGCGCGCCATCAGGCTTTCTGCGAGGATGCCTTCAAGTATCTCGAGCAGGCTGGCGATCAGTACGATCTTATCATTCTCGATCCGCCCGCTTTTGCCAAGCACCGTGGCGCTCTCCATAATGCACTGAAGGGCTATACTCGCCTGAATAACAAGGCTTTCCAGAAGATTCAGAAGGGTGGTATCCTCTTTACGTTCAGCTGTTCGCAGGTGGTCACCAAGGATCATTTCCGCAATGCCGTCTTCACGGCTGCTGCCCAGGCAGGCCGTAAGGTGCGCATCCTCCACCAGCTGCATCAGCCCGCCGATCATCCCATCAACATCTATCATCCCGAAGGGGAATACTTAAAAGGATTGGTCTTGTATGTAGAATGAAACAGAAGATTTCGGACTATATTTCGAAGCACTCGCTTCTTTCCCGCGACGCTCTCCACCTCGTGGCGCTGAGCGGTGGGGCCGATAGCGTGGCTTTACTCCGGATTCTTCGCGATTTAGACTACCAAATTGAGGCTGCACACTGTAATTTTCATTTACGGGGCGCTGAAAGCGACCGCGACGAGGCTTTTGTGCGTCAATTATGCGATTCTCTCGGTATCAAGCTTCACTTAATTCATTTTGATACAGAAACTTATGCATCAGTCCATCAAGTAAGTATTGAGATGGCGGCTCGAGAGCTCCGTTATGGCTATTTTCACTCACTTTGTAAGGATATAGGAGCGGAAACGGTGTGCGTGGCTCATCATCGTGATGATGCCGTCGAAACCTTCCTCATGAACCTCCTTCGAGGCTCTGGCATCCATGGTTTGACGGGTATTCGCCCCAAAAACGGCCCAATTGTCCGTCCATTGCTGTGCGTGGGCCGTCAGGACATCCTGGATTATCTCCATTCCATCGGTCAGGATTACGTCACAGATTCTACGAATCTCGAATCCATCGTACTTCGCAACAAGCTTCGCTTGCAGGTTTTGCCGCTTTTGAAGCAACTTAACCCTAAAGCCGTAGAAAACATCGATAAAACCGCCAATTACCTCCGCGAAGCGGAGAAAGTATACAATGCCTACTTTGCGGCAGATCCTGACAGGGGACAGGTACCTGTCAGAAACAATCCAGCGCAAATGGCTGACAGGTACCTGTCCCCTGTCAGGATCCCCCTCGATGAAATTACTAAACAACCTTCACCCGAATGTTTCCTCCACGAATGGCTCTCGCCTTATGGCTTCAATGCCTCGCAAATCGCCCAAATTCTTGATGATTTGACGGGAGAGTCGGGTAGGGAGTTCTTGTCGGCTACACACACTCTCTTAATCGACCGTTCTCAGCTCGTTTTAGAGCCAAAGCAGGCCGAAATCAAGCCTCTGCGCATCCCTGAGGCCGGTAACTACCGTTTTTCGCCTGAAATCCTATTTTCCGTAAAACTCACTGATGATTTATCTATTTCAAAATCAGTAGAGTGCGCCACGCTCGATGCAGCAAACATTCAGTTCCCGCTAACCGTGCGTCAAGTAGCCTCTGGCGATGCTTTTTGCCCCTTTGGCATGGAGGGTCGCAAACTGGTGAGCGATTTCCTCACCGATCGTAAGATTTCGCTCCTCGAAAAGCGCCGTCAACTGGTGGTTACAGCCGCCAATGGCGATATTATTTGGCTCGTTGGCCAGCGTACTGATCATCGTTATCGTATCACCGCCAGCACCCACCAAGTCTTAAGTATTACTTTAACTCATAATTCCTAACAATGTCACAGCAGAGAGTAACCCCTGAGCGTATTACGCACCTAGAGAAAAACGAGATTTTCGTGTTTGGTAGTAACTTAGCTGGTGCCCATGGTGGCGGCGCAGCTTACATTGCTTATAAGAAGTTTGGCGCCATCTGGGGCCAGGGTGTTGGTCTGCAGGGCCAGAGTTACGGCATTCCCACCATGCAGGGCGGCGTTGAAACCATCAAGCCCTATGTCGATGAATTCATCGAGTTTGCCCGCCAGCACCCCGAGTACACCTTCCTCGTTACTCGTATTGGCTGTGGCATTGCCGGCTTCACCAACGAAGAAATCTCCCCGCTCTTCGCTGCCGCCCACGATGTCGACAACATCGTCCTCCCCCTCGGCTGGTAAGTATGCTGCCGTTTTCCTGACAGGGGACAGGTACCTGTCAGAAACAATCAAGCGCCAATGGCTGACAGGTACCTGTCCCCTGTCAGGACCCGCACTATGTGAAGAATTATTGTAAAACATTTGGTTTTATCAGAAATTATTTATAATTTCGCCCCCGAATAATTAAAATAAACCAACCAGATATAATATGAAACAACTATTCAAACTTATTATGGGATGCATGCTCATGCTGGCAATGCCCCTGATGCTGACCTCGTGCGAGGGGATGCTCGACGACATTTTCGGTGAGTGGAGCCGACCCACAGGTAACAATTCCACAGGTAACAATTCTTCGAATAACGATTCTAAGCCGGCTGAAGATTTCCCTGAAACGAGCATGGAGGAAACCCCGTTGACCCTTGTGGCTATTGAGGACGGTAAGATCACTGTCACTTTCTACAATGGCATTATCCTGCAGAACGATATCCATTACTTTATTAAGGGCGGTCCCGAACAGACGATTGCCAAGGATACTAAGGGCAGCTATGACATTATCGTGAAGAAGGGCGATGTGGTGCGATTCTATAGCACGAACACATCACTTGGCAGTGGCGCTGTTGCTGCAACTCGCGGTCTGACTCGTGCTGTCGATACAGATGCCAAGTATATCAATATCAAACCTTCGATGAAGACCGAGATTTACGGTAACGTGATGAGTCTGCTGAAGGGCAAGGACAACCTCGAGAGTGCTGTTAGCATCGAGGCCAACAATGCTTTCTACGGCCTGTTTGCAGGAGCCGAGAAACTCGTGAACAGTACCGAACGTAAACTCGTGCTGCCAGCCACCACGCTGATGGAGGGCTGCTATCAGGATATGTTCAACGGCTGTAAGGGCCTCGAGAAAGCCCCTGAACTGCCTGCACCTGCGCTGGTGAAGGACTGTTATAAGGAGATGTTCTATGACTGCTCGAAGCTGAACCATGTGGCCTGTCTGGCTACCGACATCTCTGCCACCGACTGCACGAAGGACTGGCTTGGCAAAGCCGGAACCGAGGCCACAAGCAAACCGGTGCTGGAGAGTGTGTTGGATATGAAGGCTGGTAGCGACGACGGTGTGCCTGTGTCATGGACTGCCAAGAAAATCGTGCTTGTCGAATCGGTGAAGATTCATATTCCTGTCGACTTTACAGATAATATAGTCACGTTATCTGTAGGCCAAGATTACATGCTTTTAGGCGAGGTATATCCCAGTGACGCCACTGATCCAACCATCACCTGGACGAGCAGCCATCCTTCCGTAGCTACTGTTGATGCCAATGGTACTGTTCACGCCGTAGCCGCAGGCGAGGCCACCATCACTGCTACGGCCGGCGATAAGACAGCCACCTGTAAGATCACTGTGATTAATCCTCGCGCTACCATCACCACCGAACCGACGGCTTCTCCGGTCGATATTATCCTAGGTTCAACTGTAGAGCTCGTTACGCCTGGTACAGCTTCTGGCGGTACCATGATGTATATTGTGACCACCACTGACACGAAGCCGACATCTACCGACGGTTTCAGTGCCACCGTGCCTACAGCTGAATCCCTTGCAGATGGCGTCTACTATGTGTGGTACTACGTCAAGGCCGATGCAGACCATACCGACAGCGAAATCTCGTCAACGGGCATTATGGTGATTGTTAGAGGTTCCTGATAAAATAGATAAAGATGACACGACTATTCAATTATTTCGCCCTCGTGGTGATGGGCGCTATGATATGCGGTTGCGCTGAGGAGGTAGAAGACGCTCAGCCTTCAGTTGGCGGCACTGTGACGATGAAGACCACCGTTAGCCTCGATGAACATGCATCTACACGCGCCCTCACCGAAGCAGGCGTCCTGACAGGGGACAGGTACCTGTCAGGATTCTCAATGCGGGCATAGCGGAGATGAGAGCGATTGTGTTGTTTTTACTTTGTGAGTTGTAGGTAGAGCTTGAAGAGTTCGGCTACGCATTGGCTTTCAAAATTAACAAAACTTGTTTAAAAATTAAGAAATTCGGCAATTTTTGACTGAAGACGCTTGCTGTATCAGATTTATTTCTTATCTTTGCCCCCAGAATAATCTATTAATTAATTAATAACTAAATTCAAAATTATGATGAAATCAATGAAGTCAATGTTGATGGGGGGGGCAATTTTGCTGGGCCTCGCTATGTGTTTAACCTCTTGTGAAGGAACACTCGACGACATTTTCGGCGAGTGGAGCCGACCCACAGGAAACAATGGAAACACAAAAACTACTGTTGCCGTAAAAAGTGTAACGCTTGATCAGACGACGCTGACGAAAGCCGTTGGCGATGACGCTGTGACGCTGACCGCCACGGTTGATCCGTCGGATGCATCCGACAAGACCGTGACCTGGAAATCGAGCGATGCAAGCATTGCCGCCGTGGATGCCAACGGTAAGGTGACCTTCGTGGCTGCAGGTACAGCTACCATCACCGCCACCGCCACCAATGGCACGGAGGATACTGCCGACGACAAGACGGCCACCTGCGAAGTGACTATAAGCGCTAAAAAAGTTAATGTAGAGAGTGTTAAACTCGATCAGCCTACGCTGACTGCTACCGTTGGCGACGCTGCTGTGACCTTGACGGCCACGGTTACTCCTGACGACGCGACCGACAAAACCGTAAAATGGACATCGAGCGATGCTAGCATTGCCGCCGTGGATGCCAACGGTAAGGTGACCTTCGTGGCTGCAGGTACTGCTACCATTACCGCTACTGCTCCTAATGGCACAGATGATACAGCCGACGACAAGACAGCCACTTGCGAGGTGACAGTTACCGCTAATCCGGCTGCCACACCGCTGACGATGGAGGCCATAACTGCAGGAACTATCAAGGTTACTAGTCCTAAGTCCGGTATGCAGTACACTCTGAACGGAGGTACAAAGACGGCTGTTACAACCACTGCTATCGATGTGGCTAAAGGCGACAAAGTGCAGTTCTATGGCAAAGGCACCAGCATTACCTGTTATGGTAGTTCTGATCCTTCGAATTGTACCAAGATTGCTGGCGGCACGGCCGAGGTGAAGGTATATGGCAATATCATGAGTCTGCTGGACGAGACGGGCTTTGCCACAGCCACCACACTGCCAGTAACGGAGTATACTTTCTATGAGCTTTTCTCTGGTAACGACAAGCTGAAAGACGCCAACGGCCTGTTGTTGCCCGCCAAGACGCTGACCGAGTACTGCTACTCACGGATGTTCAGTGGCTGCACCGCCCTGACCGCTGCACCTGCGCTGCCCGCCGAGAAGCTGACCGCGAACTGCTACTCACTGATGTTCAAGGGCTGCACCAGCCTGACCGCTGCGCCTGAGCTGAAAGCCACGACGCTGGAGGCATATTGCTACTCTAGCATGTTTGAAGGCTGTACCAGTCTGACCACTGCGCCTGATCTGAAAGCTACGAAGGTGCCTGCTAGCTGCTACCAGTCTATGTTCCAGGGCTGCACCAGTCTGACCACTGCGCCCAAATTGTCCGCTACGGAGGTGGGATACTCTAGCTGTTGGAGCATGTTTGAAGGCTGCACCAAACTGACCGCTGCGCCTGAACTGAAGGCTGAGAAGCTGGCTAATGACTGTTACAATCAAATGTTCAAGGGCTGCACCAGCTTGGCTACCGCGCCCGCAAAATTGCCCGCCACAACGCTGAAAGAAAACTGTTACTATTATATGTTCCGAGACTGCACCAGCCTGACTACTGCGCCCGCATTGCCCGCCACATCGCTGGCTAAACGCTGTTACTATGCAATGTTCTATTACTGCACAGCCCTAACTAATGCTTATGTGAAGGCTGCTTATACAACTACAAATGATGAATGTTATAATATGTTCAAGGGCTGTACGGCAGATGGTGCTAAGTTGCACACCACTAATGATAATAAAGCAAGTTGGGATGGTGTAATGGGATCTGGAAAGGACTGGTCAAACTGGACCGTCGATAACAACTGGACCGAATAGAATCGAGGTGCTTGAGCAAACACAAACGGGGACGATTCCCTTTGTGTAAATATAAGAAAAACGGAAGCCGCGGCTTCCGTTTTCTTATATTTACTACGTCCTGACAGGGGACAGGTTCTTGTCAGTGACAAGCGGCATAACCGAGCGCCTGTCAGGATTCTCAATGCGGGCATAGCGGAGATGAGAGCGATTGTGATGTTTTTACTTTGTGAGTTGTAGGTAGAGCTTGAAGAGCTCGGCGACGCACTGGCTTTCGGTCATGGTTTTGATGGGGAAGCCGTAGGCGGCCATCACGGCGCGGTCGTTGTCTTGGTGGGCACGGCGTAGTTCTACGGGCATAGTCAGTTCATCGTAGAGATCTGCCAGTGATGAATCAGGATACAGGGCTCTGGCATCCAATATTGCCTGTGCTGTTTGCTCAATCTTTGCCTTTTGCTCGTCTGTTGGAGTGGGCCAGGGGAAGTTGTTGTAAACCACATCCTTTGAATAGCGATAGTCGCTCTTTAAGCGACCGCATACCACGCGCATCCATGCCATGTGAACGTTGCTTTCAAGAATTCCTAAATGATACAATGTTGCATCAGGGATAAGGAGAATTGCATCAGTCACAATAATATCTTTTCCAATGAACCCCATAGGTATATATCTTCTGCGTTCAGACGATACTCTTGGAACAACAACCGAGGATTCAGGATTTACGGTTTCTCTAAAGAGATGAGGTGTATCTGCAAGTTTTCTTGTTCCGGCATCTCTACTTGATAATCTCATTTCTCTTACTGCTTCTATTCTCTTAACAACTAAAGGCATTTGCCTCAATTCGGTGGGGCTTATGTTTTTAAGCCATAAACAATAACGTGGAATATTGTTGATAAATTCCCTGGCTCCAATAAGGCGCTTGATATATTTCTTAGCTTCTGGCTCTTTTGCTACAAAATCCTCATAATCGCATGACTCAATAATCAAATTACCGCCATCGGTAGGTTGATTAACCTTTCTCATGACAGGTATGTTACAAAGTGGTTTAGATCTGCTATCGATGAAAACATCTGTGGCGGCTGTAAGGTAAGCATTGATATGATTGACTTCTGTACATTTGCCATTATCAAAGAGGTATTTCTTATTCTCGTTTGGAGCAGATGAAAAACCTATAATAACACAATGTACATGTGCTTTCATTGATGCTTCACTATCCCATCTAAAAGTACGATGTGCAAAATCTATATGAATGTTATAAACTTGGAATAATTCTTTCCAAAGTAATGGAACTTGCTCACCTTGGGTAATTGAATTTGTGGAAACTAAAGAACATCTTATGTTTGTGCTGCCAATAAAAGCTGCCGCTTTCATATACCAACAACATACGTAATCCATAGTCTTATTATTTGGAAAGAAAGGAGCTAAGTCTTCCCTTTGTGAGTCGCTCATATAATTATTTCCCACAAACGGCGGGTTACCTATTATATAATTAAGGTGGGCTTTGGGGACAACTGTTTCCCAATCTATTCGGAGGGCATTGCCCTCGTGGATGTTGGTGTAGCTTTTTAGGGGAAGGAAGTCGATGTCTTGATGGATAATGTGCTCCGTCTCTGCAAGCATCTGCGCCTCACTGATCCAAAGGGCTGTGGTGGCAACGGTCACGGCAAAGTCGTTGATCTCGATACCATAAAACTGCTGGATGCTTACCTTGATGGGATTCACAAAGGCTCCCATCATCATCTGCCCATGATATCGCTCGCGAATGGCTTCGTTCTCCAAGCGGCGCAATGACAGATAGGTCTCTGTGAGGAAGTTGCCTGAACCACAGGCGGGGTCGAGGAATGTCAGCGAAGCAAGCTTATCCTGGTATGCATCGAGTTTCTTAACACGCTGACGTTCTACTTTTTCCTCCAGAATCTCATCAAGTTCATTTTTCAGGTCATTGAGGAAAAGGGGATCAATCACCTTGTGGATGTTCTCGATCGAGGTGTAGTGCATGCCGCCACTACGGCGTGTCTCCGGATTCAGCGTGCTCTCGAACACGGCACCGAAGATGGTGGGTGATATATCGCTCCAGTCAAAGTCGAGACTGGCATTCTGCAACAGCGTCTGCTTTAGCTCTTCCGTAAACTGCGGTATCTCGATCTCTTCTTCAAAGAGTCCGCCGTTGGTATAGGGAAATGCCGCCAACTCTTCTTGCAGGTATTTGCTGCGTTTCTCCTTCGGTGTGTTCAGCACCTCAAACAAATCCCGCAGCGCCCTGCGCAGGTCCTTGGCTTCGTATGTGACGAGGAAGTTATGAAACTGGTCGTGTGTAAAGATGCCTGCATCCTCTGCATAGAGGCAGAAAACGAGGCGCACACAGAGGATGTTCAACCAGCGCAATGCCTCGGGTGAGTTGTCGTCGTATTGGGTCAGAAGGGCCTCATAGATGCGGCCTACAATCTTGCCAGCCTCTATCGACACCTCCATCTCCTTCGACAGGTGTTCGCTCTTGGCATCCACCAGGAACTGCAGTCGATAGTACTCCTTGCCTAAGTTCTCCAGCAGAATCTGTTCGGGCTCACCATTAGGCTGCTCCATGTCGTAAACCAGGAACTCAGAGAAATTACAGGTCACGATCCATCGCGGATGCTCTGACACAGGCAGACTCACCACATAGCGGCGTGCCTGCTGGAAGGGATTCAGCAGCGAACCGTCGCTCTGACGGATACCAGCGCGCAAGTCTTTGCCCAGCGACTTCTGTTCGATGAGCACTTTGGTGGAGGGGATGCGCCCGTCGATGAAGTTCGAGGCATCCACCATCCGATGATCCTCGAAGGAGATAAAGCCATCTGAGGGAGTCTCGATACCATACACGTTGCTCAAGAGGTCAATCCAGAATGGCTGTGATTCACCCCGTTCATACCCTCTGCCTTTCCACCGCTCGGCAAACTCCGCAGCGGCAGCAGCCTGTTGCTTGTCAGTCTTCATTAACTGCTATAGTCGGTTATAGCACTGCTGACTTATCGGGATTTGTAACGGGCTTAAATTGTAAGACCTCAGGACATAGAAAAAGCGTGAACCGCCCTATCTACATCATGAGGCCCTAGGAAGCCCGCGTAACCAGATAAGTCATGTCCACGCTAAATTGCGCAGACATCAGTGACTATCATCGGTTACGCTATCATCGAAATTTCCTAGGTTTCATGATGTACCGAATAATCAGCTAATGCTGTTATTGTTTTACCCACAAAAGTCTCACCGGCCCTCCACTGAGGTTTCTGTGCCGGTGATCGATTGCAAAGGTACGAATAAGTGAGCACAATACAAAACAAAAAAACGATTTTTTTGCTTTTATTGTCGAACGGGAGTACCTTCGAGCATCGCTCAGAGGTACGAATTAGCACTGAAAATACCAAATATTTTGGCGTAAAACTGAAATTGGGATATTTATTTTAGGGTTAAGAGCTCAAGTGATCAAAAAATTAGCTTAATTTTTTGCGTATGTGATTAATTATTGCTATCTTTGTACGCAAAATTAAAAATATTTCATTCGCAAATTACTAATGAGGACAAATCAACAACCTGGTTCCATCTGTTGGGCCGCCTTCCTAAAAATGGGTTCCAGACACGAGAACTCACCAACCATAGTTCTTCCACATAAAGATAGTTCCCACATGTGAAGAACTAAGGTATAAGCAATTAACAATTAACCCTCAAATAAAGAAGAAAAAATGGGGAAATATATTGAAGGGGAGAAAACCCTAAAGGACCTCTTTGTGTCTGATTTTTGGCCTTTAGTAGTAGAAAAGATCCAGAATTGCGAGCTATTGACAGAATCGACCAAGGCTACAAATCCTGACGAATTGGTAAGACTTGAATACAACTTAAAAAGAGGAGACAGAGTTAAGGTGTATCGAGAGTTTATATGGGCATTCAATAAGAATTGGATGGAAGTAAATATAACAGAGCTGGCGTATTTTTTGGCTAAGAACACCAATCTGACTACAAGCCCTGACATTCAGACTAGGTCTGAAACCATTCGCCGACTTTACAATAACTATAATAAAAAATTCACATAGAGAATTCTAATAATAATTCAATTGTGAACATTGTTGATTATGGCAAAGCGTAAGAAAGAAGCAGAGGCCTCTGAGCAAGCGGAGGCGAAGGAGCACAAGAAGAATTGGCGGGAGACGCGGGCTTCGGCGGAGGATATTCAGAACTTCCTCTGCGACAACATCCTGCTCCGCCACAATGTGATCAGCGGCGAGGCGGAGTTCCGCGT
>Ga0310697_10006167_pt1 | contig 11433 bp, 11 predicted proteins | sample 172DNAGHGlowgp2_FD_203883 | JGI IMG/M metagenome (GOLD analysis project Ga0310697, IMG submission 203883) | Sheep rumen microbial communities from Palmerston North, Manawatu-Wanganui, New Zealand - 1728 DNA GHGlow gp2 (v2) (version 2) | ecosystem: Host-associated > Mammals > Digestive system >... | reverse complement strand
CGGCACGCTCAATACCGTCGATGACAAGGCCGGTTTTTGGAAGTGTCCTTACCACAATAGCCGTATGTGTCTGGAGATTATCGAGCGAACTATGAAATAATTATAAGCGTTGCACATGCTAACTAAAATATAAGAACTATGAAAAAAATGTTTGTTATAATGGCTTTAATGCTGTGCTGTGTATCAAACGTGTCAGCACAGGAGAAGTTTAACGATCGCCCCAAGCTTGTTGTGGGAATTGTTGTAGACCAGATGCGCTGGGACTATCTATCGCGATACTACGACAAGTTCCGCGAAGATGGATTCCGTAGGTTAGTAGACAAAGGATATTCGTTCGACAATTGCTTAATCAACTATTTGCCTACTGTGACTGCCATTGGTCATACGAGTGCTTATACGGGGACTTCGCCAGCATTTCATGGTATATGCGGTAACAATTTCTATATTGACGGACGTAAGACTTATTGTACGGATGACCCCTCTGTGATGCCTGTGGGTTCGGATAATAAGAAGGATGGTCAGATGTCACCAAGAAATCTCCTGTCGACAACTATTGGAGATCAGCTGCGTCTGCATACAGACTTCCGTGCAAAGGTTATAGGTATATCCTATAAAGACCGTGCGGCCATTTTTCCCGCTGGTCGTGCAGCTAATGCTGCCTACTGGCTGGATAAGAAGAACCGCCTGTTCATTACCAGTACATACTATATGCAGGAATTGCCTCAATGGGTGAAGGATTATAACAAGAAGTTGGTGAAGAACGAGGTGTTCAAGAAGATGGGTAAGGACATCGGCCTGTCGCCGGAGACGGGACATATCACCACAGATATGGCCATTGCAGCTCTGGATGGTGAGAAACTGGGACAGGGCGACGAAACGGATATGTTGTGTGTGAGCTATTCACAGACCGATGTGATTGGCCATAAGTGGAGTACTCGTGGTGAGCATACCGACGAAGCCTATCTGGAATTGGATAAAGATTTGAGCAGACTGTTCGCTGCATTGGACGAAAAGGTAGGGAAGGGCAAATACATTGCTTTCCTGACCGCCGATCACGGTGCTGCGCATAATAACCAATTTATGGCCGATCATGGTATGAATGGTGGTAAGTGGCTTTCAGAGGAATTGAAGTCCGATATGGAGAAATACATCGCGCAGAAGCTGGGCAACACAAAGAATGTTGTTATGGGAATATTAGACTATCGCTTCTTCTTAGACCACGAGGGCATTGCCGCTCAGGGACTGGATCTGCAGCGTGTGAAGGACGTGGCCATTGAGTTTTTGCGCAAGAGTCCGAACATCTCGTTTGTGGTAGATTACGAAAAGGCTGGCCATGCTCCGGTGCCTGCCGTCATCCGCGAACGCATTCTGATGGGCTATAATTTCCATCGTTCTGGCGATATCATCGTTTGCGTGGAGCCGGGATACTATGAGGTAGGCCCATGGTCATCGCCTGTAGGAACGACACATGGTGAGTGGAATCCGTACGATTCACACATTCCTCTGCTGTTCTACGGATGGAAGGTTCCACACGGAGCTACAGCTCAGGAAGTGCACATCACGGACATCGCTGCAACAGTTTGTGCGTTGATACGTATTCAACAACCGAATGCATGTGTTGGGGTTGCTCTGAAATTTAATTAGATTTGGCGAAACAATTTCTACAATAACTTGCTGATTTATTGAGATATATTTCATACCTTTGCAGTCGAAACAAAGAAATGTTAATACTAAATAGAGGCTGAAGGTATGAACTTAGGTAAGCACATTGAAGAAGTTTTAAGAAAACAGGGAAAGTCTGCTGCATGGCTGGCCACACAAATTCCTTGTGAGCGCACGAATGTTTACAACATTTTTAAGCGTAAGAGTTTGGATGTACGTCTGTTGATGAGAATCAGTGTTGTTTTAGAGCACGATTTCTTTAAGGAGTTATCCGATCAAGCGTTTCCCAAAAAGTGAATAATTTAAGCTGCTATCTGTTTTAGGTAGCAGCTTTTATTTTATTTTTATGGAATATTTATGTGGTTTTCTTTTGTGTTTTGCGAGGTAATTCGTACCTTTGCACTCAAATTGAATTCAATATAAATATTTTTTAAACTTTATGAACTTTACATTGTTAATTACCGTCTTGGTGACGGCACTAACATTGGTGGTAGCGGCTTACGTAGTAGCCAAGTTGATAGGACCACGGTCTTATGCAAAGGTGAAGGGTGAACCGTATGAGAGTGGTATCCCCACCAGAGGTAGCTCGTGGCTGCCCATTAGTGTGGGATTCTATCTTTTTGCCATCTTGTTTCTGATGTTCGACGTGGAGACAGTATTCCTGTACCCGTGGGCAGTAGTAGTGAAGGAGTTCGGTGCGATGGCTCTGCTGTCGATTGGCTTCTTTCTGGTAGTTCTTGTATTAGGCTTGGCTTATGCTTGGCGGAAAGGAGACTTGGAATGGAAGTAAGAAAGCCTCACATTAAAAGTGTCCCCTACGAGGAGTGGAACGATAACTCCTCGTTGGAGAAGATTATTGACGAACTTCATGAGGGCGGCGTCAATGTGATTACAGGCTCGCTCGACCAGTTGATTAACTGGGGACGTAGTAATTCGCTTTGGTCGCTAACCTTTGCTACTAGTTGCTGTGGTATTGAGTTTATGGCTTGCGGTTGTGCCCGTTATGACTTTGCTCGCTTTGGTTTCGAGGTTACTCGTAACTCTCCTCGTCAGGCAGATTTGATTATGTGTGCTGGTACCATTACACACAAGATGGCTCCTGCGCTGAAGCGACTGTACGATGAGATGGCTGAGCCTAAATACGTGATTGCTGTAGGTGGTTGTGCCATCAGCGGTGGACCATTTAAGTCCAGCTACCATGTAGTGAAGGGCATCGAGGAAATCGTGCCTGTCGATGTGTTTATTCCCGGTTGTCCCCCACGTCCGGAGGCTATCATGTATGGCATGATGCAGTTGCAGCGTAAGGTGAAGATTGAGAAATTCTTCGGAGGAGCTAACCATAAGCAGACCGCTGAGGAGAAGGCTCTCGGAGTTTCTAACGAAGAGCTGACATTCCGCTCAAAGCATGGTGACCATCGCCGTGAGCCCATCGTGGTAACCGATGTTCCTCAGGATTTCGTTGAAGAATTAAAGAAAGAGGAGGAGAAGGCATGAAGTTAGATTTCCTTTCATTTGATTTTGGCAAGTTTGCACAGGAGATGCAGAACTTGAAGGACAAGAAGGGCTTTGACTATCTTGTCACCATCGTAGGCGAGGACTTTGGAGCTGAGGAAGGCCTCGGTTGCGTATATATCCTTGAGAACACTAAGACCCACGAGCGCTGCTCAGTTAAGATGATTGCTAAGCAGCAGGTTTGCGGCGACGGCATGTCGTCTAACGGAACCAGCGCGCTGGAAGGTCAGATGGTAGCTTATCTGCCAACTGTTTCTAAAATCTGGCGTGTTGCCGATTTGCTGGAGCGCGAGGTATACGATTTTTACGGAATAGTGTTCCTTGGTCATCCAGACATGCGCCGTTTGTTCCTGCGTAGCGATTTCAAGGGCTATCCTTTCCGTAAGAACTGGGAGTTCAATGATAAGTACACACTTGAGGACGATGTAGAGCCCGACTACGGTCTGGAGTTCTATCTCGACAAGGATGGTAATCTGCAGTCGAAGCAGAACAAGCTGTTTGGCTCTGACGACTACGTCATCAACATTGGTCCGCAACACCCGGCTACACATGGTGTGCTCCGTCTGCAGACAGTGCTCGACGGCGAGACTGTTAAACGTATCTATCCGCACCTTGGTTACATCCATCGCGCCATAGAGAAGATGTGGGAGGGTATGACCTATCCTCAGACTCTGGCTCTTACCGACCGTCTAAACTATCTAGGTGCCATGCAGCATCGCCATGCTCTGGTTGGTGTGATTGAAGAGGCACTGGAGGTCGAATTGACAGACCGCATCAAGTACATCCGTACCATTATGGATGAGCTTCAGCGTCTCGACTCTCACCTGCTGTACACCTCTTGTGTTGCTCAGGACTTAGGTGCTCTCACTGGTATGCTTTATGGTATGCGCGACCGCGAGCACGTGCTGAACTGCATGGAGGAGACTACAGGTGGACGTCTGATTCAGAACTATTATAGAATAGGTGGTTTGCAAGATGATATCGATCCTAATTTCGTCAAGAACTGTAAGGATCTGGTGAAGTATCTGCGCCCAATGATTCAGGAGTATATGGATATCTTCGGAGATAACATCATTACTCACAACCGTTTGGAGAACTGTGGTCCGATGAGTCTCGAGGATTGTATCAACTACGCTGTTACAGGTCCTGCCGGACGTGCTTCGGGTTGGAAGAACGATGTTCGTAAGAACCACCCGTACGACATGTACGACAAGGTAGAGTGGGAGCAGTGCACATTGACAGGCTGTGACTCTATGGACCGTTATTTGGTTCACATCAACGAGATGTACCAGAGCTTGAATATCATTGAACAGCTCATCGACAACATCCCAGAGGGTGACTTCTATGTGAAGCAGAAGCCTATCATCAAGTGCCCAGAGGGACAGTGGTACTATTCTGTTGAGGGTGTGGCTGGTGAGTTTGGTGTCTATCTCGACTCTCGTGGCGACAAGAGCCCATACCGTATGAAGATGCGTCCGATGGGTCTCTCGCTGGTAGGTGCCTTCGACCCGATGCTTCGTGGTCAGAAGATTGCCGACCTGATTGCTACCTGTGCTGCTATTGACGTTGTAATTCCTGATATCGACCGTTAGTCGAAAAGTAAAAAGGTAAAAAAGTAAAAAGATAAAAATATGTTCGACTTTTCTATCATAACACAATGGTTCGACCAGTTGCTCAGGATTACAATAGGATGTCCTGACTGGTTAGCGATATTGATTGAGTGCGTGCTGGTGGGTGCTGGTATCCTCGTAGGATATGCCCTGATTGCTATCGTACTGATTTTTATGGAGCGTAAGGTGTGTGCCTACTTCCAGTGCCGTCTAGGCCCGATGCGAGTAGGTTACTGGGGATTGCTGCAGGTGTTTGCCGACGTGCTGAAGATGCTCATCAAGGAGATCTTCATCGTCGATCGTGCCGACAAGCTGCTCTACCTCGTGGCTCCTCTCTTAGTGATTATCGGCTCTGTAGGTGCCTTCTCGTTCCTGCCATGGAACAACGGTGCTACGGTGCTCGACTTCAACGTAGGTGTGTTCCTGCTCACGGCCATCTCTTCGATTGGCGTGGTAGGTATCTTCCTTGCCGGTTGGGGTTCTAACAATAAGTATTCTGTGGTATCGGCCATGCGTGGTGCTGTGCAGATGATTTCTTACGAGATGTCTCTGTGCCTTTGCCTGATTACTGCTGTAATCCTTACAGGTACTATGCAGATGAGCGGTATTGTAGAGGCTCAGACAGGTCCTTGGAAGTGGTTGATTTTCCAAGGTCATATTCCTGCCATCATCGCCTTCTTCGTATTCCTCATTGCTGGTAATGCAGAGGCCAACCGCGGCCCGTTCGATATGGCTGAGGCTGAGAGTGAGTTAACAGCTGGTCACCATACTGAGTATTCAGGTATGGGCTTCGGCTTCTTCTACCTCGCTGAGTTCCTCAATCTCTTTATCATCGCAGGTATAGCTGCAACAGTATTCCTCGGTGGTTGGGCGCCTGTAAACATCGGTATCGAGGCCTTCGACGCTGTGATGAACTACATCCCTGGCATCGTATGGTTTATGGGTAAGGCTTTCTTCCTCGTATGGATTCTGATGTGGATTAAGTGGACGTTCCCACGTCTGCGTATCGACCAGATTCTGAAGTTGGAGTGGAAGTACTTGATGCCTCTGGCGCTGCTCAACCTGGTAATCATGACAGTTGTAGTAGCTTTAGGCTTATATATTAAATAAGGTATAGCAATGGAAGATAACAAAACATATTTCGGAGAAATCGGGCACGGCTTGAAGACGTTGGCTACCGGTATGAAGACCTCTTGGAAGGAATACTTCAAGGACTTCTTTACCAACAAGTCTACCGAGCAGTATCCCGAGAACCGCAAGACTACACTCCATGTAGCCGCACGTCACCGCGGTCGCTTGGTATTCAAGCGCAACGAAGATGGCAGCTACAAGTGTACCGCTTGCACACTTTGTGAAAAGTCCTGTCCGAACGGAACCATCAAAATTCTGAGCCACATGGCTGAGGATCCTGAGACAGGCAAGAAAAAGAAGGTGCTCGACGATTATCAGTACGACCTGGGCGACTGCATGTTCTGCCAGCTCTGTACTAACGCCTGCAACTTCGACGCCATCGAGTTTACGAATGATTTCGAGAACGCCGTATTCGACCGTTCTAAACTGGTGCTCCATCTCGACAAGGAAGTCTATACAGGTGGTTCGCTGCCTAACCTGATTGACGGTGGTGCCTCGATGACAATCGGTAAGTTTAACACTAAAACGAAGTAAGGACTATGGGTAATATGATCATGTTTTGTATTCTCGCTGTGGTCATCCTCGGCTCTGCCGTGATGTGTGTGACGACAACGCGAATCATGCGAGCTGCAACATTTATGCTATTTGTGCTCTTTGGCGTGGCAGGTCTTTACTTCCTGCTCGACTATACCTATTTGGGTGCTGCTCAGATTAGTGTATATGCTGGTGGCGTGACGATGATTTATGTCTTTTCCATTCAGCTAGTTAGCAAGCAAACCCTGCAGGGCCTAACTGAGCGTCTGAAGGGTAGTCGTGTCATCTTTGGCGCTATACTCAGCCTTATTGGATGTGCTACTGTAATTCTAGTGCTGATGAAGAATCAGTATCTCATGGCGGGCATGATGACTCCTGATGTCGAAGTGCCTATGAAGTCTATCGGTATGGCTTTGGTAGGAGCTGGTAAGTATCAGTATGTGCTTGCCTTCGAGTTCATCTCGCTGTTCCTGCTGGCTTGCATTATCGGTGGCTTGGTTGTTTCACGAAAAGAAGAGGAGAAGTAGGCTATGGTACCAGTACATTTTTATTTTGTGCTTAGCGCACTATTGTTCTTTATCGGTGTCTTCGGCTTTATCACGCGTCGCAATCTGATTGCTATGCTAATCTCTGTTGAGCTGATCCTCAATGCCGTCGACATCAACTTCGCCGCTTTCAACCGTCTGCTGTATCCAGACTCTATGGAGGGTATGTTCATGACACTCTTCTCTATAGGTGTTTCTGCAGCTGAATCGGCTGTGGCAATTGCAATTATCATCAATGTCTACCGTAATTTCAAGAGCGATAGCGTTGACAGTATCAAGAACATGAAATGGTAAATCGTTATGGAAACAGTTTATAGTTATTCATTTCTAATCCTTCTGCTGCCTGCGTTGTCATTCGTGATTCTTGCGCTGGCAGGTATGAAGATGTCGCATAAGACGGCTGGTCTTATCGGCACCACCTCATTGGGACTGGTAACCGTACTTTCCTACTGGACAGCCTTTGCCTATTTTGGTGCAGACCGTCTGGCTGATGGCACTTACGCAACCATTGTTCCTTATAACTTCACATGGCTGCCTCTGGGCAATCTGCATTTCGATATGGGTATCTTGCTTGATCCTATTTCGGTGATGATGCTGATTGTTATCTCGACAGTCTCTCTGATGGTACACATCTACTCGTTCGGTTATATGCACGGCGAAAAAGGCTTCCAGCGTTATTACGCTTTCCTGAGCCTCTTCACAATGTCTATGCTTGGTCTGGTTGTGGCTACCAATATCTTCCAGATGTACACCTTCTGGGAGCTGGTAGGTGTATCATCTTACCTGCTGATTGGATTCTACTATCCGTTGAAACCCGCCATTGCAGCCTCAAAGAAGGCCTTTATCGTGACGCGCTTCGCTGATATGTTCTTCCTCATCGGTATCCTGATGTTCGGCTATTACACCGATTCGTTCAGTTTCTCATTTGCTGGCAACATCGTGATGGGCGAGGGTACCACTCCGTTCATTGCTGGAAATGCCGCTAAGGCTATGGCAGCAGCAGGCTTTATCCTGCCAACAGCTCTGGTGCTGATGTTTATCGGTGGTGCTGGTAAGAGTGCCATGTTCCCACTGCACATCTGGCTGCCCGACGCTATGGAGGGTCCGACACCTGTTTCTGCACTCATCCACGCTGCTACGATGGTTGTAGCTGGTGTGTTCCAGATTGCCCGTATGTTCCCCCTCTGGGTTGAATATGCTCAGCCTCAGATGAGCATCGTAGTCTGGGTGGGTGTCTTCACTGCTTTCTATGCAGCTGCTGTGGCTTGTGCCCAGAGCGACATCAAGCGTGTGCTGGCCTTCTCAACCATCTCGCAGATTGCGTTCATGATGGTAGCTCTTGGCGTATCGCTGCCAGGTCACCATGGTGTACTCGACAACCACGCTCAGCTGGGCTTCATGGCTGGTATGTTCCACCTGTTCACTCACGCTATGTTCAAGGCTTGTCTGTTCTTGGGTGCCGGTTGTATCATCCACGCAGTACATAGCAACGAGATGGCTATGATGGGAGGCTTGCGCAAGTATATGCCTATCACCAACATTACCTTCCTCATCAGCTGTTTCGCTATTGCAGGTATTCCTTTCTTCTCGGGCTTCAGCTCGAAGGATGAAATCATCACCGCCTGCTTTGCCTACAGTCCTGTGGTAGGTTGGATTATGACCGGTATTGCAGCTATGACCGCATTCTATATGTTCCGTCTGTACTACGGTATTTTCTGGGGTACTGAGAATGTGGAAGCTCACGAGCACCATACACCCCATGAGGCTCCTGCTACTATGACTGTTCCTCTGATTGTACTTTGCGTAATCACGATGGGTGTGGGTATCTACTCTACCATTGCAGGTTTTGCAGAGTGGGGTGGCAACTTCGGCCAGTTTGTCAATGCCGAAGGTACCAACTACACCATCCACTTCGATACGCAGATTGCTGCTACGTCTACGATTATTGCCATCCTGAGCATCTGTCTTGCCACCTATATTTATAAGGGTGAGAGTCAGCCTATTGCAGACCGTCTGTACAAGCAGTTCCCACGTTTGCATCAAGCAGCTTATAAGCGCTTCTATCAAGACGAAATCTGGCAGTATGTTACTCATCGCATCATCTTCCGCTGCATCTCTACACCTATTGCTTGGTTCGACCGTCATGTGGTTGACGGCACGTTCAATTTCATGGCATGGGGCGCCAACGAGGCTGGTGAGTCATTGCGTCCTTGGCAGAGTGGTGATGTCCGTCAGTATGCCGTATGGTTCCTGACAGGTACTGTCGCATTAACGTTAATCCTGCTTGCAATCTAAAAAAGAAATTACAATTATGAGTATATTAACATTATTCGTAGTAATTCCCGCCCTGATGCTCGTTGGCCTTTGGCTGGCTAAGAGTCTTAATCAGGTGCGTGGTGTGATGGTGGCTGGCGCCTCGTGTCTGCTGGCCCTGTCCGTATGGCTGACCATCTATTTCGTTCAGCAGCGTGCAGCAGGTAATACTGACGTGATGCTGTTGACGGCTTCTACACCTTGGTTCAAGCCTCTTAATATTGCCTATTCTGTCGGTGTCGATGGTATCTCTGTAGTGATGCTGCTCCTGTCGAGCATCATCGTCTTCACTGGTACTTTTGCCTCATGGCAGCTGAAGCCCATGACCAAGGAGTATTTCCTCTGGTTCACCCTCTTGTCGACGGGTGTTTACGGTTTCTTCATCTGCACCGATATGTTTACCATGTTTATGTTCTACGAGGTAGCCCTCATCCCCATGTACCTGCTGATTGGTGTCTGGGGCTCTGGTAACAAGGAATATGCAGCCATGAAGTTGACGCTGATGCTGATGGGAGGCTCGGCCCTGTTGATTCTGGGTATTTTGGGCATCTACTACTTCAGTGGCGCTACCACGATGAATGTCAACGAGATAGCCGCTTTGCACAACATTCCTGTTGAAACGCAGAAGGTGTTCTTCCCCTTTATCTTCATTGGCTTTGGTGTGCTGGGCGCCCTGTTCCCCTTCCACACATGGTCACCCGATGGTCACGCTTCGGCACCTACCGCTGTGTCGATGCTCCACGCTGGTGTGCTGATGAAGCTGGGAGGCTACGGCTGCTTCCGTGTAGCTATGTATCTGTTGCCCGATGCAGCTTACGAGCTGGCTTGGATATTCCTCATCCTGACAACTATCTCTGTAGTCTATGGCGCCTTCTCGGCCTGTGTACAGACAGACCTGAAGTATATCAATGCCTATTCGTCAGTATCCCATTGTGGACTGGTGCTCTTCGCCCTGCTGATGATGACCAAGACCTCTTGCACGGGTGCTATTCTTCAGATGTTGTCGCATGGTTTGATGACGGCCCTCTTCTTTGCGTTGATTGGTATGATTTACGGCCGTACCCACACTCGCGACATCCGCTATCTGGACGGTCTGATGAAGATTATGCCTTTCCTGGCTGTGGGCTATGTGATTGCTGGTTTGGCCAACCTCGGACTTCCCGGTTTCTCTGGCTTCATTGCTGAGATGACCATCTTCGTAGGTTCTTTCGAGAATGGCGATACCTTCCATCGTGTGGCTACCATCATTGCTTGTACCTCAATCGTTGTGACGGCAGTCTACATCCTGCGTGTTGTGGGTAAGATTCTGTATGGCGAGGTGAAGAACCCGCACTATCTGGAGCTCACCGATGCCACCTGGGACGAGCGTGTTGCAGTCATCTGTCTGATAGCTTGTGTTGCCGGCCTGGGTATGTTCCCACTTTGGGCAAGCAATGTCATCAGCGATGCCGTTGGACCGATTCTCGCTAATATCATTTAATATAGGAGGATATAAGATATGAATTACGGACAATTCTTAAATATGATTCCCGAGGCCTTTTTGGTTCTCGCATTGATTGTCGTCTTCTTTGCCGACTTCGCCCTTGCCAAGACAAAGGTGAAGGGCTGTACGCTGGCTTGCCTGACGATTGGCTCGCTGGCTGTCGTGACGGCAGTATGTCTGACGGCTCAGCCCTCTGTGGCTTTTGGTGGCATGTATGTTGCACCTAAGGCAGCACTCGTTATGAAAGCCATCTTGACAGCAGGTACGCTGATCGTCGTGTTGATGGCTCAGCCCTGGGTGGAGTCCAGCGCTACGACGGTGAAGAATGAAGGCGAGTTCTACTTGCTTGTGCTCTCCACCTTGCTGGGTATGTTCATCATGACCTCTAGTGGCAACTTCCTGCTGTTCTTCCTCGGACTGGAGACGGCTTCCGTGCCTATGGCCTGTCTGGTGGCTTTCGATAAGTTCAAGAAGAATTCTGCTGAGGGAGCAGCCAAGTACATCCTTACTGCTACGTTCTCTAGTGGTATCATGCTCTATGGTCTGTCGTTCATCTACGGCTCTGTAGGTACGCTCTACTTCGATGACGTGGCTCAGCGTATCAGCTATTTCGCACAGTATAAGTCACATTTGCCCATGCTCA
>Ga0310697_10006163_pt1 | contig 11437 bp, 16 predicted proteins | sample 172DNAGHGlowgp2_FD_203883 | JGI IMG/M metagenome (GOLD analysis project Ga0310697, IMG submission 203883) | Sheep rumen microbial communities from Palmerston North, Manawatu-Wanganui, New Zealand - 1728 DNA GHGlow gp2 (v2) (version 2) | ecosystem: Host-associated > Mammals > Digestive system >... | reverse complement strand
CTCAGGATTATCGTCAATCAGCCAATCGCCTTGTATCATCCACTTATCCCTCGTAAAGCAAATATCATCATATGGTATCTTGTTCTTCTCAAAGAACATCAATGTATAATATTTGTTCTGTAAGCTAAATTGCCATGTTACAATAACGACCTTATGTCCGGCATTCCTTAACTTCTGAATTGCCTCCCTGACACCATCATACGGATTACTCTTTAAGAAAATATCTTTTGAAGAATGTTTGAAAAAATAATCAACACTATTCATGCCAATTTTTTCCTTGATTTTGGTAAAAACCTTATCAACTTTATAATTAAGGATATCATCAACCGTTAAATGCTCATTAAATGATTTATTATATAAATCGCACATCGTTTGATTGATGTTTCTTATAACACCATCTACGTCAATCTTAATAATCATATTTGTTTCGCTTTCTATTTTGTTACAATAAATTCATATGTGTCGTCAACATAACGTCCGGTACATCTAACTATTGTTCCAATTGGAAGTTTCCATCTTCTTATTTGACGTTTAATTGCCTTTATCGTCTTATATCTGACACAACATGATGAACACCAAGAACTCATAACAAAATCAGCAGTAAAATCCCATGTATTTGTTTCACCATGATACCACATATAACCTAATCCTTCAGGCAATTTTACGTCAACGAACCAACATCTCGTTTTAAACGCCCTATTATAAAAGGCAAATGGATGTTTGATGCACCTAAAATGCTTTCCAAATAGTACAGTGTTTGTCAAAACTGATATCGGCGCGTTGTATAATATACCATCTTTAATTAGTTCATAATCAGACGTTTCTATTCCCTTTAATGTTATTGTTCCGTCTTCATTAAAGACAAAATCTTCAAGTTTAGCCCAATAGGGACAATTGTCTTTATCTGACCAATTTTTTACATTTTCATAATATTCTTTAATTCGTTCTTGTGACCAATATCCATAATTAACCATTAACTCTTTTTGAACAGATTCAATTGGACAATTTCTTATTATATACGCATCAATATAATAAGGATTGTTCATAACAGGTTTAACGTCATCTTCATCCTTAAAATCCGCATCTTCATAGTTATTAAGCCAATCAATAAGATGTGTCTCCTTACCATACTTATCATACAAAGCAGGTTGTGTAGAACACCACTCTTTTAATTTGAAATAATCACCTTTGTTTAAATAAATTTTGTCAATTGCTGCCATTATTCAACCTTTTAATAACCCAATATTCTCTTTATCTAGAAAACCACAAAGATAACTAATAATTTCTTCCTTATCCATGTTGGCATAGTCAATAACGCCTAAATCGTTATATTCTCCATCAGAGTTAAAACTAACAACAGTTTCAGTGCCGCTGGCAAAATTAGCACGGAATAATATGACTTGTTCAGCCGTAAAACCTTTTGTCCTCATTAACTCTTGAATTGAGGTGTCCAAATATCTTTCAGACAAATTTTTATGCTTTATTGCAAGGTCTAAATGCTTTTCCCAATTTTTCATCTTATTTTATTATAGTTTTATTTGATTATGCAAAAGTAACACAAAATATTTAAACCACCAAAAATAATATGCTAAAAAAAGTTAAAAGACAAAAACAAGACTATTTATGTAAAAACAAACCAACAAAAAATACTATGAACTTTTTTCAAAAACTTATCGGAAATAATACAGGAGTGAGTTCTAAAAACTTCTTCCTTGTTGCAGTTACAATAATCGGATGCCTTTTATTATTAGTTCCGGCTGTCACATTAACCGTTGAAGTTATCTTCAGCCACACTATTGCCACGTCACTTGAAGGCTTTGCCGCATATATTGCTTCAATTGGAACATTATTCGCCACAGTAGGCATTACAAAAGCCTGGAGCGAAAAATATGAAATACCTTATAATCCAGAAGAAAATCAAGAAAACTAAACTTTATCTTCTTTTAAGATATTTATTGAACGTTTCGTTTACAATCCGTTTTATTTTTGATTCATGAATCTCATCATCTGGTGCTGGGTGGGAATATATTTCTTCAACCAATGCTTCAAGGTTTTGGTCTAAAGAAAAGTCTTCATCATATTGTATAGAATAATTTTTTGGAATGCCTATATTAGTTGCATAACCGGCAAACAATTCATTAGTTTGGGGGTCATAATCAACATACAATATACCATATCCGTCTTCTGTTAGGTCAAGTATATTGCTTCTCATTGAACGAACCATCTTTAATATGTCGTTTTTGCTTTCAGTAATAATAACCGTTTGATGGTTAATTTCCGGCGCATGTCTATGCTGTGCTGTACCAAATACTGCATTAGGAAAAGCGTTTAAAATGTCATTTTTCAGCATTTCGAAATCATTATGTTTTCCATTTGTTGATAATGTATATCTAATGCCTTTTCTACCGTCTTTACTAACAACGTCTTGATAATTATCATAAGCCCATCCGTTTTTATCCAGTATATCAACAAAGTCATAGAAGTCTGCTTGACCATTTTCATTTGTATCGTATCCTTCTTTCAATATACTATTCACGGTTTTTTTCACGATTCGGTGAATATCATTTTCTGTTAATCTAACTATTTTCTTCATAATACATATTTTCTTTTTAATATAAATAGTTTGTATAAACAAAAAAATCCGCATAACACATATAAAACGTGTCGTGCGGAAACTATAAAAAACCCCACGAATTTACTTAGGGGCTACGGTAGAATCGGCTGTCAAACTGTCAACTACTACTGAATCTACCAAACTGTCAACTGCTGTTGAATCATTTTCTACATTACCCGTAGTTGACTTACCATTACATGAGGCGAATACACCCATAAAGGCTACTGCCATAACACTAAAAATAAACTTTTTCATCTTTCTTATAATTTAAAATTTTTATTAAAAATAATCTGATATAAATATCAGTGTTTTCTTTTTATCGAATGCAAATATAAGGCATTTTTTTGAAATCACCAAATATATTCTCAAAAATTATAGTTAAAAATCAATATTCTGCAATTTTAGTTTCAAAACTTGAAGCATTTACTACATATGGTTTTGCTGTATCGAGCATTTTACAATTACCAAACTCAATAGAATCTCCGAACACAATATTTCTATTTGTGTCATAGAAGGCTTGCATTGTATGACCAAAAATTTGCTTTATTTTATGTATTTCTTTTTCAGTATTGGCTTCATAATCCCACATCATATCATAAACGTCTGCCCACACACAAGAGGCATATCTATCCCTTCCACCTCGTTGTGATGTTATATAAAAGAGTTTTTGCAGTCCTTCTCTTGATTGAATTAGTTCATTCAATATACCGCATATTTTATTTATGTTTGTGTCTTCGCATTTAACCACGTTAGAAAGCCACTCATAAGTTACACCTGCATGTGTAAATAATATGTCTTCATATACATAAGCGATTCTGAATAAACGTTTAGCCTCATTAAATATGTCTGCAATTTCTTTATGAAAAATACGAGAGTGCCTACAATGACCTATTGAAAAACAATAATATTCATCTGAAAAATATGGCATATCATGATTTCCAAGTAATAATATAACTTTTTCAGCGTTTTTCTTTTTAAACTCTACTATTTCCCTAAAATTACTAATTGCATCTTGAACGCTTATGTTTTCAAAGTCATAAGGGTCAAGGTAATCGCCCAAAAAGATTACTTTCTCATAATCTTCAATATGTTTACAAGGTTCTTTCCAAAATGTCCTCCCATGTATATCAGGCAATACTAAAATATTTTTTCCCATGATTTCATTTATAATTATAGACAATGTACTTCGTAAATAGTCAATAAAGGGTTATCCTTTTTGAGCGGTTTAATATATTTTTCAAAAAAGCCGGTACACCATTCTTTTATTGTTTTATCGTCGCTTTCACTATCAACTTCTACATAGGTATCGTTATTAGCAATTCCATAATACCACAGATTAGCATAATAATTTACATAATCTTCTTTTGATGTAAAATTATTCAGAAAATAATCAATTCTATTTTGCATTCTCAGTTTAATATTTTCTTCTTGCTGTGTTAATGGTTTGTCTTTTTCAACAACGATTTCCCAAGCACGCTTTGCCAAGTCAATACTTTTTGGATTTTTATGTATTTTTTCCCAATCAATTTCATCATAATGTGCAGAATAACTTATTCCACCATTTTTAAGTGGGAAGGGGTCAGAAAAGTCCCCTTCTTCACCTGTCACATCTAATCGATGCTGTTGACACCTTTCATATTTATAGAAAGCATTTTGATTTCCTTCGGTGTCTGCGCTATATTTCTTTACGATTTCTTGATGGTTGTCTCCAACCACCAAGATAACTCTCAAGATTTGTGTCATTTAGTTCCCTTAATAAATTTATCGATGTTATCTGCGATATATTCGCCCTTAACTTTAAGAAGTGCCATAACGGTTTCTTTGTTAAATTCTCCACTAAAATCACTTAAGATATTACAGAATGGTGAATTTTTTGCCCTATGCGTTGCTATATTGATACCAATATTGGGGTCATAGATATCAGACGGATTGAAAATGGCATATCCTATTCTCAGATGCTTTCCTTTTTTTTGATATGGACGATAATACCCATCGTCGTCAAAACTATCTTTAAATATTGTTTCATTATTTATAATAGCCACCACTGTCACCTTATAGCCGTTTTTAGCATCAGTAACAAACGATGGTATGTTTTTCTGATTTGGCATATTTTTTAACTTTTCCAGTTCACTTTTAGTATAAGCGTTCCAATTATCAAAACCATTATCAGTTTTAACAATGTATTCAATTCGTACCTTGTTGTTTTCAAGACTAATAATGTCTCGTCCTTTAACAACTCCAATTTTTCCTGTTTCTTTGACAATAACCTTGTCGTTAATCTTCAACTTACCCATAATTTTACTTTTTTTTTTAATTGTTACATGATTTCAGTTACAAAAATAATACATAAATTTAAATCTACCAAATGTTTTATTAACTTTTTTCAAAAAATTAGATATTTATAATAAAGTTTTAGATATTTTATATAAAAAGGATATGAATATAAAAAATATTATTCAAGAATGTGTGCAAAATAGTCTACTTGAAGAAGCAAGAAAGAATCAAATCAGACGAATTGTGGCAGAAGAGATGAAGAAGTATGCTCTTAATGAAAAAGAGACAACAAATATTAGAATGGCAAGGCGAATTTTAAATGACCCTACAAATAATAACACTCAAATTGCCGACAAAGTATTGCCTGATGACTGGGCTGATTCAACCAAAAGGTCTTATATTTCTAAATTAAAGAGAAATGAGAGAAATATAACAGATGACCTTGCACTTGACATTATGAACACACAAAAGCAATAAGCAGTTATTCAAAACTGCTTATTTTTCTTTTTTCTCTCCCTCATATTTCCAAATTCTTTGATATGCAAGACACGAATACTTTCCGGGCTTAATACCCACGTCACAGAATTGGTGGAGTATTTCTTCAATAAATTCAAGGTTTTCAACTATATATTCGTCGATTTCCTGCATTTTTTTTGTTGCTTCTTCGTCATATTCAGCCCCCAAAGGATTTTCTTCAGTACCTGCGATACGATGGTCTTGCAATCCCAATACCAATGCCATAAAATCAAAAAGATGTGATTCAGGATATAGTCCATAATTATCATATCCTATTTGATTATCGTTAAAACGTTGTACTTTTAAAAGTTTTACAAACTTAATAATGTCTTCTGTAAAAACAACACTAATTTTATTTCCCATAATTATTAATCTTTTATAAGTGATTTATAGTCTTTCATTTTCTTTACTGCTTCTACGCAAATCTGTCTTACTCGTTCACCTCCAAGGTTTAATTGTAAGCCGATAGTGGAAAAACTTTCTTGTTCACAGCCAATGCCATAATATTTTTCAACAACTGTTCTCTCTCGTTTGGATAATTTTCCAAGAAAGAAGTCCAACTTATGTTTTTGGTATTGTTTTTCAATATCTTCTTGAATGTTATTTGTGCTTGTCATTTTTGAAAAAAATGTGGTATTTTCAAGACTATTATCGTCCATGACACTATATTTTTCTTCAATAGATATTACATTTCCAAGTTCAACGTCTTGCAAGTTATTGATGGTAAAATTAAATTTTTCCCTAATAATATCAGCAATTTCGTGTGGTGTGGGATTTCTTTCATTTTCATTAAAGAACTCTCTTGTCACAGATTTCACATAGTTATGAAGTTTTAATGCATTAGGTGGTGTGACCGATTTAATTTGTGTTATTTGATATTTTTTTATCATTGCCACAATCCAAGAAAGCGCATAGGTTATAAGTTTACAATTTTTACCAATTTCAAATTTTTCAATCGCCTTAATTAAGCCGATATTACCTTCACTTATTAAGTCTAACAAAGTATCTGGTGTGCCAAGTTTTTTTGCGACTGACACGACAAATCTTAGGTTTGATTCTATCAGTTGCTTTTTGGCTTTTTCACGTTCTTCTTCTGTATTACCTTTTTTATATTGAAGCATTAGTTCTTCTTCTTGCTCATCTGTCAGAATTGGAAACTTTCGAATGTCGCTAAAAAATGCATCAGTTACTGCGTCTCTATTCAGGTAGAAACTTGTTTTATTTGTACAGTTTATTTTTACTTTAAGACTCATATTTATTTCTTTTTAAAAATAACAAACGACTTTTTTTCTTCATCTTGCGGAATTGTGTCAAATGATGCAATTCCACTATCAATCATCATTTCGATGAATTTATAAAACATTTTTTTACTTTCTTCTCTTCTTGTTAATTCCCGACCTCTTATATTCAATACGACTTTGACCTTATCACCTTCTTCAAGGAAATTTTTGGCTTTTTTTACTTTTATTTCCAAGTCATGCAAAGAAATATTTACGGTTAATTGTATTTCTTTTAAAGTATTAGTTTTTTTATTTTTCTGCTTTAACTGCTTTTTTAGGTCGTATAAATATTTTGAATAATTATCTAACCTAACAATTATTGGAACAGATTTTGAATTTATTTCAATTAAATCAAGATTTTTCTTGTGTGCCAATGATACCGCTTCTTTCCATGACACGACTTTATTGAAATCATTTTCAGACACTGAATCTTTATTTTCCTTATAGATTAGTCTTACTTCCGATTGACCTTTGATTTCGTAATTAATACGAGGTTCTACGATAATACTTTTTTTATTTTTTGCCATTTGTTAAATGTTTAAAATTTCATCTTTTTCACGGTTTCTTGCTGTAAGATATTTATTTGATGGTAAAAATGTTTTTTTACGCATTTCTTTTGCCATTTCAGATATTTTTTGTATCATTTCTTTATCATTTTTATACTCATCTTTTAATTTCTTAAAATATAAACGCTGTCTGATAACCTCTTCTTCTATGGAAATTAATTCATAATCATATAGTGTTAAATCAATATCCTTGCAAGTGTTACGTATGATTTCCAAACATTTTTCTCTCTCACCCTTTCCATCATATTTAGACATCCCTATCATTGTTGACATAACACGAAGTCCTTTAAACTCTGCATTGGCTGTTTTTAAACATTTCTCAAACGCATCATAATCAATGAAATCTTTTTTTCTTGAAGGATAAGTACAAATAAACATTAAGGATATTATTGGCTTACCTTCTCCAATATCATCAATGGTAATTCTTTTTCCTAATTTTCCTAAATCGCCATATGCAGTTGAATTATAAACTTCATTAACGATAGGGTATTTAACAACCATTTTCCCTTGAAAGTTACCCATGATTAGATTATGTGTCGATACACCCATTAAAACAACATCATAATCGTCAGTATCATATATCGCTTCTTTGTTTTCGATTATTTTAACCATTCAACTAACCAATTCTATTATTTGTTTATAAAAGTCCAAATGTGTAGGATGTGTAATTTCTTTTAGTTCGTCAAACGTGTACCAGGCATATTTGTCAATTTCTAATGTAACTCCGTCATCAGCATAATTAGAATGACACTCGTCAGGATTGATATTTGGGTAATATAAACCAAATGCAATTGCAATTTTATACTTGTTTTGTCGCGTCGTACCAAGACTAATTAGATTTGATTTGGTTATACCATCAAGTTCTAACCCTGTTTCCTCTTTAAATTCGCGTAATGCTGTTTCTTCCCAAGTTTCATCACCTTCAACGCCACCCTTAAGAAACGCCCAATAATTACGATTTTGCCACATCTCACCACCCGGATGCCCCACAAAAAATTCTATTTCGCCGCTTTTAGCCCTGCGAAACGGTATTATTCCTGCACTATATCCCATTATTTAAATGTTTTTGATTTCTTTAATTTATTTAGGAGTTTTTTATCTTCATTATTCAAGTTATTTGGCATCACCATGTTAATTTCTATAATCAAATCACCGCAATAGCCATTAGATAATTTAAAGCCTTTACCTTTTAGTGATAACTTTAACTTATCCTTACTACATTCAGGTAACGTTACTGAATATTCTTTACCATCCAAATGCTTAAATCTTACTGTTCCACCTAAAAGGCAATCAATAAGCGGAACGTTCACTATGGCTATAATATTTACTGCATTCTCCTTATCTACTTTAAATTGCCCTTCTTCATTTAAACGATAAGTAAAACGTAAATCACCATTGCCACCAAGATTATTAGGCGCAGAATGTCCTGCACCCGGTTTTCTAAACACTTGTTGTAGTACTTTGTCAATTGTTGGCACTTTAATCTTTAATGTTTCCGTTTCAGCATGAACTCCATGCCCACCACAATCAGAACAAGGGTGCTCATTCAAAATTCCTGTACCGTTACAATGTGGACAAGTAATCATCTGTTCCATATACCCAAATTGGTGTGTCTTTCTGATATACATTTGCCCTTTACCATTGCAATGAGGACATATCGATGGAATACCATTAGAACTACCACTTCCGTTGCATTTTTTACAAGGTCTATCAACAGTATACTTTATAACCTTTTCTGCATTATTATATACTTCAGACATTGTAACATTGACGTGCAATATTTTGTCTGAACCTGTTTGTACTTTTTCTTCCTGCATATCGAAATCACTAAAAGGATTAAATCCGTGACTTCTAAAGAAGTTTTTAAATAATTCCTCTGGATTTATATCACCTGTAAAATTATCATCAATTGTACCATATGTATCATAACGTTGGCGTAAATCTTTATCAGACAACACACGATATGCTTCAGATATATCTTTAAATTTTTCTTCCGCATCTTTATCATCTGGATTTTTGTCTGGGTGAAATTTCAAGGCTAATTTGCGATATGCCCGTTTAATTTCCTTTTCACTCGCCGTTTTTTCGACACCTAAAATACTATAATAATCTTTCATTCTTATCGTTTTTTAATTTCTGAGTGCAAAAGTAGTATGTTTCTTTTTAACAACCAAACATTGTGTGTTAAAAAAAATTAACACACAACATTTGCTTGAAATTTGATATGATTAGACTTCTTCAACGTCCTCAGTCTTTGCGTTTTTTGCTGACGCATTATTTGTGCCATTAAAATTACCATTTTTAAACATATCAGCAAATTGTGAAGGGTCAAATCCACCAGATGTTTGATTGTTTTTAGTACCATATGCTTTAGCACCTATTGACATGAGGCGATTATTAAGTTCTGTTAGTATTGAATCAACACCCGTTAAATCACCTTCTTTGACTGATTTAAGTTCTTCTATCTTATTGTTTAGATAATTCTTATCTTCTTCTGTAAGAACTTCTGCCTTATCTTTAAATTCTTCAATAAGATTCTCTGTTTGATAAATAGCGCTGTCAATTTCATTTAATTTATCAATTCGTTCTTGCGTTTTTTTATCCTGCTCTGCATTTTCTTCTGCTTCACGCTTGATTCTATCAATCTCTTCCTGTGATAAGGTATTCTTGTTTTCAATCGTAATATGCTGCTCCTTACCCGTCGCATTATCAGTTGCACTTACAGAAAGTATGCCGTTAGCATCAATATCAAATTTAACCTTGATTTGTGGTATACCGCGTCTTGCCGGCATAATTCCATCCAAATTGAATAAGCCAATCTGCTTGTTGTCCTTCGCCATAGGACGCTCACCTTGAAGAACATTAATTGTTACTGCTGTCTGATTATCAGTAGCAGTACTAAAAATCTGCTCTTTTGAACAAGGTATCGTTGTGTTAGCCTCAATAAGTGTTGTCATAACACCACCCATAGTTTCAATGCCAAGACGCAAAGGCGTTACGTCAAGAAGTAATATGTCACTTGCGCCACCACTTAGAATGTTTGCTTGTATCGCAGCACCTTCTGCAACTGCAAGGTCAAGATTTGCATTTTTAATTAATTTATCGCCAAAATTCTTGATAAGTTCTTCTTGTATTTTAGGTATACGACAAGAGCCACCGACAAGGAGAATACCATCCAAGTCATCCTTTGTAAGTTTTGCTTTCTCAATAGCAGTCTTACCGCAACTCATTACCTTTTCAATAATAGGCGCAATAATCTGTTCGAACTTAGCCTTTGTAATAGTCATTTGCAAGTGCTGTGGCATGTTGTCTTTTACACAAATATATGGGAGACTTAATTCTGTTGCCGTTGCATTTGATAACTCAACCTTTGCCTTTTCAACTGCTTCATATATACGAGACATCGCCATTGAATCTGTTGTAAGGTCGATACCATTCTCTTTTTTATAAGTGTCAACGACATAATCAGCAACCAACTTATCAATATCACTACCACCAAGATAAACGTCACCGTAAGAAGCAAGAATTTCAATAACATTGTCTGAAACGTCAGCCACTGAGAAATCCAAAGTACTACCACCGAAGTCTACCACAAGATATTTTCCATCTTTTTCCTTATCAATATTTGATGCAAGTAATGCCGCTGTTGGCTCGGAAATAATACGTAATACGTTTAACCCTGCAAGTTCACCTGCTTGTTTTGTTGCACTTTTTGCTGCATCACTAAAAAATGCCGGTACTGTGATAACCGCTTCTGTAACTTCCTCACCCAAATAATCTTCGGCTGTTTTCTTAAGTTTTGTGAGAATCATTGAAGATAATTCTTCCGGTGAATATTTTCTATCTTTTATTAATATGCGAGGAAGACCATTATCATTCACAACATCATATTGCACATGCGTAATCGCTTCTTCTACTTCTTCATAAGTTCCACCCATAAACCGTTTAATCAAGTTCACTGTCTCTTTTGGTGAAACAATCATTTGCCGTTTAGCAGAGCCACCAACTTTCGGAGTCTCATCTCTAAAAGATATTACAGACGGTGTTGTATAACTGCCTTCCTCATTGGCAATAACAGTTGATTTTCCATTTTCAATTACTGCAACTTCACTAAGGGTAGAACCAAGGTCACAACCAATTACTTTTCCCATAATATTACACTCCTTTTTTTTATTTTACTAAATCTC
>Ga0310697_10006159_pt1 | contig 11439 bp, 6 predicted proteins | sample 172DNAGHGlowgp2_FD_203883 | JGI IMG/M metagenome (GOLD analysis project Ga0310697, IMG submission 203883) | Sheep rumen microbial communities from Palmerston North, Manawatu-Wanganui, New Zealand - 1728 DNA GHGlow gp2 (v2) (version 2) | ecosystem: Host-associated > Mammals > Digestive system >... | reverse complement strand
GTGTTATGCTTAGTAGTTTTATTAGTTATTTTTGGAGTAGTAAAACTATTTAAAGCAATTTTCTCAAAAGAAGTTGTAGCAGGAAATCTTGGCTTGAACAGAGGTATAGCTGTTAGTGATGGTAATTTAACTTACTACAACAAAGATGAAAAAGGAATAGTAAAAGTTAAAGGTGGAAAAGCTTATCAGATAGTTGATGAAACAGCTTATTCTATGACAGTTAAAGGTGACACATTATACTATTTAACTGTATCATCTACAAATACTATTGATTTAAAGAGTGTTAAATCAAATGGTGATGAATTAACAAAGATTACAGAACTTGCAACAACACTTGGAAAATTCTATATGGATGATGAGTTTGTTTATTATGCAAAGAACTCTTCTACATCAGGTATTGCAAAGATATCACTTACTACTGGAGAAGAAACAATAATTGCTGCAGCTCAAGTTAGAGATTTTGTTTTAGACGATGGAGTTGTATATTTTGTTGATTCAGTTGGAGCTCTTCAATCAGTTAATGTAAATGGAAAAGATAATAAAGAACTTTCAACAGATTTTAATTTAAAATATATTCAAATATTAGGAAAATGGATTTATTTCTATAATGATCAAGATAGTGCATTATATAAGATTAAGAAAGATGGTTCAGATGTAACTAAAGTAGCTACATTTATTAATAATGAGGTTTATAATGTAACAAATAAAGGAATATATTATTTTAATGCAGTTGATAGACAAATTTGCGTATGTGATTTAAAAGGTAAGAAATCTAAGCCAGTTGTTGCTATTGAAACAACAAATCCAAAAATAAATGTTGTAAATGGAATATTATACTATTTTGACAACAGTTCTGTTGAAGGACAATTATTTGAAACTAAAGTTGTTAAAACAAATGGAAATGCAGTTGTTTACTCTTTTAAATAAATTATATTGACTTTTAATATGCTAAAATATATAAATATATATAAGAGGTGAATGCCCATGAAATTAGGTACAGTAGTGTACGAAAATAAAATATATAACTTAGATTATATGACAATTGAAGAGGTTGAAAAGCTGTTAAAAGAGATAGAAAGAAAAAAGAAAATGGCTTTTAAAGAAGTAAGAAAAATGATTGTAAAATAAATTTGTAAAGGGGCTTCAAATTGGATAAATTACAAAACGAAGATTTATTTAATAAGTTAAAAGATTTATATGAAAAGTCTGAAAGTGTCGTTAAAACTGATGCTGTTGTATATAGAGCTTATGTGGATAAAATCTCTTCAAATACTATTGCTGATAAAGTTAGTGCCCAGATGAACTCTATAAAAGTGAGTATGGATGAAATTAATCCTAAATTTAGAGAGGGATCAAAAAATTATAAAGAGATTAAAGAGTCTATAACAACACTTCTTGCTGATTATGAGAACTCTCTAAGAGAGTTAAGTGACTTTTATGATACTAAAATTGAACAATTAATATTAAGAAGAGTTGAATTAGAAGCTAGTTTTATTGGTGCAATATTAAATGAAGAGTATCTAAGTGAGAAGTTATATGTAAGACAAGATCAACAAAAAAACGATAAAGTTAAACAAAAGTTACTTGATAATTTTTCAAATATGCTTGAAAAATTAAATGGTGGTAAAAAGAAAACAGAAGAAATTAATACTAGAGAGATTTCACGCTTGATTGATGGAAATGACTTAAAAACTGAATTAGAATATAAACTTGCAAAGAAAATCGAAAGAACAATGGATGACCAAAAGGCTAATTTTGAATTATTAGAAAAATCTGAAAAAGAATTAGCTCTAATTGATGCAGAAATTGAAAGATTAAATGAGCAAAAGAAAAATGCTATAATGGATGCTATGGAGGTCGGAGATAAAACTATTACAAGAAATATCAGAAGACCAAAAGTATTTAAAACAATAACAAGATTTTTTATTAGTAAGTTTAATACAGCGAGAATAATAGAGTCTCAAGTAATTAATCCTTTAAGGATAAGAATAGAGAATTTCAAGAAGAATGAATTATCTAGTATGAAAGGATAGTACTATGGCAGATCAATTTATTGATAAAGTAAGTAGAGCTTATGAAGAAGGTTTTAGAGAAGTTAAAAACATTGGTTCAGTATGTAAATTTTATGAAGAGCATGGAAAAGACGCAAAAGAAAGTAACAGAAGTCAAATTAGTTTAAAAGTTGAAGAAATTAGAACAAACGTAGAACCAGATAAAGGAACAGAAAGATAACTCTTGCAATTTGTTTTAAAGTGTGTTATATTATTAACATAATATTAAGCCGTTTGTAGAAAGCAAAGTAGATAAATAGCAGATGTTTTTAAAAGAGAGACAAATGATACGCTGAAAATTTGTTAAAGCATTATTTATTGAAATTTCACTTTCAAGGTTTTAGATTGAAATTATAGTAGGTCTAGACGTTTGCTACGTTATAGCTATAATGAGATTAAATTTTTATTTAATGAAATTAGGTGGTAACACGATTATTGGTCGTCCTTTTATTAGGGACGACTTTTTTGTTTCACTTATATATATTAGGAGGGAAAAATGAAAGATAAGATTGAGGAGATCAAGAAAAATGCAGAGGAAAGTATAAAAAATATACAAAATTTGCAAGAATTACAAGACTTAAAAGTAAAACTTTTAGGAAAGAAAAGTGAACTATCTTCATTACTTAAGGGATTAGGAAGCTTAGCTGCTGAAGAAAGACCAAAGGTAGGAAGTTTGGTAAATGAAGTAAGAACAGAAATTGAAAAGAATATCCAAGAAGCTGAAACAAAGCTAAGAGATATGGCATTAGAAGAAAAGTTAAAATCAGAGAAAATTGATATAACACTTCCTTCTACAAAGGTTACTAGAGGTAGTAAACATCCGGTAAATAGAGTAATTGAAGAGATTCAAGACTTGTTTGTTTCAATGGGATACGATGTTGTTGATGGACCTGAACTTGAAACGGATGAGTTCTGTTTTGCAAGATTAAATTTACCTGAAGGACACCCTGCAAGAGATATGCAAGATAGTTTTTATATCACACCAGAGTACTTGTTAAGAACACAAACATCTGCAGTTCAAGCAAGAACAATGATAGCAAATACTGAAAAAACACCAATTAGAATGATTTGTACTGGAAAAACATATAGAAGAGAAGATGATGCAACACACTCTCATCAATTTAATCAAGTTGAAGGTCTAGTTGTTGACAGAAAAGAAAGAAATACTTCTTTAGCTGATTTAAAAGGTACATTAGAAGTATTTATGAGACATATGCTTGGAGAAAAAACAGAATTAAGATTTAGACCAAGTTATTTCCCTTTTACAGAACCATCTTATGAAGTTGATGTAACATGTTTTAAATGTGGTGGAAAAGGATGTCCACTATGTAAGAAAACAGGTTGGATTGAAGTTTTAGGTGCTGGTATGGTTCATCCAAATGTATTAAAAATGAATGGATATGATCCAGAGAAGTATTCAGGATTTGCATTTGGTACAGGAATTGATAGATTAGCAATGTTTAAATATGGAATCACTGATATGAGATATCTATATACAAACGATATTAGATTCTTAAGTCAATTCGATAGAAAAGATGAAGAGTAATTAAAGGAAAGGAAATAATAAAATGAAATTAAGTATAGATTTTTTAAAAGACTATGTTGATGTTGACGTTGATTTAAAAACATTAGCTGAAGACATGACAAAAGTTGGAAATGAATATGATGAAGCAGCACCATTGATTCCTGCAACAAAACTTATTATAGGAAAAGTACTAGAATGTGAGAATCATCCAGATTCAGACCATTTACATTGCTGCAAAGTTGATGTTGGTAATGAAGTATTAAGTATAGTTTGTGGTGCTCCAAATGTTAGAGCTGGAATTAAAGTAATAGTTGCTCAAAATGGAGCAGAACTTCCAGGAGATGTAGTAATCAAAAAATCAAATATTAGAGGACAAGAATCAAATGGAATGATTTGTGCTTTATATGAAATAGGATTAGAAAAGAAATATTTATCAGAAGAAGATAAAAATGGTATTCATATACTTCCAGATGATGCACCAGTTGGAAAAGATCCTATAACATATCTAAAGTTAAATGATGCATCAATAGATTTCGACTTAACAGCAAATAGAGGAGATTTACTAAGTATTCTTGGTATGGCTTATGAAGTAGGTGCTATTTATGATCATAAAGTAAAAGATGTAGACCTAAAACATAATGAATCAGGTGAAGATTTAGCAAAATCATTTAAAGTAGAAGTAAATACAGATAACTGTAAATTATTCTTAGCAAAAAGAGTAAATAATGTTGAGATAAAAGAAAGTCCAGATTTTATTAAAACTAGATTAATTGCATCTGGAATAAGACCAATTAATAATGTAGTAGATATAAGTAACTATGTAATGTTAGAACTTGGACAGCCACTTCATTTCTATGATGCTGACAGATTAGGAAATGTCATAGAAACAAGAATGGCAAAACCAGGTGAGAAATTAACAACACTAGACGAGCAAGAGAGAGTATTAGAAGAGAACGATATTGTAATTTCTGATGGAAAAAGAGCAATTGGTTTAGCTGGTGTTATGGGTGGACTTGATACTGAAATTGAAGAGAATACAAAGAATGTTTTAATAGAAGCAGCTATATTTGATTCTGTAAAAGTAAGAAAGACATCTAAGAAAATAGTAAGAAGTGAAGCAAGTAATAGATTTGAAAAAGGATTAGATCCAAATAGAACTTATATGGCTATTGAAAGAGCAGCTAAGTTGTTAGAAGAGTATGCTTCTGGAACAGTTCAGACAGGAACAGTTGCTTATGACAATATTGATAAGACAGAAAAAAATGTAGATATAACTGTAGAAGATATTAACAATCTATTAGGAACAGAAATATCAGAAAAAGACGTTCTAGAGTGTTTCAGAAAATTGAATTTTGAAACAAAGGTAAAGGGTGATACTATTACAGTTACAGTTCCAACAAGAAGAATCGATATTTCAATTAAAGAGGATTTAATTGAAGAAGTTGGAAGAATCTATGGCGTTGATAACATAGAAGGAAAACTTCCAGTAACACCTATGAGACTTGGACATGTTGATAAAACAGATAGAGAAATTAGAAATAAAATGGCTAACTTGGGCTTAAATGAAACTCTATCATATGTTTTAGTAAATGATAAAGATGTTCACAATTATACAAATGATTCTTTTGAAGAATTAAGATTATTAGATCCTATGACTGAAGAAAGAAACGTATTAAGATACAGCTTAATTCCTTCACTATATAAATTATATGAATATAATAAATCTCACTATATTAAAGATGTAAACATTTTCGAAATAGGAAAAGGTTTCTGGAAAAAAGGTGAAGAATATGGTGAAGACAAAAAGTTATGTGCATTAATGACTGGAAAGTATTATTTAGGAATAGATAATAAGAAGGTTGTTGATTTCTATATAATTAAAGGTGTAGTAGAAGAAATCTTAGATTATTTAGGATATGGTGGAAGATATAGTTTTGTTCTTCCAAAGAGCCCAATCAAAGAACTTCATCCAGGTCAAACAGCAGAAATTAATGTAAATGGAGAAGTAGTAGGATTAGTTGGAAAGGTTCATCCAGAAATATCAAAAGAACCAGTATATGTAATGGAGATTAACTTAACTAAATTACTTGCTAAGAAAGTAAGTAAGATGAAGTATAAAGATATTTCTATTTATCCAACTATCAATAAAGACATATCTATTTTAATTGATAAAGATATATCATCAGATGAAATATCAAAGGTAATCAAAAAAGCTGGTGGAAATACTTTAGTTAAATTTGAAGTATTTGATGTGTATGAAAATGCAATTCTAGGAAATAAGAGAAGTATAGCATATTCATTAACATTTGGATCTAACAGTAAGACACTTACAGATGATGAAGTAAACCCAATATTAGACAAGATTATCGAAGCGTTATTAAAATCATTCAAAGCAGAATTAAGAAAATAAAAAAATGATGAGGAAGAAACAATTTAGTATGTTACTAAATTGTTTCTTTTATGTTAAAAAACCTTTAAATAATTGACTTTGAAGCCTTTTTTACATACAATGATAGTAATTAAAAGGGGGAAAAGAAATGTCTATTAATAAAAAAGTTCTATTAATAGTTGCTATATTAGTATTTATAGCATCTTTAGTGGGAATAATAACATTAAAAAAATATGATGAAGGTACCTTAACTACTGAGTATGCTAGTACAAGTGCAACTACAAATAGAAAAGCAGTAGAAGAAGTTGTTACAGAAGTAGTTGAAGATGTTGTACAAGTCCTTCCTGATAAAGCAATGGAACAAGAAATGCAAGAAAATTCAAAAGATGTGGAAGAAGAAAAGGTAGTACAATATAAGGACAAAGAAATAAAAATACCAAAATCAAAAGTTGCTTCAGTAAATTCAAGTGAAGATGCTGAAAGAAACAAGAAAAATGGTGGAAATGTAGTTAGCCAAAATGAAGCTAATACAATGTTTGAAAATACAGGTACTCATTCAAATGGTATAGACGTTTCAGCTCATCAAGGAGTTATTAATTGGCAACAAGTTGCTGCAAGTGGGGTTGATTTTGCAATAATCCGTGTTGGATTTAGAGGTCAATCTGCTGGTGGTATATACGAAGATGCATATTTTAAGAGAAATGTAGCAGGGGCAACTGCTAATGGAATAAAGGTTGGTATATATTTCTACTCAACTGCAGTTAATGAAAATGAAGCTTTAGAAGAAGCTGCATGGGTAGTTAATAAAATTTCTACATATAGAATCACATATCCAGTTGTATATGACTTTGAAGACTTTGGTGCATATAGATGTGCTGGTGTTGGAGGAGCTCAAGCAACATCAAATGCTTTAACTTTCTTAAATTTTGTCAAAGCTAATGGATATGAACCAATGATGTATGCAAATAAGAGTGATATTACTTCTAGAATGAACAGGGGCTCATTCCCATGTAAATTCTGGTTAGCACATTACACATCTAAGTCTGATTATGCAGGTAGTTATCAAATGTGGCAATATACTTCAAAAGGTAGTGTACCAGGTATAAGCGGAAGAGTTGATATGGATATAGCATATTTTAGCTATGGAGCTACAGCTGCTGCTAAACATACACATGTATTTTCTGAAGAAGTTAAGAATAGCTACAAAGCACCAACATGTGGAAGTGCAGGACAAAAGATTATGAGATGTGCTTGTGGTGAAACACAAACTGAATCAATTCCAGCAACTGGAAAACATACATATGGTGAATGGCACATAGATAAAGAAGCAACTGAAACAGAAAATGGATCAAAATCAAGAATCTGTTCAGGATGCAAAGATAAAGAAACTGTAGTAATAAAAGCTACAGGCTCATATTCAAATGTTCAGAATACAAATTCTAGCTCAAATTCAGGTAGTGGAACATCAGGACAAAGTGAGAATATGGTTAATAAGATTGTTAAAGACCCAGAGAATCCAACAGAACACCATACTCATGATTATTCAGTGTTTGTAAGAACTGTAGATCCAACTTGTGAAGAAAAAGGATTTACTGAATATAAATGTAGTGTATGTGATGAAAAAGAAAAGAGAGATTATAAAGATGCTTTAGGTCATAAATATGGAGAATGGGTAACAGTAAAAGAACCTACAGTCGATGAAGAAGGCTTAGAAGAACGCACATGTAGTTGTGGTAAAAAAGATACTAGAAAAATTAACAAATTAACACCACCACCAACAACAGATGAGAATGTTGTTCAGATTGAGAATGTTACAGTGTAGTATAAAGGAGACATATTATTTTATATAATATGTCTTTTTTTATAGCTAAAAAGGAAAAAATAGTATATGATAATTACGTAAAATTTTAAGAAGAGATTGGTATAGAAAATGGATTGGACAAAGGAACAGAAAGACGCAATTTATAAGAGTAATTCTAATATTTTAGTTGCAGCGGCAGCTGGATCTGGAAAGACAGCTGTTCTTGTTGAGCGTATTATTGAGAAGATAATATCAGGTGGTATAGATATTGATAAGTTATTAGTCGTAACTTTTACTAATGCAGCAGCTTCTGAGATGAGGGAAAGAATATTAGAAGCAATATATAAGAAGATAGATGAAGAACCAGAAAACGACAATTTAAAGAGACAAATTGTCCTTCTTGGTAAAGCAAATATTTGTACAATTCACTCATTCTGTCTAGATGTTATAAAGAATAATTTTTTCCAATTAAATATTCCTGCTTCATTTAGAATAGCTGCTGAAGAAGAAATAGAGATTTTGAAACAAGAAGTAATTGAAGATGTATTTGAAAAGTATTATGAAGATGAGAATGAAGACTTTGCAAAACTAGTAAATACATATACTAGCTATAGAGGTGATGACCAACTTAAAGAGATGGTTTTAAAAATATATAAATTTATTCAAAGTACACCTTTTCCAGAGGAATGGATTAGTGAAAAAATAGATTTATTTGCTACAGAAACTAGTAAAAATGATTTCGGCGATAGTATATGGGGAAAGATATTAATAGATGACTTAAAAGATGAGACAATAGATGCAATTAACTCATTGAAGGTAGTAAATGCAAAACTTGTTAAATATCCTGAACTTGAGAAGTATTCTATGACTATTGAAAATGATATTGCTTTGCTTAAAAGTTTTTATGAGGCTTTAAATGATTCTTGGGACAAAGCATTTGAGTTTAGCTCTAATATGCGTTTCAAGAGTTGGCCATCAGATAAAAAAATAACAATGGAATTAAAAGATATTGCTAAAGATCAAAGAGGCACAATAAAAGATAAGTTTAATAAGAAGAAAAAAGATGTGCTTGTGTATAATTCTGAAGCTGCTTTTAATGATATTTATGAAATGTACGATATTTTAAAAATATTAAAAGAAGTAATTCATAAATTTATTAATGATTTTCAAGATAAAAAAAGAGAAAAAAATATCATAGATTTTAATGATATTGAACATTATGCTTTGAAAATCCTAGTACAAAAAAATGGTGAAGGCAAATATGTCCCTACTGATGTAGCAAAACAATACCAGGAAAAATTCGTTGAAATAGCAATTGATGAATATCAGGACTCTAACCAAGTACAGGAATACATTTTAAATACTATTTCTAAAGGAAATAATTTATTCATGGTTGGGGACGTTAAACAAAGTATTTATAAATTTAGACAGGCATGTCCAGAACTATTTTTGCAAAAGTATGAAAGTTATTCATTGGATGAAGCGAATGAAAAAGGTTTAAAAATTCAATTATTTAAAAACTTTAGAAGTAAAGAAAATGTTATAAATTTAACTAACTTAGTTTTCTCTAACATTATGAGTAAAAAGTTGGGTGATATTGAATATAATGAGACTGAATATTTGAATTTGGGTGCAAATTACGAAAACTCTTCAGATTTTGATAAAGCTGAATTTGACATTATAAATTTAGAAGATAATCAAGAAAATGATGATATATGGAAGGATGAAGAGTCAGAAGAAGGAGAAGAATCTAATAAAGGTGATAATCCATTAGAAACACTAAGAGCTGATGAGATTGAAGCCAAATATGTTGCAAAAAGAATAGAAGAAATAATTAACTCAAAAGTTATGATTTCAGACAAGAAGGTTGGATTAAGACCAGTTAAATATAAAGATATTGTTATTCTTCTTCGTTCTACTTCAAGAAGTGCACCAGTATTTGAAAAAGAATTAATAAATAGGAATATACCAGTATTTTCTGATAGTTCAAGTGAATATTTGGATACTATTGAGATCCAAACAATAATGAATGTACTTAAAATATTAGATAATCCAATAGATGATATTTCTTTGGTTTCAGTATTGAGGTCACAAATTGGGAACTTTACTGATAATGAAATTGTTGAAATAAGAGTATCTAATAGAGAAGGCAATTACTATAATAGTTTTATGTATGCATTAGACAATATAGAAAATACTGCATTAAAAGGAAAGATTAAGGCTTTTCATGATATGTATTCGAGCTGGAAGAAACAAATTGATTATCTATCACTTGCAGAACTTATTTGGAAAATATATGTGGATACAGGCTTTTATAATTATGTTGGACTTATGCCAAATGGGGCATTAAGACAAGCAAATCTAAAGATGCTTTTTGAAAGAGCAAAAGAATATGAAAAGACAAGTTTTAAAGGACTTTTTGACTTTATACGATTTATCGAACGATTAAAAATAAGTAATGGAGATATGTCACAGGCTAAAATCATTGGTGAAAATGAAGATGTCGTAAGAATCATGAGTATTCACAAGAGTAAAGGGTTAGAATTCCCTATTGTATTTTTATCTAACACATCAAAACAGATTAATATGCAAGATGTTTCTTCAGATATATTGTTACACCAAGAAATTGGACTTGGACCTCAATACATAAATTACGAAAAAAGAGTTGAATATTCAACTTCAGCAAAAGATGCTATAAAGATTATTATAAAAAATGAAACAATATCTGAAGAAATGAGAATCCTTTATGTTGCATTAACAAGAGCAAAAGAGAAGCTAATCATAACAGGAACAAAGAAAAAATATATAGATGATAAGAAGAAAAAAGAAGAGCATTTAAGAATATATGAGAATCGAGAAAGTGAAAAATTGAATCCACTTCTTTTGAAAAAATTTATTTCATATTTTGACTGGCTTCAACTAATTTTTATGAAAAATGACGTGAAGAATTTGATTGATATAAATGAGATTAAAGTTGATGATATTTTTGTTGAAGAAAGTGTTGAAGAGAAGAAGGTAAAGTTTGATTTTAATAGAATTATTAATGTAGAGGGGTTAGAAAATGATTTTACATGGAAATATTCTAATGAAATTGCAACTACTCTTCCAATTAAGAGTACAGTAAGTAAGATAAAAGAAATGTATAACAGAAATAATGATTCTGTTGAGTTTGATCAAATTGTTAATCAATCTAATTCTTTTGAAAATGTTGTCCCTTCTTTTATTGATACAGAAAGTTCAATACCTGCTTCTAAAAGAGGAACTTTAATGCATATGTTCTTGCAGAATATTGATTTTAGAAAAGAATATGATAGTAATAAATTGAAAGAACTAAGAGATAGTCTTGTATATAAGAAATTAATGAATGAAGAAGAGGCAAAAACTATTAATTTAGGCAAAGTAGAGAAGTTTTTAAACAGTAATTTAGCAAATAAAATAAAAAATGCATCTTGTATTGAAAAAGAAAAAGCTTTTTGCATGAAGATAAATGCAAAAGAATTGTATGAAGAAGCTACAGATGAAGAAATATTAGTACAGGGAATAATCGATTTATATGCTGTTGATAGCGATGGAAAAGTGATTTTAGTTGACTATAAAACTGATTTCGTTGAAACAGATGAAAAAGAACTAGTCGAAAAATATAAGAAACAGCTTGATATATACAAGAAAGCTA
>Ga0310697_10006156_pt1 | contig 11443 bp, 9 predicted proteins | sample 172DNAGHGlowgp2_FD_203883 | JGI IMG/M metagenome (GOLD analysis project Ga0310697, IMG submission 203883) | Sheep rumen microbial communities from Palmerston North, Manawatu-Wanganui, New Zealand - 1728 DNA GHGlow gp2 (v2) (version 2) | ecosystem: Host-associated > Mammals > Digestive system >... | reverse complement strand
ATTAGATTTAGAAAACTTTAACCCTACTGTTGAAAAAATAGCCGATGCTATTAACTTTTATGGTTATGAAATAAGAGATGAAAATATCTGTACTATAAAAGATACTGACTTAGGTACAGGTAACCCATTAAATTATAAGCCATTTCCTTTATGTATAAAAAATATGCAAGAATGTCTGGATAATGAAAATCTTTATTCTTATCCATATACTGAAGGCGATGATCGTATAAGAAAACAATTACTAGACTATATTGAACAAGAAGGTTTTATTAATAATCATCCTTATCCTTACCCTGATATAGATAGTAAAGGTTTATCAGTCCATAACATAACCTTTATGCCATCTACTTCTATGATATTTAATATTATAGTAAATATTATTTCTCGTCCAGGAGATATACTATTAGTAACTGGTCCTAACTATGGCTTATTTACTATTAGAGCAGAAAGAGCTGGAGCTGAAGTAGATATATTGCCATTAGAAAAAGAAGATAATTTCCTAGTTAATCCTGATAAACTAGCTAAAAGAATAGATGAACTAAATGAAAGCTTACAAAAAGTCTACAATAGAAGAAAAGGATATGTTCCAAGAGTAGTAGCATTTCTAAATGCTAATCCCAATAATCCTACTGGAAAAGTAATGGGTGAAAAAGACATTGAATTATTAACTAAAATTGGTGAAGTATGTTCTAGTCGAGGTGTATTTATTATTGATGACTTAGTATATCGAGATATTTCTTATGATAAGAATAATATCGCTAAACCTATAGCTACAATACCAGGCATGTTTAGAAATACTATCTCATTATTTGGTTTATCTAAATCTTATGGTCTAGCTGCAGTTAGAGCAGGATTTGTTGTAGCAGACGAAATAATTATTAGAGAAGTGATAAATAGAATATTTCAAGAAATAGATTCTAGTCCATCAATTACCGGCTATGCCCTATCCGGAGCTTTTAATAGTAGTAAAGAAAGAAATAAAGAATATGATAAATATTTTCCAACTTTAAGAGAAGAATATAAATATAGATATGAATTATTAAAAGCTTTAGTAGAAGGCATAGACAGTGTTAATAATTATAAAGAAAAGATTATAAAAGAAGTAAAAGCTGTATTAAAAGATAATGCTGAAATAGCTTTAAAAGGATTGCCTTACGTACACTTCCCTAAAAATCTTGAACCAGACTCAGGATTCTTTGCTATCCTAGATTTTACTGAAATAAAAGGTATGAAATATAACGGAAGAATAATAAGTAGTGAAAGAGATTTATTAAAGTTTTTCTATAAGACTTGTCGTACTAGATTCTTAGTTGGTCAATCTATTTCTTGGCCTTATGAAGAAGAATTAATTGGTCGAGTTAGTTATGCTATTGACCTAAATATTCTAATTAATGCTTTATATAACATGGGGCGTGCCTTAGAAAAACTAGATTCAAGAGTAGACTATATTATTAGATATAATCGTTTAGAAGATCAAAGTCAAATGGCTAGAATAAAAATAGATGGCTGGCAAAATACTTATGATCAAATAATAGCATCTAAATATTTAAAAGGTATGGACTATGAAGAACAAACACAAAGATACTATCGAAGTTTTGACGAATATAAAAATCGAGTATTAGTTGCTGTAAAAGGAAATGAAGTATTAGGTTATGCTTGCTTTGATCCAAAAGAAAAAGCCTTTAAATATGATTCTGAATTAGAAAGTCTTTATATAAAAAATAGCGAACATAATAAAGGAATAGGTACTGCCCTATTTAAAGAAGTATCTAAAGAATTACTAGCTAATGGAAGAAAAAATATGATAGTTTGGTGCTTAGTAGATAATATTAATGCTATTAACTTCTATAAGAATCTTGGTGGTATAATTTCTGAGACTAAAATGGCCCAAATCGGTGATGAAAAGTATGAAGAATATGGATTCTACTTTGATTTAGAGGAACTTGATAAAGATGATAGTTTTTAATAGTTGACTTTTATAAAAAAAATTAATATTATAAACCTTATATTTAGGAGTTAACTATTATGGGGAATATATACCAAAGCCAAAATCAAATACTATTATTACAATTAATACCAATCTACATGCCACCAGATTATCACTATAGTACAGTTGATTGGTTATTTTATCCAATATCACAATCTAAAAAGAATGGTAGTAAATCTTTAACAATACACCACGTAACTAAAGCAGCTTATGGCGGCGCTACTTGCAAAGAAAATTCTGCTTTACTTACAAAAAAAGCTCATCAAGATTTGCATACATGTGAAACAAGAGATCATATATTATATGAAGAAATAAATGATTTTTTTAGAGAAATAATCAGTTATAGCAAACCTCCGGAAGATTATTTAATGAAAGAAGCTAAAGAATATAATTATTTCTTAAAAAGAGCAATACATCCAAACAGATATAAATAAAGAAGTTAACCAAGTTAACTTCTTTTTATATTTATAATCTCTTGTACTTTCTTCTATATAATACTACTATAAATGAAACTAACCAACCAATAGCTAAAAGTATTAATATAGTAAAATTAGAACTAGTTTCCGGATTCTTAAAATCTAACAAATAAGTATTCTTAACCACTACATTTATTTTATTATTAGAATCTATTACTCCACTTGCTTTATCAATAACTGAATCATATCCCTCTTTTGAATAATCATATTCTTCTATTTTATAACTAAATCCAAGTGGAATATTATATAAATCTATTGATTCTCCATTTTTTAAAGTAAAAGTTCCAACTCCATCAACAAATTCAACATCACCATACTTAGTATTTAATAAATCTAAATCATCTATTTGCGAAGCTAATAAATATTCATCATTAACACTATTTTCAAAAGGTAGAGACAAAGTTATCTTAAACTTAAACTCTTTATTATTATCAATAGAAGCTGTACCATATTTTACATCTACCTTTTTAGAAATATTTATTGAACCAGAATCACTTACATGATAAGTAATTGGCGAAACCAAACTTATTTTTTTATCATTAAATTCTACTAATTCAGCTTTATTCTTTATAACTTCCTTTTCACTAGTTGTAACTGTAACAGGAATCAAAATATGAACAACTTCCCCAGCTAATAATTGATTTATTTTAAATTTTATAGAATTATTCTTTTTATTATAATTCGACTCTATAAAATTACTTTCTTTTATTAAACTATAATTATTAATATCTCCTTCTCCCTCTTTATAATAAGCAAAATAATCAGGATGAGAAGTTACGGCATTAGGAAGATAATCATAAACAGTTATATTATTAAATGATTCATAGCTACTCTTATTATCAACTATAACATCATATATTATTTTATCACCTTTTTGAACTATAGCAGGTTGTTCAATAGTTCCAGAAGCAACATATGACTTCTTATCTATACCAAGTTGTACATCTCTTATTTTTACCTCTGTCCATTCATACACAGAGAAATTAAAGTGTGCCTCTTCTTCTCCCTGCTTAGTAGAGCCTTCCCACCAGGCAGCATTAAAAGCTTTAGCATTTTGTTCTTCTAACGCTTTAGCATTTTCTACCGGCGCTTGCATTGTAACAGTCATTGTAACACTTTCCTCAGAACCTAAAACAAAATTATTACCATTTTTATCTTTACTCAAATCTATTGCTATAGCAGTTACTTTAGACAAATCACTTGGTGCACTAGTTGACCAAATATTACTATTAGAAAGATCTGCAGCTTGAGGATGTGGAACATCAATAGTTGCTTTTCCATTTACATATAAATCGATATTCTTAGAAGTCGAATAGTATATTACTGGTTTTATACCTATTAACTCAGGTTGTAAAGTATTAATACCTACAAAAGATCCTTTCCACCTTGGTGTAATACCATCATCATATTCTTCAAAGACATCATATAATACTAATCCACTACTTAACATATTTTTTTGCGATTGATAACGCAATTGGTATGTATAATATCCTCCTGCTGAAGCAGTAACAGTTTCATCATGACCATCTACATATTTTGTCATATTAGCCGTTTTGACACCTTTTCTAAATGAAGCATCAGAGGCAGTATTAAAATTAAATGACAAAGAAGCCTGGGCATAAACAGTATCATTTGAAGTTCCAACTGGATTACCATCTCCATCAAGATCCTCAAAATATTGCTTATCTTTAAGTGTCGAAGCAGAAATATCTTCTAAAGTATCAGCAAATCCTTCACTCAAAACCCCATTATTAGATTTATAAGCAATAGTATTAGTCAAACTATTACCATAATCCGAAATACTATCCCAATCATAATAAGCAGTAAATGTTAATTGCATACCACTAAAAGTTTGTGAAGTAATATTATATCTATTCGTATTTTCATCACCAACTGTTGCTCTAATTATTAACATATCTCTACCTGTTCCACGCCAATTACTAATGATAGAAGAAGTAGATGGAATATCAACATTCGTTTTATACCCTTTTACAGAAATCGTATCTAAATCAGCATAAACTCCAATTGGTAATAAATCATAAAAAGTTCCATTTTTCTGTTCTGTTATAATACCATATTCATATATTTCATCTGGACTAAGAACCTCAGCATTAAATGTTCTAGTATCATATGCATAAGCTGAATAATTAGCTACTACCCTTCTATTTAATACATCATTACTATATGTTACTTCTTTATGCTCATATGTAGAACCTCCACTAATCCTTGTATATAACATATAATCATATTCATGAGAAATATTAGTTGTTCCATATCTATTTTGATCTATCTCATCCATAATAGATTTAATATTACTTTTTAAAGTATACCCATAATTAGGAGAAGAATAAATATTATCACCTTTACTCGCATATAACGTATTAACATTATAAACATATAAAGAATCTTTATCTTTATATAAGCTTCGAACCTTATCAGAATTAATTAATCTTGATTTGAAAGACAAGTATAAACTTGAAGAATAACTTTTTGTATCATAAGAAGCTTTTATTCCTGTTGTTCCTTCTGGAAGCTCTATTTGTTTTGTACTACTAATATCACGTTCATTGTCATTATTATCAATGAATTTATAAGTATTACTCACAGTAGTTTTTACTTTACCCAATAATTGCCAATCTCCATTTGTTTTATAATAAATATTTATTAAAGGATAATTACCATAATCATTATTACTTTTACTTCTATATCCTGAATAATGAGTTGTTACTTTTGTTGAAGAATTAGTACTTTGCCATTCTTGATATGTATAATCATAATGATTATAACTTCGAATATAAAAACTAGTTAATTCATAGTCTCCATATCCCAAGCTAGTATAATCATTATCACCTGCCGAAGCCATAAAGTCTTCATTAATTAAATTAACTGTATAATTACTAGAAGCATAATTTGCTAAATCAGCTTCATCACCAGTTCCACTATATGTCAAATAATAATATTGCAAACTTCCATAATTATCCCAATTATGATTATTATTCTCGCCTCCAAGGCGTATTTTATAATTATTATCTGAATTAGTTAAAGCATTTAAAGCACCATTCATTTGACCATAAGATGTATGACTATATCTTGAATTATAAGAAGAATAACCACTTGCAATATTCGAATAAGAACTACTTGCAGAACTAATATCATCATACAAATATCCATTTGAAGAAGGAACTTCTCCAGGATAATTTACATATTCATCTGTAGGTTCTATATATACATATTTATAGTCAACCTGAGAAGTAGCAGTTTTAGAATCTACAGCACCATCTAATCCAACAAGACTTATAGTAGATTTATTTTTTAAAGTATGAGTTTCACCATCTTGTAACACTGATTTTGGATATTTAACCATATAATAATAATATTTAAACTCATCTCCAGTAACACCATTTACATATACTTTAGGTTCAGTAGCAACTCCTGTTAAAGGTATAGTAGATGTTTTATGTGATTTTTTTCCTGGTTCTACAGAAGTAGCTGAAGAATTTTTAGAAAAACAATTATTATCATAAGAATTAGTATTAGATGAATTATTACTTCCATAATCACTATATCGACAATAACCTATTATTTCTCCACCATATTCATCAATTACTTCATCAGTAAGTGTTACAGTATATGGTTGAGTAGCATAACGAACATTACCATATGAATACCAAATAACATATAACCAGTTATCAGGATCATCAGGTTTTATTAACTCAGACCAATTATTATTCCAACTTGTATATACATTTGTTGTCTTCGCACTCTCTTCATCGCGATGAGTATTGTAAGACTCATAAAAATTATATATTGCAGCATGAGAACTATTTTTAAGCGTTAAAGTATTAGTATCAGACTGCATATCAACCACACCATCTTTATTCAAATCAACTTCAACACTACCTTTTATTTCCTTTTCATAACCATCTGCCAATTCTGATGGTGTTGGTAAAATCCAAGTTATAGAACATTCAAAAGTATATGACGCTGATGTTTCTTGATTATTTTCAAGCACTATCCAATCTTTACCATCACCATCTTTTTCAAAACGCCAATTAAAACCTGTACCTCCTTCACTTGGATATTCAACTAGAGGTATATCTATTATTTGATTAGCAATAGGATTTCCATCTCTACCATAATATAAGTATCTAGGTATTTTAATAATTATAGAACCCGGAGGAGCAGCATCTGAACCACCCATATTAAAAATCATCTGATAAGAAGCATGAAGACCTCCTCCGGTTTCAGATGAAGCACTATATTTTTTATTATCTGCAGAATTTAATTGTAAAATTGAATGATCATTTTCATCAATAGTTCCAGCATCATTAATTGAACTATTAACCCAAGTCAACTGGAATTGTCCAACACCATTCGGATTCGAAACCTCCTTTTGCATAACAATACTACTGGTTTTTAAATATCTAAAAATTGACACACCACCTACAATAGATACAATCATTATAAATAATAAAATCAATATCTTCTTTCTCCTAGTAGAGATTCTATTATTTAATTCGTTTTTTGCGCTCATATAAACACCTCTATTATATACATATACATTATAACATTATAAAAGACCAAAAATCTATATTTTTGGTCTTTTATAATATTTCAAATATTCTTATTATTTCCTTATATAAAAATTTTATCTAAATCTTTATAAAATTCATGAATAAGTATCTTACTATCTTTTATTAATAAATAAAAATCTTCTTTAGATACCCATTTTATTTCACTTACTTCTTCTTTTTGTACTTTAATAAGATTAATATCAATATCTTCTATTATTATATATGCTAAAGAATACTCTCTTACTTTAAAATCTTTATAATCATATATTTCTTTATAATAACCTAGTTCCTTAAATTCATAATCTTCACTTTTTAGTCCTAATTCTTCACTAAATTCTCTTTTAGCAGCTTGTAAAAAATCTTCACTAATATCTACATGCCCTGCGGCTGCAACATCCCACATATTAGCATATATTTTCTTATTAGCACTTCTCTTTTGCAATAAGATTTTATTTTTATCTTTATTAATAACTACAATATGAATAACAGGATGAAATATTCCTTCTTTATGAGCTATATCTTTATCAACTACTTCATTAATTTTATTTCCTTTTGAATCTAATCTATCTACTAATTCCATTATATTTCCTTATATCTACATAATTCAGAAGGACGATGTCCTCCAGTACTAGTATATTTTCCACTAAACTCTATTCTATCGTTTATCCATCTTCTAAAAGCTGAATTAACAAGTGTCTTTCCTAATAATAATTCATATACTTGCTTTAATTCTCCTATAGTAAATAACTCAGGCATTAGATTAAAAACTATATCTGTAGTATTTACTTTATTTCTTAATTCCATTAAAGCTTTTACTAGTATACAATCATGATCAAAAGATAAAACTCTATCCAATAATTCATATTCATATTCACAAGATTTTTTATCTACTACTTTTCTTTTGACTCTATATTCTAAAACATCATCTTCATTTTTTAAAACTATTTTTATACTATTATTATCCTCTATTACGCTTAAGTCAAACCATGAAGCTCCTTGACTTAATTCATTTTTAATAAGAGTTCTATCAACTAAAGCCATATATGTTGTAGAAAGTATTCTTCCTCTACTATCTCTATCAACAGCGTCATTAACACCTATTTGTTGCATATATACATTTTCTAAACCTGTTTCTTTTTTTAATACCCTAATACTTGCATCTTTACTAGTTTCATCTAAGTTAATAAAACCACCCGGTAATGACCATTTATCCATATCAGGTTCTTTATTCCTTTTCACTAATAATACACTTAAATATTTTTGAGGAAGAGACCTTAAATTATGATCTCTTCTACTACTAACTCCAAATATTACTAAATCATTAGTATATCCAAAATTCATTAATTATTCCTCCTTGCTAATACTAAAGCTTCATTTTCCCTTCTTTTTTTCTCCTTATATTCATCCAATAATTCTCTTCTTATAATATTAGGAACAGAAGTCTCTTTAATATCTGTTTCTACACCACAAACTAAACATTTAAAAGTATAAAAATATTCATGATCACCAGTAAAATCATATCTATGCGTTAGGTAAATATCTCCTCTTTCAATTAATAAGGTAGAGCCACATCCACCTCCTCCATTACCATCACCAGTACATAGGCATTTTATATTCCATCCATTACCTCTTTTTAATAGTTTCATATTATTCCTTTCTAAGTACAACTAAATTAATAAGAATATCTATTATTTATATCACCACCACATAGTTACATTTTAATACTAAGTATAAAGAAAGTCAATATACTTAGTTACATTTTGTATATAACTATTAGTTATTAAGCCAAAATATCTTTAATTTCTTCTATGCTTTTTATCTTTTCTCCCCTACTTGCAAAATAACATAAAGTCGCACTTTCTATTAGAATAATCTTTTTATTTTTTATACATATACCAAAAGGATAATAACTATTAAGCATATCTTCTCTACTAAATTCAACTATTTTATAGCCTTTATTTTCCATATAATTTAAAAATACTCCCCTTTCTATTACTCCTCTACCAGTTACATAATAATCAACAATATTCATAAACAACTCCAATCTTTTTATAAAAAAAGAATACCATATGATTTTACCAAATATATAAATATTAACCTTTTACATATTATTTATTATTTTGTCAAAATTAATAAAAGCTGATTGACAAAAGTTATAAAATAATTTATTATTTATATAGCATAACGACAATAGTTATGTTAGTCATATTATTATGACGAAACCAAAACCCCCTGAAGACACTGTCGTGAGACAGTGTCACTTTATTTTATAAGGGTTTTAAGAGTTAATAATCATTTTCTAGACGTATTTCAGACGTATTCTCTTTTTTTTTATGATTTGAGAGTACGTTTTTTCTTTATTAATATTACTGTTTTTTGTGTAAATTTAAATTATTTTACAAGGTGTCATACAATCATATAAAATACCTTTTGTGATGATTTACTCTAGATTGTTTTAAACATGCGTGACAGCGTCTCCAAATCGTGTTTCATTCGTTTATATTTGAGTTTTTAGGAAGAAGCTAATATGTTCTTTCTTTTTATTTGTTTTTGTGTTACTTTCATTTGGTTTACTGATGGACTTGGTTGGATTGGAGCAAGAAAAAATCTTGAAGAAACATTTAATGAGCTTGAGACTTTATACAATATCGATGATTTAGATAATGGTATTTTAGAGAGATTAAATTAGAAATAGTTTAATCTCTTTTTTAATCGGAAAATAGTAATCTTGCGATGCTTTACATTTATATAAAGTTAGTATATAATTAAGTATGAAAAGTATAACTAGTTATATTTAAAGGAGGCAAATATGAAAGATAAATTCGTAGGTATTGCTAAAGTTGGAGAAAAAGGACAAATAGTAATTCCTAAAGAAGCAAGAGATATGTTTGATATTAAACCAGGTGATTCAGTTGTTGTTTTATGTGATAAAAAGAAAGGTATGGCTATAATTAAGTCTGAAGTATTAGAAGATACTATGGATAAAATATTACCAAATAAAGATAAATAGTTATGAAAACAAGAAAGAATTATTTAGATAACATAAGATGGATTACTTTATGTGTTGTAATTTTATATCATGTATTTTATATTTTTAATTCAAGTGGTGTAATATCAAATATTGGAGTTAAAGGAATTAAAGAATTTGATGCTATATGTGTTTTTACATATCCATGGATTATGTGTTTATTATTTGTAGTATCAGGTGTTTCTACTAAATATTCTTTAAAAAATAAAAGTAATAAAGAATTTATTAAAGAACGAACAAAGAGAATATTAATTCCAAGCATTATAGGTATATTTGTATATGGTTGGATAAGTGGATGGACTACAAATTATTATGGTGATATATTTGGTAGTAATGCAAATATAATTCCATCTCCAATTAAATACATTGTTTTTTCTTTAATAGGAATTGGACCATTATGGTATGCTCATGTATTATTTGTAGCGTCTTTATTAATAGTTTTAATTAGAAAAATTGATAATAAAAATGTTTTAGATAAACTTTTTAGTAAAATTAATTTACCAATTCTATTTTTATTATTTTTATTAGTTTGGGGTTCTTCATTTATATTAAATACACCAGTTATTACAGTATATAGATGGGGAATATATTTGTTGATGTTTATACTAGGTTATTATATATTTTCAAATGATAGGATTATTAAACAATTAGAAAGTATTTCATTACTATTAGGAATAATAACATTTATTATTGGAATCGTATTTACAATAGTAAACTATGGGGCTAACTTTGGATCGAATGAGTTTTTAACTAACATTTTTACAAACATTTATATATGGTTAGTAATTTTGTCAGCATTTGGTCTTGGTAAAAAATACTTGGATTTTGAAAATAAATTCACTAACTATATGAATAAAAATAATTTTAGTTTTTATGTACTTCATTATACTATACAAATTGTTATAGCATTTATCCTTGTTGAATATATTAAACTTAATAATTTTATATTTAATTATATAATTTTAATTATAGGAACAATAATTTTATTACCTTTAATAACTGAAATTTTAAAAAGAATTCCAATTGTAAATAGATTATTACTGGGTATAGTAAATCAACAAAAAAGTTCGAAATATTAAGATATTAGGAGAATGAAAAATTCTCCTTTTTAATGGTATAATGGTTATAGGTGATTAAAATGGAAGTTCTTAGATGATGGAGGAATGTTTGAATTTGAAAAAGTAATGAAATAAATAATCGTAAGATTAAGATATTACGATGTTCAAAACATTTTATAAATCAATCACAGAAAGTTGTCCCATTGTATAGGGTACATGTGTTGCAAGTAATATTGCTGCACAAGCTGCAATCAAAGAAAAAGCTGCTGAAAAAGAAACAAAGGAAACAACTAAGAAATCTAAATAATAGAATTAAAGAC
>Ga0310697_10006154_pt1 | contig 11446 bp, 14 predicted proteins | sample 172DNAGHGlowgp2_FD_203883 | JGI IMG/M metagenome (GOLD analysis project Ga0310697, IMG submission 203883) | Sheep rumen microbial communities from Palmerston North, Manawatu-Wanganui, New Zealand - 1728 DNA GHGlow gp2 (v2) (version 2) | ecosystem: Host-associated > Mammals > Digestive system >... | reverse complement strand
GCTTTCATCAGCTCAGCATGTCGCTAAACGTAGCGCGGCTGAGAAAAAGGTTGTTTCTGAAAGCGCTATCGAAGACGATCCGGAAATTGAAAACGATCGGATTGAGGATGATTCTGTTGATGACGATTTAGTCAGCTAAAAAAGAGAGGAGGTGATTATATATGGCTCTAAAGGCGGGTTATGTTGGTATAAAGAGAGATGAACTAAATAATTTGGGAAATGGAGGTATTGAATACTCTACTGACGAAACACTGACAGGAGATACGTGGTATGATGGCAAACCTGTTTACTGTAGAGTAATAAAATTTGATACACCAAGAAATTTACCTCAAAACGGTGATATTACATTTGAAGCAGCTTCATACATAGAAACACTTCTGGATGTCGTGTTTTTTAGAACGGCAACTGAAGAAAATGATCCGTGGTATGTAAGATCAGGAGGAGTTGGAGTAAAATCATCCGCAGGTAAACTGGATGTTAGAAATACAGTAAGCCTTAGTAACTATGACACTGTGCTTATCTACTACACAAAGAGAACAGTTTAGTCAACTAAAAAGGGAGGAATAATAATGGCAGGAAAAGGTTTAAAAGCTCCTGTAAAAGCGGTGAGCGACAGAACAAAGTATATTGTTAAACAGAAATACGCAGTTGTAAATGATGCTTATGCGGACGCTGTGGGTAGCAGCGCATCTATCACAGAACTTAATACAACCGATCTGGTATCAATGGGAAAACAGATAGACGACATGCAGCTAATTGATGGATGGTTCGGTGCTCTTGCTAACAGAATCGTTCGTACAGTATATTTCGTTCGTACATACGGCGGCGGTCGTCAGCGTTCTGTACTTCGTGATGAACATGAGTATGGTGCTTTTATTCAGAAAGTATATTATAAAGCTCCTGATTTTGTAGCCAATCCTGAGTATGGTATACCACAGGCTCCGGTATCACCTGCAACAGAATATACTTATAATCAGTCAAGTCCTTATGATGTATCAGCTACAGTCGAAGTATCAGCTTCGGTATTCGGTGGACAGGGGACTCTTGCTCTTGAGTTCATACGTCCTGTTGATCAGATACGTTCAGCGTTCCTGTCTGAATCAGAAATGATCAGATTCATAGATGGTATCTATGTTGTAGCAGAGAATAAGATTAAGAAAGCTGAGGAAGAGCTTACAAATATGGCTGTTAATACGGCTATGGCTTACGATATTAACGCAGGTCTTGTGCGTAATCTTCTTGAGGAATATAACGGCTTTCAGGCTGAGGGATCTGAAATAACAGCTGCTCAGGCTATGAGAGACGCAGATTTTCTTAGGTATGCCGCTATGGAAATAAAGATGGCTATCGACTATATGGGCGAGCTGTCAACAGTTTTCAATGCAGAGGGTTATGAAACATTCACCGACAGGAGTAACATGGTTGTTGAAATGCTTTCAATGTTCAATACTTTCAGTGAAATATATCTTCAGTCAGATACGTTCCATAGAGAGCTTCTTGAGCTTCCGAGATTTGAGCCGGTTCCTCGCTGGCAGAGATTAAACGATGCTCCGACCCAGTCGTTTGAGGATGTTTCTTCTATCAATATAAGTAATAGCGAGATCAATAGCGGAACAGCGATCGAGCAGACAGGTATTATCTGCTTTATTCATGACATTGAGCATGTAGCTGCTTACTTCGGTCATAGACGTACTTGGGAAAAGTACAATGAACGTGATGATGTATATATTCATGGTGATACTATGCGTAAGGGTTATGCGGTAGATGGTCATGCTAATGGTCTTGTATTTGTGGTAGCAGATCCTGTTACGCCATAAGATCGTTACTGTTAATTAAGGGGTGGCTTGGCTGCCCCTTTTTTAGTCAACTAAAAAGGAGGAATTATGGGTTATTTAGAAGAATTGTCCAGCGCTTATGGAGCTAAAAACGGCGATGAGTTAATTGAATATAAATTAGAAGCCTGTACATATCCAGCTTATTATCGCTATTGGACTAATAATCTTTTTGAAAGGTTAATACGTCTATTTGTATGGGAAGATACTTATGAAGTTGTTGATGGAAAGATAATCGGTGTTGAACCTAAGGAAATAGAGTCGCGTCTTATATTAAGAGGGTTTTCTGTTGCTTCAAAGTTAAAGCCGTCAGACAAAGACCTTACTGTATTTTTCGGTTCTATGTTCGACCCTACCAAATATTACGATGAATGGAAACAGGTTACAATTAGATGTCCCGTATACGCAGGTACTCGTACAATCGGTAAGGATGCTATAATTATCAATAATACATCAATACGCACTCCAACATATATGCATGTACACCACTATGCAACTCTTCTTGCTCATACAGAAGTTACTCTTATTGATATGTTAGTAGATGCTCGTGATAACGGCGGTGTTCCCATTGCTCGTACAAATAAACAGTTTGAGAGTATACGCGCTTATCAGAACAAGAGGTTTATAGGTAAGTATGGTGTAGTAACTGATATCGGAGGTCTTGGCGTTGATTATGCAGGTTCTGATCGTAAAACTTCACAGAATATTTCGGAAATAGTTGAGACTCGTAATAAGTTGATAAGAGCGTTTTATTCAGATATTGGTGTTAGGTCTAATTTTGAAAAGAGATCTAATGTTAATAGTGCTGAAGTAGAAGGCAACACCTCTATGCTTGAGTTTAATGTTTCAGATATGTTAGATCAGAGAAAGATTGCTGCTGAGAAAGTTAATAATCTTTTTGGAACTAACTGGTCTGTACATATAGCGGAAGAAATTGACTATGAGCGCATAGAGCAGGAAGAACGTGAGTTTAATATGCAGCAGAATCAGTTTAGTCAACTAAAAAATGAAGGAGAGGGGGGAGAGCGATAATGATAGAAATACCGAACAGAGTTAAGGATATATGGGAGTATTGTAAAGAAAATAATATTCCCATGCTTTCAGATTTTACAGCCGATTTTTGGGAAGTGTATACAAATAACTATGAGTATTTTGATAAGCTCTTTATGAAAACTTATAGAGGGTTTACAGCATTTACATCTGAGTATTCTGACATAGAAGATAATGTAGAGGATTGGGTTGAAGATGTTTATAACTGGCTCCTTGCTAACAGTAAAAGATATTCTGAACTTTGGAGGCTTCAGGACATCTCTGATCTTGACTATAGCATACTTGATAACTATAATGTAAGAGAAATACATCATATAGAATCAAACGACACTAAAGTAGACACCATAGGTCAGAGAGTTGATTCAAGGAATAATACGCTTACTCATGGTACTATAACCAAAAGGGATGATACTACAAATACTAACGGAGCTAAGACTGTTAATGATAATAGAACGCTTACGTATGATAGTGTTGAGAGGAACACTTCTGTTGATACAACAATCGGAAGTCAACAGAATACTACAGAGAATAAGGTTAGCGCAGATAATTTGAACACTTATGCTGCTAAGGACTATTCAGATACTGATTTAGGTAGTAGAGAAGACTCATCAGATACACATGATCTCGTAGAAGCAAGAACAGATACTGATAATAATTCCCATACAGAAACAGCCTATACAGATACCGAGAAGTATATTGGTACCGTAGAACACGCTAACGATACTGAGCAGGAACAGATTACTTATGGTTCTCACACAGATAGGCATACCGATGAAGGAGAAGAAGATAGGACTGTTACGAGAAGAGGTAATATAGGTGTATTTAGCGCGTCTAAACTTCTTAGTGAACATAAAGAACTGTGGGAGGCTTTTAATTTCTATAAGATGATCTTCGATGAAATCGCTAACGAATTTCTTAGAATAGTCTATTGATTTTAGTCAACTAAAAAGGAGGTGATTATATGGCATATACATTAGTGTTTAAAAAGAATATAAGTCCTGTAAACAAAATTGGCAAATCTTTTGATCAAGCAACACAGGAGTTTAATGTTTTGCTTAAGGAAAATACAGATGTTTTTAAACCGACTTTTGTGTTACAGACAGAGCATCATCTTTGGGATTATAATTATATAGATGGTTCAGCTTTTAGTGGTAGGAAATATTTTATAACAGATATAAGGAGTATAGGTTATAATAGGTATGAGGTCGATGCAAAAACAGATGTTTTAGATACTTGGGAAACTGAGATAAAAGCTAATAGTGCTGTTATAAGTAGACAAGAAAGATTGTTTAATCTTTACTTGGATGATCCGTATTTTCATGTATATAATTATGAGAGAATACAGACACTTAAATTTCCCGAGAACGCTTTTATGAAAAGTTTGCAATACGTACTTGTAACAAATGGCTATTCAGGGTCTAATGAAGATAAAAAAGGAGGTGAGGAATATGTCAATTCCGCAAATAACGTACGGTAACGGCGGTCCTTATGTAGACGGTGTTGACGAGGTACTGACACCACAGATTATATATTTTCCTCCGGGAGAAAGCAATCATTGGTCGTTAAGAAGTTCCGGCGAACCTATATCTATTACGGTAAACGCTTCTTCATCAAGCGACCCTACTACAGACTTAGAGCTTATGACATTATCTAACGGATGTAGAGTTGTTCTAACATATAGACTATATGTTACAGATTATACAGGAGGTATTACTTACCATTTCAGCTGGGTAATGAAATTACTCGATAAAGATGACACTGTTATCGAACAGAACGGTGGAAGTAGTAGTATAAATAAAGGTTCTTTAGATCCGAACGACCCTTTTTTAGAAGCACATATGAACGGTGGAGTAGTATCTTACGGCACAAATAGACCAACTACACTTGACGAAGAAGCTATTCAGTATTATCCAATATGCGCTATATATACTAAAAGACCGAATCAGCTTGTACCCGAGTCTTTTATAGGAAATTCAAGGACAAGCACTTTTGAAGGTACTTGGATTAGAACGTGTCATCTTGCGCCTATAAGCAATAGTGCGGGTTATGATGCTTTTATAGGAAACTTAGTAGCAGGTGGAGATGGAAGCAATCCTGTTACACCTGATGAACCTGAACCGAAGCCGCCTGCTGGTGAGAGCGATACTTCAAAGCCTGGAGGAGGCGGAGGTAATTACGACGATACATCAGATCCTATTGATTTTCCTGAGCTACCTGTAGGAGGAGCTATAGAGAGCGGAGCTGTTATAGCACATAGAGTTACTAAACAAACGCTTATAGCTATTTTTTCTAAATTATGGAATGTAGGTTTAATAGATTCTTGGTTAAAATCTATACAAGACCCTATGGATGCTATAGTAAGTTTACATGCATTACCTGTTACACCCGAGGTTACAAACGATCCTAATAATATATATATTGGTAATCTTGATATGGAAGTAAGCTCTCCTATTGTTACAAGTCAGTATGTTGAAGTGGATTGCGGTTCTTTATCGTTAAAAGAGTTTTGGGGTAGTGCATTGGATTATAGTCCTTATACAAGAATTGAAATATTTTTACCTTTTATAGGTGTTAGAACTCTTAGGACAGAGGATGTTATGAAATCTACTTTAGAAGTCAAATATTATATTGATGTTTTGACAGGAGATTGTATTGCTTTTATAAAATGCGGAATTTCTGTCTTATATACTTATAACGGAAATTGTAAGATGCCCATACCGCTTTCAGCCAGATCATCAGATGCGTTACAAAAAATAGTAATGGCTACAGGTTTAGCTGTAGCAGCTGGTTCTGTTGCTGTTGGTGGCGGAGCTGCTGCGGCAGCTGCTACTAAAGCACCGCAAATGGTAGCAGCAGGTATTACGCAGGAAGCTGCTTATAGGCAGGCAGGTAGTTTAATGATAAGCGGTGCGTCTACCGTAGCATCAACTAAAATAAACACTTCGAGAAGTGGTGATATAAGCGGTTCTTTAGGTCTTATGGGAGAATTTATTCCTTATGTTATTATACATAGACCTGTTCAAAGTCTTGCTAAAGATTATAATAAATTTAAGGGATACACATCTAATTTGACCAAAACTCTTGGAGAATTATCTGGTTATACTGAGGTTGAACATATAAATCTTCAGGGTATACCAAATGCAACATCAGCTGAAATGGATGAAATAAAAGCTCTTCTTATGAGCGGTGTCATTTTTTAGCTGACTAAAAAAAAAAAGGATAAGGAGAGGGTGTCTTTCCCTCTCCTTTTTTAGTTGACTAAATTTGTGTACCTTTTAACATGACTGTTATAACAAACAGCATAAGACCGCTAAATACAAGAGCATACATTATTATAGCCATTGTATTAAGAAAAATTTTGTTATCGCTATCATCATAATATACATCTATAGCTGTAACTATCATCATTACGAATAATAAAATAACTATTATTCTGATACCTTTTAATAAAAGTATCATATTTCAACACCTCCATTCATTTCTGTTAAATACTCTCTGACTTCACTATAATTATCAAACGATACATCTTTTCCTGTTGGAGATATAAATAAACCGTTAAATCTGTCCGCGAACTCTCTTACGAATATTCTGTTTTTCTCAAATTTAACGTCGTAATATAAGCCATTACTTAAATGATACATACTATACCCCCATTCTATAATTAGACGTCAGTGCATTAAAGTCAGCTCCTGTTAGATTATCACTGAAAGCGACCTTACCTTTTTTGAAGCAGTCTACTATAAGTTTTTCTGCTGCACTAATTTTAGGGTCAATGTACGGTGTGATGAGCGGGTCTGTACTATACTTATCTGTTACTATGCGGTAAAATTTCTTTTTGCCGTTATAAGGATAAATATATACAGTAAGACCGCCGTTCTCTCCGTCTGCTAATAACATTAACCTAAACTTAAAATTATCATAGTCTACAAGCACATCATATATATTCTCGTAATACTGTAAAGATTTTTGAAGTTTAGGAACTTCTTTAGTTTCCCATTCACCGCCCTGTATCTGTTTTTGAGAACTGCCGAAAAATAGCTTTGATTTTGTTTCTATTACCTCTGTATTTTGTACAGCAAAATCAACTACAACACCATCCTCTCTTCTAAGATGATAAACATCAATAGTATCAGGTTTTTGGTTAGGTATGTTAGTTAAACCCCACTCGCTTATATATGGAGATACACGGGATATTGTGTTAGCCACAAGGTATATCCTTATATCTTCATCTTCATCTCTAAATACTGTACTAACGAGATTCATCAACTGATGTGGTTCGTCAGTTACATATATCTTATTAGTAAGCACTTCTTCAACTATCATAGTACCGTAGTTTATAAAGGTTTGAGATTTATAATGTTCGGCCATGTTAATAGCAACATACCTTCCTATATCCTCTTTACTTCTTACTATCTTACCACCTTCATCCCTTTTATAGAAATATAGATATCCTTGATACGCATCTATACCCTCCCACATTCCATCTGTTATATCTTCTATCGCCCTGTATCCGTTACTTGCTTCTTTCATATCATCAAAATATGATATAACAGATTTAGTTTTTATGTCGGTGTCCCATCTACGAACGTAGATTATTTTTTTGTTTTCTTTGTATGCTCTTTCTATTGCGTCAAATTTTACTTCAAATGATTTACCATTAGAGCGCATACCTATTATGAACATCCATCTACATTTCTTTGATAGGATTTTTCTAATATCGAATTTTATCTTTCTCTTTTTCTTCATATACCCACCACCCTTTTTAATTAGCATCATCAGCGCACAATGCTATAAAATCAGCTTTTGATTTTTCTTTTATTTCATCTTCAATATATCCGATTTCATGTGTCCAAACCGGACGTCCTAATATATCCTCTATGTACTTATGGAATATCTGAAACTTATCGCCTGTTAACATGCACACTCCTGTATGAGCCATTACTATTGCTTTTTCCTTATCTGTCATTATTCTCTCCTTTTAGTCGACTAAAAAATGCCCTCTTAGATGATTTATTAACTCGTCAGGTAGTTCATCAATAAATGTTTTACTCGCTTCAATCAAAGCGTTGTATTCGTCTGTTATATGTATCTTATACCCGTTAGGTCTCATGTTAATACCTCTTGAATACGTTGATATATAACCATCTGGATATTCTATTAAAGGCATATCTTCAACATATGTGAGGATACTTTTATGAACACTTGGATTATCTTTATCGAACTCGAAACCATCTTCAAAGTTTTCTATATCATCTTCAAGGCAATCAACAGCTCCTTTATTTATACCTGATACTGTTAAATATAATTTACCGTCCTCTCTCCTTTCACAATATTTTTTAGCTCCTAATGTTTTAAATTCAATACAATTAGGTTCATCAGATAATATACCTAAAGGTTGTATATTACCTTTACTGTCTTTAGGTCTTGTCTTTTCAAAATCTAAACCTGTTGCTTCACATGCTTTTTTAAGTCGATTTGTTATATCTTCGTTAAACCATGCGAAGTCATAGTCGCCTATATAGAAAATAGAATCTGTATCTGTATATAATAAATCCATATCACAATATCTTATCAACTCCCATAATCTATATCTTGCTATTGCTGTAACATATACACCTACGCTGTACGATAAAAAATATCTCTTATCTCTATAATACCTTAGACTGTCTAAATATTTATCTATCTTTTCCTCGGTAACATCTTCCATTATCCATTCAGCGTCTGTTTGACTATATTTTATATCTGCCATGTATATAGAAGTTACAGCCATTCCAAATAATGAATTTATATATTGCTTAGATTGCATATAAATATCTTCGAATCCTTCAACTCCTTTCAGTGTAGTTTTATTATGATACAGCTCCAATATATATGATGTGAATGTAGGGTCTAAGTATTCTTTTCTTGCTTGATATGTTCCTAATGACTCTACGATTTCCCATTCATATGTATTCTTTATTGTTAGCCAATCATATTCCGTAACCCACATTTCTAACATATCAGCTGACATAACTCTACCGTTATCAAACTTAATATTTTTTGCTGTACACTTAGATGCTTGTATGTAAGTATTAAATGTCTTACATTTTAGGTGACTAAAAGATAGTCTCATTATAAAAGCACTATCCTCAAATTCACTATCGTTAGGTATCTCTCTACCTATATAAGCCCATTCAGACATAGGAAATTTGTAGGCAACCATAACCGTGGGATAACTTGACGATATATCTTTATGTTTTATCAACCCATTTATTTTACTTTCGATTGTTTCACCACTGTATATCCTGTTAGCATGGGAATAACCGCCTGCAAAAACTGTCTGTAATCGCTTATATTCTTTAGCGTTGTAAGGTATTAAATGCTTTATTTTTTTCATATACTCTTCGTTAGACGTTAGACGTTCTTTAACAACACGTCTTACAGTGCCTGTTTGAGTTAAAGGTATATCTTTTACATGTCCATATCTTTGCTTATATATCTTTAACCCGTTATACATAACTATAACATCTCTTTCACCATAATCCATCATCTCAGGTTCTAACTTTGTTTTAGGTGTTCTTAGAACATTATAGTCAACTGTTCCTGTAAGTTTATTAACTCCTATTGACTTACCCCAAGAATCTAAGGATAAACGAGTTAACATGTATGTGCACCTAAATTCTATGTTAGGAAAGTCTTTACTTATACATTTCATTGGTTTATGCGGTGTTCTTGTAAACACCTTATCCCATTTTAATATGTTATCAAGAAAATGGAACTCATAGCTAAGATTATGTATAAATATAACACACTTATATGAACGTGGTATATTTTCAAGAAGTCTATAAAAATCGTCAAGTTCTCTGCCGTAAAAAACAGTATCGTTAAAACTGAACATCCATAAATAGCATAAAGATAATGGAGTTAGTTCATTCCAATAATCAGCAGATTTCCCGGGAGTATATGTTATTATATTACCGTTTTCATCAATCCAAGATGATGTTACTTCTATATCAAAACACATAATATCATCGCAGTAATAAGTAGTGCCTTTACCGTGATGGTTACGTGTTTTATATATATCATAATCAACATCTCTTAACTGACAGTTATAAGGTATCATCTAACATATCACCCTTTCCTTTTTCATTAGCTAATCTTTTTATTTCATCTTTAAGATAATCAATAGCAACTTCAGTTCCACTACCTGAACCTTTTAATTTTTTATTAACACTTTCCATAACACTAAGTAAATCAACATCAACTTTATATGTGCTATGAAACAGTTTTACGAAACTTTCATTAGGTACTGTAGAAACTTTTTTAGTTCTTGAACCTTTTTTAGGTTCGATATATTCGTAACCAAACGAACGGAGTAATTCTGTCGAAGTTGTTCCTAATAACTCAACAAACTCTAACCATTCTTTTCTTGTCCAATCCGGTCTTGTTTGTTTAAAAGATTTATACTGAGTTTCCTGCCTTTTTTCTTCCCTTGCTGCTGCTGCTGGTGTCCATATATCGGCACGCATAGCTCTTGTTATTTCTGTGTACTGTCTTAACAATTCACTTTCTTCTTTACCCTTAAAACCTAAACCGGGAAGTATAAGTCCGCCTTTAGCTTTTCTACCTTTACCGCCGTATCTTATAAGTCTTTCTCTTACGGCTTCGAGTTGTGAGTTCCAATTTCCGCCAGAATAAGCCTGTTTTAAATCTTCATTAAATTCTCTTAATTTTTCCCTTATAGCACCTTTTAATTCTTTTTTGCCTTCAGGACGGGTTTTTTTATTTGCCATAGTTTACTCCTTTCATAATTTTTTAGGCAACTAAAATTACGAGTTCTATTCTCCACCTCTTTCTTAAAATATTCAGGGTCGTCTGTACACCAACTTAATATATATCCTATTAAACCTCTTGAGTCTCTATCAGCCATATATTTAGCGTTAGGGTAATCACCGTTTTCGATTAGAACGTCGTAATCATGTTTAGCTTGTTCTATTAAAGCTGTCGCAAGATTTATTAAACCGTTTTCATCTATCATATATTTTACCCCCAAGAAAAAAATAACCCCCTATGAAATTTCGCATAGGGGGTCTAAAAATAACTATGCTAACACACAGTTTACGTAAGGTCTGCCGGCTTTTGTTTCGCCTGAGATTTTTCTGATAGCAAATTCCTCGCCATCATCGAAAATGTCCGCTATATCTGCGAACGACCTGCGGAATGTTGCACTCTGAGTTACGAACGAGTTACCGTTCTCATCAAGAATGCCGAGAAGATTAGATACTTCTCCTGTCTCCTCATTGATGTCATCGAAAACACAAAACGCTGAAACATTGATAACCGTATCATCCGGAATGTTCTGAACGGTCTTGATTTCGGGTGACAGTGTCATACGATAACGCTCTACCTTTGTTAACTCTCTGCTTGTTTTCTTAATTTCTACTGACATAATTTGTCCTTTCTTCCCTTAACCCCTTGGGAGCGAGGTATGATATTTTAGTCGGCTAAACCGGCGTGAAACCTATGTTAATTCTTCGTAATCTTCACAAGTGTTATAGCGTCGTTGATAAGCGAACTTATAGCGT
>Ga0310697_10006153_pt1 | contig 11447 bp, 8 predicted proteins | sample 172DNAGHGlowgp2_FD_203883 | JGI IMG/M metagenome (GOLD analysis project Ga0310697, IMG submission 203883) | Sheep rumen microbial communities from Palmerston North, Manawatu-Wanganui, New Zealand - 1728 DNA GHGlow gp2 (v2) (version 2) | ecosystem: Host-associated > Mammals > Digestive system >... | reverse complement strand
TCTAAGGTTGCACCTCCGAAATATGCAGGTCTGATGATGGGCTTGTGGTTTGCCTCTACCGCTATCGGTAACTTCCTAGTTCAGATTCCCGGTTTGCTTTGGGGAGCCAACGTCGAGCTTGTCTATATATGGGCCGTGCTTGCAGGTATCTGCCTCATCAGTGCCCTCTTCATCTTCTCCATTCTGAAAAAATTAGAGAAAGTTTCCTAATGCGAATTTCTTCGATAAAAGCGATTATTTTGCAAACAGCGTTTATGACGCTGTTTGCTGTTTCTGCGCTCGCCCAGACGTTTACGGTTACCCGTATCCCGGACTCTGTTTTTGCCCGGATGCGTGGACGCTCCTTCCCGGAGCACTGCACTGTGGCACGCGGTGACTTGCGCTACCTGCGCCTCTCCCATTGGACGTCCAATACCACCGAGCGGGTAGGGGAGATGGTGTGCAACAAGGCTATTGCCGACGATTTACTGGACATCTTCCGTCAGCTCTATGAAGCACATTACATCATCGAAAGCATCCGTCTCATTGATGACTACGAGGCAGACGATGAACAGTCTATGCGTGCAAACAACACCTCCTGTTTTTGCTTCCGCAGCGTAGCAGGGTCCAACAAATTGTCCCGTCATTCCATGGGGATGGCAGTAGATATAAATCCACTATATAATCCTTGTGTGCGCCTGACTGCGGGAGGTATCCGCACCGTACAACCAGGAACAGCTACGCCATACGCTGACCGTAGAGGCCATTTCCCGATGAAAATAACGAAAAGGGATCAAGCTTGTCGTCTCTTCACCTCCCATGGCTTCCACTGGGGAGGTGCATGGCGCAGCGTCAAGGACTATCAGCATTTTGAGAAGTAGGCCCTTGGCCATTAGCGGTTGGCGCTTGGCTAATTACCACGTTTCGTCCACATAATCTGCCAACCGCTTATAGAAAGGCATCTTGCATAATGTGGAGCGGTCGCCGATGAGAATCAGCTTCATGCGGGCGCGGGTAATGGCAACATTCATTCGGCGTAAATCACGCAGGAAACCGATATTCCCCTGCTCGTTGCTGCGCACAAGACTGATGACGATGACATCGCGCTCTTGTCCTTGGAAGCCGTCCACCGTATTCACTGAAATGAGTGAACGGAACGGCTTCCAATATTTGTCTTGTTTGATGAGCTTTCGGAGTAAATGTACCTGCCCTTTGTAAGGTGATATGATGCCGACATCCACCCGCTCTTCCTGGAGCCTGTCTTTCCCAATCTTTTCGAAATAGCGTTGAAGCGTAGCAATGGTGAGTCTGGCTTCCGCAACATTGATGCGGGATAAGCCGGAAGCAGACTCACCAGGCTCTTCGGCTTCCACTTTTGCAGAGTCCACCCATTCCACCGCTGTATCCCAATCTAAGATACCTCTGTACTTTACCTCGGGTGCGCTCGTCAACTGTCCGTAATAAAATTCACGGTTGGGAAACTGCATGATGGCGTCGCACATACGGTATTGGACGGTCAGCAATGACACCGCCTTGGGTTTGTTTTCCACGATATACTGCATGAGCGTCTTGTCCAGACCTCCGTGCATCGCTTCCGGTGATTTAATGGTCGGTGGCAGCTGACGGTGGTCGCCGGCGAGGATGACGCGATGCGCTTTGCGGATGGCTATCCAACAGGCAGCCTCCAATGCCTGTGCGGCCTCATCGATGAAAAGGGTGCCGAATTTCATGCCCATGAGCAGATGGTTGGCAGAACCGGCCAGCGTGCAGGCGATGACCTTGGCATCTGAGAAGATGGCCTGGTTAATGGCGTATTCAATGTCGGTCGCACGATCTTTCAGACGGGCTATCTTTTGGTGACGGTTCTCACTGCTGCTGTTTTTCGAAGCGTAAAGGTCGCGAATGGCTTTGCGGATGCCCCACAGTTCCGTGTAGAGTGGGTGGCTTTCGAAACGGCGCTCGTAGGTGAAGGAGAGCATCTTGTCCGTCACGCGTGTAGGGTTGCCGATGCGCAGCACGCTGATGCCGCGGTCCACCAGTTTTTCAGCGATCCAATCCACGGCCATGTTCGACTGTGCACATACCAGTACTTGGTTCTCTCGGCGTAGCGTTTCGTAGATGGCTTCCACCAGGGTCGTTGTCTTTCCCGTTCCCGGAGGACCATGCACGACGGCCACGTCCTTCGCCCACAGCACTTCGTTCACTGCCGCCTGCTGACTCGTGTTGAGCCATGGAAAACGTACAGGTGCAAAGGTGAACTTGCCGCACGGAAGGGTTGAGTGAAACATCTCTCTCAAATCGGCCAGGCGTCCGCTTTTGGCATTGATGACATCGTTTAATGCCTCGAACATCAGTCGGTAGGTCTGCTCATCGAGGTACAGCTGAACGCCCAGGCGGTAAGCATCGCGAATCTGTTCCAGTGCATCGGGTGAGGGTAGGGCGATAACCATCCGATTCTCCTCTACATAGCTCACCTGTCCTACGAACTTGTAGTAGTGTAGCATTCCACCCGTGCCATGCCGCTCGCCGGAAGCATCCTGTGAGAAAAAGCAAACAGGCTTGCCGGGCTCGAACAAAGACGGTTCGTCCCCTCTCCCCGCTTCCCCTATGGGGAGAGCCGCCAAGCTATGATGCTCTTTGTCCTTTCTATAGGACATGGAGTCCTCCCCCCCACGGGGGGAGCTAGAGAGGGGCTTCACCTCCACGACCAACTGGTCCAGTGAATTATGATAGCTACGTCCCAAGGTCAGCGGGTACCATGCCACGCCGCGTTGCACTTTACGCTCGACCCCAGTAGCTTCCGTCAGTCGCTGAAACTCCTCCTTCTCGTAGGCATATTCTGTCTGGAGAAGAGCGCGTTGTCGTTGAAGTATGGTGATGGGACTCTCTGCCATGCCCTTCTATCCCTCACGTGAAATCACTTTCGCAAAAGCTTCATCGTAGGGCGAAGTACGCGCAAGCTGTCCCTGATAGAGGCATACCAGCGTGATGTCACCGCGGAAGCACAAAGACATATCCGACTGGCGGTAGATGGCCTGATGGAAAACATATTTGATGCCCTCCTTCTCCAGCGCCAGGCGCGAGACAAAATGGTCGTCGCAGCGCAGAGGAGTCTTGAAGTCTAATTTCATACGGGCCACCACGGCATCGTAGCCCTGTTCGTGGAGTGCTGCAAAGCTAACCCCCAAAGAGCGTAGGAACAAGTGACGCGTATGTTCGGCGTAATGAAGATAATTGGCATTATTGACAATGCCCTCGATGTCGCACTCATAATCGCGCACTTCCATCGTTGTCTCAAAGATATAATCCATTTGAACTTCGTTTGATTTCTGTGCAAAGGTACGAATCAAAGTGAAAAAGGAAAAGTGAAAAGAGAAAAATGAGGAGTAGAGAGGCTAAAAATCTAAAAAAAAGGTATGAAATGCAAAAACTTTACTCATTAAACGTCAAACCTTAAACTAAATTCCTATCTTTGTAGCGCAAATCAATGATTATCGGCTATGATAGGGAATTACATTCAGCGTATAGAAATAGACTCGCTATGGCGTGGCGTGCGGCATATCGTGTGGAACTTGCAGCCAGGCGTGAATGTTCTCAGTGGTATTAATGGTGTCGGCAAGAGCACGATACTCCGTAAGACGATTCGGTGCCTCACCCAAGGCAAGGATGAACTGGAGCGCGACTACAACCAGTTGGGCGTTCATCTGACCTTCTCGCCCGAAGACGCTGATAGTGTCCGTTTCGATGTCATTCGTGGTGTTGACCGTCCGCTCATCAGTGCAGATATACTCGGGAAAGTCACCGAGGCCCGCCTCAATACCGAACTGGACTGGCAACTCTATCAGCTCCAGCGTCGTTTCCTTGATTATCAAGTCAGCCAAAGTAATCGGATTGTCAACCTTTTCACGGCTGCAGATCCGGATGCACAACAGAAAGCTGCTGCCATCGCCGGCGAGAAAGCCCATTTCCAGGACCTGGTAGATGAGCTCTTTGTGGCCACAGGCAAGCAAATCGACCGTTCCAGCAACGAGCTCTTCTTCCATCAGGACAATGACCGCATACCTCCCTATCTCCTCTCCAGCGGTGAAAAGCAGATGCTCATCATCCTCCTCACCGTTCTCGTGGAGAACCGTGAGCCTTATGTTCTGCTCATGGATGAACCTGAAATCAGTCTCCATGTGGAATGGCAGCAACGCCTCCTTGAGCTGATTCTTGACTTGAACCCCAATGTGCAAATTATTCTCACCACTCACTCTCCTGCTGTCATCATGAGCGGCTGGGCAGACTGCGTCACAGATGTGGAAGATATTATTGTTTGAGAGTTGAGAGTTAAGAGTTAATAGTTAAAAGTTTAAGAGTTCAAAACATAGAAGAGTTGGGAAAGCGTTTAACTCACAATCTCAATTCAGCTTACATTGAAGCTGCCAATCGTCTGCGACCTTCGCGGGCGCGGCGACGCATAGTAGCTTATGTGGAGAGCTTTGACGATGTGGCATTCTGGCGCACAATCCTTGATGAATTCGAGGATAATACGTGTTATTTCGAAATAAAACTACCATCGCGCACCAACTTAGGAAAGGGCAAGCGACAGGCTCTCATGAATCTTATCCATGCCGACCAGCTTGGCGGTTCGATGATAGCCTGTGTCGATTCTGATTATGACTACCTGCTACAGGATACCACCGAGGAAAGCTCGTTTATCAACCATTCGCCTTATGTCATCCACACTTATGTCTATGCGATAGAGAACTATCAGTGCTGGGCTCCGTCCCTGCACCGTGCCGTGGCAACGGCGACGCTGAACGACCGCCACATCCTCAATTACGAGGAGTTCTTGCGCTCCTATAGCCAAATTATCTGGCCGCTGTTCGTTTGGAATATCTGGTGCTACCGCCATGATAGATACAGCCATTTTACGATGATGGACTTCTGCGGTTTCGTGGCCTTTCGCAGTATCAATACGCGAAATCCCGAGGAGTCGCTGGCCCTGCTGCGTCGTCGTGTCAATCAGAAGATGGCATGGCTGCAGCGCCGCTTTCCCGAGGCTAAGAAGGACTATGCTACACTCCGCACTGAGTTGCAGGAACTGCTCGGCCTCACCCCCGACACTACCTATTTATATATTCAGGGGCACACCCTCTTTGACAATGTTGTCATGCCTCTGTTGGAACCCATCTGTGCCTTGCTGCGTAAGGAACGCGAACGCGAGATTAAAACACTGGCCATGCACGCCAAGCAGCGCCAGTGTGAGCTCTCCAGCTACCAGCACAGCGTGATGCCTATTGACATCGTCCTCAAACGCAGCACCTCCTTTTTGGCTGCGCCTCCTCTTCAGCTCGTCCGTGCTAAGGTCAGGACCCTGCTGGACTCCTCTCCGCATCCCAACCAAACTATACAAGATAAAACCGAAAGCTTATGAAATCATTTGTCCTTTGTTCTTTGCTCTTTGTCGCGTCTTTGCCTCTTTTCGCACAAACGGCTTATGATTATTCCCGTCTGCGTGGTGAACGCTTAAACCGAGGCGTGGTCGCATTCCGAACAAGCCCTGACAGCGTCTGTGTACAATGGCGCTATCTCCCTACAGACCCGTCGGATGTCGCCTTTGAAATCCTTCGCGACGGCAAGGTCGTCGGTCGGACGATGGCAGCGCAACCCACCTTTTTGACGCTGAGCCATCCGGCCGGTGAAGCGGGTGTCTTTCAGGTGCGGCCGGTCTATGCCAATGGCCGTGTGCCAGTGGGGCTTCAGACTTCAGATATTGCTTTGTTGAACGGGCAGTGGACGCTCCCGGCCAACGCTCCCGTCGGCTACCTAGAGATTCCTTTGAATCCTCCAAGTTTACCGATTCTTGGGGGAAATGGGGCCAATGGCTCTCATGCTCCCAAAACCTTTTATAATGCCAACGATGCGACGATGGCCGACCTTGATGGTGACGGACAGATGGAGATTATTCTCAAATGGGATCCATCCAACTCCCGCGACAATAGTCAGAGCGGTATCACAGCTCCTACGATACTCGAGGCTCTTCGCCTGGATGGCACCTCTTTATGGCGCGTGAATCTCGGCCCCAATATCCGGAGTGGTGCGCATTATACCCCCTTCATTGTTGCAGACCTCGATGGCGATGGCTGTGCCGAACTCCTTGTGCGCACCTCCGATGGCACTGTTGACGGCACGGGCGCAGTCCTTGGTGACCCTGCAGCTAATCATGTCCGTCAGCCAGACACCCTTGCCTATCAGGCCAATGGCAATCCGCGAGAGCAGTTCCGTGGTCCGGGTTGGCCCAACAATATGGACCGCAAGGCCGCTCGTGGAGGGTTCGTGTACAAGGGTCCCGAGTGGGTGACCTGCTTCGAAGGCAAGACCGGGCGGGCGCTCTCCACCATCGACTATCTACCTGCGCGTGGCAACCTGCGTGATTGGGGAGACAACTACGCCAACCGCAGCGACCGCTTCCTGGCCGGCTGTGCTTACCTCGACGGCGAGCATCTCAGTGCCCTCTTCTGTCGAGGCTACTACACCCGCACAGGCATCACAGCCTACGACTTCGACGGCAAGGATCTGTCGGTCCGCTGGGCTTTCGACACCAACACCCCTGAATGGCGTAGGTACGCTGGGCAGGGTAACCACAACCTGCGCATCGGTGACGTCGATGGCGACGGATGCGACGAGATTACCTACGGCTCCATGGCTCTCGACCACGATGGTACGGGGCTTTATAATACGGGTATGGGCCACGGAGATGCGATGCACTTGACAGCTTTCTTCCCCAATGACGATGCCCTCCAACTCTGGGACTGCCACGAGAACAAGCGTGACGGCAGTGATTTTCGCGACGCTCGCACAGGAAAGGTCCTCTTCCAGATCCTCTCCAATAAGGACGTTGGCCGTTGTATGGCAGCTGACATCGACCCCAACAGTCCCGGTCTGGAGATGTGGTCGTCAGCCTCTGGTGGTATCTGCAACATACGCGGTGAGGTCATCGACAGCACCGCCCGCGTTCCCATCAACTTCGGCATTTGGTGGGATGGCGATCTGTTGCGCGAGTTATTGGACCATGAGAGTGTGAGCAAGTACCGGGCCGCCCCTAATGCCACCCGTCAGGGCGAGGAGGGCAGCGAGGAGACGTTGACTGGAACTCCTTATGATTTTAGTGGAAGTAAGTCCTGTGTCACCTTGGTGAAAATGAAAGACTGCGCCTTCAACAACGGCACTAAGTCCAACCCAGCCCTCTGTGCCGACGTCATAGGCGACTGGCGCGAGGAAGTGCTCACACGCACTGCCGATAACCTCCATTTGCGTCTCTACATCACTCCTATCCCCACCCCTTATCGGTTCCATACCTTCCTGGCTGATCCAGTCTATCGCCATAGCCTGACCATGCAGAATGTCGGCTACAACCAGCCCACCAACGTAGGCTTTTACTTTGGTGCGGAACTCAAAGGCAGCGGTCGTCTTTTCCGAGGCTGGCAATTCTGATAATTCTGGAGACTTTCCCAGACTCATTAACAGCAACACATGAATGTAATGAAAAAGCTCCTTCCCCTTCTGCTGTCCTTTACGGTCCTCAGCATCTATGCACAAGTGAATAACAAGGAACTTGCCGACCCGAAACCCGGGCCGCAGGAAGCATGGCACAAAGTGACAAAACCATCGTTGAAATGGGGAAGTACCGATGTTCGCTACTCTCGCTCTCAGGTTCCCGCGACCACGATAAAGTCGCCCCTGCTGCGTGCTTGGCGTGGTGAAAGGGTGTCTGCGCAGGCTGTCCTTGCAACACCAAAGAAACTGGAGCATGTCACGTTCACCGTCAGCGACCTCCGGAACGGTCGCAACAGCATTCCCGCCTCGGCCATTCGGCGCTACTTCGTGCGTTATGTGATGGCAGATAGCTACAAGGACCGGAATGACACAGTCCTCGTAGCCGACCGACTCGATCCTGTCGCGGAACTGGAGGTGGAGGCCAACACGTCTCGCCCTCTCTGGCTGGTCATTCACGTGCCAGCCGATGCTGCACCTGGAACCTATAAAGGCACATTGACCGTGAACTGCGACGGCACGCGCCTCTCCCTGCCCTTGCAGCTGCAGGTGGCGGCTCGCACGCTTCCCGCTCCCAGGGAATGGGCTTTTCATCTCGACCTCTGGCAGAACCCTTACGCCGTGGCCCGTTATTACGGTGTCCCCCTTTGGAGCCGGCAGCACTTCGACCTGATGCGCCCCTTGATGGAGCAGTTGGCCGCGGCTGGGCAGAAAGTCATCACCTGTTCCGTCATCAACCGTCCCTGGAACGGTCAGACCTTCGACCCCTTTGAGAGCATGATTGGCAAAATGAAGCAGCTCGACGGCACCTGGCGCTACGACTACAGTGTCTTCGACCGCTGGGTGGAGTTCATGATGTCGTGTGGCATCACCGCACAGATAGACTGCTACACGCTCGTACCCTGGCACTACCGTTTCGACTACTACGATTGCGCCTCTAACAATGTGCAGTTTTTGTCCTGCAAACCTGGGGAGCAGGCCTATCGCGACTTCATCTCCCCCCTCCTGCGTGACTTGAGCAGACACCTCCGCGAGAAGGGCTGGTTCGACCGTACCTATATCGCCATGGATGAACGTCCTGCAGCTCAGATGGATGCCGTATGGCGCATCATTCAGGAGGTGGACCCGGAGTTCAAGATTGAAGGCGCTGCCAACTACAATATCGAAAGTGAGGGCGCCGACCGCATCGATGACCTCAGCGTTGGCGTTCACTATAATCTGTTCAAGGGGGAAGCTCTGGAGCGTCGTAAGTCCAAAGGGCAGAAGATAACCTTCTACACCTGCTGCAGCAGCGAGTGCCCCAACACCTTCACCTTCTCACGTCCGGCCGAATCAGCCTACCTCGGTTTGCACGCTCTTGCCTGCGGCTACGACGGCTACCTACGCTGGGCCTACAACAGCTGGCCCGTGCAGCCCAATCAGAACAGCCGTTACCACAGCGAGAACTGGGCTTCCGGCGACTGTTTCCTTGTCTATCCCGAAGGAAGCAGCATCCGCATGGAACGTCTTACGGAGGGCATTCAGACCGTTGAGAAGATACGTCAGCTCCGTACCGCACTGACTGCTCAGCAGCAGAAACAGCTAGACGAAGCCCTGGAACTGTTCGAGCCCGGAATGTTTGAAGCCGGCAGAGACATCGAAGGTCTCATTCGACAGCTCAACGACTTGCTTTGGAATCTCAGCAAATAAAACATCAACAACCATAGCATCATGAAACGCTTTCTTTCCTTTGGGGCTTTGTTTGCAGTCGTTTGCAACCTCTCTGCCCAGGCAGCTCCCGTCGCCAGCTCTCAGCTTATGGCCGACGAAGTATCACCGTCTCACTTCCGCGTCCTGTCACCGGACAAAATGACTTTTCTCGATGTCTCTCTTGCCGAGGGACGCCTCACTTACACTGCAGGCTATCGGCAGCTGGCGAAAGCCAAGAAGAAAGGTGCCGCACCCGACACCATTGATGTGCCCGTCCTCGACCCCTCGCCCCTCGGCGTCTATACCAATGTGGCCGACTTCTCCAAGGAACTGACACTCATCAAGGTACTGCGCCCCGATGGCCCCGTCAAGCAACATTACCATCTCCGCCAGGGGAAGCAAAGCGACATCACCACCGAGGAGAACGGCCTTGGTCTCTTGCTCACCTGTCCCGAAGCCAAGAAACATAAGCTGTCGATGGTGGTTCACTTCCGCGTCTTCAACAACAACATCGCCTACAACTACCGCTTCCTACAGGGCGGCGAGACCGCAGCCATTGTGGTCACGGGCGAGGCCTCAGGCTTCGACCTCCCCGACGGCACCACGGCATTCATCTGCCCGCAGAGCGACCCTATGGTGGGTTGGAAACGCACCAAGCCCAGCTACGAAGAGTACTACATCTGGGACGAACCCGCCACGACACGCAGTCAGTACGGGCAAGGCTGGACATTCCCGTGCCTGTTCCGCGTCTCCACTGCCAAGAACGCGGGCGGTGCTTCCCCTACCGCTGACAGCTGGCTCCTCATCTCCGAGACAGGCGTCACTGGCAACTACTGTGCCAGCCACCTCAGCGATGCCGATGCTGCCGGCCTCATGACCATCGCCTTCCCCATGGAGGGCGAGAACAACGGCTTCGGCAGCACGGGAGCACAACTCGGCCTCGCAGACTGCAACGTGTCGCCCTACGATGCGCATACGCAGTTCACGCCTTACCGCACCCTCACCTTCGGCTCCTCATTGAAACCCATTGTCGAGACCACCATTCCTTGGGACGTTGTTGAACCCCTCTATGAACCAAGCATCGACTACCAAGGTTCGCGCAACACATGGTCGTGGATCATCTGGCAGGATAATAGTATCAACTACGAGGACCAGGTCCAGTTCATCAACCTGGCCGCAGACCTCGGCTGGGAAGGCTGCCTCATTGATGGCGGCTGGTATCAGAACATCGGGCGCGAGGGCATGGAGAAGCTCTTTGCTCTGTGTCGTGAGAAAGGCGTCCGCCCGTGGGTGTGGTACAACAGCAACGGCGGTTGGAACGATGCCCCGCAGTGTGCCCGTCAGGCTATGCACAACCCCATCGTGCGCAAGCAGGAACTGAAGTGGTTGCGCGACGGCGGCGTAGCCGGCATCAAGGTCGATTTCTTCGCCGGCGACAAGCAGGAGACCATGCGCCTCTACGAAGCCATCCTCTCCGATGCCAACGACTACGGCATACAAGTCATCTTCCACGGTTGTACGCTACCGCGTGGCTGGGAGCGTATGTACCCCAACTATTGCAGCAGCGAGGCAGTGCTGGCCAGCGAGAATCTCGTCTTCGGACAGCCTTTCTGCGACTTGGAAGCCCGTCATGCCTGCCTCCATCCTTTTGTCCGCAATGCTGTGGGCTCCATGGAATACGGAGGCACAGTCCTGCAGAATCGTTTGAACCGCAATAATAATGGCGGCAGTACGCGCCGCACATCTGACGTCTTCGAGCTGGCGACGGCCATCGCCTTCCAGTCGAGCGGCCAGAACTTCGCCCTCACACCGCGCAACCTCACCGAGCAGCCGCGTTTCGAGATAGATTTCATGAAGCAAGTTCCCACCACGTGGGATGAGACCCGGTTCATCGACGGTTATCCTGGCAAGTTTGTCGTCATGGCTCGCCGCCACGCCGACCGCTGGTATCTTGTTGCCATGAATGCAGAGTCCGAGGCTAAGACCATCACGCTGGATCTCCCTTCCTGCAACTTCCCTCTTGCCACTTTTGGAACACTCCTTTCCGACGGCCCCGACGGCAAGACGCCGCAGTCAATACCCTTGAAGACAGACAAGAAAGGCCGTATCGTGCTGACTCTTCAGCCTCAATGCGCTGCAATTCTGTTCTGAAAAGTCTAAAATACAAAATAATACGGTTTCTCCATCAATAAATTGTTTATAGCTTAACAAAAAGTCAGAAAAAGAAGTATCAGAAACCC
>Ga0310697_10006152_pt1 | contig 11447 bp, 8 predicted proteins | sample 172DNAGHGlowgp2_FD_203883 | JGI IMG/M metagenome (GOLD analysis project Ga0310697, IMG submission 203883) | Sheep rumen microbial communities from Palmerston North, Manawatu-Wanganui, New Zealand - 1728 DNA GHGlow gp2 (v2) (version 2) | ecosystem: Host-associated > Mammals > Digestive system >... | reverse complement strand
CTGCGGTAAACAAACCATCTATTAAATTCCTCTGCTGAAGCTGATACACAAAGTATATCTCCGCTTCTGTCGGGAGCCGCCACCGGCCTGCAGGATATCCGGCCTCTTGATAGGCCGCACACCTCTGTTCCGCCTGAAGCAGCGTTGTGGGCATACCATCTGCGTTACCGCCACGCCCCCAACGTGAAGAAATAAGGAGAGCCGGTGCAATCGGGGAGAGATTCTTATCTGCACTCTTGATGATGCTTGAACCTATTTTGATGTTCTCTGAGTTAACCCATTCGGAACGAGAAGCTGTAACTGTATTGCCGGAAACAGTATGGCCGGTAATGTATGGAATTAAAGGATTACTCCATTGGTTATCTACGCGTGGATCCGATATTGAATAATAATAATCCGAATCCCCATTACCAGGATTGTACTTCTCAGAGTTTTTAGAGAAAGTGGTTACCGTGACAAGCGTGGTTTTAGTAGGAGCCCCGTTATCATAGGTGAGTCCGCCATAAGGAGACAAAACGTAGGCCCAATTTGAATAAGTACCTCCAGCGTCCGTCTGAACCGAATAAGTACCACCATAGGTATACCGAGTACCTGTAAAACTAGCGCTTCGATACCCAGAATTGCCTTGATTGGTTACCGGAATAGGATTTGTATAGCCCTCTGGTTCCTTATCTAGGAACTGGAAAAATCCATCCAAAAAAGCATTTCCACCATCCATCTGCTTGATATAGATTGAAGGATACTGATACACCCGAACTGTCTTTGCAAAGTCAGGATTGTCCGTGTGTTGGATTGTGAAAGTGTAAGTGATGACGGAAACGTCTTGGGGATTCATAGCCGTAACCGTGGTTTCAAACTCATGGGTCAACTCAACGGCATTGAGATTCTTCGGCTCTATCGAATAACTATTGGCAGCTAAATCTTTAATACCTGCAGGGTTGCCTGTCTGAGTAGAGAATTTCTCATACTGCGCAGTCACATTCGTGATCTCCACCTCATGACTCGAAGTCATCGGGATCTCGAACGGGGCGCTGCCGTACATCTTGAAGACAGGGATATCTTCCCCGTCCACCTTCTCCGTCTCAGCGCTGGTCACGCTCAGGTAGCGGCCGGCGTTGAGATCAGGCGCATATGCCTTCAGCGGGTCGCTCCAGTCCACGACGTAGTAGCCCTGCTCGCCCACCAGGTCGATGGCCGTCTCGTCAGCCTCGCTGCCGAGGACCGCCAACTGCAGGTTGATCTTATACCATTTGTTGGCGCTGAGTAGCGTCTGGTCCGGAAGGGTAATCTTATAGTAGAACTCCCGGGCAAAAATCTCCGGATTGTCTTTTTTGCCCGCCGCAGTAGCAGTCGCAGGCGTCGACTCCTTATAGGCATCCCATTCGACAATCACCTTGAAGAAAGGCGCGTGGCCGGAGTCACCGGAGAAATCGTACGGGTAGCTGTAGAACGGTGTACCGGAGATTTCATAGGCAGGGCGGGTGTATTCACGATACTTGATTTCCCCACCGATCTCCACGATCTTACCGGCCTGGTCCTCGTCAGCAGTGTAGTAGACACCGCCTACTGGCTGGGTCTCCGCAGCCTGGGTAGCATCCAGCACCCACTTGAACGGCTCTTTCTCTGTATATGAGCCCGTCTTGGGCGTGTAGGTGCCATCTTCGCCTACAGCATCCTGCAGGAAAGCAAAGCGCCGGTAGACGAAAAAGTCGTTTGCGTCCGCGTAAGTCAGAGGCGTTCCGTCCAGCGTGCCGCGGTCAGCTGCATAGTTGAGATAGACCTGGACACGCTCGGGCTTGGAGTACCAGGTGTATTTGTACTCGTTGTTGTTGGTCTGGACGTACCACTGGGCGAGCTTGATGTCCAGGCTGACCTTGGCGGCAACACGCGTCAGGGGGACGGGGATAGTATTCGGCGTGCCCTTGGTCACCGTAAACGGAGTAGGCGTGGAGGTCATGACGAAACTGTCCTGCGCCTTGAAACGGTGGCCTTCGTCAGCTTTGACGTTCATGCACTCCGGATCCAAAGCAAATTCCGCCTGAGTCCTATCACCCCGAAGGTTATTGTATACCTCAAAAGTCGGTTTCGGGAGCGGCAGGGCCTGGAGATTGGTCCAGGTGAGAGAGCTGTAGTCCGGGGTCTCCGTCGACACAGCCGACTGGGCAGCGATGATTGCATCCCAAACTGCCAGCGTCGCAGCGACTTTATAATTAGCGATGATATAGGCATAGCCGGAGTAGGTGTTTCCATCCGCAGATGCCAGATCCATCAGGTCGTCGAGGGTAATCTTCTCCTCCGTGCCTGTGCCGGTGATTACCTGTCCTTCCGGAGCCGTCCACTTCCCGATGAACACCGGAACTTCGCTGGCGTTCTTGGAGGGATCGTTCTTATAGATGAAATAGTAGAACTGCTCCAGGCGATCCTCGTTGTACGTGTCAGGCGGAGCGATGGCCTTAGTCTCCGGATTCGTGCTGCGCACACTCAGGACCAGACCGGCCTGCCCGTCGGAGAATCCGCGACCGTTCTCGTTGCCCGGGAAAGGTTCACGGGAACAACCTGCGGTGAGCAAGACAGCAATCGATGCGATAAAGATCAGAATATTCTTTTTCATAACTGTGATTTCCATTTAAGGTTATCTCTGGACAGTAATCAGCCAATAGCTATAGGTACCGGCGCCATGGACGTCCTGGAACTCCGTGTTCGCATCCAGGAGGGGATCGAAGTCGATGTTGGCAGAGAAATAGCAGTCCATGTAGAGGCCGATTTCCTCGTCCTCTCCGGCCCCGGTGATGGCAGTCCAGTTCGGCGTAATACGCAGCGTCACGGTCTGGTTCATGATGCGGCCATACTCAGGGAGCGGTGTGACGGTCGGCGGTTCAAACTCAGAGGAAGACTCGGTGACCAATTCCACTTTGAAGTACGGATTACCGTGAGTGTCCAGTTTCCAGTACCCGCCCAGCGGAGCCGTCGGGGTGAACTTCACGGTCATGTATTCGTAGGTTTCGTTGTCCATGCCGTTATTGTTGAGGGTGCGGACCTGCCAACGATGATCACCAATTGGAGAATCCTTGTAGTTGTTGGTCTTGTCACCATGGGCGCTCTTATAAGCATCCGTCATCTCACGGGCACTCTTGTCGAAGGTCAGGGCGCCGCACTGGATCTGCTCGGAGAAAGAAGTCTCCAATTCTACGGCTTTCCAATCCTGCACGATACCATTGAGCGTCAGGAAGAACTGATACTGGTTGCCGGGGAGTTTGATGCCCTTGATGCGATATTTCTTACCGGGAGCGAAGCTGATTGCTTCGCCGGTGGTCTTGTCCTTGACGGCCAGTTTGCGGGTGCGGGCCACGTTGTCGTTGTCCAAGTCGGTGAAGTAAATGGTCAGGTCCGTGATCGTCTGCGGGATCGCAAAGACGGTGAAGGACTTCGGTGCGCCGTTCTTGATGGTACCGAGTGCCGCCGGGTTGCTTAGGCTGAGCGTCTTGGAAGCTGTTTCAACAGCTTTGAATGAAGTGTCATCTCCGGCTTCGCCGGTAAAGATGCCTGCCAGGGCTGTGGAGGAAGACTCCATCCGGAACGCAGTCAAGTTAATATCCACGGTAGGATCAGCACTCTCGAGGGTAAACTCGAAAGCAGTAAAAGCCGGCGTGAAGGTCAGCGGGACCTCCGGGCCATTCGTCTCGCCATATTTGAAGATATAGTGGTTTGCGTCGAAATTAGCTTCCGTAGGAGTGAATTCGGATTTGGCCGTCATGATAGCGTATTTCATATCCGGCTCATAGACGGTGTACTTACTGTCGACAACGGTATACCAATCCTTAGCCGTGCCATCCGCGCTTGCCGTATATTCGTGTGCGGCCACGGCCTGCGGGGTCGGGATTTCAGCCCGAATACTGCCGAGATTCCCGGTCTCGTACCCGATATTGACAGTCGAGGGATAGACTGCGTAGAAGGTGTACGGTTTGACATCATCACCCCAGGCCAGGCCATTGTCGCCCTTGTTGCTGAGGGTCGCCTTGGACTTGTCTTCACCCACGAAGGATTTGAAGACATAGTCGGCATAGTGGAGGTTGGGCTTGTCGGTGACATGGGTGTCTCCACTGACGATGCGGACCTCGTCGCCTGCTTTCCACCAGATCGGCTCGATCTTGCCTTCTTCAGTGCTGGCATCATTGTCCTTGCCGGCGTACTCGGTCTTGGTCGAAGCGCCCGGCCCGAGGGTGCCGAAACGAATCTGTTGGCCTGCCCGGTTGAAGATGCCACCTTCTTTCGTACAGCTGCCCGCAATCAGCACACCTCCCACCAGGAGGGATGCTGCCAGAATAGTGCGTGTAATACTCTTCATACGTTTTCTGCTGGTTTATTCCCAGGTCCACTCCTGGTTCCAATCCTGCTCGGCGTCAATTTCCTCAACGGGCTGTCCGCTTGAGACAACGACTGCATTGTTCACAACCGATCCATTCAGGATCGGTGTTTCCTGCAGGAGTGCTAGCTCCTGCAAGACCGCAGGTCTTACGAATTGTTTTTTCTGTTTCATTTTATGCATAAATTTTACTTGTATTCATGTTTATTATTTGCTTTCAATCCGCACCAGCCAGGCCCGCGGGACGCTGGCTTTGGCGAACCAGGAGTCGAGGAGCTGGACGACGACGTAGGTGCGGCCGCGGAGCTCGAGGACTCTTCCCTCGACGCCGGCTAGGACGCCCTTGGTGACGCGGACGCGTTCGCCGAGGGTGAGCGGACGGTCGAGCAGGCCGCCTTCGTCGGTGGAGAGGTCCAGGACGCGGCGGAAGTCTTCCATCTGTTTGTCCGGGACTACCAGCAGGGAGCGGGTCGCGGGGTCGATCAAGTAACGGACGGGCAGGGAGTCCTCGTTGGCAAGGGCGCAGGCGCGCTGCTTGGTGGCCTTGAGGAACACGAGCGCGGGGATGAGCGCGCGCTCGTAGGTGGCGGCGCCGCGGGTGCGGCGGCGGACCTCCGTGGGGACGAAGCGCTCGACGCCGAGGCGGTCGAGCCGCCCGGCCACGGACAGCTCCGCTCCGCAGCGCGTACGCGCCGCGAACCAGCGCTCCTGGGGAGCGTTTTGTCCTTTTTTGGCCGGATCAAGCATCCTGTCGATAATTATACTACCTATCCATATTTCCGATATTCTGACCGAATAACGGTCAGTTTGTCGGTTTTTTAAGTATATTTGACACTTGAAACACGAAACTTATATCTCTTGGATAGAGATACTTCCGCTTTTCAAGTGCTTTTTTCCTTGTTAATGCCCTTTTGGTGCATAATAATTCATGGTGCAATTTTAACAAAAATGATACAAATATGCAAACGAAAAGGCGTTTTTTTAGAACTTTTTTCCGCCTACAATGCGCAGGAACGTCAACGCCAGCAGCCTCGCATCGAACCAAAGGGAATGGTTTCTAAGGTAATAAAGGTCCAGGTCGAGGCGCGTGAGCATCTTGTCCAGCGTGTCTGTATAACCATTATATAAAGTAGCATAGCTCGTTACACCCGGTCGGATCTGGAACAGATATGCGTACCGGGGGTTGACGGCCATGATCTGGTCGATGTAGTAGCGGCGCTCCGGACGGTAGCCGATGAAGGACATGTCGCCGCGGAAGACGTTCCAGAGCTGCGGGAGCTCATCGAGGTGGTGCTGCCGCAGGAATTTGCCGACCTTGGTCAGGCGCGGGTCGTCGTCGCCGGAGTAGAGCGCAGGCGTGCCCGCGGCCTCGGCGTCGATGCGCATGGAGCGGAATTTCAGGATGTTGAAAGGCTTGCCGCCCCGGCCCAGCCGCTCCTGGCGGTAAATGGCGGGGCCGCCGTCCTCAAGCTTGACGGCCAGCGCGCTGATCGCCGCCAGCGGTGAGAAGATGAGCATCAGCACGCCGGAGCCCGCGATGTCGATCGCGCGCTTGACGGCGTGGCCCGCCAGGGACATGGAGTCGTTGTTGGCCGGCATCTTGTCCGGCTCCGTGGCGCCGGGGCCCGACCCCCCGCGGCCTTTGGGGAACAAGATGCAGTCGATCCCGCCCAGGCGCCACTGGAGCTCCTCGAGGGCCTCGTTGGACGCGGCAAAATAGACAATGCGCTCGCCGATGACCTTGCCCGCCTGGGAAGGATCGGTGCTGAGGTAGCCGAGGATATTGTAATTACTGGATGTTTCGGCTTCGTCCGCCAGGGCCACGGCTGCGTCGTCCGTGCCGGACACCAGGGCGTTGAGACGCCCCGTGGCGGCCTTGATCTCCCGCTCCTCGCGGCGCACGCTCCGCACGAGCAGGCGCGGGGAGAACAGGGCGACGGCCGTCAGGATGATGTCGGCCAGCACCGCCACCAGCGCCAGGGGGATGCTGGGCAGCTTGACCAGCCCCAGGACGAGCATCAGGATCATGCCCGCCTCCTTGACCAGGATGGCGTTGAACAGGCGGGAGTACCCGCGCAGCGATGCGTAGCGGGTCACGACGTCGCCGCTGCGCGTGATGAGGAGTCCGATCACGGAGAAGACCACTGCCGCCAGGAGCCATCCCGTCACGATGTGGATGAACCCCGGCACGGCCTCGGACACGGCGCGCATCGAGAGGATCGCGGCGAGCGAGCCCAATACGGACAGGACCGTGTCCATCAAGGCACGGCGCAGCATGGTTTTCTTGCCCTGTTTTGCGTCCATGGGAGGTTCTGCACTACTTTTCCAAATAACAAAACTACGAATAATTCTGCGAATTGCCAAGCCGCAAGGCCGTTTTTTTTACATTACAGCAGCCGCAGGATGCTACGGTTGGCGGAGTCGATCTGCTGCTGGTCCAGGGAGGCCAGGTAGATCGAGGTCGTGCGCTCGTTGTCATGTCCCAGCCCCGCGCTGATCACGGACAGGGGGATGTGGCGGCTGTGCGCGATGCTGGCCCAGGAGTGCCGCGCCACGTACATGGTCAGCGGCGCCTGGAGCTTCAGCCTCCAGCCGATCAGGTGGAGGTTGCGATTCGCGCGCGCGCTCGCGTATTTATACAGGTTGTACACCGGCAGGTCCGTGCGCGTGATGATGGGCAGCAGGTACGGCGTCGGGTTGGGGCCCCAGCGGTCCACGATTTCCTGCATGCACGGCTCCCAGCGGATGATGAGCTGCTGGCCGGTCTTGCGCCGGTAGTACGTCAGCAGGCCGCCGCGCAGGTCGGTCTTGCGCAGGAACGCCATGTCCACGAACGCCATCCCGCGCGTGTAGAAGCTCATCATGAACATGTCGCGCGCCCAGGCCTCGTCGCCCTCAAGCCGCAAGGTCTTGAGTTTCTTGATCTCGGCCAGCGGCAAGGCGCGCTTGACCGTCTTGTCGACGCTCGTGTACACGGCGTCGAAAGGGTCCGGCTGGGGCGCGCCGCGCCGCCCGAGCGCCTTGTGCCAGACCGAGCGGAGGCTGCGCAGGTAGAAGGAACTGCTGTTGCGCAGCAAGCCGCGCTCGCGCATCCAGGCCTCGTAGGCCTGCAGCGTCTTCCGGTCCAGCGCGGTCAGCGGGAGGTCCTCCCACTCCCGGAAACGCATGAAATTATTGAGAGCTGTGCGGTAGATCTGCGCGGTCCTCTTCTTGCCCGCGGCATCCGTTCGCCGGATCTGGTCCTCGATCGCAACCGAGAACATCACATTCATTCTACTTCTCATAGTCCCTGAAGATATCTGAAAAACGAACAGTGAAGATACACCATTTTTTCGGGAAAAAACATGATGAGACGTGGTCTTTCTTGACTATAAATGTAAGTGTCAACATAATAAAAAAGTATCTCTATCCAAGAGATATTATTCTGAAAATAGACGCGATGTAAGTAGTTGTCAATCAACACGGAGTAAAATCGATATGGACGAGGTCGGAAACAAAGGAAAGGCCCCTTCCGGCGCTTCCCAGGAGCGCTGGTTCGCGGCGCGCACGCGCTGCGGAGCGGAGCTGTCCGTGGCCGGGCGGCTCGACCGCCTCGGCGTCGAGCGCTTCGTGCCAACGGAGGTCCGCCGCCGCACCCGCGGCGCCGCCACCTACGAGCGCGCACTCATCCCCGCCCTCGTCTTCCTCAAGACCACCAAGCAGCGCGCCTGCGCCCTCGCCAACGAGCAATCCCTGCCGGTCCGCTACCTGATCGACCCCGCGACCCGCTCCCTGCTGGTCGTGCCTGACAAGCAGATGGAAGACTTCCGCCGCGTCCTGGACCTCTCCACCGACGAAGGCGGCCTGCTCGACCGCCCGCTGGAGCTCGGCGAACGCGTCCGCGTCACCAAGGGCGTCCTCGCCGGCGTCGAGGGAAGAGTCCTCGAGCTCCGCGGCCGCACCTACGTCGTCGTCCAGCTCCTCGACTCCTGGTTCGCCAAAGCCAGCGTCCCCAAAGCCTGGCTCGAACCCATTGACAGATAATCAAAGTAAACTTTATGCATAAAATGAAACAGAAAAAACAATTCACAAGGCCGGCCATCCTGCAGGAACTCTCCCTCCTGCCAGAGACGCCGATCCTTACCGGCTCCGCCGCGGACAACATCACGGTGTACTCCACGGGCCAGGAGGTCGAGAACCACGACTTCTCGGGCGAAGATTTTAACCACGAGTGGGAATAGGAGGCCCCGGAAATGCTTATGAAGAGTAAATACATACTTCTCCTGCTCGCAGCAGCAGGGACCCTGTCCCTGGCGGGATGCCAGAAGACGGGATTGTTCAGCACCGGTGGCGGCGAGATCCGCTTCAGCGCCACCGCCAGCCCGGCCGGGACGAAGACCGAGTACGGGAACGTCGTCAACGGTGATGACGGTCTGCCCATCTGGCAGAGCATCGACTGGACCGCAGACGACCAAATCCGCATCTACTCCGACAACGCCGTGCGCCGCGTCGGCTACGAGCAAGGCGAGAAGGATCTCTCCAAGCTCTACCACTGGGCCGACTACTCCCTGACCAACATCAAGAAAGGAACGGCCAATGATCAGGCCGGCTGGAGTTCCGCCGAACTCGTCAACGAGAGCAACGACGGCAACGGAGACTACTACGACCAGGAGAAAGTCGGAGAAGCCTACCACGTCGGCAACGGCCTCTTCTGGCCGGACAACACCACCACCGCCACATTCTATGCGATCTATCCGAAGCCCGTCCCGGCCATGGGCGGCAAGGAGGATGAAGGTGTTGGAGCGGTCAACGGCGCCAGCGGCAAACTCAGCGGCTGGATCAATTATTCACAACGCCCCCTCGAGGGTGGAGACCTCGAGCACTACGGCTACATGACTGCCATTGGCTCAGCCAGGAAAGGTGAAGGTATTACCTACACCTTCACGAAGCCTGCCACCGACGCCAAGACCAACGTCGCGCTCAATTTCTACCCGGCCTTCACCGCCTTCGAGATTTCCATCCGCAGCGCCGGCGATGCGATCGCACTCTCCGAGTTCAAACTGGTCTCCGACAACGGTCAGAAGCTCGCGGGCGATTTCTATGTCCAATACACGAACGGAGCGCCGACCTATCACTGCGAAGCGGCTGACAAAACCGAGATTGTCGTTGACCTTCAGAGCAAGGTAGCTCCCGCTGCTGCAGATAACAAAGACCTCACCTTCACCGTCCTCGCCCTCCCGCAGGATTTCAGCCAACTCCACGTCGAGTTCACCAAGAAAACGGGCGATACCCGCAAACTCGCCTTGAAGAAAGCAGGTGAATACATTACCTTCACCAAGTGCCGCAAGCACCGCATCTACGGCCTGGCCCTGCCGAATGGCGAGATGCTCGTCTCCGTGGGCACGGCGCCCTGGGTCGCCGGCGGCGATTTCGAATTCAAGACCATCGAGAACATCGAGACCAGCTTCGCCTCCGCGCAGCGTTTCGATGAGGATCAGGTCTATAGCTCCTGGGATATCCCCGGCACGTATATCGGCATCGCCCAAGGCTTTGAAGGCGAGGTCGAGTTCGATACCGACAAAGATGGCAATCCCATCGTGGATAAGGATGGGAATCCTGCCACGGAGAAGATCGTCACCAACCGTCCGCTCCATGCTCCGATGTTCACGATGGAGTCTGTCAGTGTCGATGTGGAACTCGAACTACGAAGCGACAATAACAGTTTCGCATTCGTCCGGCCCGACCCCAACGATCCCCGGAAATATCGGGCCCCTGAGACATCCATCACCATCCCTGCCAGCACGGATATCAACGATGTCAAGACGACGCAGTATTATGTTGTGGCCCTGGACAGCGCTACGCCGTCCGACCTGAGCGTTCCCACTTACGTCACCGCCAACATCCGACTGTACCGCAAAGACTGCAATGTCCCCGTGGCCTACAGCCACAAAGACCTGCCTGGATCCAACGACCACACCAAGGTACCGTTCATCCTCCTGACCGCAAATGACTACAATACCAAGACGCAGGAAATGCAGCCTTCCGAATAAACAATGAAGACGATGAAAACAAGACACAATATCATTATCAGCACGCTGCTCATGCCGGCCCTTTTGCTGCTGGCCGCATCCTGCAGCCGGGAGTTCGACCCGCAGGCCGGATCTGATCCCGTCCTTCTGATCTCTCCCTCCCTGGACGGCCAGGACTTCGTCCTCAAGACCAAGGCTCTGGACGAAGACGACCTCAAGGACGACAAATACAATGAGAACGTTATCAACCGCCTGGATGTCTTCTTCTTCGACGCCGCAGGTAGCCTGAAGAAGGATTACCACCTGACCGGGGACGATCTCACAGAGAAGACTTACGGCGGCAAGACGGGATTCCTTCTGACCAAGGACTGGACCAAGGATAATCTCACCAAAGGAACGGCCTACACGGTCTGTCTCGTGGCCAATTCCACGGCCAAGAAGGTCACGACTGAGGGCGATCTTTCCACGCTCGCCGAACTGGAAGCGCTGACGCGCGAGGAGGCCGATATCTACAAGCGCCAGAATAGCGAGGCCCCTTCTGGTCATATCACATACACTCCCACCAAAGCATTCCTGATGAATGCGCGCGTCGAATGGGCCATTGACTCATACACGGCACAATTGGTGGGTGACACCAAGATCGATCTGCAGCGCGCTGCCGTGAAGTTCGTCCTTGACGTGAGCCTGGACCCGGAGTTCGTAACCCGGATGCAGGCGGATAATAAAGAGTACGGTGCACCCAGTTGGAAATACCAGCACTTCAATATCCAGTCTTATGAAGTCCCCGTCGGCCAGACCACGGCTGTCAGCAAACTGGTCGACAGCCCCAGCGGTTCCTGGGCCTACCTCGTGGCGGACGATCCCGTCGTCGACGAGGAGGGCGTCACACACTATTCAATCGTGACCTACGCCTACCCGCAGGACTGGAGCGCGGCAGCGGAAGCCTCCGACGAGGCTCCGGCCATCTTGCTGAGTTTTCAGGCTTCCGGCGCTTGGCATTATTATTTCATCCCGCTCACCAAGGATATCACCAGGACGCAGAGCAACTACCTCTACCGCGTCCAGGCTGTGATCAG
>Ga0310697_10006150_pt1 | contig 11448 bp, 8 predicted proteins | sample 172DNAGHGlowgp2_FD_203883 | JGI IMG/M metagenome (GOLD analysis project Ga0310697, IMG submission 203883) | Sheep rumen microbial communities from Palmerston North, Manawatu-Wanganui, New Zealand - 1728 DNA GHGlow gp2 (v2) (version 2) | ecosystem: Host-associated > Mammals > Digestive system >... | reverse complement strand
AGGTGTGGATTTATCTGAAAAGGGAATTTACTTCTCATCTTTTGTAAGTCCAATGTATTCATCATCAAGCGGTTGGGCTTCAGGAATTTGCCTTCTGAATTCAAAAACATTAACACATTACCGTGACAACAAGATACTGGAACTTGGAGCATATCCCGGTAAAAAGGGATTGCAATATTCGGGAACCGATCATGCAATAAATACGATAAATACAACAACCGGACAGTTAAGCATTAATGGTGCCTATAAATTTAATTTATGGTATGATGGAGCATATGTTAAAGCTACAATCACTGATTACTGGGGAACATCAACTTATTACAGCTATGAAACATCCTCACTTCCTGATGCGATAGCTAATATGGACACGGTGTTTCCAGCATTCATGATTTATGATTATGGCGGGAAAATAAGATTTAGAGAAACAGTTATAGAACCATGGAGGAATACAAATGGCTGAAAAGGAATGGATAGAAATCGGACCAGTGAAAGGTGATACCGGACCAAAGGGAGATAGTGGAGACATTGGAATTGGAACTGTAATAAAAGGACATTATGATAATTACTCAGAGTTCATTGCAGTTCACCCTTCAGGTTCACTTGGTGATGCATATATTGTAGATGGCAGCTATTACTACTGGAACGAAAACGGTTGGGCAAATGCCGGCTCTGTAAAAGGAGATACTGGACCTCAAGGTGATAAAGGTGATAAGGGAGATACTGGTGCTACAGGTAGTAAAGGAGACAAAGGTGATACTGGAGCAACAGGTGAGAAAGGACAACAAGGACCTAAAGGAGATACTGGAGATACAGGAGCTACTGGCGATACTGGACCGGCCGGGGCAAAGGGGGACACTGGAGCTACTGGCACTGGCATTACTATTAAAGGTTCATATGATACTTACGAGGAATTAATAGCTGAACATCCAACTGGTAATGATGGAGATAGCTATTTAGTAAACGGATCATTATATGTTTGGAATGGAACTGCTTGGGAAAACGTAGGAAACATAAAAGGAGAAAAAGGAGATACTGGTTCTCAGGGCATTCAAGGTGTTAAAGGCGACACTGGCGAGAGTGGATTTTCACCAATCGTTAATGTCGACCATTCTACTGGCCAAATTGTCATTACAACAGAAGATGGTTCATCAACAATATCATTTACTGAACTCAAAGGTGAAAAGGGGGATACAGGTTCTAAAGGAGATACTGGAGCTACCGGAAGTAAAGGAGACAAAGGCGATAAAGGTGATACTGGCCAAGGCAGTGATGAAGAAGCTGGATGGAAACTACCGGTCGATAAAATACAAACCACAACAACATTGCCGACAGGTGTCAATAATGGTTATCGCGTAGCTATTTGCACAAGCTCTGTCATGGCAATTAAGGAGTATAACGGAAGTTCATGGGATACAGAATCACTTGATCCATATTCAGTGATACCATTAAAACATTCAGGAAGCATTCAAATGTATTTGGCAAAATCAACAGGGCCGGTATACATGGGTGTAGAATATGGAGTCTTCGGTAAATTCCGCTTTATGACTCAGGCAGCATATGATGCGCTAAGTAGCTATGATGAGGATACAATTTATTTTGTAAGAAGTTGATAATATTAATGAGTGTGATAAAATGGATTTGACTGATGAAATGTTAACGGAAATCAGCTATGTGGAAATCTCACAGTACAGAAAAAAGGTAATGAAGTCACTGGAAGGTAATGTTAAGATACCGACGGTAATTGCCAGAGATTCAGGGATTAGGACAAATCATATTTCAAAAGTTCTTGGGGAATTGAAAGAGCATAAACTTGTTGAATGTATTAATCCTGAAGTTAGAAAAGGTAGATTGTACAGACTGACTGAAACCGGCGAGGAAGTAGTTAAAAATTTGGAAAAGAAATGATAGTATATGATAATTAAAAAATTTGTTTTTAAATCCTTTTAATGTTTTAATATGATTTATAGTTTTGAGTATATTTTTAAATATTATTTTTCAGTTTTTGTATTGGCTACTAATTAGCAGTTATCAATTTTTAGTAAAACTTAATAATTTATTTTTATATAACTAACATTATTACAATATTGTTGTTAACTTAGAATATTGTTTGAAGGAGTTGGTTTGTATTTCATTTTATAATGAAGAAGCATATGAGAATTCATTAATTGAATTGTTTCAAAATTTAGGTTATAATTATTATTATGGTCCGGATATTGATAGAGATTATAAAAACCCTCTATATATGGGTGATATAGACATATTATATCGTATAAACAATCAATTAGATAAAGAAGCGGTTGATAAGGCTATTGAAACAATACAGGATTGGGGTATTGGTTCATTGGAAGATAAAAATAATAAATTCATGGAATATATTCAAAATGGTATTAATGTAAACTATTGGCATGATGGAAAAGAGGAATCCACGCATGTTAAACTCATTGATTATGATAATTTTGACAATAACCTATTCACGGTTATTAACCAATGGACTGTAGTTGATAAAGAGACAAAGATACCGGATATTGTTGTTTTTGTAAATGGTTTTCCATTAGTTGTATGCGAGTTAAAATCACCATCAAGGGAAAATACGGACACATCTGAAGCTTATAACCAACTTAAAAAATATATGCAAGTTATTCCAACTCTTTTTAATTACAATGCTTTTTGTGTAATGAGCGACATGTCCATTTCAAAAGCAGGAACAATCACTGCTTCAGAAGACAGATTCATGGAATGGAAAACAACAGATGGAAGTTATGAAACAACACAATGGGCAGACTTCACAACATTCTTTGAAGGAATTTTTGATAAAAAAAGATTCATAGACATATTAAAAAACTTTATTGTTTTTTCAAATGATTCAAAAACTAAAATCAAAATTCTTGGTGCATATCACCAATATTTCGCTGTTAATAAAGCTGTGGACTCAACTGTCAAAGCTATTAATAGTGATCACAAAGCAGGAGTATTTTGGCACACACAAGGAAGTGGAAAAAGTTTATCCATGGTATTTTATGTTAACAAACTACAGCAAGCACTTGAAAGTCCAACATTTGTTGTAATTACAGACCGTAATGATTTGGATGACCAATTATATTCACAATTCGCTAAATGTAGTGGCTTTTTAAGACAAACACCAAAACAAGCCACAAGCATGAAAAACCTAAAAGAATTATTGAATGACAGAAAAGCTAATGGAATATTTTTCTCAACAATGCAAAAATTCGATGACTATGATGAATCATTAACCGACAGGGAAGATGTTATTGTAATATCTGATGAAGCACACAGAAGCCAATATGGACTAGAAGAAAAAGTAGATCCTAAAACTGGTGAAATAAAAATTGGTGCTGCTAGAAGAATACACAATGCTCTTCCAAATGCAACATTCATTGGTTTTACAGGAACACCAATTTCAAAAGCAGACAGAAACACCAGAGAAGTATTTGGAGATTACATTGACATTTACGACATGACACAATCTGTCGAAGACGGAGCAACAGTCCCAATATGTTATGAAAGCCGTATTGCAGATATAAACCTAGATGAATCAATCTTACAACAAATTGATGAAAAATATTGGGAGTTAAGTCAAGAAGCTGAAGAATACAATATTGAAAGAAGTAAACGTGAATTAAGCAAAATGGAAGAATTGCTTGGAGCTCCAGAAATTATTGATGATATTTGCACAGATATTGTACATCACTATGAAGACAATCGGGCACATGAATTAAGTGGTAAAGCAATGATTGTTGCATATTCACGTCCAATTGCTATAAAGATGTATGAGAAAATATTGGAACTGCGTCCAAAATGGGATGAAAAAGTTAAAGTAGTAATGAGTGGTTCTAATAAAGACCCAGAAGAATGGTTTGAAATAATTGGGGACAAATCATATAAAAAAGAACTTGAAAAGAAATTCAAAGATGATGAAGACCCAATGAAAATAGCTATTGTAGTTGATATGTGGCTTACTGGATTTGATGTTCCCTCACTTTCAACAATGTATGTCTACAAACCAATGAGAGGACACAATTTAATGCAAGCAATTGCACGTGTAAACAGAGTATTCAAAGGAAAAGAAGGAGGACTCATTGTTGACTATATTGGAATAGCGTCAGAACTCAAAAAAGCAATGAGTGAATACACTGATAGGGACAAAAAGAAATACGGAGATCCTGACGTTGATAAGGTGGCCTATCCAAAATTCCAAGAAAAATTAGAAATATGTCGTGACTTGTTCCATGGATTTGATTACTCAAATTTCTTTGGTGATAGTGATTTAGAAAGGTCAAAAGTTATTTCAGGTGGAGTAAACTTCATGGAAGATTTATCGCGTAAAGACACCAAAAAAGAATATTTAAAACAATCACTACTACTTAAAAAATGGCTGTCATTATGTAGTAGTAGAGCTAAGGAACATGAAAGATTTGAAGCAGCATTCTTTGAAGCAGTAAGAACAGTCCTTGTTAAAGTTACTTCAGACGGAAAATTATCTCTACCTCAAATCAATAAACAGATTACAGATTTACTAAATCAATCAATTAAAAGTACTGGCGTAATTCATGTTATCAATGTAAGTGAGGAGGTGTCCCTATTTGATCCAGAATTTTTAGATAAGGTAAGAGCATTGGAATCTTCAAACTTAACCAGAACCATTTTAGAAAAATTACTGGATGATGAAGTAAGAGTTTATACAACAACAAACCTTGTTAAAGCTGAAGAATTTTCAACCCTTTTGAAAAAAACACGTAATGATTATATTAATGGCCACATTACAAATGATGAGGTTATTGAAGAGTTAATTAGGATTGCACAACTTTTAAGGGATGCTCATTTAGAAGGAGAAAAATTAGGATTAAGTGATGAGGAATTAGCATTTTACAATGCAATTGCACTTCCGGAAAATATCCATAATTTTTATGATGATGAAACTTTAATTAAAATCACACAAGAACTAACTGATTCTTTAAGAAGAAACAGAACAATAGATTGGCAGAAAAAAGAATCTGCAAGAGCAAACATGCGCAGAACCGTAAAAAGGTTACTTAAAAAATATAAATATCCTCCAGAGGATATGGATTTCGCTTTAGATAAAGTTATAGCACAATGTGAATTGTGGGTTGATGAAACAGCTTAGGTGATTAAATGGCAAAAGAAAATATAAGTGAAATAGGTTTTGAAAAACAAATTTGGGACGCTGCTGATGAACTTAGAGGTTCAATGGATGCAGCAGAATATAAACATGTAGTATTAGGTTTAATTTTTCTAAAATATTTATCTGATAAATTTGAAGAAAGATACCAAGAATTAGTTGAGGAAGGAGAAGGATTTGAAGAAGATATTGATGAATATACTGCAAAAAATATCTTCTTTGTACCACCAGAAGCTCGTTGGTCAGAAATTGCTAAAAAAGCAAACACTGAAGAAAATGGTCTAACAATTGATAATGCAATGAAAGCCATTGAAGACAATAACAAATCACTTAAAGGAATATTGCCTAAGAATTTCTCAAGACCCGAACTTGATAAAAAGAAGCTTGGTGCTGTAATTGATATTTTTACTAATGTTCAAATGTCTGAAAAAGGCGATAAAAAGGATATTCTTGGGCGTACTTATGAATATTGTTTAAGTATGTTTGCAGAAACTGAAGGTAAAAAAGCAGGAGAGTTTTATACTCCAGCATGTGTTGTAAAAACTTTAGTTTCAGTTTTAAAACCATTTGATGGAAGAGTTTATGACCCCTGTTGTGGATCTGGAGGAATGTTTGTTCAATCTAAAAACTTCATTGATAATCATAGTGGAAATATAAATAACTTATCAATTTATGGTCAGGAATCCAATCCTACAACCTGGAAAATGGCAAAAATGAATTTAGCCATCAGAGGACTTGAAGCGGACCTTGGAGAACACCAAGAAGATACATTTTTAAATGATTTGCACCCAACACTTAAAGCGGATTTTGTAATGGCGAATCCACCATTCAACCTTAAAAAATGGGGGCAAGAACAATTACAAGATGATGTAAGATGGAAATATGGAATTCCGCCAAAAGGAAATGCGAATTTTGCATGGATGCAACACATGATACATCATTTATCACCAAAAGGAAAAATTGGTCTAGTCTTAGCTAATGGTTCACTATCTTCAACAACATCTGGTGAAGGAAAAATAAGACAAGCTATTGTTGAAGACGATTTAGTTGAATGTATTGTTGCATTGCCTACACAATTGTTTTATACTACTGGAATACCTGTCTGTTTATGGTTCTTGAATCGTGATAAGAAGCAGAAAGGGAAGACTTTGTTTATTGATGCACGTGAAATGGGAACAATGGTATCCCGTAAATTACGCGAGTTAACTGATGATGACATTGAATTAATTGCAGATACTTTTACTAAATTTGAAGAAGGAACTTTAGAAGATGAGAAAGGATTCTGTAAAGTCAGTGATTTGGAAGAAATTAAAAAGCATGATTTCATATTGACTCCTGGACGTTATGTAGGATTCAAACCAGAAGAAGATGATGGGATACCATTTGAAGAAAAGATGAAAACATTAACCTCTGAGTTAGATGAGTTATTTAAAGAATCTAATGAACTTGAACTTAAAATTCGTAAAAGTTTAAAGGAGATTGGTTTTGAATTTTAATGTTGAATTTAGATTTTTTGTATAGGGGTGATAAATTTGAGTTTAAATTCAAAAAACAGTAACTGGATAACATGTACTCTTGGTGATATTGTCACATTTAAAAGAGGATATGATTTACCTAAAGATAAAATGAACAAAGGAAAATATCCTGTTGTTGGTTCTAATGGTATAATAGGTTATCATGATGAGTTTACTACAGAATCTCCTGGAATTACAATTGGTCGTAGTGGAAATGTAGGAAATCCATTCATTGTTAAAGAAGATTCATGGTCCCATAATACTACGTTATTTGTTGAAAAATTTAAGAATGTTGATCCTTACTTTGTTTATTATTATCTAAAAACCATTGACCTTAAACAATTTGCTGGAGGTAGCGCAGTACCTACTTTAAACAGAAATCATATCCATCCTATTGATATAATAATCCCAAGTGATATAAATGAGCAAAAGAAGATTAGCACATTATTATTGACTATCGATGAAAAGATTGGTGTTTGCGAATCTATAAATAATCATTTAGAAGAGGTTATGTTGAAAATATTTAATAGCTGGTTTGTTAAATTTGAGTTATCTAATGAATTAATTGATTCAAAATTGGGTTTGATTCCAAAAGGATGGAAAGTCGATTATTTTGGGAGTAAAAAATCATGCTCAATAATTGGATCTGGAATTGAAAACTTTGATGACTTCAAAATATATATTGCCACAGCGGATGTTGATAATTCAATTATAACAAATTATGAAACATTAATTACAATGGAAGATAAACCTAGTAGAGCTAATATGCAACCAGTCCCAAAAAGTATTTGGTTTGCTAAAATGATTGATTCTAGAAAGTTAATAATGGTAGATGATTATTCTGAAGAATTATTAAATAATTATATTTTTTCTACCGGATTTTGTGGTTTAAAATGTGTTGATAAATATTTTTATTACTTATGGACATTTTTATTAACTGATGCATTTGATAATATTAAAAATAATTTCTGTACTGGAACAACAATGCAAGCAATTAATAATAAAGATACAAAGTTAATAGAATTTGTTATACCAAATGATGAATTATTGTTTCGATTTAATTCAATTGCAGAGCCCATTTATAAAGAAATCTATTATAATAATATAGAAATCAGAAAATTACAAAAATTGCGCGATACATTACTTCCTATGTTAATGTCTGGTGAAATTGATATCACAAAGGTAAATTATGATTTAAAAAGAATAATTAGAAAATTTATACTAACTCTTTTAAATTATTTATATGAAAACAAAAATTATTTCAAAAATACAAAATCAAATGAAACCTTACTTAAATCAAGGACAATACATAAAATTGACAAATACTTTACTAAATTCATTAGATGATATAGATATTATCGATAATAATAATGAATTAAATGAAGCAGATAATTTTAAACTGCTGGAACTTTTCTTATCTGCCAAACAAGTAGAGGGATGTTCTGATAAAACAATTGAATATTACAAATCGACAATTGAAAAAATGTTAATGATAATTAAAAAGCAAGTTTACAACATTAATACTGATGATTTAAGAAAGTATTTATTTAGTTATAAAAATGAAAAAGAATCATCTAAAACAACCATCGACAATATAAGAAGAATCTTTTCTAGCTTCTTTTCCTGGTTAGAAGATGAAGATTATATTATTAAAAATCCAGTTAGGAGAATCCATAGAGTAAAAACCGGTAGGGTAGTGAAAGAAGTTTTAACAGATGAAAATTTAGAAATATTAAGAGATAACTGCGATGAAATTAGAGATCTTGCAATGGTCGAATTATTAACATCTACTGGAATAAGAGTTGGAGAGCTTGTAAGACTAAATATTGAAGATATTGATTTTTATGAAAGAGAATGCATAGTTTTTGGAAAAGGAGAAAGTGAACGGGTTGTTTATTTTGATGCAAGAACGAAAATACATTTATTGGAATATATACGATCAAGAACCGATGAAAATCCTGCATTGTTTGTATCTTTAAATAAACCTTATGAGCGATTAGGAATAAGTGGAGTCGAAACAAGATTACGTGATTTAGGGAAAAAATGTAATATTAACAAAGTTCATCCCCACAAATTTAGAAGAACAATGGCAACGAATGCCATTGATAAAGGGATGCCAATCGAACAAGTACAAAAGCTACTTGGGCATGTGCAAATTGATACTACCATGCAATATGCAATGGTAAATCAAAGTAATGTGAAATTAGCCCATAGAAAATTTATTGGATAAATTATTGTTTAATTTTTTGACAACTTTATAAAATGATAATATAACAATGTTATTATTTAAGCAAATAAAGCTCAAATTATTGTTAAAATCAAAAAATAAGAACAAATAGCTATTTTTGAATTAAAAATATAAAACAAAGAATAACAGTTAACCTGCTATTCTAAATCATAATTTATCTCGGATACATTAATTTCACCAGACATTAATTTAGGAAGTAACATGTCTCGCATATTAGTTAATTTTTCAATTTCTTTTAGATTTGATAAAATTATTGAGAGTATGGGATTTCCAATTTTGCCAAATTGGTTCATTGTCTGTTTATCAGATAAAACAAAATTCATATGTTTTATTGATTTTCCGGCATGTAAAATTGTAGTTCCAGTAGCAAAGGTCTCAATTATTCTTTGTATTCTTTTTGATTTCACTAAGCAATATAAAAATGGTTTATTAATATCATCGTTTTTTATTAGAAGTTTACGCATTCCTGTAGAATACGCTCCATTCAACCCCATTTTAACAATACCTACTGTTGCATCTAAAGATAGTACGATGTCATCAGGACTAAGAATTTTATTTTTAGAGAGTGATTTATCAATGAAGACTGTATTAGTCCTTGATCCCAAATCACCAACACGTATAAATGGAATATCATTAATTTCAGGTTTCTCATGGTAATTTTTACTTCCAGGTTCAACCCCAGTAACAAAATCCACATAATCTTCTAACATTTCAACAGCCCATAATCTAGGAACATCACCAAAGGATTCATCAAATTTCATACCATTTGATTTATCATATACTTCGAAATTAATAAACCAACTATTAAAAATAGACATCAATAAATTATCTAAATGATTATTTATTTTTTTATTTAATTCTATTTTTTTATCTAGATTATGCAATAAATAGCCAATTTTCTTTTGGTCTTCATAATTTGGAAATATAATTGGTAATTTAGAAAGAATATTATTGTTTAAACTTGCTCGAGTTGTCATTATTGCCATTGAATCAACATATTTTCTAAAAAGTGTTGATCTAAAATAATAACACGCATATAATGGATAAATGATGTTATCTTTTTTTGGTCTTAACCTTTTTGTAAAACCATTAAATGTAGCATTAGGATAATCTCTTAATGCAACGCAACTCATACCAAGTTCATCTAATGTTTCACTAGTTCTTGTTAGAAATACATCTCCTTTTTTAACTGAATGCTTTTTTTGTTCTTCTTCTGTAGAATTTACTAATTCATCTAAATCTTCATGGATATAATAATTATAAAATATAGTTTTAAATGATAAAAATGGGAAACCAAATCCAAATTCATCGGAAGATTTTGAAAGCCCTGATGTAATTGTATATATTTCATTTAAATTTTTTTCAGTAAACTCCAAACTCAAATTTATCTAATAGAAATTAATTAATCTAATTGTCAAAATAGAAATATAAACTATTTACCTAATTAGTAACAATATATTAATATGTCACTTTATCAAATCAAAAATAATAATTTGGAACCCATAAAAAAAGTTAATTTCAAATATGAGAAAGATTTACAAAAATTAACTGAACAAAACTTAGAAAAGCTATTTAATTTACAATTCGTTGAAACAGAATTTAGTGTTGATAATTTAAGGATAGATACATTAGCTTACAACAAAGAAACCAGTTCTTTTGTAATTATTGAATATAAACGGGATAAAAATTATAGTGTAATTGATCAAGGTTACAGCTATCTTTCAATCTTATTAAATAATAAGGCGGAGTTTGTTTTAAAGTATAATGAAAATTTAAATGCCAATCTAAAAAAAGCAGATGTGGATTGGTCTCAGACTATAGTAATGTTTATTGCTCCGAGTTTTACACCATATCAACTTAAATCTGTTGAGTTCAATGATTTAGCTTTTGAGTTATGGGAGGTATCTAAATTTAGCAATGATACAATATTATTTGATAAAGTAAATGTTTCTGAAAATAAAGCATCTATAAACACGCTCAATCCAAAAAATACAAAGGTTACAAAAGAAATTAAAAAATACAAAGAGTCACGCCATTTAAGGAAAAAATCTAAAAAAGTTAAAGAAATCTATAAAAAGATAAAAGAGAATATTTCTGAATACGATGATGTGGAAATAGTTGTTTTAAAGCATTATTTTGCTGTTAAAGTAAATAAAAAGAATGTATGTGAAATTGCAATTTTAAAAAATTACCTGAGAATCTGGATTGATTTGGAATTTGATAAAATAAATGATCCATTAAATAAATTGACTGATGTTTCTGATGTGGGTCATTGGGGAACTGGTAATTCTAAAATTCAAATTAATGAAATCGATGAAGTTCCTTACTTTATGGAATTATTTAAACAATCTTATAATGAAAAAATATGATTGGTCGTGCTAATTATATTGAAAACTAATTTCACCTATGTTAGTTTAAATGTAGAAATAATTTATTTTAAAAGGGTAATTGGATTATTTCTATCATATTTCTTCTTTTTTAATTATTATTTTCTTTAATAATCTTTAGAATATGCTATTTTGTAATTT